>Ga0325401_1000039_pt1 | contig 72378 bp, 69 predicted proteins | sample PopdelMetagenome_FD_205666 | JGI IMG/M metagenome (GOLD analysis project Ga0325401, IMG submission 205666) | Populus deltoides microbial communities from Bellville, Georgia, United States - Xylem-PdKOR-R2 | ecosystem: Host-associated > Plants > Phyllosphere > Stem > Wood/Secondary xylem | place...
GGGGTGGCGGCGGCTTCGGCGGCGGGCGCGGCGGCGGCGGGATGCCGCCCCAGGTCGTCGGCGAGGGCACCGGCGTGGTCAAGTTCTTCAACGCGCAGAAGGGCTTCGGCTTCGTGGTCCGCGACGACGGCGGCGAGGACGTGTTCGTCCACATCTCCGCGGTCGAGCAGGCGGGCCTGACCGGCCTCGCGGAGGGCCAGCCGCTCGGCTTCACCTTGGTGGATCGCGGCGGCCGCATCTCGGCCACCGAGCTCAAGATCGACGGCGAGCCGATGCCGGTCACCGACCGTGCGCCCCGCGAACCGCGGGAAGGCGGTTTCGGCGGCGGCGACCGTGGTCCGCGTCAGGGCGGATTTGGCGGCGACCGCGGCGGTGCGCCGCAGCGCCAGCTGACCGGCGAAAAGGCGACGGGCGTGGTCAAGTTCTTCAATGCCATGAAGGGCTTCGGCTTCATCCAGCGCGACGATGGCCAGCCGGACGCGTTCGTCCACATCTCGGCGGTCGAGCGCGCGGGCATGAGCTCGCTCAACGAAGGCGACCGCCTCAGCTTCGAGCTCGAGGTCGACCGCCGCGGCAAGCACGCCGCGGTGAACCTGCAGCAGTCGAGCTGATCCTAACCTCTGTAACGGTTCGAAGCGCTCGTCCGGCACCCTGCCGGGCGGGCGTTTTGTTGTTTGCGCCGGCTCGGCACCTCCGGTCAGTGCTGGATCACCCATGACTTGCCGGCGGCGCGTCGGCCTATCGATCATCCTCACCGTTATCGGGTTGATCTGGCTGAACAACACGACGCTATCAGCGTCCCCACCGCGCGGCCATTCGATCGTGATTGCGCATCGGGGCGTGGCTCAGCAGTTCGACCGGACCGGCTTGGGCCAGAACGACTGCACCGCCGATCGAATACGTCCGCCCCGACACTCGTTCATCGAGAACACGATCCCGTCGATGCGGGAGGCGTTCCGCATGGGTGCCGACATCGTGGAAGTGGACGTAAGCTCCACCGTGGACAACCGCATCGTCCTGTTCCATGACTGGACATTGGATTGCCGGACGAACGGGCATGGCGATGTGCGCCTACGCACGCTGGCCGAGCTGAAGCGGCTGGACGTCGGGCACGGCTATACCGCCGATCAAGGTGCCACCCATCCCTTTCGCAGCCGCGGCATCGGACTGATGCCGTCCCTGGAGGAGGCGCTGCGGGCACTGCCGGGCCGGCCGCTACTGATCAACTTCAAGGGCAACGATCCCGCCGAGGCCGATCTGGTCGCGGCCGAGTTCCGGCGCGCCGGTCGGCGAATCGACGCGCGCTACAGCTTCTATGGCAGTGGTCCGCGTGTGCTCGGACGCATGCGAACCCATGCGCCGCAATCCTGGATCTTCGACATGACCGACGAGGTGCAGCCGTGCCTCTTGCGCTATCTCGCGATCGGCTGGCTCGGGATCGTCCCGCGCGCTTGCGCAGGTGGCACGATCGCCCTGCCCGTCCGCGAGGGCTGGCTGGCGTGGGGCTGGCCCAACCGCTTCCTAGCCAGAATGCAACAGCGCAAGGTCCGCACGATCCTGTTTGGCAGCGCTGCAAACATTCGGGCAACAAGCGGGATCGAAACCTCGGATCAGCTTGCCGAGGTGCCGGCGGGTTATGCGGGGTACCTCTGGGTTGAGGACATTGCCGGCCTTCCGGAACTGCGCCGGCGCTGATTGCGCATCGCGTCGGCCATTGGCGCGCCAGCAGGAGCGCCAGGGATGACTGCACCCGGCCAACGCCCGCCTGCGCGAAACGCTGTCCTACATGCCCCGAATATGCTGTGTCGGCATCATGCCTCGCGCCTGCGCCCTTCCCGATAGACGGTTTCCCGCCATCGATCGAAAAGCCCGCGAACATGTAGTTTTGCCGGAACCTTCGGAACTTTCGCCGCCGCGCATCCCCGGTGTTCGCCCGCGCCGACCGCTGCTAGGGAGCCTCGCATGACCGACCCGATCCGCCCCGCCCTCGATCGTCCCAACCCCGCCGCCTGGCCGCTGGTGCTCGCCGCCGTTGCGGTGCTCGGCACGCTGGCGGTAGCGTGCATGATGCCGTTCGTCGGGCTCGCGGTCGTCGCCGCGGCCACGATGCGCCGGCGCGAGGCGCTGGTGACCGTGGTCGGGGTGTGGGCGGCGAACCAGCTGCTCGGCTTCGGGCTGATGGGCTATCCGTTCGACAGCTATGCGATCGCCTGGGGGCTGGCGCTGGGCGGCGGCAGCGTCGCCGCAATGCTGATCGCCCGCGGCATGCTCGGCGGGCGCGCGCCGCAGCCGGCGACCGTCGCGCTCGCCTTCCTCGCCGCCTTTGCCGGCTATGAGGCGCTGCTGTTCGCCTTTGCACTGGTTGCGGGCGGCACCGGCACCTTCACGCCCGCGATCATCGCGCAACTGCTCGCCAACGACGCCGCCTGGGCGGTCGCGCTGATGGCGCTCCACCTCGTGCTCGCACGCGCCGCGCCGCGGGTGTTCGCCCCCCCGGTCCCCACGCGCTGATGGGCTTGCGAGTCGTCTCGCTGCTGCCCAGCGCCACCGAGATCGCGGTGGCGCTGGGGCTGGGCGACCGGCTGGTCGGGCGGTCGCACGAATGTGACTTCCCGCCCGCGGTCGAGGCGCTGCCGGTGCTCACCGCCACCAAGATCGAGAAGGGCCTGACCTCGCAGGCGATCGACGACCGGGTGCAGGCGATCGTCGCGCAGGGGCTGTCCTGCTACCGCGTCGACGCCGCGGCCTTGCGGGCGCTCAAGCCCGACGTGATCCTGACCCAGTCGCAATGCGCGGTCTGCGCGGTCACGCCCGCCGACCTCGAGGAGTCGCTCGCGGAGTGGGTCGGCACGCCGCCGGTGCTGGTCTCGCTCGCCCCCGACGACCTGTCCGACGTCTGGGGCGATTTCGCGCGGGTGGCCGACGCGACCGGGGTCGACACTGCGCCGCAGGTGGTCGCCGCGCTGCACGAACGGATGGCGGCGCTGACCCGCACCGCCACCACCGCACGCCCGACCGTCGCCGCGATCGAGTGGATCGAGCCGCTGATGGCCGCGGGCAACTGGGTGCCCGAACTCGTCCGGGCGGCAGGTGGCGAGCCGCTGTTCGCGGCGGCAGGACAACATTCCCCCTGGCTCGAATGGGACGCGCTGGTCGCCGCCGACCCGGACGTGATCGTCGCGATGCCGTGCGGGTATCAGCTGCCCCAGACTCTCGCCGACCTGGCACCGCTGGTCGACCGGCCCGGCTGGCGCGACCTTAATGCGGTGCGCAGCAATCGCGTGTTCGCCGCGGACGGCCACCATTACTTCAATCGGCCGGGACCGCGGCTGGTCGAGTCGGCGCAAATCCTCGCCGCCTGCTTCGATCCCAACAACCACGCCCGCGCCGGCGACGGCTGGATCCGGCTGGAGACGCCGCAATGACCTGGCTGCTGTCGCTGCTCGCCTTCTTCCAGGCCGTCGCCCCCGCGCCGCCCACTGCCGCCGACGCCCCCGTCCCGGTGCTGCCCGCCAGCGTGGTCGCCCGCTACCCACACGATCCCCGCGCCTTTACCGAAGGGCTGATCTGGCACGACGGTGCGCTGTTCGAGAGCGTCGGCCGCGAGGGCGAGTCGGAGGTGCGCCGGGTCGACCTCCGCACCGGTCGGATCACCGCCCGTGCCCGCATCCCCGCCGCGCAGTTCGGCGAGGGACTGGCGCGGGTCGGCGCCGATCTCGTCAGCCTGACCTGGCATGAAGGCATCGCGCATCGCTGGCGGGCGCGCGATCTGAAGCCGCTCGGCACGCTTACCTATCGCGGCGAGGGCTGGGGCTTGGCGGGGGACGATCGCGAGCTGTGGCAGTCGGACGGCTCGGCGGTGCTGATCCGCCGCGATCCGCGAACCCTCGCCGAGCGCGGCCGCCTCCCCGTCACCTTGCGCGGCAAGCCGCTGGCCGAGGTCAACGAGCTTGAGGTGGTCGACGGACAAATCCTCGCCAATGTCTGGCACACGCCCTACCTCGTCCGGATCGATCCCGCCTCGGGCCGCGTCAACGCGATCGTCGACCTGCGCCCGCTGGTCGCGGAGGTCGCCGCCACCGATCCGGAGGCGGTCGCCAACGGTATCGCCTGGGACCCGGCGGGCAAGCGCCTGTTCGTCACGGGCAAGCTGTGGCCGACCACCTTTGAAATCTGCATCGGAGCCTGATGATGGGACGGATGGTCGACGGGCAATGGCGCGCGGGCAAGGTCACCGAGGATGCGAAGGACGGCGCGTTCCGCCGCCAGGATGCTGGGTTCCGCGACCGGATCGGCACCCCCGAGCGCCCGGCAACGCCCGGCCGCTACCACCTCTACGTCAGCTATGCCTGCCCGTGGGCACACCGCACGCTGATCGTTCGCGCGCTGCTCGGGTTGGACGATGCGATCGGCGTCTCGGTGGTGGATCCGGTGATGCTGGAGGACGGCTGGACCTTCGGACAGGCCCGCGGCGGCAGCGGCGATGCGCTCCACGGCGCGGACTATCTGTGGCAGACCTATGCCCGCGCGCGACCCCGCTACACCGGCAAGGTCACCGTGCCGGTGCTGTGGGACCGCACCGACGACACGATCGTCTCGAACGAGTCTTCGGAGATCATTCGCATGCTGGCCGCGTTCGATGGCCGGGGGCCGGACCTCTACCCCGAGCCGCTCCGCCCCGAGATCGATGCGGTCAACGCCCGCGTCTACGACACGCTCAACAACGGCGTGTACAAGGCCGGCTTCGCGACCACGCAAACCGCGTACGAGGATGCGGTGCGCCCCCTGTTCGGGACGCTGGAATGGCTGGAGTCGCGGCTATCCGGGACCGAATGGCTGGTCGGCGATGCGCTGACCGAGGCCGACGTGCGGCTGTTCACCACGCTGGTGCGCTTCGACGCAGTCTACCACGGCCATTTCAAGTGCAACCTCGCGCGCATCGCCGATTATTCGGCGTTGCAGGCGTATCTCGAACGCCTGCTCGCCCTGCCCGCGTTCGGCGGCACGACCCATCTCGACCACATCAAGACGCACTACTACGTCAGCCACCACGACCTGAATCCCAGCGGCATCGTGCCGGCAGGCCCCGTCCTGCCCTGGCTGCCACTCACTGCAGGCGGCGACCAGCACCTCACGTGACGAGCCGCTGCAACGTCTCCAGCTGGTCCGCTTCCGCGGCGGGCTTGTCGGTGCGGATGCGTGCAATGCGGGGGAAGCGCATCGCAAGGCCCGACTTGTGGCGGGTCGATTCGTGGATCGAATCAAACGCGATCTCGAGCACCAGCGACTTCTCGACCTCGCGCACCGGCCCGAAGCGATTGAGCGTATGGTGCCGCACGAACCGGTCGAGCTGCTTCAGCTCTTCGTCGGTGATCCCCTGATACGCCTTGCCGACCGGCAGCAGCTCGCCATCCGCGGTCCAGCAGCCGAAGGTATAGTCGCTGTAATAGCTCGATCGCCGGCCATTGCCGCGCTGGGCGTACATCATCACGCAGTCGGCGGTCAGCGGATCGCGCTTCCACTTGTACCACAGCCCCGCCTTGCGCCCGCCGACATAGGGGGAGCTGCGCCGCTTAAGCATCACCCCCTCGATCGCAGCGTCGCGCGCACCCGCGCGGATCGCCTCCAGCTCGGTGAAGTCGGCGGCCTCGATCAGCTGCGACAGGTCGAAGCGGTCGGGGTCGAGCCGGGGCATGAACGCCTCCAGCCGCGCGCGCCGCTCGGTCCAGGACTGCTCGCGCAGGTCCTCCGCACCGTCGAACAGGATGTCGTAGAGGCGGACGAACGCGGGCGACTCCGCGAGCATCTTCGCGGTCACGACCTTGCGGTTCAGTCTCTGCTGGAGCGCGTTGAAGCTACCCGCGCCCCCGCCCTCCTCCAGCGTCCCACCCTGGAACTCGCCACGCACCATCAGCTCGCCATCGACCACGCCGGGCGAGTGGAAGGCGCCCGCGATGTCGGGAAAGGCGCGGGTCACGTCGTCGCCGGTGCGGCTGTAGAGCCGGGTCTCGCCCGCCACATGGACGATCTGGACGCGGATGCCGTCCCACTTCCACTCGGCGGCGTACTCGTCGAGCCCGACCCGCGCATCCTCCAGCCCGTGCGCGAGCATGAAGGGGCGGAACACCGGCACGTCGGCGGCGGTGGGCTGTTCACGATGCCCCTTTACCCAGCCGAACAGCGGATCGTAGGGCGGCTCCAGCCCGTGCCACAGCTCCTCGACCCGCTCGACGTCGAGCCCGAACGCCTGCGCCAGCGCGGTCTTGGCGAGGCGCGCGGAGACGCCGATGCGAAGCGAGCCGGTCGCCATCTTGAGCAGCGCGAACCGTTCCTCCGCGTTGAGCCGGTCGAGCATCTGGGCAAGCTGCGCCGGCGCGTCGGAACGCGACAGGTGGCGCAGGCGATCGACCGCCTGGGTCACCGTCAGCGGTTCGGCCTCGGGGGGCACCGGCGGCGCGGGCCACAGCAGCGCCACCGTCTCGGCGGTGTCGCCGACATAGTCGCGGCTCATCCGGAACAGGACGGGGTCGATCCGCGCCTCGATCAGCGCGCGGATCTGCGCAGGCTTGACCCCGGGCAGGTCGAGATCCTCGGTCAGCGCCGCCATTGCCCAGCCGCGATCGGGATCGGGGGTGGCGTGGAGATAATCCGCGACCAGCTTGAGCTTGGCGTTGCGGCTGCGCGTGTAGATCAGCGAGTCGAGAAGCGCGGCAAAGGCGTGCATCCGCCCTAAACGCGTAGGCAGGTCGTTACGCTCCCGCTAGAGGGCGACGATGCGGCGACTGTTGCTCATCCTTGCCGGCGTGGCGCTGCTCGGCGTGCTGGCGTTCGCGGTCGGGGTGATGAATGCGCGCGCCGATCCGGTTATGCGGCGCGCGACGATCGCGCTGCCCCGCTGGCCTGCGAATGCTCGGCCGATCCGGGTCGCGCTGCTCAGCGACATCCACATGGAGAGCTGGAGCATGACTCCCGCTCGCCTCCTGCGGATCGTCGGGCAGGTCAACGCCGCCCGTCCCGACCTAGTGGTGATCGCGGGCGACTTCGTCGATGGACTGGGGCCGACCGAGGCTCGTGCGGCAGTGCCCGCGATGGAGCCGGCGCTGGCCCGATTGCGCGCCCCCCTCGGGGTCGTCGCGGTGCTCGGCAACCACGATCACTGGACCGATCCCGTCCCGGTCGAGGCGATGCTGCGCCGGTTGGGCGCGGTCACCTTGCGCAACGGCGCGGCGCGGGCGGGACCGCTCGCGGCGGCGGGGTATGACGACCAGCCATCGGGTCACCTCAAGGCGTGGCCGACGCTCAAGGCGTGGCGGCGGCTGAAAGGCGCCGGCGTAGCGGTGTCGCACTCGCCCGGCGCGGCCCGGTGGTTGCCGCCGGGCATCGGGCTGCTGCTCGCCGGGCATACTCATTGCGGGCAGGTGGTGCTGCCGATCATCGGCGCGCCGATCCCGGTGGGACCCAAACGCTATCAGTGCGGCGTGATCCGCGACCCGCACCGGCTGGTGATCGTCACCGCAGGGCTTGGGACCAGCAACGTGCCGGTACGCTGGGGGGCACCGCCCGACTGGTGGCTGCTGACGCTGGGGCCGCGTTAGCGCGGAGCTCCGCTGCGCCGCGGATCGGTCCAGCGGAACGCGTTGTCCGCCACCGTGCCGCCGAAGCGTTGATTGGTGAGGCGCACGGTGGTGCGGTTGTTCTGGCTGTCGAGCGCCACCCAGCCCTGCAGTGCCAGCCCTGCTGGCCCACCGCCGCCGCGCGCGAATACTAGGGTGATGCGGCCGTATTCGGGATGCTTGGGATCACGCGCCTCGACCGAGAGCAGCCGACCATCGCCGGGTACCATCTGCGCGAAGCGGGATAGGTCTCGTGAAGGGTCAAGCAGCACGCCCAGCGGCGAGTTGCGGATCGGCCAGCGCTGCACCTGCTTGACCGAATAATCGACAAAGGTCAGCACGCCGCCATCCGCGACGATCAGCATCGGCACGCCCTTCTGGTACTGGAACCGGATGCGCCCCGGCTGCTTCATCGTCAGCGTGCCGGTGAGCACCTGCCCGTTGCGATCGGTCTGCGAGAAGTCCGCGGTCATCGTGGTCAGCCCGCGCAGATGCGCCTGCACGGCGGCGAGGTCGCCCTGCGACGCCTGTGCGGTAGCGGGGCGGAGGGGCGCGACGAGGACCAGCGGCACGAGCGCGGCCGCGAGGAGGAGCCGAAAAGTCATGCTGATCCGCTAGTCATGGGGCATTGAACCCGGCGTGAACCGCCCCGCAAGCGCGCAGGTTCCGCCCGCTTCAGATCGCATGCCCCTCCGCGTCGCGCAGGACTTCGCGGCGGCCGACATGGTCGGGGCGGCCGACGATGCCGTCCTTCTCCATCTTCTCGATCAGGCGGGCGGCGGAGTTGTAGCCGATGCGCAGCTGGCGCTGGAGCCACGAGGTCGACGCCTTTTGCGATTCGCAGACCAGCTGGATCGCGGCGCGGTATTGCTGATCCTCCGCCGTGTCCTCGCCGGTCGGCGCGCCATCGAGGACGAAGCTCTCCTCGGGCTCCTCAGTGACCGAGCTGATGTAATCGGGCGTTCCCTGCGAGCGCCAGTGGTCCGCAACCGCGCGGACCTCGTCGTCGGAGACAAAGGGTCCGTGAACGCGGACGATGCCCTTGCCGCCGGGCATGTAGAGCATGTCGCCGCGCCCCAGCAGCTGCTCGGCACCCTGTTCGCCCAAGATGGTGCGGCTGTCGATCTTGGAGGTGACGTGGAAGCTGATCCGGGTCGGCAGGTTCGCCTTGATGACGCCGGTGATGACGTCGACCGAGGGGCGCTGGGTCGCCATGATGAGGTGGATGCCCGCCGCGCGCGCCTTTTGCGCGAGCCGCTGGATCAGGAACTCGACCTCCTTGCCAGCGGTCATCATCAGGTCGGCAAGCTCGTCGACGATCACCACGATCTGCGGCAGCACATCGTATTCAAGCTTCTCCTCCTCGTAGACGGGTGCCCCCGTCTCGCCGTCGTAACCGGTCTGGACGCGGCGGCCGAGCGGCGCCCCCTTGGCCTTGGCGGCGCGGACCTTGTCGTTGAAGCCCGCCAGGCTGCGGACGCCGACCGAGGACATCTGGCGGTAGCGGTCCTCCATCTGCTCGACCGCCCACTTCAAGGCGCGCACCGCCTTGGCGGGGTCGGTGACGACGGGCGAGAGGAGGTGCGGGATGTCGTCGTACATGCTCAGTTCGAGCATCTTGGGGTCGATCATGATCATCCGGCACTGGTCCGGGGTGAGCCGGTACAGCAGCGACAGGATCATGCAGTTGAGGCCGACCGACTTGCCCGAGCCGGTGGTGCCCGCGACCAGCAGGTGGGGCATTGGCGCCAAGTCGGTGATGACCGGATCGCCGGCGATGTTCTTGCCCAGGATGATCGGCAGCTGCGCCGCCTGATCCTCGAAGGTCTGCGAGCCGACCAGCTCGTGCAGCGCCACCGATTCGCGCTTGGCGTTGGGCAGCTCGATGCCGATGACGTTGCGGCCGGGGATCACCGCGACGCGGGCGCTCACCGCGCTCATGTTGCGGGCGATGTCGTCGGCGAGCTGGATGACCCGGTTCGCCTTGATGCCGGGCGCGGGTTCGAGCTCGTACATCGTCACCACCGGGCCGGGACGGACCTCCGTGATCTGGCCCTGGACCTTGAAGTCGTCGAGCACGGTTTCGAGCAGGCGGGCGTTTCTCTCCAGCGCGGCCTTATCGACCGTGCCGGCGGGGTGGGGCGGCGGTTCGGCGAGCAGGTCGAGCGGCGGCAGGGTGAAGGTGTCGCGCAGGTCGAGCTTGGCCTGCGGCTTGGGCTTGGCGAGCGAGGGCGCGAGCTGGCGGTCGGCGATGACGGGGGCGGGGCGCTCGTCGGGCTCCGCCTGCGGGCGCGGCGTCACCGGCTTGCGCATCAGCGTCAGCGGTTCGTCCTCGTCGTCGATCGGTGCGGGCGTCTCGCGGCGGCGACGCCAGGAACGACCGCCCAGCCCGAGTTCCAGGCTGCGGCCCCAGACGATCGCGCCGGCGACGCCCGCGACGAGGCCGAGCAGCCGCCCGCCCCAGGTCGCCACCGCGGGCTCGCCGGTCAGCCCGAGCGCCGCATGCGCGACGCCCGCTATCGAAAGGCCCGCGAGCCCGCCCCAGCCGGCGGGCAGAGCCAGCACCGCGGCGTCGGAGACGAAGGCGAGCGCGGCGGCCATCAGCACGACGCCCCCGGTCGCGCGCCCGAGCATCCGGCCCCACGCGCCCGCGGGCTGGTCGCGCCACAGCCGCAGTGCGACGATCGGCAGTATCGGGATCAGCAGCGCCACCGCCGGGCCCAGCGCGGTGAGCGCGAGGTCGGCGAACCACGCCCCCGGCACGCCCGCCAGGTTGCGCGCGGGGCCGCCGGCGGCGGTGTTGAACGCGGCGTCGCTCGGCCGGTAGCTGGCGAGCGCCACCACGACGCCCAGGCTGGCCGCGAACAGCACCACCGAGGTCACCAGCGTGCCCGAGCGCACCGCCCCCGCCTTGACCGATTCGCGCCACAGCACCGGCTGTGCCCGGCTGGCCATGTGAACCCCCGCAATGTCCCAGGAAAACCAGGGTTAATGATCGCGCGGGCCGGGGCTCACGTCAAGTTTGGCAAGCGCGGCGGCGGGGCGTAGAGCCGGGCCATGGGTACAGCGCTTTCCACCGATGTCGTCATCCTGGGCGGGGGGCTGGTCGGCACCACGCTGGCGCTGGCGCTCGACGCGCATGGGGTGACGAGCGTCGTGGTCGACCCCGCCGATCCCGCGGTGACGCTCGCGGCCGGGTTCGACGGGCGCGCCTCGGCGATCGCCAGCGCCAGCCACCGGCTGCTCGACACGATCGGGGTCGGCGCGGGGCTGGCCGGCCAGGGCTGTCCGATCCGCCACATCCGCGTCGCCGATGGGTTGAAGCCCGGCAAGCTCGACTTCGTGCCGGGGGAGCGGGACGACCCGCTCGGCACGATGTACGAGAACAAGCTGATCCGTCGGGCGCTGTTCGACGCGGCGACGGCGGCGCCGGGCGTGACCTTGCGCATGAAGACGCGGGCGGTGGCGCAGGAGCGGTCGGGAACCGGGGTGACGGTGACGCTCGACAGTGGCGACACCGTTTCGGCGCCGCTGCTCGTCGCCGCGGAAGGGCGCAACTCGCCGACGCGCGAGGCGGCGGGGATCGCGGTCGCGCGCTGGCAGTACGACCACGCCGCGATCATCGGCGCGTTCCATCACCAGCGCCCGCACGACAGCATCGCGTTCGAGATCTTCTACGCCTCCGGCCCGTTCGCGCTGCTGCCGCTGCCCGACGATGAGGTCAGCCACCGTTCGGCGATCGTGTGGACGGTGGCGGCGCGGGACGCGGGGGCGATGCTCAAGCTGAGTGACCGGGCGTTCCTGGCGGAGGCGGAGGCGCGGATGGGCGGGTTCCTGGGGCCGCTGTCGGCCCCGTCCCCTCGCGCGTCCTATCCGCTCGGCTTCCACCATGCCGCGACAGTCACCGCCGAGCGGCTAGCGCTGGTGGGTGACGCCGCGCACGGCATCCACCCGATCGCGGGACAGGGGCTGAACCTGGGCTTCCGCGATGTCGCGGCGCTGACCGAAGTGCTCGTCGAGGGCAAGCGGACCGGGCTGGACCTGGGCGATGCGGCGCTGCTGGCACGATACCAGCGGTGGCGGGGGCTCGACACTTTCATGGTGGCGGCGGCGACCGACACGCTGACCCGGTTGTTCGGAGTGCCGGGGCGGTTGCCGAGCGCGGTGCGGCGGTTCGGCATTTCGGCGGTCGACCGGCTGCCCTGGCTCAAGGACCGCTTCATGGCGGAAGCGCGGGGCGAGTCGGGCGAACTGCCCAAGCTGTTGCAGGGCGTGGCGGTGTGAGCGCGGAAGCTCGGGGCTGAAACGAAGAACCGGAGCTTACAGGCGCCGGGCTTCCTCGACCAAGAGCACCGGCACGCCGTCGCGGATCGGGTAGGCGAGGTCGGCGGCGTCCGAGACCAATTCGGCCGCGGCCTCGTCATGGCGGAGCGGGGTGCGCGTCGCAGGGCAGACGAGGCGTTCGAGGAGCCAAGTGTCGAGGGTCATCAAGCCCCTGCCCGCAAGAAGCAGAACGGTGCTTCGACAAGCTCAGCACGAACGGAAGTGTGAGTCACTGCAACGTCACCCGGTCCTCGCCGTCGTGGCGGCCGAAGAACTGCATCAGCTGAATGATGAGCCCGGCGCGGCCGGGGAGGTCGGGGGCTTCGAGCAGCGCCTGCTTGGCGGCGGGGTCGAAGGGGGCGATCTGGGCGATGCCGTTGACGAGGCTTTCGTCGTCGAGGCGGCCGACCGCGTCCCAGTCGACCCGATAGCCCGCGGCATCGGCGAAACGGCGCGACTCGATCTCCAGCGCGGCGCGCTCGGCGGAGGCGAGCACCGCGTCGTCGCCGCGTTCGATCAGCTCGGCCTCGACCTGGCGGAACGGAGTCGCCACGTCGAGCTCGCGGACGATGCGGAACAGCGACACCCCTTCGAGCACGAGATTGTAGCGGCCGTCCTCCAGCGCCTCGACGTCGGCGATCCGGCCGAGGCAGCCGACGTCGTAGAGCTGGGGCCTGTCGCCGTCCTCGCCCCCAAGGTCATTGGCATCCTCGCGCGGCTGGATCATCCCGATCCGCCGGTCGCGCGCCATCGCGTCGCCCACCATCGCCCGGTAGCGCGGCTCGAAGATGTGGAGCGGCAGGTGCAGCCCGGGAAAGAGCAGCGCGCCGGGCAGCGGGAAGATCGAGAGGCGCACGGGCGCTAGCCGAACAGCACGGCGGACAGCCGCCGCCGCTGCGCCGACACCCACGGGTCCATCAGCCCGACCACCTCGAACAGCTTGAGCAGTTGCTGGCGGGCGGCGCCCTCGTTCCAGTCGCGCTCCGCGACGATGATGTGGAGGAAGTTGTCGGCGGCGGCATCGCGGTCGCCCGCCGCCATTTGTGCGTTGGCGAGGTCGAAGCGGGCCTGATGATCGTCGGGGTCCGCCTGCACGGCGGCCGCGAGGCCGCTATGGTCCTCCACGGCGGGTGCGGACTGCGCGAGCGACAAGGCGGCACGGGCGCGGTCGAGCCCGGCGTCCTTGACGTCGGCGGGGAGCGCGTCGAGCGCGGCCTGCGCCTCGTCATGGCGGCCGGCGGCGACCAGCGCGCGGACCCGGCCGGACAGCACCGCGGGGTGATCGGGCGCCATATCGGCAAGCTGATCGAAGATGCCGACCGCGCGATCGGCGTCGCCCGAGGCGAGGATGTCTTCCCCCATCGCGATCAGCGGTTCGAGCTCGGCCTCTGCCGAGGCGGCGTCCGACTGGACCGGGAGCTGCTTCAACAACTGGTCGAGCATCTGCTTCAACGCGCCCTCGGTGCGCGCGGGGGTGAGGTCGGCGACGAGCTGGCCGCCGAACATCGCGTAGACGGTCGGGATCGAGCGGATCTGGAACTGGCTGGCGATGAACTGGTCCTTGTCGGTATCGACCTTGACCAGCTTCACTCCCTTGTCGGCATACGCCGCGGCAACCTTTTCGAGCACGGGGCCGAGCGCCTTGCACGGGCCGCACCATTCCGCCCAGAAATCGATGATGACGAGGCTGGTCATCGACGGTTCCACCACGTCGCGGCGGAAGGTCTCCACCGATTCCTTCTGGGCGGGGGTCATGCCGAGCGTGGCCAAGTCGTCTGCTCCTGTGTGATGCCGCGCTTATATCGGGGCGCATGCAGCTTAATGGAAGTCCCGCGACTTGGGGAGGATGCGGACGTCTCGGGGATGGTGCGGCCGGGGAGAGTCAGGACGCGTGCCCTGGCGCGGATCGTGGCTCTTGGTCGGTGCGCGCGGGACGATCGGGTCCTCGCGGGATCGTCGCACCCCCTGGCGCATGACGCAGGCGGGGCTGTTCTCGACGTCGCCCGGCGCCAGCTCGAACGGGATTGGGTCGTCGGACAGGCGGCGGAGCTCGTCCGAGCGATCCTCGACCCCCGCGGTCATCAGGTGGACGACGCCGTGCTCCGATCGTTGCGCGACTCCGTGGAGGACGGTGAGGCGCGAGGCCATCACCGCGCGCCGGTTCGCCTCGAAGTCGCGCGCCCAGATCAGCGCGTTGACCACCCCGGTCTCGTCCTCGATCGTGACGAAGATCGCGTTGCCCTTGCCCGGACGCTGGCGGACCAGCACCACGCCTGCGACCTTCGCCCGTCGACTGTCGCGCAGGCCGTTGACCTGGGCGCAGGTCATCACGCCTTCGGCGGCGAAGACGGGGCGCAGGAAGGTCATCGGATGGTCCTTCAGCGACAGGCGGGTGGCGCGGTAGTCGCTCGCGACGTGCTCGGCGAGGGGCATGGCGGGAAGGTTCGGGGCGGGTTCGGGGGCGAGTTCGGGCGAGTCCGTGGCGGCAAACAGGGGCAGTTGGGTCGGCGGCGTGCGGCGCACCTCCCACCCGGCCTCGCGCCGGTCGTGCCCCAGCGAGCGCAACGCATCGGCATCGGCGAGCAGGCGAAGCGCGCGGGGCGGCAGGTGGCGGGCGAGGTCCTCGACACACGCAAAGGGCGCGTGCGTGGCGATCTCGGCCGCCCACGCCTCGCGGAAACCGTCGACCTGGCGGAAGCCGAGCCGGATCGCGAGGTGGCGGTCGCGGCGCATTCCGCGATCCCATTGCAGACCCTTGGGCGCCGGATTGGGGCGGCGGCGGGGGCCGGTCGGCGCGCCGATCGGGGCGGCGAGGGTGGAGTCCCACCCACTCGCATTGACGTCGACCGGCAGCACCTCGACCCCGTGTTCGAGCGCGTCGCGGACGAGCTGGGCGGGGGCGTAGAAGCCCATCGGCTGCGAATTGAGGATCGCCGCGCCGAACACCGCCGGGTAGAAGCATTTGAGCCACGCCGAGACGTACACCAGCCGCGCGAAGCTCAACGCGTGGGATTCGGGAAAGCCGTAGGAGCCGAACCCCTCGATCTGGCTGTAGCAGCGTTCGGCGAAGTCTTGCCTGTACCCGCGGCGGACCATGCCGCCGACCAGCTTGGCCTTGAAGTCGTGCATCCCGCCGACGTGGCGAAAGGTCGCCATCGCGCGGCGCAGCTGGTTCGCCTCGTCGGGGGTGAACTTGGCCGCGACGATGGCGAGCTTCATCGCCTGTTCCTGGAACAAGGGGACGCCATAGGTGAAGCGGAGCAGCTGTTGCAGTTCGTCGGGGGGGCCATGCTCGGGGAAAGGCGAGGGGAACTCCACCTTCTCCTTGCCGGCGCGTCGGCGGAGATACGGGTGGACCATGTCGCCCTCGATCGGGCCGGGGCGGACGATCGCGACCTGGACGACGAGGTCGTAGAACCTGTCGGGCTTCAACCGGGGCAGCATGTTGATCTGGGCGCGGCTCTCGACCTGGAAGACGCCGATCGAGTCGCCGTCCTGGAGCATCGCGTAGACGTCGTCGTCTTCCTCGACCGCGATCGAGTTGAGCTGCGGATCGCCCAGGTCGTGGGCGCGCATCAGGTCGAATCCCTTGCGGATGCAGGTCAGCATCCCGAGCGCGAGGATGTCGACCTTCATCAGCCCGAGCGCGTCGATGTCGTCCTTGTCCCATTCGATAAAGGTGCGGTCCTCCATCGCGCCCCAGTGGATCGGCACCGTCTCGTCGAGCCGGTTCTCGGTGAGCACGAAGCCGCCGACATGCTGCGACAGGTGGCGGGGGAACTTGAGCAGGCGGCGGACGAGACCGCACAGGCGCGCGATCTCCGGATTGCTGTCGCTATAGCCGGTGTCGACGAGGCGATCGTTCTCGAACCGGTCGGAAAAGCTGCCCCACACGGTCGAGGTCAGCCGGTTGGTGACGTCCTCGGTCAGCCCCAGCGCGCGTCCGACCTCGCGCACCGCCGAGCGGGGGCGGTAGTGGATGATCGTCGCGACGATCGCGGCGCGTTGGCGGGTGTAGCGGCGGTAGATGTACTGCATCACCTCCTCGCGCCGTTCGTGTTCGAAATCGACGTCGATGTCGGGCGGCTCGTCGCGCTCGGCCGAGACGAAGCGCGAGAACAGGAGGTCGTGGCGCATCGGATCGACCGAGGTGACGCCGAGCAGGTAGCAGACCACCGAATTGGCCGCGGAGCCGCGCCCCTGGCACAGGATGCCGAGCCGGCGCGCCTCCAGCACCACGTCGTGGACGGTGAGGAAATAGTTGGCGTATTCGCGGTCGGCGATCAGCGCGAACTCCTCCTGGAGCGCGGCGAACACCTTGGGCGGGACGTAGCCATCGTACCGGTCGATCGCCGACTGCCAGGCGAGGTGCTCCAGCCAGTCCTGCGCCTTCCACCCCTGCGGCACCGGCTCGTGGGGGTATTCGTAGCGAAGCTGTTCGAGCGAGAAGTCGATCCGCGACAGGAGGTCGAGCCCGTTCGCCACCGCGTCGGGCCGGTCGCGGAACAGCCGCGCCATCTCGCGCCCGTCCTTGAGGTGGCGCTCGCCGTTCGCCGCGAGCCGGCGGCCGGCGGCCTGCACCGTCACGCCTTCGCGGATGCAGGTGACGATGTCGTGGAGGTCGCGCTCGTCGGGGGTGGCGTAGAGCGCGTCGGCGGTGGCGAGGAGCGGCACGCGGTGGTGGTCGGCCACCGTCGCGAGCCGCGCGAGCCGCCGGCGGTCGGCGCCGCCGCGCGGCATCGCCACCCCCAGCCAGACGCGCGTCCGCGCCCGGATCGCCAGCGCCGCCAGCGTTTCGTCGAGCACCGCCGCCGCCGCTCGCGCGGACAGGGGCGCAGGCGCGTCCTCGCCCCTGGCGGTGGAGGCGGGCAGGACGATCAGCAGGAGGTCGTGGTGGTGGGCGAGCAGGTCGGCGAGGGTCAGGCGGCACGCGCCCTTGTGCGCGGCGAGGTTGCCGACGCTGAGCAGCCGGGTCAGCCGCCCCCAGCCATGGCGGGTGGCGGGATAGGCGACGATGTCGGGCGTCCCGTCCGCGAACACCAGCCGGCTACCCACCACCAGCCGGAAGTCGATCGGCGGCAGTTCGGCGCCAAGCAGCCCCGCCTGCGCCTTCTTCAACGCCGCCCACGCGCGCACCACCCCCGCCACCGTGTTGCGGTCGGCGATGCCGATCCCGTCGAGCCCCAGCGCCACCGCCTGCGCCACCATGTCCGATGGCTGGCTCGCGCCGTCGAGGAACGAGAAGCTGGTCGCCGCGACCAGTTCGGCGAAGGGGGTCATCCGGCGGGCCGGGACGATTGCGCACAGGCGCGGAGGATATCCGATCGCCGCAAGTCGCCGCTGGAACGATGTGCGCCCGGATCGAACGCCCCCTCTCCCGTTCGTGCTGAGCTTGTCGAAGCACGGTTTTTCGATCCGCAGGCGATACGCTCGCGACAGGAAGGACGGTGCTTCGACAAGCTCGGCACGAACGGTTTGGAGGGCCGGCGGTGCGCCGCCGACCGGCCATACCGCCACTGCGCGATCATGGCCGCGGGCTCCTCACGCGAACAGGCCGTGGACGTACCAGCGCGGCGACTCGACCTCGCCGAACAGGCCGTGGCGGAAGATCCATAGGCGGCGGCCGCGGCGGTCCTCGACCCGGTAATAGTCGCGGGTGGGCACGGGGGTGTCGTGGCGGCGCCACCATTCGCCCGCGATCCGTTCGGGCCCTTCGGCACGCGCGACCTCGTGCAGGGTGCGGCGCCAGCGAAAGCGCGCGGGGGGGCCGTCGGGGACCTCGGCGATGACCTGGTCGACCGCCTCGGGCGGGTCGAACAGGTAGATCGGGCGGAGCGGCGGTTCGCCGGGCTCGGCCTCGGGCCAGGCCGCGGGAGTCGCGGGCGGCGGCGCGGCGGCGGGAAGTATCAGTTCGGCCTGTTCGGGGATGTGGCTGTCGCGCGCGGCGAAGCGGCGGACGCGGCCGCGGCCCAGCCGGGTCGATAGGCGGTCGACCAGCTCGCCGACCTGGCCTTTTTCGCCCTCCCCGCCCTCCAGCTTGAGCTGGTGCGCGTCGAGGCGTTCGGCCAGCGCCACCTCCACGCGGATCAGGTCGTAGCCGAAGCCGGGATCGAGCGGGTCGGCGAGCGCGTCGATCCGCTCGGCGAACAGGCGGCCGAGCAGCTGCGGGTCGCGGGTCGGCTGGCCGGTCTCGACCCTGAGGCCCTGCACCGCGCCGTCCGAGCGGAACAGCCGGACCTGCCAGCGGCGCCCGCCCTCGTGCCGGCGTTCCAGCACGTCCGCCGCCTCCCCCACCAGTTCGGCGATCACGCCCAGCGCGTGTTCGGTGCGCGCGACCGGCTCGGCGAAGCGACGCTCGACCCGGACCGGGTCGGCCACCGCCCGGGCCCGCACCGGGGCCTGCGCCTCGCCCGCCAGCCGCCGCACCGCGGTCGCCGCGCCCTCGCCGAAGCGCGCGGCGATCCCCGACAGCGGGCGCGCCATCACCTCGCCGACCGTCTTGAGCCCCGCCGCCTGCAACGCCGCGGTGTCCTCCGCGTCGAGGCCCAGCGCGGCGACCGGCAGGCGCTTCACCGCGCCGCGCTCGTCGGGGGCGGGCGCACCGGCGTAGCGGGCGAGCGCGTGGGCGATCTCCGCCGTGTCGCCGAACGCGTGGCGGACCAGCACGCCGCGCCGCGCCAGCCGCCGCTCGACATCGGCGGCGAGGAAGCGTTCGCCCTCAAAGGCATGGGTGCAGCCGGCGATGTCGAGCAGCAGCGCGTCGGGCGGCAGCGGCGACACGGTGGGCGAATAGCGCGAACACCCGTCCGCGAGCCGTTCGAGCCAGTCGACATCCGCGCCGGGATCATGGGGGAATACCTCCAGCTCGGGGACGCGGGCACGGGCGTCGGCCAGGGTCAGTCCGGGGCGCAGGCCCGCCTCGATCCCTGCACGGTCGAGCGCGGCGAGCCGGGTGGCGTTGCCGGCGGTTTCCACGAACGCGATCGGGGGGTGGCTCGCGGGATCATCGCCGCGCACGAACAGGTGCGGCCGGGTCGCGCGCAGCCGCTCCACCGGCAGCCAGGGAAAGACCAGCGCCAGCCAGCGGCGGGGACGCGGGCTGGAACGGGGGTTGGGACGCGAGCTGGACCTCGGGGTCACGGAAGCTTCGGGTTTCACGGTTCCACTCCACTTGGGTACGCGCCCCCGCCGGCCCCCCGCGCCGGCGCAGGCATTCCACGACAAAGGCGGGCTGGCCCGGCGCATCCGCCTCCAGCGGCACCGATGGCCGGGCGGACACCTGCCACCGGGTCGCCGCTGCGCTGGGCACCGGTTCCGCGCCCAGCCGGAGCGACACCACCGTTACCCCCGACGCCTCCGCCGCGAGCACCAGCCGCCGGGTGGCGGTGAGGTCCAGCGCGGGCATCGGCCCCCAGCTTTCGAGCAGCAGAGTGCCGATCCCGGCGCAGCGTGCGGCATCCCCCGCCACCCGCAGCAGCGCGCCGGCATCGGCGACGGTGACCAGCAACAGCCGGTCCGGGGCCAGCCCCAGCTCGGCCAGCCCGGTGGCATGGAGCCGCCCCGCCGCCACCGCGCCGCGATCGAGCCTGAGCCACAGCAGCGGGGTCGCCCCCGCCGCCAGTGCCTGCGCCACCGCGAACCCCGCCGCCGCGCCGACGTCCCACGCCTCGCCGGCATAGACCTCGTGCAGCCGCCCGCGAGGCAATCCCCGCTCCTGCCAGCCCTCCACAGGAGTCGCTTGCGCGGCCCCGCCGGCGGCGGCAATCACCCGCAGACGGGCGAGAAGGGCAGCGGGGTCGCTCACCCCTGTTCTTGTAATGTTCTGATGGGTGAGTCGCCAACCCCCAATCTTTTCACGCCTGCCCGGTCCGGGACGCTTGCGAATTGCGAAACCCGCTGCTAGTGGCGCGCCTCACCCGCCGGGAGCGCTTCCCGGCCAGGCGCCAGAGCGGGCGTAGCTCAGGGGTAGAGCACAACCTTGCCAAGGTTGGGGTCGAGGGTTCGAATCCCTTCGCCCGCTCCAGCTCGCTGCCGAGGAGCAGCACAGCTGATCCGGATATCTGCAGCGCACGGCCAGCGGCACCACAGCGCCGACTGACGGCGTGGCCCTTCGACTGCCTGCCAAGGCAGGCGCTCAGGACAGGCTTCGCCACGACGCCCCTGCTTCAGGGTAGCGAGATCGCGCATCAGGTCCGGGACGACGGAGGATTTTCTCCCGCTTCATTGGCGCGCTATCCTCCCGCCCATGACCCACCCCACGATTCGCGTCGGCATCGGCGGCTGGACCTATGAGCCCTGGCGTGGCACCTTTTATCCCGACAAGTGGCCGCACAAGCGCGAGTTGGAATATGCCGCGTCGAAGCTGTCCGCGATCGAGATCAACGGCACCTATTATTCGTCGTTCAAGCCGCAAAGCTTCGCGACCTGGGCGAAGGCCGTGCCCGATGGGTTCGTGTTTGCGGTGAAGGCGTCGCGATATTGCACCAATCGCAAGGTGCTGGCCGACGCGGGCGAGTCGATCGCGCGGTTCACCGGGCAGGGGATCGTCGAGCTGGGTGACCGGCTGGGGCCAATCCTATGGCAGTTCATGGCGACCAAGCGCTTCGATCCGGACGATTTCCGCGCGTTTCTGGCACTCTTGCCGGCTGCGGAAAGCGGGGTGGCGCTGCGCCATGCGGTGCAGGTGCGGCACGGGAGCTTCGCCAATCCTGAGTTCGTGGAAATGTGCCGGGCGGCGGGAGTGGCGATCGTGTTTGCCGACTCGGCCGAGTACCCGGCGATCGCCGAGACCACCGCATCGTTCGCCTATGCCCGGCTGGAGGCGGCGGTGGAGGACGAGCCCGCCGGCTATGCCCCCGCCGCGCTCGACCGGTGGGCGGAGGCGGCGCGCGAATGGGCGGCGGGCGGGCAGCCGGAGGGATTACCGCGAGTGACCGACGACGCCCCCGAACGGCACCCGCGCGACACCTTCGTGTTCTTTATCAACGGGGCCAAGGTGCGCGCGCCGCATGGGGCGACGGCGCTGATCGAGCGGCTGGCGCGACGGTGAGCCGCCGCATCCTCGTGACTGGCGCGAGTGTCGCCGGCAATGCCGCGGCGTGGTGGCTGGGGCGGCACGGGTTCGACGTGACGGTGGTGGAGAAGGCACCCGAGTTCCGCACCGGCGGCCAGAACATCGACGTGCGCGGGCGGGGGCGCGAGGTGCTGCGCCGAATGGGCCTGGAATCGGCGGCACTCGCCCGCGGCACCGGCGAGGAGGGCACGGCGTGGGTGGACGAGCGCGGACGGACGGCGGCCGCGTTCCGGGTCGACGACACGGGCGCGGACGGGCCCACCGCCGAGATGGAGATCCTGCGCGGCGACCTTTCCTCGCTGCTGTACGAACCCGCGCGCGACCATGCCGCCTATCGGTTCGGTGACAGTGTCGACGCGGTGGAGGAGGATGGCGACGGGGTGCGGGTCCGCTTCGCCGGCGGCGGCACGGAGCGGTACGAGGCGGTGATCGTCGCCGAGGGCGTGGGATCGGCGACGCGCGGACTCGTGTTTCCGGGTGAGAACGACCCGCGCTGGATGGACATGACCATCGCGTACTTCACCATCCCGCGGAACGCCGACGACGACCGGATGTGGCGGTGGTTTCATGCGCCGGGCGGGCGGAGCGTGTCGCTGCGTCCCGACACCCACGGCACGACGCGGGCGATGCTGTCGCTCCAGCAACGGCCCGGCGGCGAGCAGGACTGGCCGGTGGAGCAGAAAAAGGCGTACCTCGCCGAGCGGTTCGCCGACGCCGGGTGGCAGGCGCCGCGGGTGCTCGCCGGGATGGCCGACACCGACGACTTCTATTTCGACGTGCTGCGCCAGGTGCGGATGCCGCGCTGGGCCAGGGGCCGGGTGGTGCTGACGGGGGATGCGGCGTGGTGCGCGACGCCGCTGGCGGGGGTGGGCGCGACGCTGGCGATCGTGGGCGCCTATGTGCTGGCGGGAGAGCTGGCGCGGGCGCGCGACCCCGCCGCCGGTTTCGATACCTATGAGCGGTTCATGCGGCCGATCGTCGGGCGCGCGCAGGGCGTGCCCAAGATTGGCCCGCGGCTGATGAACCCGCACAGCCGGGTGGGGGTGCGCCTGCTGCATGGCGTGCTCAAGGTGGCGACGTCGGGTCCGGTGCGCTCGCTCGCGACGCGGATGCTGGGGGGTGGACAGGACTGGCCCGAGCTGCCCGACTATCGCGCGCCCTGATCGTCAGGGTCCTCGGTCCACTCCAACGCCGACACCTCGACCAGCGAGCGGAGGCGTTCGAGGATCGGCCGGCCCGGCCGCTGCCCCAGATGGAGGCGGATGGTCAAGGCGTGCTCGCCGAACTCCGCCACCACCGCGCGGAGCGGCAGGTCATGTTGCGCGACCAGGTTGACCACGCGCAGCAGCAGCGCAGGCGTTGCCGCTCCGGTGACGCACAGGCGGGAGGTCATGCCGCCTCAGTAGTTGAGGTTGAAGCTCATCAGCTTGCCCATCCACGCGATCCACGCGATCCCGAGCAGCGCCGCCGCGACCAGCGCTGCGCGGACCCGCGCCCCCCAGCCCCGGCCCGAGCGCGCGGTGAGCCACAGGTTCCACAGTCCGACGCCTGCACCGGCGAGCGGCACGATCGCGGCGATCTGGAGTGCGCGGATCGGGGCATCGAGCGCGCTGTTGTACACCTCCACCCGGAGCTGGAGGATCGGTGCGAGCACGGTGTACCAGGCGGCGAGATAGAGAAGGTCGGCGACCGCCGCGATCCGCGTCAGCCGGCGCGCCAGCGCGGGCCGGCCCGTCAGCGTTTCGGCGACCTTGTGGCGGCGACGCAGCCACCAGCCAACCGGCCAGAACAGCGCGGTCGCGAGCAGCACCAGGCACGACAGCCCGGCGATCCACAGGTTGAGCCCCGAATTGCGCGCGAGCGGCGCGGCCTGGAGGATCGCGACCGGATTGGCGCTGTCGCTGATCGCGCGCCGGCTTTCCGCCTCGCCCACGCGGAGCAGGCGGGTGCCGTCGACCTCTCGCCACAGGCCCGGCGCGATCTCGCGGAAGCGCGCGTCGGGCGAGGAGGACAGCGTGATCGTGCCGTCCAGGTCGGCCGACACCACCTCCTGCTGGAGAAGGTAGAACAGGCCGATGAAGCCCGTCTCGACCCGCCGCGACCCTTCGTACCGGCCGGCGAGCGCCGCCGCGTCCGCCGCCGCGCTCGGAACCGCGGGCGGGGTGACGGGCGGCGGGACGGGGTAGTAGCGGTCCATGAACTGATCGAACAACCGTTCGCGTGCACCATAGACCGCGTCGTTCGCCCCGCGGCTATTGAAGCTGACGAAGATGCCGACGTTCGATTGCGGCAGGAGGTTCAGGTCGGTGTGGAAGACGATGGTGTCGCCGCCATGGCCGATCACCAGCTGGCCGTTGCGGTGACCCCGGAAGAAGCCGTGCGCGAGCGTGTCGAAGCCGGGTTCAGGTTGGACGGCGGGGGTGTGCATCGCCTGTGCGGTGTCGGGGCGCAGGATCTGTGCGGCCCCGAAGCGGCCATCCTGAAGGTGCGCGATCATGAAGTTGGCCATGTCGGCGCCGGTGGTGCTGACGCTGCCCGCGGGCGCGGTCTCGACCAGCTCGAAGGGGGTGGGCGGACCGTCGCTCTGCCGATAGCCCTTCGACATCGCCGCCGCCCAGCCCCGCGGCAGCGGCTGGCGGAAGGTGGTGCGGGTCATCCGCAGGGGGCTGAGAATATGGCGTTCGATGTACGTGTCGAACGGTTCGCCCGACACCCGCTGGACGATGTAGCCGGCGAGCGCCGTGCCGTAGTTGGAATAGGCCGGCACCGCGCCGGCCGGGAACAGTTGCGGGCGCCGGTTCTCCTTGAGGTAGCGCTCGGTGGTCTTGAGCCGCGCGGGGTCGTCGGTCATCAGGTCCTTCAACCCTTCCTCGAACCCGCCGCGGTGGCGCATGAGGTCGTTCATCGTCACCGGGCGACCACGCGCGGGGACGTGGAAGTCGAGATAGCGGTTGATGTCGGCGTCCAGGTCGATCCGGCCCGCCTCCACCTGCTGCATCACCGCGGTCCAGGTGAACAGCTTCGACGTGGAGCCGATCCGCATCAGCGTGCGGTCGACGTCCATCGGCGTCTTCGCGGCAACGTCGGCGAGGCCATAGCCCTTCTTGAACAGGACCTGCCCGTCCTTGACCACCACCACCTCAGCGCCCGCGATCTTCCCGCCCTTGAGCGTGCCGGGCATGTAGCCGTCGAGCCAGGCGCCGACGTCGGCGGCGGTGAGGGCCGGTCCGCTGGAGGCTGGCGGCTCCCCTGTCGTCGACGGGGACGGGGTTGCCGGGCGGGGCGCGACCGGCAGGTCCTGCGCGAACGTCGCGACCGCCGCGAGCGCGCAGGCGAACAGGGCGGTGATCCGGTGCATGGGGCGCTTCACTTGCCCGCTCCTTCCGGCGTGAAGTCCAGGTCCTTGTAGTCGAACGAGAAGTCCGCGATCGGCGACACCGGCCTGGCGGTGATCCGCGCGACCTTGCCCTCGGCGTCGAGCGCGAAGGTCAGGTACGCCGGCTCGATCGCCGGGTCGGTGAAGCGGGCGACGAAGGTATCATACTGGTAATGCTCCAGCCGCCCGGTCATGCCGGGGGTGGTGGTGAAGTCGACGGTCAACCCCTTCGCGTCCGACCCGACCGCCAGCGTGCCGTACCAGGGATCGACATAGCGCCCGGCATAGCGCGTGGGGGGCAGCGACGGGCCGACGCTGGCGGGGGCGGCCGCCTTTTGCCGCACCGCCGCCTCCGCGCCGGCGATGCGGTCGCGCTTGAAGATGGCGAAGCGCGCGGGCCAGTCCTGTTTCGGGCCGTCCAGATAATGGTCGAGCAGCTCGTACATCAGGCCGTAGCGCGGCTCGATCTCCTCGCTGTTGATCGCGATCGCGAAGCCGACCTTCTTGTCAGGGATCATCACCACCACCGTGGTGAAGCCGAACAGCCCGCCGGCGTGCCAGACGATCCGCGCGCCGCGATAGTCGCGCACCGTCCAGCCGAGCGCATAGGACTGGTAATTGGGGGTGATGCCGTCGACCGGCGCGGGATAGGCGTCGATCGGCATCGGCGTGACCGGGGTCCACATCTCCTTGCCCGCCGCGGCGCTGAACAGCCGGCCCTTGCCATCGGGCAGCGCGCCGCCGGCGAGCTGGATCTGGAGCCAGCGCGCCAGATCGTTGGCGCTGGCGGCGATCAGCCCGGCGGGCGCGCCCGCCTGCCCCAGCCGGTCGCGCTCGTCGATGACCTTGAGCGGCCCCGTGCCGCGCACCGCACCGCCGAAGCGGCCGTGCGGCTGGGCGCGGTTGGCGGTGTCGAACTGGCGCGCCACCTCCGCGGTCGCGTCGGGCAGCCCAGCGGGGCGGAACACATGGTCGCGCATGTACTCCTCCCACCCCTGCCCGCTGACCGCCTCGATCAGCTGGCCGGCGACGATGTAGAGGATGTTGTCGTACGCATAGCCGGTGCGGAAGCTGGTGGCGGGCTTCAGGAAGCGCAGCCGCCGCACCACCTCCGCCCGCGACAGCTTGCCGCGCGGGACCATCAGCAGGTCGCCTGCGCCCAGGCCCAGCCCGCTGCGGTGGACGAGGAGGTCGCGCACCGTCATCTCGCGCGTGACCCAGGGGTCGTGCATCTGGAAGCCGGGGAGGTGGTCGATCACCTTGTCGTCCCAGCGGATCCTGCCCGCGTCGACCAGCGTCGCCAGCGCGGCGGTGGTGAACGCCTTCCCCGTCGAGCCGATCATGAACAGCGTGTCGGCGTCGACCGGGGCCGGCGCGCCCAGCCGGCGCACGCCATAGCCGCGGGCGAGCACGACCTTGCCGTCCTCGACGATCGCGACCGCCATGCCGGGCGTCTGCGACGCGCGGCGGATCGCCTCCACCCGCGCGTCGAACCCGGCGGGCGGGTCCGCCAGCGCGGGCTGGGCGAACAGCAGCAACGGCAGGGCAAGGAGGTGGCGCTTCATGGTCGCGACTCCGACAGGATCGCCGGGGTCCCGCGCCCGAAGGCGACGAACAGGAACAGCGGCAGGACGTACAAGAGGATCAGCGCCCAGGCGAGCGCGCGGTAGCCCGATGCGATCAGCGTCACGAGCCCGATCCGCTCGGCGATCAGCATGCACGGGACCAGCACCGCTAGGGCGACGGCTGCACGGGTGGCGGGGGTCAGGACGACCCGCCCGCCGCTGGCATGCGCAATCCGTTCGTTGACCGCGTGCACCGCCCCCGTCCCGCTTTCGAGCAGCGCGGCGAAGATCATCAGCTGGAACAGCAGGTGGAACGCCGGATGTCCCAGCCGGACGAGCATGTAGTCCGACGGCAACGTCGCGGCGGCGATGTCGGGGAGGAACGCGGTCATCGCGGCGAAGAACAGCAGCGCCGGCGCCATCGCGAGCGGCGCGGCGATCACGCCGGCCACCACCGCGTCGCGCCCCGACCGGAAATGCCGCGTCACCGGCAGCACGATCACCGCGCCGACGATGTTGTACCCCGCGTAGGTGACGCCGCCCAGCGCCCAGTTCCCCGCCGGTGCGGGGCTGTCGGCAAAGGCGGCGGCGATCCGGTCGCCCACCCCCGTCAGCGCGAGCAGCAGGAAGGCGGCATAGGTGGCGTAGAGCAGCACGGACACCCACAGGAACACACGCTCCACCCCGGCATTGCCCCAGGCGACGCAACCGACGATCCCGGCCATCAGCGCAGCCGTGCCGACGATCGGCGGCAGCCCCAGCGTCGCCGCCGCGATCGCGCCGGCCGCTGCGCCGAACACCGCCAGGATCAGCACCACGAACACGGCATAGGTCGCCTCGAACGCCACCCATCCCCGCCCCAGCAGCGCGCGAAAGAAGGTGCGGTAGTCGCGCGCGCCGATCCGGTGGGCGAGGTGGAAGGTGGCAGCGGCGACGGCTGCCCAGATCGCGGTTGCCAGCCCCATCGCGGCGAGCCCGCCCCACGGCCCGGCCGGCAGGAAGAACTCGGCGATCTCGCGCCCGGTGGCGTAACCGCCGCCGATCACCACCGCCTTGAACGCGAGCCCCGGCAGGACGAACCGGCGGAACCGGTCGGCTCCGGTCCCGGCCGGCACGGGGCTCAGCCCGCGCATGCGTCGAGCAGCCGTTCGAAGGCGTCGCCGCCGCGGATCGGATCGGCCGCGGGCAGGCCGAGCCGCGCGCCCGTGTCCGCGATCACCCGCGCCGCATCCCCGCCCTCCATGGTGCCGGTGTTGAGGCTGACCCCGGCGCAGCGGATCGCGGGGTTGGTGAGGCGGCCGAGCATCGTCGTCTGCTCGATCACCGCTTCGATCGAGGGGATCGCATAGTCGGTCGTGCCGAGGATGCGGCGGCGGTCGGGCTGGTGACAGACCACGAACAGGTCGGGCTGGCTGCCATGGAGCAGCGCCAGCGTCACCGCGGCATAGGCGGGGTGGAACAGCGACCCCTGCCCTTCGATGACGTCGAGGTGACCCGGCGCGGCATCGGGGCTGAGCTGCTCGGCCGCACCCGCCGCGAAGTCGGCGACCACCGCGTCGAGCGCGATCCCCTCGCCCGCGATCATGATGCCGGTCTGGCCGCTCGCGCGGAAGGTCGCGTCGAGCCCGCGCGCCTGGAGCCCGCGCGCGATCGCCAGCGCGGTGTATTTCTTGCCCAGCGCGCAGTCGGTGCCGACGGTCAGCAGCCGCCGCCCGGTCCGCTCCCGCCCGGTGGCGACCGGCAGTCCGGCCGGCGGCACGCGCAGGTCGTGGAGGCGGACGCCCGCCCGCGCCGCCGCCTCTCGCAACGGGGCGATATCGGCGAGCCGGGTGTGCATTCCTGCGACCAGGTCCAGCCCCGCGTCGATCGCGGCGAGGAGCGCGGGCATCCACGCGGACGGGATCACCCCGCCCTGGTTGGCGACCCCGATCACCATCGCGCGCGCACCCCGCGCCGCCGCCTCCTGCGGGGTCAGCGGCACCAGCCCGGCGGACACGGTCGCCCCCGGCAGCGCATGCTCGCCGATGCAGCGGTCGCCCGCCCAGTCGCGAAGGCCGAGCGCGGTCTTGGCGAACCCGGCCTCGGTCACGTCGCCCAGGAACAGCAGGTAGGGCGCGGGCAGCGCGTGCGTCGTGCCCCCCGCGGGGTGGGCGGCCCCGGCCAGCGTCGCCATCGCCTCAGAAGCCTGCGCCGAGCGTGACGCCCACCGTGCGCGGGCGGATCACCCCGGCGCTCGCCTGACCGAAGGGCACGTTGGCGGGCGTCCCCAGGTCGAGCGAGGTCTTGCCGTCCGAATCGCCGACGTTCTTGGCGTAGAGCTCGACCGAGAAGCGGCCGAGATCGACCCCGGCGCGCAGGTCCACCACCGTGAAGCTGGGAATGGTCGGCTGCCGGCCGTCGGCGGCGCGCAGCGCCCCGTTATAGCTCGCCGTCTGGCGCGACAGGGTGCGGATCGATCCGCCCAGGAACGCCTCCGCCCCCTTGCCGATACCCCAGCGATAATCGCTGTTCAGCGCGACCGAAAACTTGGGCGTGTAGGGCAGCCGGTTGCCGTCCAGCCCGCCGACCGCGGCCGGCGTGTCGTCGAGCAGCCGAGCGACGGTGTAGGCGCCGTTGAGCGAGGTGGTCCAGCCGCGGGTCGGGCGCAGCGTCGCGGTGAACTCGAACCCGTCGCTCCGCGCCTTGCCGCCATTCGAGTTGAAGCCGAAGTTGTTGACGACGCCATAGACCTGGATGTCGTCCCAATCGATGTGGAACCCGGCGAGGTCGAGCCCGAAGCTCCTGTCGTCGGTTTCCGCCTTTACGCCGATCTCGTAGCTGACGAGGCTGTCCGAGGCATAGGTGCGGAACTCCGCCGGCGCGCCGGGGGCGAGCACGTTGGGGCCGCCGGGGCGAAAGCCCTTGGCGACGCGGGCGTAGATGGTGGCGCGCTCGCCCAGCTTGAACTTGGGCGCGACGGAATAGGTGAACACGTCCTCGTCCGACCGCGCGGTCGGCAAGGTGGCGGGGCCGCCAGCGAGGATGCCGTCGGTCGACTGGTCGGCCCGCTGCTTGTTGTGGCTGTAGCGCCCGCCGAAATCGAGGTCGAAGCGCGACCCCAAATGGAGCGTCGCGTTGGCGAAGCCGGCGAACTCGCGATAGCGCGACGTGACCGTGGCCGCCCCCAGCAGCGGTAGCCCGGCGATTGGGGTCAGCGTGCCCGGCGTCACCGCCTCGAACCCCTGGTCTATCAGGCCGCGTTCGCGCGTGTAGAAGCCGCCGACCAGCCATTCGAACACCGGTGCCGGCCCCGATTGCAGCCGGACCTCCTGGGTCAGGCGCTTCACCCGCGTGGTCTGGTCCTGGTAGAAGTTGTTGGGGACGCCCAGCGCCCCCTGGATGATCGGGCCGAACGCGGTGGTCAGGTCGGCGCGGAAGGTCTGACGCAGCGTGCTGTAGCTGGTCGCCGAGACGAGGCTGGCGAACCCCAGGTCCCAGTCGACCACGCCCGAATAGACGCGGTAGCGCACGTCGCTGAACTCGGGCACGAACTGCGACTGGGTGCGCCGGCCGTACAGGGTCGCGCCGTTGCGGGGGTTGGCGTCGACGGTGTCGGACGCCTGGACGTCCAGGTTCTGGAGATAGGCGGACAGCTGGACCGAGAAGCGGTCGCTGGGGCGGAACAGCGCCGAGCCGCGGCCGCCATAGCTCTTGGAGCCGTTGATGTCGCGCTGGACGTCCGAGCCGCCGGTGCCGACCGAGTCGATGAACCCGCCGATGTCGCGGTAGAAGCCGGTCGCCCGGAGCGCGAACTTGTCCCCGAGCGGCAGGTTGAGGACGGCGCTCCCCTGATAGGATTCGTCGCCGCCGCGCACGGCCTCGGCGCTCACCCGGCCGCGCGCCTCGACCTGGGTGGTGTCGGGCGCATTGGTGACGAACTTGAGGATGCCGCCCAGCGCGTTGGCGCCGTAGAGCGTCCCCTGCGGCCCGCGCAGCACCTCGATCCGGGCGATGTCGAAGGTGTCGAAGTCGCCCGCCAGGATCGCGCCGTTGACGAGGCCCGAGGAGGAGCCGAACACCGTCTCGTCCATGTACACCGCTACCGTAGAGGCAACCCCGCCGGTGTTGACGCCGCGCAGCACCAGCCGGCCGAAGCCGGGGGTCGACTGGTTGAGCTGAAGCCCCGGGACGAGCTTCAGGTAATCCTTGAAATTGGTCGCCTGGTTGCGCTCCAGCGTTTCGCCGCCGACCACCGACACCGATTGCGGTACGTCGATCAGCACCTGTTCGCGCTTCTGGGCGGTGACGACGATGTCCTCGCCGGCGTTCTGGCCGGCGGCGGTGTCGCTCGCCTGGGAGGCGGAGGTCGACTGGGCGGAGGCCCCGGATGCGGCCAGCAGCGCCGCCAAGGTGACGGAGATCGAGCAGGCCAGAACGGACGTTTTCATCGCCAACTCCCCCAGGATTGTTAGTTTGGAAAGTTATTGTCCTAATCGGAGAACTGTCAATCCTTATCTGCTACTACCGATAGTTCGACGCGTTGCTCGATCGGATCGAGCGCGCGCAGCAGGATCGCGGCGATCCCGGCGATCCCGGCAAGCAGCAGGAAGAAGGCGCCGGGCGCGGTGTGGCTCCACAGCGTGCCGATCAGCCCCGCCGACAGGCTGCCGGTGAAGATCGCGAGATACCACGCCGCTACCGTGGTCGCGCCGAGGCCGGCAGGGGCGAGGCGCGCGAACAGGCCGAGGCCGGTCGGCAGGATATAGAGCTCGCCCAGTGTCAGCACCGCGAAGAACAGCGCCAGCCACAGCCAGTGCGCAGGGCTGCCCGTCCAAGCGAGCGCGGCGAGCAGCAGGTACGCCGCGCCGACCACGCCCGCGCCCGCCGCCATCTTGCGCGCGGGCCGCTCGACCACCCCGCGCTCCGCCCGCCGCCGCCACATCGCGAGCAGCGGCGGGGTCATCACCATCACCAGCAGCGGGTTGAGCGACTGGAACCAGGTCATCGGGATGACGCTGCTCCCCGCCCGCCGGTCGACGCCGGCATCGGCCCACAGAGCGACCGTGTTGCCGACCTGCTCGTACGCGCCGCGGAACACCGTCACCGCCAGCCCGATCGCGAGCAGCAGCAGCGCGGTATCGCGGGGGAAGCGCTGAGGAGGCGGGGCGTGGCGCTCGACGGCGGGACGGCGCGCCTGCGGGGGCAGGTAGCGCTGGCCCCACAGGTATATCCCCAGCCCCGCGACCATGCCGACCCCGGCCGCCCCGAACCCCCAGTGCCAGCCATAGACCTCGCCCAGCGTCCCGCAGATCAGGGGCGCGAGGAAGCCGCCGATGTTCACGCCGACATAATACACGTTGTACGCCCAGGCGACGCGCGGATCGCCGGGTTCGTACAGGTCGTCGATCTGGCTGGGCAGGCTGGGCAGGAACAGCCCATTGCCGAGCGCGATGACGCCGAGCGCGGGATAGAACAGCGGCTCGAAGGTCATCATGAAATGCCCCGCCGCCATTATCGATCCGCCGACGATGATCGCGCGGCGCTTGCCCAGCACCCGGTCAGCGATCACCCCGCCGACGATGGGGGTGAAATAGGCGCAGGCGGTGTACGCGCCGTAGACCAGCGACGCCGTGCCCTGTTCCAGCAGCAACTGCTTGGTCATGTAGTAGACCAGCAGCGCGCGCATCCCGTAGTAGCTGAACTGTTCCCACATGTTGGTGAGGAACAGGATCGTCAGCCCGCGCGGCTGGCCGAACCATGGGCGCGGCTGGGGGCGCGGCTGGCTCATCCGCCCCACACCTCGGGCCCGGCGTGGAGGGTGCCGTCGCGATAGACGACGCCGGGCGTCCGGTCCTGCGCGAGGAAGGTCGGGCCGTCGAGGTCGACGAGGTCCGCCAGTTGCCCCAGCACGAAACCGGGCGCGGTCGCGAGGCTGGTGCCGATCATCGTGCCGACCATCACGCCCAGGCCCTGCGCGCGCGCTTCGGCGGCCATCAGCAGCCCCTCGGTCAGCCCGCCGCACTTGTCGAGCTTGATGTTGACGACGTCAAACCGGCCCTTCGCCCCCGCAACGTCGGCGAGAGACAGCAGGCTCTCGTCGCCCGCGATCGGGATTGCCGAGGCGTAGCCGTCGAGGTCCGCCTCGCACCCCCGCACGAGCGGCTGTTCGAGGAGCGACACGCGGTGCGGCAGCAGCCCCGCGACGAGCGGATCGAGATCCGCCCTGGCGAAACCCTGGTTGCCGTCAACGCCGAGCCAGACGTCGGGGCGGGCCGCGCGGACTGCGGCGACGCGGGCGAGGTCGAGATCGAGGTCGCCGATCAGCTTGACCTTGATCGAGCGGGCGTCGCGATACCCCCGCGCGACCGCCGCCATCGCCGCGGGCGTGTCGGCGCTGACGGTGAAGGTGGTGACGATCGGCCGGGGCGGCGCGTCCAGCCCCGCGAGCGCCCAGACCGGACGCCCGGTGCGCGCGGCCTCCAGCTCCCACAAAGCCGCATCGACCGCGTTGCGCGCGCCGCCGGGGGGCAGGATCGTGCGCAGGTCCTCGCGGCTCGGCCCCGCCTCGATCGCGGCGCGCGCGCCCTCGATTCCGGCGCGCATATGGGGAAGGTCGTCGCCCAAATAGTAAACGCCGGCGGCCTCGCCCCGGCCGCGATGTCCGTCCGCGTCGAGGGTGACGACGAGCACGTCGGCGGTCTCGAACACGTAGCCCGCAATCCGGAACGGCTGCGCGAGCCGCAGCGTCTCGGTGTCGACCGACAGGCGCATCAGTAGTTCACCGTCATCGCCAGTAGGCCGAACGCGGCGGCGACGTACAGCACCACCAGCGTCGCCAGCAGCACCAGCACGCTCCACAACCGCCGCGCCCATCCGCGCCCGTCGCGCCAGGTCAGCCACGCGTTCCATCCCGCGATCCCGACCGCGCCGACGAACACGATCGCCCCGCCGATCTGGAGCAGCCACAAAGCCGCATCCACCCCGCCGGCATGGAGCGCGCCGTCGGCGAGCACCACGGTCACGAACACCATCCAGCCGCCCAGGACGAGCAGGTCGGCGAGCGCCATGATCCGCGTCGCGCGATAGGCCCGCAGCGCCGGTCCGCGGGCGGTCGCGGTCGCCTTGTACCGCCGCCGCAGCCACCAGGCCGCCGGCCAGTAGAGCGCGGTGAGCAGCAACACGGCGAGGCTGGCGTACAGCGCCGGCTTGATCCACGCGCCCGACCGCGAGGCGGGGACGCGGTCGAACACCATGAACGGCGCGACGAGGTCGAAGCTCCAGCGCACCACCTGGCCGTCGACGACCTGCGCCGCGATCCGCTCGTGCCCGCCGCGCTCGCGCCAGACGAAGGGCGCGACCTCGTCCCAGCGCCGGACCGCGCCGCCTGCGTCCTTGAGCGCGGGGATCACCAGCGCGCCATCGTCGCCGACGCTCACCGCCGTCTGGCCGAGCAGGGTCAGCACGTTGATGAAGTTCGATTCCGAATGGCGGCTGTTCTGCCACAGCCCCGCCATCATCCGCGCGTGCTGCGCCGCCGTTTGCGGGTCCACCCGGCCGCCGCGCGTCGCCGAGGGGAGGTAGCGGTCGGCGAAGTCCTGGAACAGCTGGGTCCGGACCTGGTGCGCCGCGCCGTCCCGCCCGGCGCTGTTGAACGACACATACAGCCCGACCCGCTCGGCCAGGAACAGGTGGAGCGAGGTGTGGAACTCGTTGGTGTCGCCGAGATGGGCGATCACCTCGCGACCGTCGATGTTGGTCTCGAAGAAGCCGAGTTCCATCCGGTTGAGCGGCGGGATCAGCGAGCGCCGGTCGATGCGGGCGAGCGGGCTGTCGTGCATCGCCGCGGCGGTGGCGGGGTCGAGGATGCCGCGCCCGTTTTCGAGGTGCGCGATCATGAACTTCGCCATGTCGAGCCCCGACGCGGACAGCGATCCCGCGGGGGCCGCAACGACCATCTCGAACGGCTTGGCCGGCTCCGACGCGCGCGGATAGCCGGTCGCCATCAGCGGCGCGAGCGGGCCCGGCAGCGGCTGGCGGAAGGTCGCGGTGCGCATGTCGAGCGGCTGGAAGATGCGGCGTTCGACATAGATGTCGAACGGCATCCTCGACACGCGTTCGACGATATACCCGGCGAGCGTCGTCGCCCAATTCGAATAGGCGGGGGTGGTGCCGGCGTCGTAGATGCGACGCGGCGTCCAGCGCTTGAGATACGCGCCGAGCGGCTGCAATCCCTTGGGATCGTAGACGATCAGGTTGCGGGCCGCTTCTTCGAACCCGGCGGTGTGGGTCAGGATCTGTCGCAGCGTGATCGGGCGGCCATTGCGGGGCGGGATGCGGAAGTCGAGATAGGCGTTGACGTCGCGGTCGAGGTCGAGCCGGCCGGCCTCCACCTGTTGCATCACCGCGGTCCAGGTGACGAGCTTGGAGACCGAACCGGGTCGGAACAGGGTCCGGGCGGGGTCGACCGGGCGCCGTTTGGCGATGTCGGCATAGCCATAGCCGCGCGCGGTGAGCACTTGCCCGTCGCGAACGACGGTGACCACCGCGCCTGCGATGTCGGCGCTGTGTAGCGCCTGGGGCATGAAACCGTCGAGCCAGCTGTCGAGATCGGTGCTCGTCAGGGTGCCGGGCGGGGCAGGACGTGCAGCCGGCGACCCCGAACCGGCTGCCGGTGGCGCCGTCCGAGCGACGGGTCCTTGCGCGAAGGCCGCAGCCCCGAACAGCGCGGCCAGTCCGACGACCCATCTGCCGATGCGCATGTGCGCCTCCTTCCCCGTTGCCGCGTCACGTCGGACCGGATAGACTCCGCACGTGCTCCGATCGGGACATCATGATCCTGATTAGAGACTTGTCAATGGTCGTGGCCAGGAGAGATGCCGTGTCCTCAACCCCGCCCTCCCCACCGGCGACGCTGGGCGCGCTGCTTCGCGGACTGCGCGCCCGCGAAGGCTGGACGCTCAAGGAGATGAGCGCGAAGAGCGGCATCCCGGTGTCGACCCTGTCGAAGATCGAGCACGACCGGCTGACGCTGACCTATGACAAGCTCCAGCAGTTGGGACAGCGGCTGGGGATGCGGATGTCCGAGCTGTTCGCCGAAGGGGATGAGGACGCCGCCCAGCCGGTCACCGCGCGTCGCAGCCTGGGTGACCTCGCGCGTTCGGTGCGGGTGGAAACGCCCAACTACGACTATCATTACCTATGCACGGAATTGCGCCGCAAGCGGATGGTGCCGGTGCTGACCACGATCCGCGCGCACTCGACCGAGCAGTTCGGCGACCTGGTGCGGCACAGCGGCGAGGAGTTCCTGTACGTGCTGAGCGGCCGGATCGTCGTGCAGACCGAGTTCTACGACCCGGTGACGCTGGAGCCGGGGCAGGCGCTGTATATCGATTCGAGCATGGGGCACGCGTATCTCGCCGCGGAAGGTTGCGACAAGGCGGAGGTGCTGGCGGTGATGTCGAGCGCCGAGGAGGAGCTGATGCAGTCGCTGCTGACGATCCACGAGGAGCAGCGGCAGGCGCCCGGCAACGAGAACACGCCCGCCCCCCGCCACCGCCGCGCCGGAGGAGGCCGGTGATCCGCGCGTTCGCCATGGTCGCCGCGGTCGCGCTGGCGCCCCTCCCTGCCCTGTCGCAGACCTACGACGCCCGCGTCGCCCGCGTGCTGCGCGCGACGCCGCTGATCGACGGCCACAACGACTGGGCCGAGGCGCTGCGCGAGCGCGAGGGCGAGGCGCGCTGGACCACCGACCTGAACGACCTGTCGAACCGGCCGGTGCGCTACGACACCGACATCGCGCGGCTGCGCCGGGGCGGGGTGGGCGCGCAGTTCTGGTCGGTGTGGGTCGATCCCAAGCTGCCGGGCCAGGAGCAGGTCGAACAGACGCTCGAGCAGATCGACCTCGTCCGCTCGATCTGCGCCGATCGGTATCCGGACGTGTTCGCGATGGTCCGCACCGCGGCGGAGGTGCGCCGGGCGCACAAGGCGGGGCGGATCGGCTGCCTGATCGGGGTCGAGGGCGGCGGGCAGATCGACGCCAATCTGTCGGTGCTGCGCAGCTATGCCGCGCTGGGGGCGGGGTATCTGACGCTGACGCATGTGCTGACGCTCGACTGGGCCGATTCGGCGACCGACGATCCCCGGCACCACGGACTGACTGACTTCGGCCGGCGGGTAGTGGGGGAGCTCAACCGGCTGGGGATGCTGGTCGACCTGAGCCATGTCAGCGAGGCGACGATGCGCGACGCGCTGGCGGCGACCCGGGCGCCGGTGATCTTCTCGCACAGCAGCGCGCGAGCGATCGACGACCATCCGCGTAACGTATCGGACGCGGTGCTGGCGCTGTTGCGGGCCAACGGGGGCGTGGTGATGGTCAACTATGCACCGCCCTACGTCTCGGACGCGTACCGGCGCTGGTCGGCGGATGCGGCGGCGGAGAAGACGCGGCTCAACGCGCCGCCCTATGCCGGGCTCGACATCGGCCAGCCGGAGAAGGCGGCGGCGGACTATGCCGCCTGGACAAAGGCGCACCCGGCACCGGTCGTGACGCTGGCGGAGGTCGCGGATCACATCGAGCACATCGCGCGGGTGGCGGGGGTCGATCATGTCGGGCTGGGGTCCGACTATGACGGGGTGGGCGCGACGCTGCCGGCGGGGCTGGAGGACGTGTCGACCTATCCCGCGCTGCTCGCCGAGCTGATGCGGCGGGGGTGGAGCGATGCGGACGTCGCCAAGCTGGCCGGGGGCAACGTGCTGAGGGTGATGGCGTCGGCGGAACGGGTGCGGGATGCGATGGCGGCGCAGGGGGCTGCTGGCGGGAGGTGAGCCCGCGGCGGCAAGCATCCACCTCTAACCGACGACGGATAGGTGTTGAAGATGAACCCCTCCTCCGCGCGGATGACGAAAGATGGAGGGGGTCGGTGGCGTGCGGGCTGACGGTTGGTTCTAGAGCGCCAGCGCGGGAAAGCCGGCGCGGAAGGCGGCGACCTTGGGTTTGTCCCACGTGACGATGTAGGGGTGGGTCGGGTTCCGGTTGAAGAAGTCCTGGTGATAGGGCTCGGCCGGAAAGAACGCGCCCTGTTCGACGCGGGTGACGATCGGGCGGCTGAAGGCGCGCGCCTGCCCGAGTTGCGCGATATAGGCGCGGGCGACGCGGGCCTGGGCTGGGGTTTGGGGAAAGATCGCCGAGCGGTAGCTGGGGCCGGCGTCGGGGCCCTGACGGTCGAGCTGGGTCGGATCGTGCGCGACCGAAAAGTAGACGCGCAGCAGCGTGGCGTAGCTGACCCGGCGCGGGTCGAAGGTGATGCGGATTGCCTCGGCATGGCGGGTGGTCTCGGTAGAAACCTGGGCATAGGTGGCGGTGTCGCGCGTACCGCCGGCATAACCCGCGGTGACGCCGGTAACGCCCTTTACCCGCTGGAACACCGCCTCCATGCCCCAGAAGCATCCGCCGGCGAGCACGGCTACCTGAGGGCCGGTGGCGGCGGGAACGTCTGCGGTCGCGGCCGGGATCGGCACCGCACGCTCGGCCGACGCCGCGGAAAGCGCCCAGGCGGCACCGATGCTCAGCAGCCCGGCGGCGAGCACCCATGGCCGGCGCATCGTCAGCGGCTAGCCTGGGTCGCCGGATGCGCGAACGCGTCGGTCTGGGAGGGCTGCATCGCCACCACCGCGATCGCCCCGGCGACGAAGCCGGTGGTGAACAGGCGCAGGAAGCTGGACTTCAGGACACTCATGGCACTCGAACCTCGAACGGACGCCGCCGCGACCGGCGGCGTCGATGCGTGGCGAAATCGGGTCGATCCGCCATGCCGACAATGGCTGTGTTAGGAAACGCTGGATTAACGCGGCGTGGCTGCAGCGTTCATCGCGACGTTAGGGAATGCGCCGCCCTCCCCCGAGCGTCGCGGCGGTTCCCAAAGCGGGCGCGGGGGCCGAAGTCAAGCCTGAACCGTCGCCACGATTAAACGGAGGATCAGCGGAGCGCGGCGCAGGCGGTCTGGATGCGGGTGCACGCCTCGCGCAGCAGGTCGTCGGAGGTGGCGTAGCTGATCCGCATCGCCGGCGAGAGGCCGAAGGCGGCGCCCTGCACCGCCGCGACCTTTGCGTCGTCGAGCAGGTAGCCGACGAAATCCTCGTCCGTGTCGATCCGCCGACCGTTGGGCGTGGTCTTGCCGATCACCCCGGCGATCGAAGGATAGACGTAGAACGCGCCCTCGGGCATCGGGCAATGGATGTCCTCGGCGGCGTTGAGCATGCCCACCACCAGGTCGCGGCGGACCTGGAACGCGGCGGCACGGGTCGCGAGAAAGGTCTGGTCGCCGTTCAGCGCCGCCACCGCCGCCGCCTGCGCGATCGAGCACGGGTTGCTGGTCGACTGCGACTGGAGCTTGGCCATCGCCTTGATGAGCCAGGGCGCGCCCGCGGCGAAGCCGATCCGCCACCCGGTCATCGCATACGCCTTGGAACAGCCGTTGACGGTCAGCGTCCGCTCGTAGAGTTCCGGACACACCTGCGCGATCGTTGCGAACGCGAAGCCGTCATAGGTGATGTGCTCGTACATGTCGTCGGCGAACACCCAGACCTGCGGGTGGCGCGCGATGACCTGCCCCAGCGCCTTGAGCTCGTCGGCGGTGTAGGCGGCGCCGGTGGGGTTGGAGGGCGAGTTGAGGATCACCCACTTGGTGCGCGGCGTGATGGCCGCGTCGAGCGCCTCGGGCGTCAGCTTATAGCCCTGCTCCGGTCCCGCCGCGACCACCACCGGGGTGCCGCCGGCGAACTGGACCACGTCGGGGTAGCTGACCCAATAGGGCGCGGGGATCACCACCTCGTCGCCCGGCTCGACCGTGGCGACGATCGCGTTGAACAGCGTGTGCTTGCCGCCGACGTTCACGCTGACCTGATCGGGGGTGTAGGCGAGCGCGTTGTCGCGGGCGAACTTGGCGACGATCGCAGCCTTGAGTTCGGGGATGCCGTCGACATTGGTGTACTTGGTGCGGCCGGCGCGGATCGCCTCGATCGCGGCGTCCTTGACATGGTCGGGGGTGTCGAAGTCGGGCTCGCCCGCGCCCAGCCCGATCACGTCGACCCCGGCGCGCTTCAGTTCGAGCACCCGGCTGGTGATCGCCAGCGTCGGCGACGGACTGATGCGGGCGAGTGCGGCGGACTGTTGCATGGTTCCCCCCTATGGCAACGGGCGGGAGGGCTATAGAGCAAGCTCCGCGCGCATCAATCCGCGCAATGCGTTGCCCAGCCAGAAGCCGGACTTTAGGTCGGCGGCGATCACGTCACCCTCGATCGCGCGCCCTTCGTCGAGCAGCTCGGCGCGGAGCACGCCGGGGAGGAGCGGGCCGGCGGGGGTGACCAGCCTGTTGTCGCGCTCGACGAACAGCGTGGTGAAGCTGCCCTCGGTCAGCCGGCCGTCGTGCTCGAACACGACCTCGTCGGTGCCGGCGGCGCGGCGGGCGGCGTCGTAGAAGCCGCGGGCGGAGGTCTTGTGGCGAAGGCGCAGGTCGGCGGGCGGCACCGGCAGCGGCACGATCGCGACGCGCAAGGGGCGATCGAACGCGGGCGGCATCGGCGCGACCTCGACCGCCATCGCGCCCGACGGACCCAGCACCAGCCGCACCCGCGCCGCATCGCGCAGGCGGAAGGTCGCGGCCTGGAGCTCGTTCCGGGCCGTGTGCCGGTCGAACGCGAAGCCGAAGCGGTCGGCGGACGCCTTGATCCGGGCGATGTGGCGGTCAAGGCGGAGGAGGCCGTTCTCGGGGTCGAACGCCATGGTCTCGATCAGGTCGAATCGGGGCGTGCCGTCGCCGACGAACGCCCCCTTGGCGAGGCACTCCTCCCATTCGGCGGCCGGTTGCGAGTCGGCGACGATGCCTGCGCCGAGCGACAGCACCCCCTCTCCATCCGTCAGGGTCAGGGTGCGGATAGCGACGTTGAATATCGCATCGCCGGCCGGATCGATCCGGCCGATCGCGCCGCAATAGGGGCCGCGGGGGCTCCCTTCGATGGCGGCGATCGCCTGCATCGCGCGCACTTTCGGGGCGCCGGTGATCGAGCCGCAGGGGAAGCCCGCCGCGAGCACGTCCACCGCGTCGCGGCCGGGGGCGAGCGTCGCGATGACCGTCGAGGTCAGCTGGTGGACGGTGGGGTAGGTTTCGACCCGGAACAGATCGGGCACCGCGACGCTGCCCGCCGCCGCGACCCGCGACAGGTCGTTGCGGGTGAGGTCGACGATCATCAGGTTCTCGGCCCGTTGCTTGGCATCGGCGGCAAGGTCGCGCGCCAGCGTCGCATCCTCCGCCGGAGTTGCGCCTCGCCGCGCGGTGCCCTTCATCGGGCGGGCGGTGAGCCGGTCGCCGTCGAGCGCCACGAACAGTTCGGGCGACAGGCTGAGGATCGTCGCCTCGCCGGTCGAGATCACCGCGCCATAGCCCGCTCTGGCGCGGGCGCGGAGGGCGGCATAGGCGGCGAGCGGTTCGCCCTCGACCGCGACGCGCGCGCGGAAGCTGAGGTTGACCTGGTACAGGTCCCCCGCCGCGATCAGCGCGAGTGCTTCTGCGACGTCCGACTCGTATCGCGCGCGCTCGACCAGCGGCACGGGCGCGCCGATCCAGGCCCCCGCCGGATCGGGGAGCCAACGGGCGGGGTCCACCGTCTCGAACGCCTCGAACAGCCCGAACCAGGCGAGCGGGGTCCGCGCGGGAGGGAGGCTGCCGACCCGGGGCTCGAACGCCTCCCCCGCCTCGTAGCCGAGGAACCCCGCCGCATGCAGGCCCCGCCCCCGCGCCTCACGCAGGCGGGCGAGCACGGCGGCGACCTCGGGCGGGCGCCATGCCGTAACGACCGCCACCGGATCGCGATAAAGGCGGGTCGGCGCGCCGCCGGGGCGGGCATCGTCCAGGAGCACGAAAGGCGGCTGGGGCGGCGGCATTCCTCATGCCTAACGCATTGCTTTCCCGTACGCGCAAGCGGCAATTGCCCCTACGGCGCGCACGGACTACCACCGGGGCCATGTCGTCCCAGCCGCTCACGCCGCCCCCCGTCCCCCCGCTGCGCGCCGTCATCGTCCCCGTCACCCCGATCCAGCAGAACTGCTCGGTGGTGTGGTGCACCGCCACGATGAGGGCGGCGGTGATCGATCCGGGCGGCGACCTGCCGCGAATCACCCGCGCGATCGAACAGGCGGAGGTGACGGTCGACCAGATCCTGCTGACCCACGGGCATATCGACCATGCCGGCGAGGCCAAGCCGCTCGCCGAGCAACTGGGCGTGCCGATCGTCGGCCCGCACGAGGCGGACCGGTTCTGGCTCGCGCGGCTGGCCGACGACGGTCCCGCCTATGGCATCCGCGGCGTGCCCTTCGAGCCCGACCGCTGGCTGGTCGAGGGGGACACGGTCACGATCGGGGAGCAGGTGCTCGATGTGTACGAGACGCCGGGGCACACCCAGGGGCACGTGATCTTCCACCACGCGCCCTCGCGCTTCGCGCTGGTCGGCGACGTGCTGTTCCAGGGATCGGTCGGGCGATCGGACCTGCCCGGCGGCGATCATGAGCAGCTGATCCGGTCGATCGTCACCAAGCTGTGGCCGCTGGGCGACGACACCGCATTCATCCCCGGCCACGGCCCGGCCAGCACCTTTGCGCACGAGCGGCGATCGAACGCCTTCGTCAGCGACGCGGCGCTGGCCTGAACGGGTTGCAAGCCGCCCGGAAATCGCTATAGGCGCGGCACTTCGCGACGCGTCCGGATTGCCCAACGCGGATGGCCTTGTGGTCGCCCGTGCGGGTGTTCGACGTTTCAGCTCTTGCCAACGAATAAGGTGCCGCCATGGCCGTTCCCAAGCGAAAGACCTCTCCCTCCAAGCGCGGCATGCGTCGCGGCCACGATTCGCTGACCGTGGTGCAGTTCCAGGAGTGCCCGAACTGCGGCGAGCTGCGCCGGCCGCACAACCTGTGCACCGCGTGCGGCCATTATAACGGCCGCGAGGTCGTGTCGGTCGAGGCCTGAGCCCCGCACCGATCCAACCGGCATGAGCGATACCTCCTGCATCGCCGTCGACGCGATGGGCGGCGATGAAGGGCTGGCGGTGATGCTCGCGGGCGTCGCCCGCGCGCGACGGCGGCACGAGGGGATGCGCTTCGTGCTGGTCGGGGACGAGGCCGCGATCCGCGACGGCCTCAAGACCCACCCCAACCTCACCGCCGCGTCGACCATCGTCCACGCAGGCGAGGTGGTGGGCGCCGCCGACAAGCCCAGCCAGGCGATCCGCCGCGCCAAGACGACCTCGATGGGGGTCGCGATCAACCTGGTGAAGCAGGGGGAGGCCGCCGCTGCTGTATCCTCCGGCAATACCGGCGCGCTGATGGCGATGGCCAAGCTCGCGTTGCGCACCCTGCCCGGCATCGACCGGCCGGCGCTGGCGGCGCCGCTGCCGACGCTGGGCGACAACGACGTGCTGATGCTGGACCTGGGCGCGAACACCGAGTGCGACGCGCAGAACCTGGTCCAGTTCGCGGTGATGGGCGCGGCCTATGCCCGGATCATCTTCGACCTCGAGCGCCCCCGCGTCGCGCTGCTTAACATCGGGTCGGAGGACCAGAAGGGCACCGACGAGATTCGCGATGCCGCCGCGGTGCTGCGCGGGGCGCACCACCTGCCGCTCGACTTCACCGGCTTCGTCGAAGGCAACCAGCTCGCGCGCGGGCAGCACGACGTGATCGTGTGCGACGGGTTCGCGGGCAACATCGCGCTCAAGACCGCGGAGGGGACCGCGCGTTTCGTCGCGGACCTGTTGAAGCGGGCGTTCACTTCATCGGTGCGGTCCAAGCTCGGCTTCCTGATCTCGCGCCCGGCGACCGAGCTGCTGCGCGGCCATCTCGATCCCAACAATCACAATGGTGCGGTCTTTCTGGGACTGGGCGGGATCGTCGTGAAAAGCCACGGGTCGGCGAACGAGACCGGGGTCGCGACCGCGATCGGCAACGCCGCCAAGCTGGTCCACGCCGACCTGACCCGGCGTATCCGCGAGGACCTCACTGACTTCGAGCAGGCGGCGTGATCCGGTCCATCCTGACCGGCACCGGCTCGGCGCTGCCGGTGCGGCGGGTGTCGAACGCGGAGCTGGCCGAGGAGGTGGACACCTCCGACGCGTGGATCGTCGAGCGCACCGGCATTCGCTTCCGCCACATCGCCGGGCCCGACGAGACCACCGCGACGCTCGCCGCCGACGCCGCCAAGGCCGCGCTCGCCGCTGCGGGGGTGCTCGCGGACGACATCGACCTGATCGTGCTGGCCACCGCCACGCCCGACCAGACCTTTCCCGCCACCGCGACCAAGGTGCAGGCGATGCTGGGCGTCGCCGATTGCGTCGCGTTCGACGTCGCGGCGGTGTGCTCGGGCTTCCTGTACGCGGTGCAGGTCGCCGATTCGATGCTGCGCACCGGCGTCCACCGGCGCGCGCTGGTGATCGGGGCGGAGACGTTCAGCCGCATCCTCGACTGGGAGGACCGCGCGACCTGTGTCCTGTTCGGCGACGGCGCAGGGGCGATCGTGCTGGAGGGGCAGGAGAGCGACGACGCCACCGGACGCGGCATCCTGGCGACGCGGCTCCATTCGGACGGGCGCTACAACGACCTGCTCTATGTCGATGGCGGGCCATCGACGACGGGCACGGTCGGCAAGCTGCGGATGAAGGGGCGCGAGGTGTTCCGTCATGCGGTGACCAACCTGTCGGCCGTGATGACCGAGTCGCTCGGGATCGCGGGGCTGGACGCGGCGCAGGTCGACTGGGTGGTGCCGCATCAGGCGAACGCCCGCATCCTCGACGCGACCGCCCGCAAGCTGGGTCTGGCACCGGAGAAGGTGGTGGTTACGGTCGACCGGCATGCCAACACCTCGGCGGCGTCGGTGCCGCTGGCGCTCGACACCGCGGTGCGCGACGGCCGCATCCGCGAAGGGCAGGTCGTGGTGCTCGAGGCGATGGGCGGCGGCTTCACCTGGGGCGCGGCGGTGATGCGCTTTTGATCTGAATCATAGGGGTTTCCGATTCGTCGTGCCTTGTGATAGGCATGCGCCCCGGACTCGGGGGAGTGGCACATGTTGATGAAGGTGGCGGGGACGTTGACGCGGGCCGACCTGGCCGAGGGGCTCCATCGCGAGATCGGCCTGTCGCGCGCGGACTCGGCGGGGATCGTCGAACAGATCCTGCGCGAGATGTGCGAGGCGCTGTCGCGGGGCGAGAACGTCAAGATCTCCGGCTTCGGCACCTTCGTGCTGCGCGACAAGGGCGAGCGCGTCGGCCGCAATCCCAAGACCGGGGTCGAGGTGCCGATCGCGCCGCGCCGCGTCCTCACCTTCCGCGCCAGCCAGATGATGCGCGACAGCATCGTGTCGGCCGGCTGATCCATCGGATGGCGGACGCGCCCAAGGGCGAGACGGCGTTCCGCACCATCGGCGAGGTCACGCGCGAGACGGGGCTGTCGCAGCACGTCCTGCGATACTGGGAGACGCGCTTCCCCCAGCTGCGCCCGCTGACCCGTGCGGGCAACCGGCGCTATTACCGCAGCGAGGACGTCGCGCTAGTCAAGCGGCTCGACGCGCTGCTCAACCACCAGGGCTACACGATCCGCGGCGTCCAGCAGCTCCTCGCCCGCGAGGCGGCCCCCGACCCCGACGAAGCGCTGCGCGCGATCCGCGACCGGCTGGCGGAGGCGTTGCGGCGGGATGGGGCAGAATAGAACGTTCTCTACTGCCGCACGATGACGTTCGCAGTTCGCGTGAAAACAAAGCGCATTAACCCGCTGCCGTTTATCCCCTTGCTGCACATCAATAAGCGATTGCAACAGAAGCAAACCTTTGTGCATGATTCCGTGCTTGCCCCCATCAGGTGAGTGCTTCCAGTGCTATATTGCAAAATCTACATTGATAGTGACGAAGCTAATGGAATTCTGCAGCGTGTAATCAATAGATATATTGCCAACATGTATGGCAACATGAAAATAGATGCCTCAGTGTTTAACAACCAGGGCTACACTGGAACGACGGACTACCGCCAACGATTCTACGCCATCGAAAGATCAAGGTTCTACGTCGAGATTGATGCGGATCGTGAACCAGATAGCCGCGCGAACGAATTCCAGATTGGCACCGCCAGCCTTGTCAAACGGCTGCGAGAGGAAGGGCGGTTCGTTGTTGCCTCATGTGAATTTGAAGAGCTGATCGTTTCAGAGACTGGCTGGAATTGGACTGCCGAAAGTCCGCTACCTCCCGCATAGCTTCGCCTCCCTACCGCTCCCGCGTCGCGGCGAAGCGGACCTTGGGGTAGCGGTCGGCGATGTAGCCGACTTCCCAGGCGCTCTTGGCGAGGAAGACGGGGTTGTTGTCGCGGTCCTTGGCCATCGCGCTACGGTTGAGGTCGGCGAACGCCTTGAGGTCGGCCGGATCGCCTGCGGAGACCCAGCGGGCGGTGTCGAAGGGGGCTGGCTCCAGCGCGGCGGCGACCTTGTACTCGGCGTCGAGGCGGCTGAGCAGCACGTCCAATTGGAGCTGGCCGACAACGCCGATGATCCAGTTGGAACCGATCTCGGGGTAGAAGACCTGGGTCACGCCCTCCTCGGCCATGTCGTCGAGCGCTTTTCGCAGCTGCTTGGTCTTGGTCGGGTCCTTGAGCTGGACGCGGCGGAGGATCTCGGGGGCGAAGTTGGGGAGGCCGGTGAAGCGGATGTCGGCGCGCTCGGACAGGGTGTCGCCGACGCGCAAGGTGCCGTGGTTGGGGATGCCGATGATGTCGCCGGGGAACGCCTCGTCGGCGATCTCGCGGTCCTGCGCGAAGAACAGGATGGGAGAGTGGACCGCGATCGGCTTGCCGTGGCCGGTCGGGGTCAGCTTCATGCCGCGCCTGAAGGTGCCCGAGCACAGCCGCATGAACGCGATGCGGTCGCGGTGCTGGGGGTCCATGTTCGCCTGGACCTTGAACACGAAGCCGGTGACTTCCTTTTCCTCCGGCGCGACGGGCGCGGGTTCGGCGGGCTGCGGGCGGGGCGGCGGGGCGAAGTCGGCGAGCGCGGCGATCAGCTCGGCAGGGCCGAAGTCCTTGAGCGCGGAGCCGAAATAGACTGGGGTGAGGTCGCCGTTGCGGTACGCCTCGGCGTCGAACGCGGCATAGCCCGCCTGCCCCAGTTCGACCTCCTCGGCGAAGCGGGGGGACAGGGGGGCGTCGTCGGTCCGCCCCTCGAACACGCGGCTGTCGCCGTCGGGGCGGCTGATCCGGCCCGACGACAAGTCCATGATCCCCTCGAACTCGCCGCCCATGCCGATCGGCCAGTTCATCGGCGCGACGTCGAGCGCGAGGACGTCGGCGATCTCGTCCAATAGCTCGAAGGGCGAGCGGCCCTCGCGGTCGACCTTGTTGACGAAGGTGATGATCGGGACCGAGCGGAGGCGGCAGACCTCGAACAGCTTGCGGGTCTGCGCCTCGATGCCCCGCGCCGCGTCGATCACCATCACCGCCGAGTCGACCGCAGTCAGGGTGCGGTAGGTGTCCTCACTGAAGTCCTCGTGCCCCGGCGTGTCGAGCAGGTTAAAGGTCACCCCGTCCTTCTCGAAGGTCATCACCGACGAGGTGACCGAGATGCCGCGCTGCTGCTCGATCTTCATCCAGTCCGACCGCGCGCGCCGGTTGGCCCCGCGCGCCTTGACCTCGCCCGCCAGGTGGATCGCGCCGCCGACGTAGAGGAGCTTCTCGGTCAGCGTCGTCTTGCCCGCGTCGGGGTGGGAGATGATCGCGAAGGTACGGCGGGGGGAGGTCATCACGGGTCTCGGAAGGTCAGCAAAGGTCACGGGGTCGGGGGTGTTTTGCTTACCCCGGTGCCGGGCGGGTGGACGGGGCCGGCCGGCGTGGGGCTCCATGGCAGATCGGGGGTATGTAGGACAGCCGTCATGCCAGGCAAGCATGTGTCCCCGCGAAGGCGGGGACCCAGTCTGGGCTCCCGCCTTCGCGGGAGCACAAGGACGAGGGATCAGGGAACCAGCGTCACCCGCATCGCGATGTGCTTGGCTTCGCCAGGGGCGACGGTGAAGACGCCGGGCTTGTCGCGGTATTCGCCGGTGTAGCCGCTGGGGTCGGCGATGCCGTGCCACGGTTCGACGCAGACGAAGCGGGCGCCGGGCCCTTCGACGCCGCCGGTGGCGTCGCTCGGGAAAACTTTGGTCCAGATGCCGAGCATGGGGGTCTCGGGAAAGTCGATACGGAGGCTGGGGCCTTCCCCCGCGCCATAGGTGACGGAATCGGAGCGGATGTGGTCCCAGACCAGCGCGTCGGGGACGAACAGGTCGTCGGCGAGCGCGAGGGTGCGGCCGGTGAGCGGGGACCGTGCGGTTTCGGGGGCGATCGTGCCGTCGGGGGCTATGGTGCGGAGCGCATCGGGTTCGTCGGCGGAGAAGACGATGCCGTGGTCGGCGCGGGGGGCACCGTACGGGAGCGGCCAGGCGAAGGCGGGGTGGAAGCCGAAGCTGGCCGGGAGCTCGGCCGCGGCGGGGTTGATGATTCGAGCCTCGATGTCGAGCGTGGCGTCGGTGAGGCGGAAGGCGAGTTCGAGGCGGAACGCGAAGGGATAGTGGATGCGGGTTTCCGCCGAGTCGATCAGCGCGAAGGTCACATGGGATGGACCGGCCTCGACGACCTCGAACGCGTGGTCGCGGGCGAAGCCGTGCTTGGGCATCGGGTATTCGCAGGCATCGACGCGGATCACGCCGCCGTTGGTGACGCCGACGACCGGGAACAGGATCGGCGCGTGTTTGGGCCAGAAGGCGGGGTCGGCGTCGGTCATCAGCTCGGCGCCGTTGGGGTCGCGGAGGGAGACGAGTTCGGCGCCGTGGTGGGCGATCGTGGCGGAAAGGTGGGCGTTGGTGATGGTGGTGTGTGTCATGTGGGTTCCCTGCCCTCACCGTTCCGCGGCTGCGCCGCTCCCTCCCTCTCCCACAAGGGGAGAGGGAAAAGAAGTGTTCAGCCCCGCAGCTCGGCACCCTGCTTGGCGGCGGCGGCGACGATCTTGTCGCTGATGGCTTTCAGCTGGGGTTCGTTGAAGCTCTCGGCGCCGGGCTGGAGGACGACCTCGATCGCCATCGAGTGGTTGCCGTCCTTTTCGAAGACGTCGAACACGCGGGCGGAGACGATTGCGGCCTTGTCCACGCCGCGGACGCTGCGGACCAGCGTGTCGGCGGCTAGCCGGGCGGGAACGGTGAAGGCGAAGTCGCGGCGGACCGGCTGGAGCGCGGGCGGGGCGTAGGGGGCGCGGGCGAACCCGGCCTGGCGCCTGGCCGGGAGCGCGTCGAGGTAGAGCTCGAGCGCGGCCACCGGGGCGTCGAGGTCGAACGCCTTGGTCACCGCCGGGTGGAGCATCCCGAACGCCGCGACGACCGTCTTGGGCCCGAGGCGGAGCGTGCCGGACTGGCCGGGGTGCCAATGGTCACCGACCGGCTCCATGACTTGCAGGTTGTCGACCGGGGCACCGGCGGCGGCGAGGAGGGCCAGCGCCTCCGCCTTGGCATCGTAGGCGTCGAACACGGTCGCCTTGCCGGTACGCCAGCCGCGGCCCGTGCGGTCGCCCGCGAGCACCGCACCCAGCGTCGGGCGCTCGCCCTCCGCGAGGTAGCGGCGGCCGAGTTCGAACAGGCGGACGCTGCTCGCGCCGTGGCGGCGGTTGCGCTCGGCGGCGGCGAGCAGGCCGGGGAGCATCGAGGGGCGCATCACCTTGAGCTGCTCGGCGATCGGATTGGCGAGGCGGTGTGCGCCGCCGCCGAACGCGTCGGCCTGGGGCTCTGCGATGAAGCTCCACGTCACCGCCTCGTCGAGCCCGCGCGCGGCGGCGGCGCGGCGGAGGCGGCGTTCGAGCTTCTGTTCGGGAGTGGCGGTGGGGCGGGCGACACCGGACGCGCGGGGCAGCGGAACGGTGGGCACCCGGTCGATCCCGGCGATGCGGATCACCTCCTCGACGAGGTCGGCGGGGCCGTCGATGTCGCGTCGCCAGCTGGGCACGGTCACCGGCCAGCGCGCCTCGATCGTCGCGAACAGCGCGTCGGAGAACGCGTCGGCATGGTCGATCGCGCCGATCGTGAAGCCGAGCGACAGCAGGATGCGCGCCTGCTCCTCGGGCGGGACTGCGAGGCCGCCGAGGTCGCGGGCGAGATGCGGGTCGTAGGCGATCGAGTGCTTGCCCAGCGGCGGGTGGCCGGCGCGGGTAACCTTGCTGGCGGTGCCGCCGCAGATGTCGAGCACCAGCCGGGTGGCGATCGCGAGCCCGTCGTCGAGGAAGGCGGGGTCGACCCCGCGCTCGAACCGGCTGCGCGCGTCGCTGGTGAGGGTGAGCGCCTGGCCGGTGCGAGCGATCGATTCGGGATCGAAGAACGCGCATTCGATGACGACGTCGGTGGTGTCGGGGGTGACGCCCGAATGCTCGCCGCCCATGATGCCGCCGATGTCGTGGACGCCGGCGTCGTCGGCGATGACGGTCATCCCCTCCGACAGGGTGTAGGTGCGACCGTTGAGCGCGACCATGCTCTCGCCGTCGCGGGCGGGACGGGCGACGAGGCCGCCCGTCAGCTTGGCGCGGTCGTAGACGTGCAGGGGGCGGCCGAGGTCGAACATCACGTAGTTGGTGATGTCGACCAGCGCGCTGATCGGCTTTTGCCCGATCGCCTGCAACCGGCGGCGCATCCAGTCGGGGGAGGGGCCGTTGGCGACGGCGGTGACGCCTTGCGCGTAGAAGGCGGGGCAGGCGTCGGTTTGGGTAGCGACGTCGGGGCCGGGGCCCTCGCCGGTGACCGGATCGACCGCGAGCGGCTTCAAGCGCCCCAGCCCGGCCGCGGCGAGGTCGCGGGCGATGCCGCGGACGCCCATGCAGTCCTGGCGGTTGGGGGTGATCGAGACGTCGATGACCGGGTCGGTCAGCCCGGCATAGGCGGGATAGGCCGTTCCGACCGGGGCGTCGTCGGGCAGTTCGATGATGCCGTCATGCCCCTCGCCGATCTCGAGCTCGCGGGCGGAGCACATCATGCCGTTCGACTCGACCCCGCGGATCGCGGCGACCTTGAGCGTGATGCCCGACCCAGGGACGTGCGCGCCGGGAGGCCCGAACACGCCGACGAGCCCGGCGCGGGCGTTGGGAGCGCCGCAGACGACCTGGACGGGGCCCTCCCCGGCATCGACCGACAGGACCTGGAGCTTGTCCGCCTGGGGGTGGCGCTCGGCGGTGAGGACGCGGGCGATGCGGAACGCGGAGAGCGCCGCGCCAGGGTCGGTGATGCCCTCGACCTCCAGACCGATGCGGGTGAGGGTCTCGACGACCGTGTCGAGGGGGGCGTCGGTGTCGAGGTGCTCGCGGAGCCAGGAGAGGGTGAACTTCATGCGATGTCCGTCACCCCAGCGCAGGCTGGGGTCGTTGAGTGGTGGGCGTTGCGCGTCGCAACCGGGCGACCCCAGCCTGCGCTGGGGTGACAGGTTCGGGTCATGGCGCCCCCACCCCGCCCGACAGCGTCGGCACGTCGAGCGCGGAGAAGCCGTGGTGCTTGAGCCAGCGGACGTCGCCTTCGAAGAAGGGGCGAAGGTCGTCCATGCCGTATTTGAGCATCGCGAGGCGGTCGACCCCGACCCCGAAGGCGAATCCCTGCCACTCGTTCGGGTCGAGCCCGGCCGCTTCGAGCACGCGCGGGTGGACCATGCCGGACCCCAGCAACTCCATCCAGCCTTCCGACCCGCCGAGGACACGGCGGCCCTTGATGGTCGACCAGCCGACATCGACCTCGGCGGAGGGCTCGGTGAAGGGGAAATAGCTGGGGCGGAGGCGCAGGACGATATCGTCGCGTTCGAAGAACGCCTTGAGAAAGGTCTCCAGTGTCCATTTAAGGTGCCCGAGCGTGATGCCGCGGTCGATCACCAGCCCCTCGATCTGGTGGAACATGGGCGTGTGGGTCGCGTCCCAGTCCGAGCGGTAGACGCGGCCGGGGGCGATGATGCGCAGCGGGGGCTTGCCGGCGAGCATCGCGCGGATCTGGACGGGCGAGGTATGGGTGCGCAGAACAGTAGGAGTTACGCGCTCATCCACACCAAGGCCGGCGTACTCAGCCTCGCTCCGATCGAGATAGAACGTGTCGTGCATCGCCCGCGCGGGATGCGTCTCCGGGATGTTGAGCGCGGTGAAGTTGTGCCAGTCGGTCTCCAGCTCGGGCCCGGTGGCGACCGCGAAGCCCAGGTCGGCGAAGATCTCCGCCATCTCGTCCATCACCTGGCTGACCGGGTGGACGGTGCCGGTGGGGGGCACGTCGACCGGCAGGGTCAGGTCGACGCGTTCGGATTCGAGCCGGGCCGACAGCGCCGCCGCCTCCAGCGCCGCCTTGCGCGCCGCGATCGCGTCGGTCACCGCCTCGCGCAGGGCGTGGATGCGGGGGCCCTCTGTCTGGCGCTGGTCGGGGGTCATCGCGCCCAGCGTCTTGAGGAGCTGGGTGACGCGGCCCTGCTTGCCGAGCGCCTCGACGCGCACCGCGTCCAGCGCGTCGAGCCCGGCGGCGGCGTCGACCGCGCACAGCATGTGGTCGCGCAAGGCGTGAAGGTCGGTCTCTGCGGTCATGCGTTCCCTTCGCGGGAAAGCACAGGCGCAAGTCAACAAAAAAGGCGCGCGTGCGTTGGGGGTGACAGGAGGAAAGCCAAGATGCTGGAACATGTTCCTCAATGGCTGGGCCGGGCCTTCAGCGGGTGGCGCGCGGGCGCGGACAAGGTGGCGGTGGCACAAGGATCGCTGGGCGCGTTCGCGGCGATGGACCTCGCCAGCACCGCGTTCGGCGAGGGCGGGCGGATGCCGGAGCGCTTCACCGCGGACGGGGCGGGCGTGTCGCCGCCGCTCCACTGGAACGATCCGCCGGCGGGAACGGCGCGGCTGGCGCTGCTGGTCGAGGACGCCGATTCACCGACGCCGGCGCCGCTGGTCCATGCGGTGGTGTGGAACCTCGCGCCCGAGGCGGGATCACTGGCGGAGGGCGCGATCGTCGCGGATGGCGTGGGTTCGCGACCCGATGCGGGACGGAATTCGTACGGGCGCGAGGGGTGGCTGCCGCCCGACCCGCCGACCGGCCATGGCGAGCATCGCTACGTGTTCCAGCTGTTCGCGCTCGACGGGCAGGCGGGCGATCCGGGGGACGATCCCGGCCGCAGCGCGCTGCTGGAGGCGATGGCGGGGCATGTGCTCGCCGCCGGGGTGCTCACGGGCACGTACAGTCGGGGCGAGCCGGCCGCGGTGGGCCCGGTGGGGGCTGCGGTGCCCGCCTAGACGGCGAGCCGGTGGGCCTGGTCGGCGAGGAACAGCAGGGTGGTCGCGACTGTGGCGATGCCTGTCAGCATCTGGCGGGTCATGGCGCCGAAGTCCGGTGGGTGTGCCGCTCAGGCGAGCGGCACCGTCGGGGCGGCCGCCGCAACGGTGAGCGCGGCAAATACAAGGGCGGCGGCGAACGCGGCGACTTCGGCGACGATGGGCAGGCGGATCATGGCGTGGACTCCTTGAGGTAAGGTGCGGTCAAGCGACCGGCATGATGGGAACGGCGGCGGCGACGAACAGCGCGGCGAACACGAAGGCGCCGACCAGCGAAGCGGCGGTGCGGCTGACGGTTTCGATGCGGGTCATGGTCTCAAATCCCTTTTAGCAAGTCCGGCGGCCGATCCGTCGGACTTGCCGAGTATTTTGCATCCACCATGCCAATTCGAGTAAGTGGTTGAGATCGCTGCGTGCGCTTGATCGGGCGCGCGAAGGTTGGCGCTTTCCGCCATCGGCGCCGGGAAATTGCGCCGGCGATTGGCGGGAGGTTCACCGTCCCCAGCGGTTCGGACGCGAACGGCGCACCCGGCAGGGCCCTCACCCCTCCCACTCGGCTGCGCCGAGCGGGGCCCTTCCCTCTCCCGTCGGGAGAGGGAGAGACGGCGCAGCCGGCGACGGGCGAGGGCGACCCCTGATCGGAGGTCGAGGTCCGCGGCGTCCTACCCCGCGCAGACGCGGTCGCGGCCTTGCGCCTTGGCGGTGTAGAGCAGGCGGTCGGCGCGGTCGAAGGCCGAGGCGATGCCTTCGAGCCGCTGGACCTGGGTCAACCCGATCGAGATGCTGACCTTGCCGATCTGCGCGTCGGTGTCGCGGTTGCGGAAGCGCTTGGCGGCGACGGAGACGCGGACATGCTCGACCAGCTCGGCCGCCTCCACCGCGGCGAGTCCGCCGATCAGGATCGCGAACTCCTCGCCGCCATAGCGCGCGACGAGCTGGCCGTCGCACGCCTCGGTCAACGATTCGGCGATCGCGCGCAGCACCCTGTCGCCGACCGGGTGGCCGTGGCTGTCGTTGAGCCGCTTGAAGTGATCGACGTCGCAGATCGCGAGATTCCAGGGGCCCCGCCCCTCGTTGCGGGCGTCGAACGCCTCGTCGAAGGCGCGACGGTTGGGCAGGCCGGTCAGCGCGTCGCGACGGGCGGTATCGCGCGCCTCGGCCAGCTTGGCACGCAGCGCATCGGCCTCCGTGGTCGCCTGGGCGAGCCGGTCCTCGGCATCGCGGGTGCGCGCCACCATCGCCGCCGCGAGCCGCGCAAGGTCCTGCGCTGACAGCGACGGGCGGCTGCCGATCGTCGCGGCGGTGGCGGCGAGGTCGCGGCCGAACCCCTGCGTCTCGGCATGGATCGCGCGCATCATCTCGGCGAAGTCATCGACCTTGGCCTGAGTCTCGGCGACCAGCGTGCGGGCGTGCTCGTCCTCGGCGCAGCGATCCTCGGGCAGGCTCAATCCGGCGATGCTGCCGCCCAGCTCCTCCACCTCGCGCCGGTTTAGCCGGACGCCGTCCTCGGTCAGCCGCGCCACCATGCGCGCGAGCGGGCCGTCGGGATCGGACAGCGTCGCGTGCGCCAGCGTGTAGTTGGCGGGCGTGGCGTCGAGCGCCTGCTCCTCGAGAAATCGGCCGATCCGGTCGAACAGGTCGCCCCGGCCCTTCCGTACCCGCCGTATCGCCTCGAACATGGTGCTCCCCCAGCCCTCTGGTCAGGGTGCTACGCGCAGAGAGGTTAGCATCCGGTAAGCGAGGTTGACGTTCCGGTGAGGACGGTCCTTCGATAAGCTCAGCACGAACGGCAGGAGAGCCAGCGGCGAGAATTCAGCGTCGTGGCAGCGCCTGCACCGCCGCCAGCGTCTGTGCGACGTGTTCGGCGGGGTTCATGTCGTCGTGGACGAACGCCACCCGCCCGTCGCGCGCGATGACATAGCTGGTCCGCTTGGTGACGGCGCGCCCCTGCACCGGCCGGCCCAGCGCGACGTCGTAGCCCGCGATCACCGCCGGCCCCGCGCTCGCCACCGCGAATCGGCCCGCGCACTCGGCCGACGAGAACTTCTGGAGTGTTTCCACCGGGTCCGCGGACATGCCGATCACCGTCGCGCCGGCGCGGCGGAAATCGTCCACCTTGTCCGCGAACGCCCGCGCCTCCGCGTTGCAGCCCGAGGTGAAGGCGGCGGGGAAGAAGTACAGCACCACCGGCCCGCGCTTGAGCTGTTGCTTGAGGTGTACGGCGAACACCTTGCCCGCGATCGCGCCGCGGGTGGTGAAGTCGGGCGCCTTCGCCCCCGGTGCGAGCGCCGCCGTGGCGGGGGTGGCGAGCAGGGCGGCGAGAAGCAGGGCGAGGCGGCGCATGGATGACACTCCCGTGATGGTCGCCCGGTTGTAGCGCCGGGCTGCGCGCTGCGATAGGCGCGTCCCATGCCCGTCAGCCAAGCCGACATCGCCCTCGCCCTTCGCCTCGCCGACGCCGCGGGCGCCGCGATCCGCCCGCACTTTCGGGCGCTAGATGCGGTGGAGGTCAAGTCCGACCGATCCCCCGTCACCGTCGCCGACCGCGAGGCGGAGGCGGCGATGCGGCGGCTGATCGAGGCGGAGCGGTCGGGCGACGGCATCGTCGGCGAGGAATACGGCGTCCGCGAAGGGGTGACCGGGCGGCAATGGGTGCTCGATCCGATTGATGGGACGAGGAGCTTCACGGTCGGGCGGGCGATCTTCGGAACTCTGATCGCGCTCGTCGAGGACGGGTGGCCGGTGCTCGGCATCATCGACCAGCCGATCAGCCGCGAACGCTGGCTGGGAGTGGCGGGGCGGCCGACGACCTTCAACGGCGCGGCCGTCCGCACCCGCGCCTGCCCCGAGCTGACCGGCGCGATCGTCGCGACCACCAGCCCGCACCTGTTCGGGGAGGGGGACGTGCCGCACTTCATGGGGCTGGTCGCCAAGGCGAGCGGCGGCAGCCCGCGACAAGGGCCGGTCTATGGCGGGGACTGCTACAATTACGGATTGCTCGCGTCGGGGCATCTGGACGTGGTGTGCGAATCGGGGCTCCAGCTCTACGACTTCGCGGCGCTGGTGCCGGTGGTGGAGGGCGCAGGCGGGCGGATGTGCGACTGGAACGGCGAGCCGCTGACCGTCGCCAGCCAGGGCCATGTGCTCGCGATCGGGGACCCGGCACGCACCGACGACGTGCTGGAGGCGTTGCGGTTGGGGTGACGGTCTGGCGTCTGGCTCAGGTTCGGGGCGTCATCGCGCTTCTAGCCATGCGCGCCAGTCGCTCTCGACCCCGGCGACCGTGCCGGGGAGGCGGAGCTTCGCGCCGTCGGTCGCCAGCCACTCGGCGGTGGTCCGTCCCGCCGCGAACGCCGCGGCGGCGGTGCGGAAGGCGGCCGGGTCGCCGCTGCGGTCGAGGACATAGTCGGCGAACAGGCGCGCCTGGAGGTAGAAGTCGCCCGCCGCCGCCGCGACTCCGGCGGCCTCCGCGCCGGTCAGCACCCTCACGCCGCCCGCGCCCCCACCCCCGCTCTTGGCCAGGTCGAGCACGGGCAGCGCGGGATGGCCGCCCGACAGGAAGGTGGCGAGGTCGAGCAGCCGCGCCTTTGCCGCCGCGTCGGTGCCGTCGTGGATCGAGGCGAAGCGGGTGCGGCGTCCTTGCGCCATCGCGTCGCTTTCCATCAGCACGGCGGCGACCTCGTCCATCCAGTCGGGCGCGGGGCCGCCATAATGGTCGCCGCTGGCGCGCCTCTCCGTCGCGGGCCACCAGGCGCGGATGAACCAGCCATGCCCGAGTTCGTGGGGCAGCGCGCCGCGCTCGCGTTCGCGCATCTGCACGGGGTCGAGGCGGGCGGCCTGCTGCGACAGCGCCGCCGCTTTCAGCTGTTCGGTGCGGGCGGGGTCGAGCGCCATAGCCTTGGCCTTGGTCTCGACGGCGCGGGTTACCGAGTCGCGATAGGCGCCCGTCATCGCCGCTTCGGAGAGCCAGGGCAGCCGCCACTGATAGCCCGCCGCCTCCAGCCGGGCGTCGAGCACGGCGTCGACGGTGGCGGCGTCCATTTCGACTACCGCATAGCGCGGGCCCGGTCGGGCGAAGCGGGTGCGGAAGCGCGCCTCGCCCTCGCTCGCGATCGCGGCGAGGGCGCTCGCCCGCGCCGGCGTGCCCGCCAGCACGATGCCGCCCGCGGTGTCGACGCACGCGCGGGACGGCAGCGCCAGGGCCGCGCAGCCGCTCGGCAACCCCTGCGCCCCCGCCGAAGCGACGGCGAGCAGCATCGGTATCAGCACCATTCCCATGTCCCGCCCTCCCCTGACTACATGCGTAGTCTCGCATTGACCACGGTTGTAGTCAATGGGTCAGGACGGCATCCACGAATCGATCGCGGCCCAGCCGGCGAGCTCCAGCCGGCGCACCCGGAGCCAGCGCCGCCGCGTCATCCCGCCAAGGGCGATGGCGACGCCCAGCCCGCGCGCGATCCGGGCGGCGCGCATCGCCCCGATTGGCGGGGCGCCGGGGTGCGAGCGGGTGGCGAACACGGGCGACACGAACAGGACGCGGGCTCCTGCCCTCGCCCCTTCGATCGCCTGCCGGCGGTCGTGCGCGGGCCAGCTGTACGCGGGGCGCGCGCGGCCGTGGTGCAGGGACCCCGCCGGAGCCTCGCCCGCGACGACCAGCAACAGCCGCCGGGCGGTGGCGATCCGGCGTACCCGGCGCAGCAGCCGGCGGCGCTCGGCGGGCGGAGTCGCGTGATGGCGGAACACGACGCCGGCACCGGGCGGCAATCGGCGGAGCGCGGCCCAGAGGGCCTCACCCAGCCGTTCGTCGGTGAAGAGCCATTCGGCCGGGACGGGGTTTCGGGGCGACACGGCCAAGCCTATAGCGCGCGGCCATGGTGACGCAGCCCCTCCTTGCCGTTCGCGACCGCATCGCCCGCGCCGCCGCCATCGCCGGGCGCGATCCCGCCGCAGTGACGCTAGTGGCGGTGTCGAAGACGCAAACCCCCGATGCGATCCGGCCGTTGCTCGACGCCGGCCAGCGGGTGTTCGGCGAGAACCGGGTGCAGGAGGCGCAAGGGAAGTGGCCGGGGCTGCGCGACGCCTATCCGGGGGTCGAGCTGCATCTGGTCGGGCAGCTCCAGTCGAACAAGGCAGCGGACGCGGTGGCGCTGTTCGACGCGATCCATTCGGTCGACCGGCCCTCGCTGGTCGAAGCGCTCGCGCGGGCGATCGAAAAGACCGGACGCGCCCCGGCGTGCTTCGTCCAGGTCGATATCGGCGAGGAGGCGCAAAAGGGCGGCTGCGCGATCGCCGACCTGCCCGCGTTGCTGGCCCACGCGCGGGCGGCGGGGCTGCCGGTCGCGGGGCTGATGGCGGTGCCGCCGTTCGGGGTGGAGGCGGCGCCCTATCACGCGTTGCTGGCGAAGCTCGCGCGGGATGGTGGGCTGGGCGGGCTGAGCATGGGGATGTCGGACGATCTGGAGACAGCGGTGACGCTGGGCGCGACGCATGTCCGGGTCGGCACCGCGCTGTTCGGGGCGCGCGCATGAGGTTCGCCGCCCTGCTGTTCGACTTCGACGGGGTGCTGATCGAATCGGAGGCGGCGGGCAATCGCCAGCTCGCCGAGTGGCTGACCGCGGCAGGGCACCCGATCACGCCCGAGGACGCGATGGCGCGGTTCATGGGCTATGCCGGCGCGGACTTCCTCGCGCGTGTCGAGGATTACATCGGCCGGCCGATCCCGCCCGAGTTCCACGCCGCGCGCGAGGCGGAGGACGCGCGGGTGATGGCGGAGGGGATCGGAGCGGTCGAGGGCGCGGTGGCATTCGTCCGGTCGCTGCCGCCGGAGCTGCCGCGCGCGATCGTGTCGTCGAGCTCGACCCGGTGGATCCGCCGGCACCTCGATGCGATCGGGCTTACGCAAGCGTTCGGCGAGCACCTGTATTCGGGGCGCGAGCACGTGACCCGCGGCAAGCCCGCGCCCGACCTCTACCTCCACGCGGCCGCCGCACTGGGCGTGCCAATCGAGGCGTGCGCGATCATCGAGGATTCGCCGGTGGGCGCGACCGGGGCGGTGGCGAGCGGGGGGTATGTGATCGGGCTGTGCGCGGCGTCGCATTGCCCACCGGGGCATGGCGAACGACTCCGCGGACACGGGGTGGCGGCGGTGGCGGCGGGGTGGGCCGAGGTGCCGGGGTTGCTGGGCTGAGCGCGTCTTGCGTCCTCGCGGAGACGGGGCCCCAGGCTGGGCTCCCGCCTTCGCTGGAGCACATGGTGCAGCTATAACTGATGCCCGGTGCGATCCCGCTTGGTTGCCAGATACCGTTCGTTGTGGGGGTTCGCCGGCAGCCGGTGCGCCACCCGCTCCGCCACCCGCACCCCCGCCGCCGCCAGCCCCGCGACCTTGGCGGGGTTGTTGGTCAGCAGCCTCACCTCGCCTTGCCCCAAAAGCTGAAGCATCCGCGCCGCCACGCCGAAGTCGCGTGCGTCGATCGCGAAGCCGAGGCGGGTGTTGGCGTCCACCGTGTCGTGCCCCTGATCCTGCAACTGGTAGGCGCGCAGCTTGTTGACGAGGCCTATCCCGCGTCCCTCCTGGCGCAGGTAGAGGACGATCCCCCACCCGCTCGCCCGGATCGCGGCGATCGCCGCCTGCAACTGCGGCCCGCAATCGCATTTGAGGCTGCCGAGCACGTCGCCGGTCAGGCACTCGCTATGGACCCGCACCAAGGGCGGACGGCCATCGGGACGGCCGATCACCAGCGCGACGTGCTCGTCGGCCGAGTCGGGCTGGCGAAAGGCGACGATCTCCGCATCCTCCGCCCCCTCCACCGGCAGCCGCGCCCTGACCGCCAGCCTCAGTGCCGTCGCCGACTGGTGGCGGTTGATGTCCTGGGGCGTGACCGTCACCTCCGGGTCGATCCCGTCGGTGAAGAAGGCCGGCAGCAGCCCCGCGATCCGCGCCAGCCGGATCGCCGCCGCCGCCGCCACCGGCGACGCCAGCGCCTCGGTCCGGAACGGGCCCTTAAGCGGGGTCGCAAGATCGAGCTGCGGGTCGGCGAGCGCGGCGGCGGTCGCGAAGTCGAGCCAGGGCGCGGGCTCGAGCGCGACGGGCAGGTCGGGGTCGGCGGCGGCGAGCTGGTTGGTGAGCTTGAGCGTCGCCGCGCGCCCGCTGGAGATCAGCAGCGGGTAGGCGCCGGCGGGGGCGAACGCGTCGAGCGCGGCCTCGTCCGCGGTCTCCACCGCGAGCAGGGTCAGCGGGTCCTCCCCGGGCGCATGGATCGCGATCGGCCAGCCGCGCCGCATCGCGTCGATCGCGCGGGATCCCGCCCTGCCTGCGCTCACCAATCGAACTCGGTCATGATCGGGACGTGGTCCGACGGCTTGAGCCAATTGCGGCAATCCTCGAACACCGTATGCCGCACCGCGCGCGCGGCGACGTCGGCGGTCGCCCACATATGGTCAAGCCGGCGTCCGCGATCGGACTTCGCCCAGTCCTTCGCGCGATAGCTCCACCAGGTATGGAGCCGGGCCGGCGCGGGGTGGAAGTGGCGGCCAAGGTCGACCCAGCCGTTCGACGCCTGCAAGCGGTCCAGCGCCTCGACCTCCACGGGCGTGTGGCTGACCACGTCGAGGAGCTGCCTGTGGCTCCACACGTCCTCGGGCAGCGGCGCGATGTTGAAGTCGCCGGTCAGGATCGTCGGGCCGTCGAGCGCCGCCGACCAGCGGGTCATTCGGTCGACAAAATCGAGCTTCTGCCCGAACTTCGGGTTGACCGTGCGGTCGGGCACGTCGCCGCCGGCGGGAACGTAGACATTCTCCAGCCGAACCCCGTTCGGCAGCCGCACGCCCAGGTGGCGCGCCTCGCGATTGGCCTGCCAGTCGAGCCGGTCGTCGGCTTCGACGGGGATGCGCGAGACGATCGCGACGCCGTGGTGCATCGGCTGGCCGTGGATCACGACATGCTCGTACCCGAGCGCGCGAAAGGCCGCGGCGGGGAAGTCCGGGTCGATCACCTTGGTTTCCTGCAGGCACAGGATGTCGGGCACGACCTCCACCAAGAATTGCTCGACGATCCCGATTCGGAACCGGACCGAGTTGATGTTCCAGGATGCGATCTTCACGCGGGGGGATTTAGGAGGGATGCAACGCTTCAACTACCCCGTTCGTGCTGAGCTTGTCGAAGCACCGTTCTTCTGAGGAACGGGATGCTTGCGCCGCGACAAGGCCGCGTCGTTGAAGTTCGCTCGCGCGAGCCCGGCCGTGCTTGCGCGAGTCGGGCGCGGGGATGGCGCTCGCCGCGCTACGCAAACGACCCTCGCTCCGGGGGCATGGAGCGAGGGCCGACTCAGCGTTCGTCACGCAGGCGGGGAGCGATCGACCAGTCCGGGCAACAGGGGGGAAATCCCGAACGGCGTCGCATCCGCAAAGACGCCTCTAGGCCCGCAATCCTGTCAGCCCGATGAACGAACCGGTCAGGAAAGCGCCTGTTTGGAAAGGCTTCGGTTCCGAAAACCGCTACTCGTCGCAGGTGCGGGGCCGTCCGCCTCAGCCCCGCCGACTGGCCTCGAACAGGAACCAGGCGCGCTCCTCGGCCTGGTCGATCCAGTCGTCGGCGATCGATGAGGTCGCGGTATCGTTGACCGCTTCCGCCCGCTCGCGCGCGTCGCGGAATACCTCGATCAGCTTGAGGTTGTCCTCCCGCAGTTCGGCCAGCATCTCGTCCGGCGTCACATAGTCGCGGTCGTTGTCGGCGATGCTCTGGCGGCGCGAGATGTCACCGATCGAGCGCAGGGTGGTCTGGCTGATCTTGCGCACCCGCTCGCCGATGGCGTCGGTGATGCCCAGGATCTGCGCCGCCTGGTCATCGAACAGAAGATGATAGTCGCGGAAATGCGGCCCAGAGACATGCCAGTGGAAGTTCTTGGTCTTGAGGTACAGCGCGAAACAGTCGGCCAATGCGGTGTTGAGCGCGTCCGCCACCGTGCGCGTGTCGTTGCGGTTGAGGTCGGTGGGGGTGCGCAGCGCCGGATCGATATCGGCCATGGTGTGCTCCGTTGGTCGTTTCGGGGTCGGCGTGGTGAACACGCCAGCCGGCGATAGGCTCCCGATCAGATCAGGCCAAAGGTCGCCAGGCCGATCCACAAACCCGCCAGCAGCAGCGGCGCCGCCGCCGCACGCCGGATCGTGGCGAGCGGCAGTTGCCGCCACCGCGCCTCTCCCAGCAGCGCCGCCGGCGCGATCGCGGCAAACGCTCCCAGCGTAGCCCCCGCCAGCGCCAGCCAGGGTAGGTCCGCACCCGCCGCCACTGCCAGCACGATGAATTGAAGCCCGTCTCCCGCGAACAGCGTCAGCAGCCCCGCGAAGGCGGTGCCCCCTGCGCCCAGTCGCCATCCGGCGAGGCGGTCGGGCGCGCGCACCGGCCAGAACTGGCCGGCCCCCTGCACCGCCAGCGCCAGCGCCAGCAGCAGCCGCGCGGCCCGTTCGGACAGGGTGGGCGCGATCAGGATGCCGCCCATCACCGCCAGCGCGCCGGCCGCGACCAGCGCCAGCGCGGCGGCGACCAGCACCGGCGCGGGCCGCCAGCGATCGGCGAGGATCGCGAGGAGCCACGCCGGCCGGTCCCCCGCCTGCGCGAGCAGCCCCGCGACCAGCGCCGCCATCAGCGCGTCCATGGCCTAATGCGCCAGGCGCACCGAGCAGGCGGCGGCAAAGGCGTGGGCGGCGTCGAGGTCCTGCCGCTCGCTACCCACCGCGTCGTGGAGCATGCCCAGCCAGCCATGAACCAGCGGGCCGCGCTCGCCGCGCGACAGCGCCGAATCGATGAAGTGCGCCACCGTCACCGCGGGCGCCATCCCCGCGCCGTGCGCGATCAGCCGGATCGCATCGATCTCCGGCGCCAGCTCGCGCGCCGAAAGATAGGCTACGCGTACGTCGATCGCGGCGATCCGGGCATGCAGGTCCGCCCGCACCCGCTCCGGGTCGCCCCCCATCATTACCGTTACCACCGGCTTCGTGGCCATGTGTTCCGCTCCATCCTCGTCCCGCCCTTAACCCTATGCAGGTTCGGTGAAAGTCGCGTTAAGCCCGGCGCAGCGCGGGCAAGCGCGGTTGACTTGGGCGCGACGATCCGCCATGCGCCGCGGCTGTCCGAGCGGCGGCCTTGCGCCCCCGCTCCTTTTCGTTTTCAGGATTTGGGGCCATGGCCAAGCCGACCACCGTCAAGATCAAGCTCGTCAGCTCGGCTGATACTGGCTTCTTCTACGTCACCAAGAAAAACCCGCGCACCAAGACCGAGAAGCTGAGCTTCAAGAAGTACGACCCCGTCGCGCGCAAGCACGTCGAGTTCAAGGAAGCGAAGATCAAGTGAGGCGAATCGTCGGATCAGCACGCTGATTTGACAATTCGGCCCGGCCGACGTCGGCACTGCCGACGATCGACGACGCGGCTTTGCCGCGGCGCGGGGCCTGCGCTGACGTTCGAGAGCCGCGGGTGGCGACGCCTGCGGCTTTTTGACTGTCACGCGGACCAAAACCGTCACCCCGGCCATCGCCCCGGGGACCACCTCGCGTCAGGTGCTTCGGCTCGGGGAGCGAACGTCACGCTCCCGGTGGCGTGGACCCCGGCGCAGGGCCGGGGTGACGGGGGATGTGGGGCGAGCCCCCCCTTCTCACACCAGCGCGCGCACCGTGTCCATGAAGCGCATCAGGCTGATCGGCTTGGAAACATACGCCTCCGCCCCCGCCGCGCGGATGCGGTCCTCGTCCTCGCGGCCGGCATAGGCGGTGACCGCCATGACCGGGATCGCGCGCAGCTCCTCGTCGGCTTTCAGCGCGACGATCAGCTCGTGGCCGGTGACATGGGGCATCTGGATGTCCATCACGATCAGCTCGGGCGCGAAGTCGCGGGCGCGGGCCACCGCCTCGCGGCCATCGCGCACCGGCTCCGCATGATAGTCGTGCGCGCGCAGCAGATCGCAGAACAGCTTCAGATTGAGTTCGTTATCCTCGACAACGAGCACCCTTTTTGCCACCGCGCGCCCACCCCTGTTCCTGATCCGTGATAGGCAAAGCCTGTGCCCAACACAAATCAAGACGTTGCTAACGCTGCTCCCGATGCGCTGGCGCTGTCGGCGCTCGCCTGGACGTTGTCCGATCCGGCGCGGGCGCACCGGCTGCTCGACCTGACCGGGCTCGACCCGGCCTCGTTGCGCGCCCGCGCCGGCGACCCGGCGGTGCTGGCGGCGACGCTGACGTTCCTCGAGTCGCACGAGCCGGACCTGCTTGCCTGCGCCGACGCGCTGGGCGTGCCCGCCGCGACGCTGGTCGCGATCCGAGCCCAGCTGGAGGGGCCAAGGGAGTGGGGGGCATGAGGCCGCTGCTCATCACCGACTGCGACGAGGTGCTGCTCCACATGGTGCGGCATTTCCGTGCCTGGCTCGATGAGGCGCACGACATCGACTTCGCGCTCGACAGCCCCGATTTCGGCCGCGCGATGACCCGGCGAGGCGGCGGTGCTCCACCCACGCCCGACGAGATGTGGGCGCTGCTCGGCGGGTTCTTCCCTGCCGAGATGGCGCGGCAGACCCCTGTCCCGGGAGCGGTCGAGGCGCTCGCCGCCATCGCCGAACGCGCCGACATCGTCATCCTCACCAACGTCCAGGACGTCTGCCATGCATCGCGGGTCGAACAGCTTGCGCGGGTCGGGATCGAGCACCGGGTGGTGTGCAACCAGGGCGGCAAGGGCGGGCCGGTCGCGGCGCTGGTGGCCGAGCATGGCGACCCCGTCACCGTCTTCGTCGACGACCTGGGCGTCCATCACGAATCGGTCGCGCGGCACGCGCCGCAGGTCCACCGGCTCCAGCTGATCGCCGAGCCCGCCATGGCGCCCGCGGTCCCGCCCGCGCCCTACGCCCACGCCCGGATCGACGACTGGGCCGCGGCGCAGCGCTGGATCACCGATCGTTTCGCCGCGGGCGTTCCCGCCCCCATCACGCAAGGAGTTGACGCATGACCACCGCCATCGACCGCAAGCTGTCCGAGCTGGGCCTCACCCTGCCCGAGGCCGCCGCCCCAGTCGCCGCCTATGTCCCCGTGGTCGAGGCGGGCGGGCTGCTCCACCTGTCGGGGCAGCTGCCGTTCAAGGACGGCCGGCTGGTCACCGGCCGGCTGGGCGAGGACGTGTCGCTGGAGGACGGGCAGGAGGCGGCGCGGCTGTGCGGGCTGATGATCGTCGCGCAGTTGAAGAAGTACCTGGGCGACCTGTCGCGGGTCGGGCGGATCGTGAAGCTGGGCGTGTTCGTCAACTCCGCGGCCGACTTCACCGACCAGCCCAAGGTGGCGAACGGCGCGTCCGAGCTGATGGCGGCGCTGTTCGGCGAGGCGGGGCGGCATGCCCGGTCGGCGGTGGGCGTGCCGGTGCTGCCGCTGGGCGCGGCGGTGGAGGTGGACGCGGTCGTCCAGCTGGCGGATGCGCCGTTGAACGGGTGACGACGCCGTTCCTCCCTCAGTTCGCGGGGGGAGGATTTGGGGAGACGGTTGAGCCCCGCGCCTCCGCACCCGATATGGGCGCGCGATGACCCCGGAGTCCGACACCGTCACCGCCCGCCTCCTCGACGGCGTTTCCGCCCTGCCCGCCGTCCAGTGGGACGCCTGCGCCGGTCCCGGCAACCCGTTCGTCGGCCACGCTTTCCTGTCCGCGCTGGAGGCGTCGGGGAGTGTCGGCGGCCGGTCGGGGTGGCAGCCGCTGCCCGTGGTGGTCGACGGGGCGGACGGTGCGCCCACCGCGGTCGCCCCCGCCTATGTCAAGGCGCACAGCCAAGGCGAATATGTGTTCGACCATGGCTGGGCGGACGCGTGGCAGCGCGCTGGCGGCGATTACTACCCCAAGCTCCAGGTCGCCGCTCCCTTCTCCCCCGTGCCCGGCCCGCGGCTGCTGCTGCGCGACCCCGCCGCCGGGCCGGCGCTGCTCGCGGCGCTGGAGGCGGTGGTGGACCGCAACGGGCTGTCGTCGGCGCACGCCACCTTTGTCGAGGAGGCGCAGCTGCCGCTGTTCGAGGCGGCGGGGTGGCTGGTGCGGCAGGGAACCCAGTTCCACTGGGCGAACGACGGCTATGCGGGGTTCGACGATTTCCTCGCCACCCTCGCCAGCCGCAAGCGCAAGGCGATTCGCAAGGAGCGCGCGGCGGCCGTCGAGGGCCTGACGATCCGCCACCTGTCCGGTGCCGAGATCACGCCGCGCCATTGGGATGCGTTCTGGCGTTTCTATCAGGACACCGGCAGCCGCAAATGGGGGCGGCCGTACCTGACCCGCGCGTTCTTCCCGCTGCTGGGGGAGGCACTGGGCGAGCGGGTGCTGCTGATCCTCGCCGAGCGTGACGGAGTGCCGATTGCGGGGGCGCTCAACCTCGTCGGGGCGGACGCGCTGTACGGTCGCTATTGGGGTTCGACCGAGGAGGTGCCCTTCCTCCATTTCGAGCTGTGCTATTACCAGGCGATCGACGCCGCGATCGCGCGCGGGCTGGCGCGGGTCGAGGCGGGGGCGCAGGGGGAGCACAAGCTGGCGCGCGGGTACCTGCCCGTCACCACCTGGTCGGCGCACTACATTCCCGATCCGGGCTTCCGCCGCGCGGTCGCCGAGTTCCTCGTTCGCGAGCGCGAGGCGGTCGGCGAGGAACAGGCGTACCTTTCCGAGCTCAGCCCGTTTCGTCGCGGGGGGTAGCGCGCGCGGTCCGGTCGACCCGGAACAGCACGCTGGTGCCGCTGCGCCAGATCGGGATCAGGTCGCGCGCGTTCTGCGGGTCGTAGGGCGGCGGGTGGATCAGGAAGGCATAGTCGAACGCGTTGCGCGGAAACCGCTCCAGCGCGGTGTCGAGCGAGCGCCACCATTGCCGCGGGCAGCGATATTGCGTCACCACCTGCGACGGATCGTGCGCGAAGCCGCGCGCGGTCGCGTACCGCGCGGTCAGCAGCTGCGCGCCCGCCATCGACCACTGGTCGTTGGTATAGGCGAGCTTGCGTTCCAGCAGCAGCGCCGGGAAATGCTCCAGCCGGGTATACGCCCAGTCGTCACGGCACCGCCGACCAACGAAGCTGACCACCCGCGCGCCCCTCGGCAAATGGTCGAGCGCGGCGAAGTGGCGCTGGTAGTCGCGGTCGTAGATCCAATTGCTCACCGTTCCCGTCGCGATCCGCGCCCCGAAAAAGGCGAGCCCCAGCGTCGCCAGCACCGCCGCGCCGCGGATCGACAGCCCCCGCTTGGGCCGGACCGCGATCAGCGCGATCGCGAACACGAACGGCGCGAGGCGCATGTCGGCATAGGCGGATCCGAACACGATCCGCGGCAGCAGCACGTATACCACAAGCAGGAAGGCGGCCGACAGGATCAGGTTGCGCGAATACTCGATCCGGGCGTCGCGCACCCCGCGGAACAGGATCAGGTACAGAATCGTCACCGACGCGATGTCCCACGCCATCCACCGGTCGCGCAGCACCATCAGGACATAGCCGATCTTGGCGCGCCAGTTGAACCAGTCGCCGGTCTGGCCGGTGACGTGCTCGCCCGACCGCCACGCGACCATGAGGAGGAACGGCAGCGCGAGCGGCAGGCAGCCCAGCCCAGCCCGCATCCACGCGGTCAGCCAGTGCCTGGGTCCCCTCCCCGGCATCCGGTCGTGCTGGCGGATCATCTCGGCGGAGAAGGCGAGCACGCCCAGCACGCCCCAGCCGAACGTATGGCACAGCCACAACAGGCACGAGGCGGGCACGAACACGATCGCACGCAACGTCAGCCTGCCCAGCCGCCCGAGCCGCAGCCACAGCGCGAACAGGTTGAGCGCCACAGCCATCGACAGCGCGAAGTTCACGAACCCGAACTGGAAGGGGTAGCTGTACGCGAGCGGCAGCGCGAACAGCGCGGTGGCGGGAATGCGCCCGTGCACCTCGCGCGCGATCCAGAGGAGGCCGGTGACGGTCAGTACGGGAATCGCGATCACGATCAGCTTGACCGCCAGCTCCAACCCGAACAGCGGTGCCAGCGGCTCGACGAGCAGATCGATGCCCAGGTTGCCGATCAGCGACCAGTTAAAATTGTACCAGGTGGCGACCCAGGGGTATTCGCCGCCGTCGAGCTGGACGCGATACCGCCCCATATGCCCCGGCAGGTCGACCAGCGGCGGCACGGTGGGCCACAGCAGCGGCACCGCGGCGAGCACCGCCATCGCCACCACGAACCACCGTGTCTGCCACCAGTGAAGGCGCTCGCCCGTCATCCCCAGCCCCTTACGGGGCGGCGACGGGCTCCGGCAAGGGGGTCACCCGCCACACCAGTACTGGCGAGTTGCGTATGGGCACCGGCTCCAGCCAGCTGAAACGCTCGCCCCGCTCGAGCCGCGCCCACAGGCCATGCGGGGCGACCTGATCGTAGAGCTGGGTCTCGGGCAGGCCGGGGCAGCCGACGAGGTAATCGGGACGATAGCGCGCGACGATCGCACGGGCGCGCTCGGGTGATGCGGTGAAGCCGGCGATGACGTCGTGCATCGCCGCGACGTTGCGGTGGTGGCCGCTCGCGATGGCGCGATGACGGGTGGTGGCGATCAGGTCGGGGGCGAGGTCCATCGGCACGAACAACCGCCCGGCAGGCAGCAGCCCGACCGCGCGGGCGTCCTCGGATTGCAGGCACGGTGGCCGTCCGCGGGGCAAGGTGCGCAGGGTCTGGCGTGCCATCGCCTTGTCCGCGACCAGCAGCAGCGGCGACAGCACCAGCCCCGGCGTCACCGCGACCAACGCCCCGACGGTGGCGGCGATCCGCGGCCCGGTCCGCACTACCTGCCTGGCACGGGTCAACAGCCCGACCAGCACGAAGGCGGCACCCGGCGCCGCAAACGCGTTGGCCGTCGCCGCGGCGCGCGCGACCAGCAGCGACAACGCGAACGCCGCCGCCTGCGCGCCCAGCACGATCCACCACGCAGCCCGCCGCTCGCCCTCTGCCGCCTTCAGCGCCCGCCAGCCGCCGTACAGCGCCACCAGCGGCATCCCGGCCTGCATCAGCGCGGTGACCGGGTCCTGCCGCCAGATCGGCAGTCCTTCCATCACTCGTTCGTACCATAGGGTACGCACCAGCGGGTCGAGCCGCCCGAACGGTCCCGCAAGGCTCGCCGGATCGACCAGCAGCACCGCCGCTCCCGCCGCGATGGCGGCCAGCGCCAATCCGGCCAGTCGCAGCGCCAGCGTCCTTGCCGCGATTCCGACCACGGCCGCGATTCCGATCGCGCCGACCCCCAGCCCCGTCAGCCACGCCGGCGCCATCGCGTCGCCAGCGGGTCTCCACATCCCCGGCCCGCGGGTCGCGACGTGGAGCGCGAGCGCGGTCGCGAACAGCGCCGCGCTCGCCGCCACCGGCTGCGTGCGGCGCGCAGGCTCGATCACCCAGCCCAGCGCGACGATGCCGATCAGCGCCGCGGCGACCGGCAGCCCCTCGAGCGAGATCGTCAGCAACACGCCCAGCGCCGCGCCGCCCAACGCCGCCGCGCGCCGGCCCGGCATCGTCAGCGCACACAACGCCAGCAGCGCCGACGCGATCTGCCAGCCATGATGATCGATCCGCATTGGCCGCAGCTGCTCGACCAGCGGTACCGACAACGGCACGATGAGCAGCGCGTAGGCCATCCGCTCGGCGTCGAGCAGCCGCCGCGTCAGCCACCCGACCAGCGCCATCACCACCAGCAGCGTGAACAGCGGTACCGCGACCAGCGCGGCGGTTTCCGTCCCCATCGCCCCCAGCAGCGGCCGGGCGAGCGCCATGGCCGCGACCAGCGGCAGGTCAGCCAGCCGCGACCAGTGCATCTGCCCGCTCGACAGCCGATGCTGCGACACGTCCCACCAGCTTTGCCCGTTCAGCAGGTCGCGCGCTTCCAGCAGGCGCAGCGTGTCGTCCGGGTCGGGGAAGCGCCACCCGACGATCGCCGGCAGCGTCGTCAGCAGCATCATCACCGTCGCCAGGGCCCAGGTGCCGAGCACCGGCGTCCAGAAACGGTCGCGCGGCACGTTACGCCGCCAGTTGCCGTGGTACGTCGCGCACGCTGGCGAGCGCGGCCCGTTCGCCCTCGCGGCCCGCTTCGTGATATTCGGCGTCCTCGTTGACCCCCCAGATGTCGTAGACCCGCTCGCCCGCCTGGATGTTGCGGACGGTCAGCATCGCCGTCATCATCGCGTGGTCCTGGTTGTTATATCGGTGCATGCCGTTGCGCCCGACGCAGTGGAGCGTCGGCCAGCGCGCCTCCAGCTCGCGGCGCAGCGCGTCGACATGGCCGGCATAGCCCTCGTCATAGACCGGGTACGCCTTTTCCTGCCGCACCACGACGCCGCCCTCGACCTGGCTTGCGCTGACGAGGCCCAGCGTCTCCATCTCGCGCGTCGCCAGCGCGACCAGCTCGGCATCACTCGCCGCCCACAGTCCGTCGCCCTCGAAGCAGAAATATTCGAGGCCGACGCAGGCGATCGCGGGGTCGGGCACCATCTCGGGCGACCAGCTGCGGAAGTTCTGGATGCGGCCGACCTTGACCTTCGAATCGTGGATGTAGATCCAGTTGTCGGGGAACAGGTCGGGGCTGCGCACCATCAGCGCCACCGTCAGGAAGTCGCGATAGCGCAACGCACTGGCCTCGGGCAGGGCCGCGGGCAGCGGGTGGAGCCGCCCGGCCAGCTCGCGCATCGGCGCCGAGCAGATCACGTGCCCGGCGGTGATCGCGACGTCGCCGTCTGGCCCGGTCGCCATCACCCGCCAGCGCCCGCTCGCATCGTCGTGCGACAGCTGCTTGAGGGCATGGCCCATCAGCACCCGGTTGCCGTGCTCGACCACCCGGTCGCGCGCCGCATCCCACATCATCCCCGGCCCCAGCCGCGGGTAGCGAAAGGATTCGAGCAGCGTCTTGGTCTGCATCCCGTCGTTCGGGCGCCTGTTGAGTCCCAGCGAGCGCCTCAGCCCGTCGAGCACCGCCGCGCCGAGGCTCAAGCCCTTGATCCGCTGTGCCGCCCAGTCCGCCGACATGGTGTCGCACGACATCCCCCACACCTTCTCGGTATAGGTCTTGAAGAAGATCGAATACAGCTTGCGCCCGAACTGATTGACCACCCAGTCCTCGAACGAGCGCACCTCGCGGATCGGCTTCAGCTTCGCCAGCGCATAGCTCGCCATACACTGCGTCGAGCGCCAGATGCCCAGGTTGCGCAGCGCCTCGAATGCGCGCAGCGGGTAGCTGTAGAAGCGGCCCTCATAATAGATGCGGCTCATCCGCGGGCGTTCGATGAAGTCATGCGGAAGCAGCTCGTTCCACAGGTCGACGACCTCGCGGCTCTTGGAGAAGAACCGGTGCCCGCCGATGTCGAAGCGGAAGCCGTTGTGCTCGACGGTGCGGCTGATCCCGCCGACATAATGCGGGTCGCGCTCGATCACGGTGACGCGATACCCCGCCTTGCCGAGCAGGTACGCCGCGGTCAGCCCCCCAGGCCCCGCGCCGATGATCGCAACGTCCGTATCCGTCATGCCTGCCCCCGGAGGTGTCGCAGAGCGGGATGCCGGAGATTGGTTAACGGGGGGTCAATAAGCCCTTTGTGCTCCCGCGAAGGCGGGAGCCCAGTCTGGGCCCCCGCCTTCGCGGGGGCACATGGCGGTCAGCGATCTCGCCGTCCGAGCAACCGCAAGCGCAGCGCGTTGAGCTTGATGAACCCCGCCGCGTCGCGCTGGTCGTAGGCGCCCTGGTCGTCCTCGAAGGTCACGACCTTCTCCGAGTACAGCGAATGCGGCGACTTGCGGCCGGTCACGTGCACCCCACCCTTGTAGAGCTTGAGGCGCACCGTGCCCGTCACCTTGGCCTGCGAATGGTCCACCGCCGCCTGGAGCATCTCGCGCTCCGGCGAGAACCAGAAGCCGTTGTAGACCAGCTCGGCATAGCGCGGCGCGAGCTCGTCCTTGAGGTGCGCCGCGCCCCGGTCGAGCGTCAGCTGCTCGATCGCGCGGTGGGCGAGGTGGAGGATGGTGCCGCCCGGCGTCTCGTACATCCCGCGGCTCTTCATTCCCACGAAGCGGTTCTCGACGAGGTCGAGCCGGCCGATCCCGTGTGCGCGGCCGAGCTCGTTGAGCTTGGCGAGCAGCGAGGCGGGGCTCAGCCCCTCGCCGTTGACCGCCACTGCGTCGCCGCGCTCGAAGTCGATCGTGATCGTCTCGGGGCTATCGGGCGCGTCCTCCGGGTTGACCGTGCGGCTGAAGACGTAGTCGGGCACCTCCTGCCACGGGTCCTCGAGCACCTGGCCTTCGGACGAGGTGTGGAGCAGGTTGGCGTCGATCGAGAACGGCGCCTCGCCGCGCTTGTCCTTCGCGATCGGGATCTGGTTCTTCTCGGCGAAGTCGATCAGCTTGGTGCGGCTGGTCAGGTCCCATTCGCGCCATGGCGCAATGACCTTGATGTCGGGGGCGAGCGCGTAATAGCCGAGCTCGAAGCGGACCTGGTCGTTGCCCTTGCCGGTGGCGCCGTGGCTGACCGCGTCCGCGCCCACCTCGCGGGCGATCTCGATCTGCCGCTTGGCGATCAGCGGCCGCGCGATGGAGGTGCCGAGCAGGTACAGCCCCTCGTACAGCGCGTTGGCGCGCATCATCGGGAAGACGTACTCGCGGACGAACTCCTCGCGCAGGTCGTCGATGAAGATGTGCTCCGGCTTGATCCCGAGCAGCTCCGCCTTGGCGCGCGCGGGCTCCAGCTCCTCGCCCTGGCCCAGGTCGGCGGTGAAGGTGACGACCTCGCAGCCATATTCGGTCTGGAGCCACTTCAGGATGACGCTGGTGTCGAGCCCGCCCGAATAGGCCAGCACGACCCGCTTGATGCTCTCGCTCATGCCAAGGCCTTTCAACAGGGATCGGTCGCGCCCCTATGCGGGCGGGAACCGCGGCGCAACCGCACACATTCACCGCGGGTACACGCCGCCCCCGTCAGGGGGATCGCCCACCCGGAGTTTCCCGATGCGCCTGCCCCTTCTCGCCCTGATCGCCCTCGCCGCGCCGCTCGCGGCCCAGACCCGCACCGGCGCGGGCGCGGACATGGGGCGCGAGTTCGCCGC
>Ga0325401_1000040_pt1 | contig 71439 bp, 67 predicted proteins | sample PopdelMetagenome_FD_205666 | JGI IMG/M metagenome (GOLD analysis project Ga0325401, IMG submission 205666) | Populus deltoides microbial communities from Bellville, Georgia, United States - Xylem-PdKOR-R2 | ecosystem: Host-associated > Plants > Phyllosphere > Stem > Wood/Secondary xylem | place...
GCCCCTCGTACAGCTGCTGCGGATCGCGCGCGGCAAGATCGCGGACGAGGTCGGGCGCGGCCGCGTCGAGCCCGCGCAGCAGCTCGTGAAGGCTGGCGAGCACCTGCCCCGCCAGCCTCGCCGACACCTCGGCCTGCGCCGCGCGCGACTGCGCCAGCATCGCGGGCAGCCGGTGCGAGGGCGCGCCGGTGAACAGCGCGTGGCCGTCGAGCAGCAGCTTGAGCCCCGCCAGCATTCCGCGCCCGGACACCTGCGCCAGTGCGGGCAGCGGCCAGGTCATCCACCCCGCCGCCTCGCCGCGGGGTTTGGTGACGAGCCGCAGCACGGCTTCGGTCGGGCGGTCGGCACGCCCGGTCTCCCGGCTTCCCACCAGCACGCCCGCCACGATCCCCGTCTCGCTCAGCAGCCGCTCGAACCGCTGCGCCGCGGTCGCCTCCCACCCGGCAAGCGCGCCGCGCCGGTCGAGCATCGTGCCGGGTGCCTCGATCCCGACCAGCAGCTGCACCGTGTCGCCGCCCGGGGACAGCACCGCCCAGTCGGGGGCCAGCAGCGTCTCGCCGTCGCGCAACGGCACGGCAAGGGTCGGCGGCAACTCCGGCCCGCCGAGCGCGCCGGCCACCCGGTCGGGGGTCCAGCCGAGCACGTCGCGAAACAACGGCCACGCCTCGCCCGCCGCCAGCGCGTCGAGCGCCGCCGCCACCGCCGCGCCCTCCGCCGCCCCCTGCGGCTCGGGCCACAGCCCCAGCCGGGCGAGCGCGGCGGGGGCGACCACCAGCCCGGTCGGTTGCAGGTAGCCGAGCCAGTCGTGCCGGCCGGCGTCGAGCCGCCCGCTCATCGCGCGGGGTCCGCGGGCCAGAGATAGACGATGCCGATCGGCTCCAGCCGAGTCGCGCGGATACGGCCCGCCGCGCGCAGCCGTTCGGGCTCGCGCTCCAGCTCGTCGTCGAGCCGGGTGGCGGTGCGATCCCACGACCGCCGGTCCGCCGCGCGCTGGCGCGCTTCCGCCTCGTCGAGCAGCAGCGAGAACTGGCGGTCGTCCGCGCCCCGTTCGCGCCGGATCGCCTCGATCCGCCCGCGCAACAGCCGTTCGAGCCCCGCCGCCTCCGCCTCGACGCGGCGGGTCAGTTCGGCGCCGGCGCGTTCGGCCCGGACGGCAGCTCGGTCCTCCAGCACCGGGCGCAGCTCGGCGACATCGGCCGCCGCGCCCGCGGTCATCGCCGCGGCGACCGCGTCGGGCGCGGGCTCGCCGCCGTTCATCGCCGCGACCAGCGCGTCGAGCACCCGCGCCTCCGCCTCGCGCCCCGCCGCCAGCGGGCGCAGTGGGCCGGGCGCCGCCGTCCGGTCGCGCCAGTCGGCGGCGACGGTCAGCACCTCCTCGTGCAACCGCGCCGCGCCGTCGCCATACAGCGCCAGTCGCCCGACCAGCAGCACGCGGGGCCCGGGCGTCGCGTCGGTGACGATGACGCAGGCGCGGTCCAGCCCCTCGCGGAACCCCGCCGACTGGAACCGCGCCAGCAATCGCCGCACCAGCCGATGCTCCAGATGCAGCTGGACCACGTCCCCCGCATCGCGCCCGTCGGGCAGGATCGCGGGCGCGAAGCTAACCCGGCGCACCGCCGCGTCCGCGCTCGCCCGCCATTGTCCCGGCCGCTCACCCGGACGCATCGGGCGGGCGCGCAATTCGTCCAGCACCGGCTGCCAGCCGGGATCGGTGGCCAGCGCCGCGTCCAGCGCGAACACGGGCGTGTCGCCCACCGCCGCGCCCCCTACCCAACCCGTACCGGACCGTGCCAGCGCCAGCCCGACCACCGCCTGCAACTCGTCCGATTCCACGCCCACCCGCGCCCGCGCCTCCCCCAACAGCGCAGCCAGTTCCGCCTGCTCGCGCCGGAGCCGCGCCAGCCGCGCGCCGTCGTCGCCCAGGTCGCGCGCCGCCATGCGCACCCGCTCATCCGCCTGTTCGTCGCGGATGCGCGCCGCCGCCGCCGCCGCCGCCTCGGCGCGCGCGATCCCCGTCGCGGCCAGCCGGTCGGCGAGCCGATCGCCCAGCACCTGCCCCGCCGATCCCAGCTGGCGGCGGATCAGCTCGGTCTTGCGGACCAGCGCGTCGAGCACGATGTCCTCGGGCCGTTGCGCGTGGACGAAGTAGCGGCAGGTGACGGTATCGGCGGATTGCAGCTTGCGATCGATCCGCCCGTTGCGCTGTTCCAGCCGCGACGGGTTCCACGGCAGGTCGAAATGGACGAGGTCGTGGCATTGCGCCTGGAGGTTGATCCCCTCGCGCGCCGCATCGGTGCACAGCAGGATGCGCAGCGGGTGCGCGGGGTCGTTGAACGCGCGGGTGATTTCCGCACGCCGCTCGGCGGAGGTGATGCCGGTGAAACTGTTGATGCGCGCGTCGGCCTGTCCGTCGGTGTCGTCCAGCAGCACGCCGAGCTGCCGCTGAAGGAAGCGGCGGGTGTCCTCATATTCGGTGAACACCAGCAGCCGGCGTCCGCGCCAGCGCCCGTCCGCGTCGAGCAGGTGCGTGCGTGCCCAGTCGAGAAGCCAGCGCACGCGGGCATCGGACCGGTGCCTTGCGGCCTCCGCCTCCGCCTCCGCCAGCATCGCCGCCGCGAGCGTGCGTTCGGCGGCGAGTTGGGCGGCATCGGCTCCCGCCACCCCGGCGCGCGCCGCAGCATCCGCGCGGGCGACGTCCGCGCGGTCGAGTGCGTCCAGCGCCACGTCCTCGTCCGCCGCCGCGTCCGGCGGTTCGATGCCATCGTCGGGCACCACTACCGCCGGCCCATCGCCCGCGATCAGCCGGTCGAGCGCGGCGAGATGCGCGCGCAGCGTCCGCGCGAACGCGGGCACCGACGACAGCAGCCGCTGTTGCAATCCGACGAACGCCAGTCGCGCCTGCGCCGCCCGGCCCCGTGCCAGTGCGCCGATCCGCCGTTCGCGCAGCGCCCGATAGTCGGCCAGCATCGCCGCCAGCCGCAGTTCGGGCGCGTCGTCGGCCAGCCCGTCGATCACCACCGGCTCGACCACGCGTTCGGGGAAGCGCTCGCCCAGCGCGCGCAGGTCGCCCTTGAGGCGCCGGACCATCACCGGTTCGAGGTCGGCGGGCTTTACCTGCACCCCGCGCGTGAACCGTTGCGGATCGAGCAGTTCGAGCAGTGTCGCGAAGCTGTTGGGATGGCCGTTGTGCGGGGTCGCCGACAGGAACAGCCGATGCTCGAACCGGTCGGCGAGGTCGCGCAGTTCGCGGGTGAACTGGCTCTCCACCGCATAGCGCCGCCCGCCCGAGGGGGCGGCATGATGCGCCTCGTCGAGGATCAGCAGCGACCGGGCGCGGAAATCCGCCAGCACGTCGCGCAGCCCCGCGGCATAGGCCTCGTCGCCGAGCAGCGCATGGCTGAGGATGAAGCGCGATCCCGCCGCCCACGGGTTCGCACCATAGCCGCGCCGCCGGCGCAGGTCCTCCAGATGCCGCCGGTCGACGATCTCGAACGACAGGCCGAACTTGGTGCGAAGCTCGTCCTGCCACTGGCCGGTCATCGCGGCGGGGGCCAGCACCACCGTGTAGTCGACCCGGCGGCGCAGCAGCAGCTCGCGCAGCACCAGCCCGGCCTCCACCGTCTTGCCCAGCCCGACGTCGTCGGCGATCAAGAGGTTGACCCGGGGTAGCCGCAAAGCCTTGCGCAAGGGTAGGAGCTGGTAGGGATCGAGGCGGATTCCGGCGCGGAAAGGTGCCTGGAAAAGGTCGCGTTCGGCAGCGGTTGCGGTGCGCCACTTGACCGTGCGCAGGTACGCGGCGAACGCGCGGGGATCGTCGCCGCCACCCCGGCCCAGGGTCGCCCATGCCTCCTCGTCGCGCAACCGGGCATCGACCTCGGCATCCCACAGCACCCGCGCGGGCTCGCCGCCGGCATCGTCGTCGACACAGGCGAGCAGATGCCCGTCATGCGGCGCTTCCGGCTCGCCCTCGACCAGCCACAGCCGGCCGCGCAGCGACACGAACTGACCGATCCGGGGCTGGGGGGCAGGCATGTGCGGCAAGGTTGCCGGGTCCGGTCGGGGCCGCAAATGGCGATCGCTCCGGACCGGGCGAACCTGGCAGCGGTTCATCCGAAATGGAGGAAAGGCGCTTTGCCGTGGCCCGACCCGCGGCCATGGTCGCCATCGAAGGAACCACGCCGATGCCGACCACCACCTGGGCCAAGCTCGACCGCGAAGCCGGAACCGCGCTGCCGCTCGTCGACCACCTGCTCGACGTGGGGACGGTGTTCGCGGAACTGCTCGCGGGCGGAGCGTGGACAGCCGTGCTGGAGGCGACCGCCGGACGCCCGCTCACCGCGCAGGACGTCGCCCGCCTGACCGCGCTGGCGGCGCTTCACGACATTGGCAAGGCCAATAGCGGCTTTCAGGCGCGGATCGATCGCCGGGCCGACCTGATCGGGCACGAGGGGCAGGTCGCGGCGCTGGTGTTCGACTGTTCCCTCAGGGCGACGCCGGCCGGACTGGCACTGGGCGAGCTGTATCGCGACTGGGGCGCGGGCGCGTATTTCCCGGCGCTGATGGCGCATCACGGTCGCCCCCGTGAGGAGTTCGCCACGCGCCAGCGCGGCACCCCGCCATGGACCACCCACCGCAAGCACTGGCAGCCGGCCGGGGACTATCATCCCGACGCGGAGGTGGTGGCGGCGATCGCGGCGGTGCGTGCACGCTGGCCGCGGGCGTGGGAGCCGGGCGCGTCCTTGCCCAGGGAGACGCGCTTCGTGGCGTTGTTCGCCGGGCTAGTGACGCTTGCCGACTGGATCGGGTCGGACACCGCCCGCTTTCCGGTCGGCGCCCCGCACGGGTCGGCGCGCGAGGCGATGCGCGCGGAACGAGCGGCGGATGCGGTCGCGGTGCGCGGGCTTGCCCCCACGCCTACCCCCGCCGGCGGGTTCGAGGCGGCGTTCGGCTTCACCCCGCGCGGGGTGCAGGCGCAGGCCGACGCCGACGATCTCGGCCCGGTCGCGCTGATCGAGGCGGAAACCGGGGCGGGCAAGACCGAGGCGGCCCTGTGGCGCTGGGTGCAGTTGCGCCGGCGCGGGCTGGTCGACGGGCTGTACTTCGCATTGCCGACCCGGTCGGCGGCGGTCCAGCTTCACACGCGGGTCGGCGCGATGCTGAAGCGATTGTGGGGCGAGGCCGCGCCCGAAGCGGTGCTGGCGGTGCCGGGGTACCTGCGCGCCGGCGACGCGGAGGGGCACGCGCTGCCGGGCCGCGCGGTCCGCTGGGACGACGGGCCCGGCGACGACAGCCGCTGGGCGGCGGAGCGGGCGCAGCAGTTCCTGGCCGCCCGCATTGCGGTCGGGACGGTCGACCAGGCGCTGTGGGCGGCGCTGCGGGTGCGCCACGCCCCCGTCCGCGCCGCCGCGCTCGCGCGCAGCCTGCTGGTGGTCGACGAGGTGCACGCCTCGGACGCGTATACGGGCGCGCTGCTCGAACGGTTGCTCGCCAACCATGCGGGCGCGGGGGGCCAGGCGCTGCTGCTGTCGGCGACGCTGGGCGGCACCGCGCGGGCGCGCCTGCTCGGACAAAGCCCGCCGACACTGGCGGAGGCGGAGGCGGCGCCCTATCCGGCGCTGTCGGGCCGCGCCGTCACCCGCCCGGCGGCGGCGGACGGGCCTGGCGGAAAGTCGGTCCGGATCGAGATCGCCGCGCTGATCGACGATCCCGACGCGATCGCGGCGCTGGCGGTCGAGGCGGCGGGCCGGGGCGCGTCGGTGCTGGTGGTGCGCAACAGCGTTCGCGGCGCGGTCGCGGTGGCGCAGGCGGTGGAGGCGCTTGCCCCCCACCTCGCCTTTCGCGTGGAGGGCGTGGCGACGCTCCACCATGGCCGCTTCGCCCCCGACGACCGCCGCACGCTCGACGCGGCCGTGGAGCGCGCGTTCGGCAAGGGCCGCAGCGCGCAGGGCCGGGTGCTGGTCGGTACCCAGACGCTGGAACAGTCGCTCGACATCGATGCGGACCTGCTCGTCACCGATCTTGCGCCGATGGACGTGCTGCTCCAGCGGATCGGCCGCCTCCACCGCCACCCGCGCGACGACCGGGGCGACTTCGCGCAGGCCCGCGCTGTCATCCTCCGCCCGGCCGATCGCGATCTGGCCTCGCTGCTCGGCCGGGGCCGCGCGCAGCACGGGCTAGGGCCGATGCGCGACCGGCGCGGCGTCTATCCCGATGTCGTCCAGCTGGAGGCGACGCTGCGCCTGCTGGAGACGAACCCCGCCATCGCCATCCCCGCCGACAACCGCCGGCTGGTCGAACGCGCGCTGCATCCGGACGCGGCCACCGCGATCCTGGCCGGTGCCGATGCCGACTGGGCCAACCATGCCGCGCACGCCGCCACGATCACCCATGCCGATCGCGATACCGCGGCAAGGCTGTCGCTCGATCTGGCGGTGGCATTCAGCGATCTGGTCTTCCCCGACGCGGAGGAGGCCGTGCTGACCCGGCTCGGCGCGCGCGACCTGCTGGTCGACCTCGACCCGCCGATCGCCGGCCCGTTCGGTGCGCCGGTCGCGCGGCTGGCGCTGCCGCACTGGATGGCACCGCGGATCGCGTCGGACGGCCAGCCCGAGCTGCTCGACCATGACGCGAGCGGCCAGCGCTTCCGCCTGGGGGATCGGGCCTTCCGCTATGGCCGTTGGGGACTGGCCTGGTTGCGCGACGGGGACGTCCGATCGGGAGCGGCGAAATAGATCGCCGGGGCGCTGCAACGTCCGCGCCCGCTCCGCCGTTCTCCGCATGCCCTGATCGGAGACCCGCCATGACCCTGTTTTCCAAGGACATCGAGACGCTGGACGACCTGTTCGTCCACACGCTTCAGACCAGCTACTATGCCGAGAACCAGATCGTCGACGCGCTCGACAAGATGATCGCGCTGGCGTCCGCGCCCGAGCTCAAGGCCGGGTTCGAACAGCATCGCGCCGAGACGCAGAACCAGATCGCCCGGCTGGAGCAGGTGTTCGGGATGACCGGTGGCGAGGCCAGGCAGACCCGCTGCCCCGCGTTCGACGGGATCAACAAGGCCAATGACGCGACCGCGTCCGACATCGCCGACCAACAGGTGCTCGACGCCGCGCTGGCCGGCGGCGCCCAGCTGGTCGAGCATTACGAGATCGCCCAGTATGGCAAGCTGATCGCCTGGGCCAACGCGCTGGACCGCGACGATTGCGCCGCCATGCTCGCCGAGACGCTGGCGGAGGAAAAGGCCGCCGACGAACGCCTGTCGCGGATCGCCGAGGCCGGGCTCAACCGCCAGGCGGCGCACCTGACGGCCTGACGGGAACAGCGGGTGCGGGTTGACCGTTTTGGCGGCATGAACCGGCACCTGCTTTCCATCCTGCCGCTGCTGCCGCTGGCCGGCTGCGGCGACCCCGCGCCCGCGCCCAAGGCGACCCCGGCCGAAACCGGCTATGTCGCCAAGGTTCAGGCGCTCACCCCGCGCGAACGCGAAGGCGTGCTGTTCCGCGCGATCCAGAGCGGGGGCGGCGACAACGGGCGATGTCACGAGGTGACCGGGGTCGAATCGATGCCGGCGGCGAAGAACGGCCAGCCCAACTGGCGGGTGACGTGCACCGGTGGCGGGCAATGGCTGGTGAGCCTTGCCGACAACGGCATCGCGCAGGTGACGGGCGCGGCGCAGCGGTGAGTGGGGCGGTGAACGACATCGACCTGCCGATCGCCGGCGGCTGTTTCTGCGGCCGGTTGCGTTATCGGGTGACGGCGATGCCGCTGTTCGCGATGGCGTGTCATTGCACCGATTGCCAGCAGATGACCGCCTCGGCCTTTTCGCTGGGCCTCGTCGTCCCGCGCGACGGCTTTGCGGTGGAATTGGGCACCGAACCGCGTGGGATCGCCAAGCAGGGCGAGTCGGGCGCTACTTCCACCCGCTACGTCTGTCCGGTCTGCGCGACCTGGACGCATACCGAAACCACCGGCTCGCCCGAGGTGACGGTGGTCCGCCCGTCCTCGCTCAACGATCGCGCCTGGGTGCGCCCGGTGGCGCAGATCTGGACCCGCTCGGCCCACCCCTGGGCGTTGATGCCGCTGCCGTTCAGCTTCGCGCGCGAGTTCGACGACCCCGCCCCGCTCGCTGCAGTCTTCGCCGCGAGCGATATCCGGCCGGGGCACGTCGCCTAGCCCGACGGTATCGGACGGAGGCATACTCGGTCCGCTTATCCAAGGCTCGGGCTTGCGGCCGCGAAGAACGGTGCTTCGACAGGCTCAGCACGAACGTTCCGAGACTGTTGAGCCTCAGCCGCCCTCGTCACCCCGGCCACGGCCGCCAGGAATAGACGGGACACGCGAAAACGGCGGCGGCCTGTGGGACCGCCGCCGCCTCACGAAAGCAACCGGATCAGGCCGCAGCCTGCTCCTGCGGCAGCGCCGCCTTGGCCTGGGCGATGATCGCGGAGAACGCCTCGCCCTCGTGCATCGCGATATCGGCCAGGACCTTCCGGTCGAGTTCGACGCCCGCGAGCTTGAGCCCGTGCATGAACTGGCTGTAGGTCAGCCCTTCCGCGCGGACGCCGGCGTTGATGCGCTGGATCCACAGGCCGCGGAAGGTGCGCTTCTTCACCTTGCGGTCGCGATAGGCGTACTGCCCGGCCTTCTCCACCGCCTGACGGGCGATGCGGATCGTGTTCTTGCGGCGACCGTAATAGCCCTTGGCCTGCTCAAGGATGTTCTTGTGCTTGGCCTTGGTGGTTACACCGCGCTTGACGCGTGCCATGTCCTATCCTCCTCAGTTCAGGCCGTACGGCGCCCAGGCCTTCACCGTCGCGGTGTCGGCCTTCGACAGCACCGTGGTGCCGCGGTTCTGGCGGATGTACTTGCCGTTATGGCTGATGAGGCGGTGGCGCTTGCCGGCGACGCCGTGCTTCAGCATTCCGGTGGCGGTGAGCTTGAAGCGCTTCTTGACGCCGCTCTTGGTCTTGAGCTTGGGCATTTTGTCCTCCTGAATTGGCGAGGCAGGCACCGCCGCGGCAGCCCTTGATGGCCGGGCGGTGTTCGGATTCCTCGCGCGGGAAGCGGCGCCCTTAGCCGCGTGTCGCGCCGATTGCAACGATTCCGGAACCGGAACGAGCCTCGGGCGCTTCCCCCATCCATGGAAGCCACGGCCCAGCGTATCCCGGAGCCGCCCGCCAACGCCCCCGATGCCGACCGGCGCCGGGCCCGGTGGAGGCGGATCGTGCGCAACACCCTTCTCGCCATCGTCGGTACGATCTTCGCGATCTGGCTGGTGCTGTTCATCACCAAGGGCCGCTTCCTCAAGCACCCGTTTGAACGCTTCGTCGGCGCGCAGACGCATCGCCCGGTGCAGGTGCGGGGCGACTTCCAGCTCTATTTCGCACCGTTCGACATCAAGTTCCTCGCGGAGGGGATGACGATCGGCAACCCCGCCTGGACCACCCGCCCCAACCTGTTCCAGGCCGAGCGCATCGATACCCGGATCGCGCCCCTGTCGCTGCTCTTCGGCCGGCGGCGGATCAAGTGGCTCGACCTGACCAACGCGGCGGTCGACCTCGAATGGCGGCCCGACCATTCGACCAACAGCTGGACCTTCAGCGAGGAAAAGGGCGGCAAGCCGCTCGAGTTCCCCGACGTCGACCGGGCGGTCGTCCGCGGCACCACGGTGCGCTATCTCGATCCCCGGATGCAGGTGCTCGCCGACCTCGGGATCGACCCGATCCAGGCGAACACGGCGGGCGGAATCGGCGACGCGGTGGCGCTGTCGGGGACGGGCCGGTTGCGCAACGCGCCGTTCACGGTCACCGCACGGCTGCTGTCGCCCAACGACACGGTGGCGCGCGGGGCGAACCGGCTGGTCGCGCAGATGCGCAGCGTCGGCAACGTCATCGACGTCTCGGGCACCCTCCCCAGCCTTGCCGATATCGAGGACGTGCCGCTCCAGACCCGCGCGCGCGGGCGCAACATGGCGGACCTGCTCGGCATCATCGGCGTGGTCGTTCCCAATACCCGCACCTATCGCCTCCAGGCGCAACTGGTGAAGCATGGCGAGGAGTACCGCTTCACCCGGATGCGCGGCACGTTCGGCAACAGCGACCTGGCCGGCACGCTGACGATCCGCAACGCCGAACGCATCCACCTCACCTCGACGCTCGCGACCCGCCGGCTCGACATCGTCGATGCCGCGCCGTTCATCGGCTACAATCCCGACATCGTCGCCGAAAAGGGCGCGGTCGCCGCCGCTGCCGCGACGGGCGCGGGCGCGCAACGGATCATGCCGGACGCCGCCTTTCCGGTCGCGACCATGCAGCGCTTCGACGCCGACCTGAAATGGACGGTCGCGCAGGTGCGGTCAAAGAACCTGCCGATCGCGAACATCGACATGACGCTCGACCTCGAGCGCGGACGGCTGGCGCTGTCGCCGCTCACCTTCTCGATGGCGCGGGGCAACGTCGCGTCCGACCTCGTCTTCGACACGCGGGCGCGGCCAAGCGCGGTGAGCTACGACATCCGGCTCGCGCCGACGCCGATGGGGCGGCTGCTGGCGGGCTATGGCGTCGCGGCGGCGGGGACGACCGGGACGATCCGCGGGCGCATCCAGCTTGCGGGGCGCGGCGACACCATCCACGAATCACTCAGCACCGCGCGCGGCCGGATCGCGTTCGTGATGCCGGCCGGCACCTTCTGGACCCGCAACATCCAGCTGGCGGAGATCGACATCGGCACCTTCGTCCAGAAGATGTTCGAAAAGAAGCTCAAGGAACCGGTACAGATCAACTGCGGGCTGATCGGCTTTTCGGTGCGCAACGGCGTCGCGGCGGCGGACCCGATCCTGATCGACACCAAGCAGAACGTGATCCTGGGCCGGGGCGGCTTCTCGTTCCGGACGGAGGCGCTCGACCTGGCGGTGCGGGCGGATTCCAAGAAGTTCTCGCTGTTCTCCGGCCAGTCGCCGGTCGGGGTCACCGGCCAGTTCGCGAGCCCGGGGATCAACCCGGTGTCCGACGAGCTCGTCGGCCGTGCCGGGGTGGCGCTCGGGCTGGCGGTGGTGGCGACCCCGGTGGCGGGGCTGCTCGCGTTCGTCGACGTCGGCGATGCCAAGTCGGCGGCGTGCGGCCCGGTGCTGGCCGGTGCCCGCGCCACCGCGCAGCGGACCGCCAAGGGCGAAGCGCGCGAGGATGTCGGCCGCGGCACCACCGCCAAGGCGGAGGACGGCCGCAAGTCGAAGGGCGAGCGCAAGGACCAGCGCAAGAAGTTCCTGGGGATTTTCTGACCCGTCAGTCGTGCCGGCGACCGAAGTCCGGGGCGGCGTCGTCCTGACCCTGGTCGATGATCGACCGGCGAACCGCACGGGTGCGGGTGAACAGGTCGAACAAGGCCTCGCCATCGCCCCAGCGGATCGCGCGCTGCAGCATCGTCACGTCCTCCTGCAAGCGTTGCAGGATCTCCAGCACAGCGGCGCGATTGTTGAGGAACACGTCGCGCCACATCGTCGGGTCGGACGCGGCGATGCGGGTGAAGTCGCGGAACCCGCCCGCGGAATATTTGATGACCTCGCCCTGCGTGACCTGTTCGAGGTCCGATGCGGTGCCGACGATCGCATAGGCGATGAGGTGGGGCACATGGCTGGTCACCGCGAGCACCCGGTCGTGATGTGCGGGCGTCATGCGCTCGACCCGCGCGCCCAACGCCTGCCAGAACGTCGTCACCGCGTCCACCGCCGGCTCGGGCGTGTCCGGCTCGGGGGTGAGGATGCACCAGCGGCCGTGGAACAGCGTCGCGAAGCCCGCTTCGGGCCCGGAGTTCTCGGTTCCCGCGACCGGATGCCCCGGGACGATGAGCGCATGGGGCAGGTGCGTGCGCAGGCCGGCGAGCACGCTCTCCTTGGAACCGCCGACGTCGCTGACGATCGCAGCGGCGGGCAGATCGGGCGCGAGGTCTGCCGCGACCCGCTCCATCGCGCCCACCGGCACGCACAGCATGACGAGGTCGGCCTCGGCCACCGCCTGGGCCAGCGTTTCGGGCACCGGGCAAAGACCGATCGCGACGGCGGTGGCGCGGACGCCGGAGTCCGCGTCCCAGCCGGCTACCACCACTTCGGGGAGATGATGCGCGACCGCCCGCGCGATCGACGAGCCGATCAGTCCCAGCCCGACGATCGCCAGCCGGCGGATCGTCACGCGCCCGCCAGCTCGCGGAGCGCCGCGGTGACCCCGCGTACCTCGTCCTCGCTGCCGATCGAGATGCGCAGCGCGTCGGGCAGGCCCTGGCCGGGCAGCCACCGGACGATATAGCCCGCGTCCATCAGGCCCCGGTACGCCGCCTCGGCCGTCAGCGCGCCCTCGAACAGCACCAGCACGAAATTGGCCTCGGACGGCACCGCGCGCAGCCCCGCATTGCCCAAGCTCGCGATCTGCGCGCCGAACCAGTCGCGCCAGCGGCGGTTGTGGTCGCGGGTGGCATCGACGAAGCCGGTGTCGCCGACCGCCGCGATCGCCGCCGCCTGCCCCGCGCTGGTGACGTTGAACGGCGCGCGGATGCGGTGCATCGCGTCGATGACCGGCATCGCGGCATAACCCCAGCCGATCCGCTCCGCGGCAAGCCCGTGGATCTTGGAAAAGGTGCGGGTGACGAGGACGTTGGTGGTGCTCGCCGCCAGCGCCAGGCCGCCATCGTCGTTCTCGGGCGCCAGATATTCGGCATAGGCCTGGTCGAGCACCAGCAGCACGTCCGCGGGCAACGCGGCATGGAGCCGCACGATCTCCGCCCGGGGTGCGAAGGTGCCGGTCGGGTTGTTGGGATTGGCGACGAACACGACGCGGGTGCGGGGCGTCACGCAGGCGAGGATCGCGTCGACGTCGGTGGCATGGTCGCGATCGGGCGCGATCACCGGCACCGCGCCCACCCGGCGCGTCGCGATCTCGTACACCGCGAAGCCGTAGCGGACATGGACGATCTCGTCCCCCGGCCCGGCATAGGCGCCCGCGGCCAGATGCAGGATCTCGTCCGATCCGGTACCATAGATGATCCGCGCCGGATCGAGCCCGTGCGCCGCGCCGATCGCCTCGCGCAGGCTGGTCGCGCCCGCGTCCGGATAGCGTTCGAGATGGGTAGCCGCGTCGAGAAACGCGGCACGCGCGGCGGGCGAGGTGCCCAGCGGGTTCTCGTTGGACGACAGCTTGACGACCTGGCGGCCGTCGTCGGTGGTGGAACGGCCGGGGACATAGGGCGCGATCGCGGCGACCCAGGGCTTGGGGGCGGGCGACATCGGAGCGGTATCGGTCATGGTGCGGGGGTGTAGCGGGCAGCGTCGCGCACGTCATCCCCGCGCACCCGGCCCGCCGCCATCGCCGCGCCGCTTGGCGGGCGTGCGATCCTCGCCTAACGCCGCTACCATGACCGACCAGCGCTTCGGGCTCGACCGCCGGGTCACCCTGCCAGGGCCGCTGCCGCTCGACGGTGGCGGGCGGCTCGGGCCCGTCGAGATCGCCTATGAGACTTATGGCACGCCGAGCCCCGCGCGCGACAACGCGATCCTGGTCTGCCACGCGCTGACCGGGGACCAGCACCTCGCCTCCATCCACCCGCGTACGGGGAAGCCGGGCTGGTGGATGCGGATGGTGGGGCCGGGGCGCCCGATCGACCCCGCGCGGCATTTCGTGATCTGCGCCAACGTGATCGGCAGTTGCATGGGCTCGTCGGGCCCGGCGTCGATCGATCCCGCGAGCGGGCGACGCTATGCGATGGACTTTCCGGTGCTCACCATCCGCGACATGGTGCGCGCGCAGGCGCTGCTGCTCGATCACCTGGGGGTGGACACGCTGGCCGCGGTGGTGGGCGGCTCGATGGGGGGGATGCAGGCGTTGAGCTGGCCCGCGACGTTTCCGGCGCGCGTCCGCGCCTGCGTCGCGATCGCCACCACCGCCCGCCACACCGCACAGAACATCGCGTTCCACGAGGTCGGGCGCCAGGCGGTGATGGCCGACCCGCGCTGGCGCGGCGGCGACTATTATGGCGGCGAGCCCCCCGCCGCGGGGCTCGCGGTCGCGCGGATGGCGGCGCACATCACCTACCTGTCCGAAGCCGGGTTGACCGAGAAGTTCGGCCGTCGGCTCCAGGCCCGCGATACCAAGGGGTTCGGTTTCGACGCCGACTTCCAGGTCGAATCCTATCTGCGCCATCAGGGGTTGAGCTTCGTCGACCGGTTCGACGCCAACTCATACCTCTACATCACCCGGGCGATGGACTATTTCGACCTGGGCGAGGAGCATGGCGGGCTGCTCGCCAACGCGTTCCGCGCCACCGCCGCGCGCTTCTGCCTGGTCAGCTTCGATACCGACTGGCTGTACCCGACCGCGGAGTCGCGCGCCGTCGTCCACGCGCTCAACGCGGCGGGACGCCCCGTCAGCTTCGTGGAACTGTCCAGCCCGTTCGGCCACGACGCGTTCCTGCTCGACGTTCCCGAGCTGAACCGGGTGGTGGACGGCTTCCTCAAGGGGGTCGCGGGGCCAGCCCTCCCCGCGACCGTCACCGGGACACCCGCATGATCGACCTCGACGACGACCCCGCCCGCCTCGACCTGTCGCGCGTCCACGGCTGGCTCGCGTCGAGCTACTGGTCGCCGGGCATCGCCCGCGACCTGTTCGAGCGCGCGGTCGCCGGCTCGCACTGCCTCGGCGCGTACGCCCAAGGCGAGCAGGTCGGATTCGCGCGCGCGATCACCGACCACGCAACCTTCGCGTGGATCGCCGATGTCTGGGTCGACGAGGCCGCGCGCGGGCAGGGGCTCGGCCGCCGCATGGTCGGCTGGTTCGTCGACCATCCGCGCCTTGCCGGCATCCGCCGGATCGGCCTTGTCACCGCCGACGCGCATGGCGTCTACGCCGCGCTCGGCTTCCACCCGCCCATCCGCCCCGAACGGTGGATGGAGCGGCTGTCGCCAGACGCCGCGGCGATGCTGCGGGCAGCGCCATGAGCCTGCGCCCCGACCTCGCGATCATCGCCGCGCATGTCGCGACCGGCAGTTCGGTGCTGGACGTCGGTTGCGGCGACGGGGCGCTGATGGCGGCCTTGCGCGACGGCAAGGGGGTGGACGTGCGCGGGCTGGAGATCGATCCCGCCAACGTCGCCGCCGCGGTCGCGCGCGGGCTGCCGGTGGTGCAGGGCGATGCCGATGTCGACCTGGCCGGATATCCCGACGCCTCGGTCGACTATGCGATCCTCAGCCAGACGCTTCAGACCTGCCGCGCGCCCGACCGGGTGCTCGACGAGCTGCTGAGGATCGGGCGGCGGGCGTTTGTCTCCTTTCCCAATTTCGCGCACTGGCGGGTGCGGCTGTCGCTGCTGTGGGGCGGGCGGATGCCGGTAACGCGGCTGCTGCCCGAACGCTGGTACGATACCCCCAACATCCACCACGTCACGATCGACGATTTCCGCAGCTTCGTGCGCGGCCGCGGCATCGTCGTCGAACGAACATGGTTCCTGTCGGGCGACCGCCGCCGTTCCGCCGCGGCGGCGAACGTCCGTGCCGAGCATGCGGTATTTCTACTTAGACGTTAATTCAGAGCAACATTCCGGAACAATCCTGATCGAGTCGAATTGGGTAGGGTCAACGCTGGATGACATGATGCCCAAGACCGCATTGATCGTCGAGGACGAGATCTTCGTCGCTCTCGACCTGGAACGCATATTGCTGGATGCGGGGTATCACGTGGTCGCGATCGCGGCCGACACGCCAAGTGCGATGGAGGCCTGCGCCGCCGCCGAGCATGGCGCCTTCGCCTTTGTCGACGTCAATCTGCGCGACGGCCCGACCGGGCCTGAGATCGCCCGGCGGATGGCCTGCGAGCATGGCATAAAGGTGGTGTTCGTTACCGCGAACCCGACCCAGATCGGCGAAGGCGCCGGCGCGCTCGGCTATGTCCGCAAGCCGTTTTCCGAACGCGCGATCCTGGCCGCCGCCGCCGCCTGTACCAACACCACCGGCCCGGCGAACGACGATCTGGTGATGCTTCGGCCCGAAACCGAAGCGGGCTGAACCCGGGCCTGCCGCCAGCCGATATCGATCGGAGGATCGCTCGATCGTGTCCGGTACAGCCGCCCTGTCGATCAGTTCGGCGCACGCCGATGCGACACCGAACCCGTTGGAAGCGTCCTAGCCGGCTCGGCTGAACGCGGCGTTGGGGACCGTGATCGTCACGGCCAGCCCCCCCGTCCGCCAGTCGCGGGTCACCATGCCGCCGAGCTGGCGCACCGCCGACATCTCGATCAGCTGGCTGCCGAAGCCCGCCCGCGTCGGCCGTTCGACCGCGGGGCCGCCACGTTCGACCCAGCCGATCGCCGTAGCATCGCCATTGCGGGATACGGTCACCGCGACCTGCCCGTCCGGGTTCGCCAGCGCCCCGTATTTGGTCGCATTGGTCGCAAGTTCGTGGAACAGCAGTGCAAGCGGGGTCGCCGAACGGTCGTCGATCAGGACATCGTCGCCGTCGATCGCGATCCGGTCGGTACCGTCCTCCCCATAGGCGGCGAACAGTTCGGCCAGCAGGCCGTGAAGGCTGTCCTGCCGCGCCTCGGGCCGCGACGCCGCCGAATGCGGCCGAACGAAATCGTGCGCACGGCCGAGCGCGGTGATCCGGTTGCGCAGGTCTTCGGCGACCTCGCGGAACTCGGGGCGCGCGCGGGCCGAGAACGCGACCAGACCCGCGATCACCGCAAAGATGTTCTTGATCCGGTGCGACAGTTCCTGGCTGATGACCTCGCGCTCCTCCATCGCGAGCTTCTGCTCGTGGATGTCGGTGCAGGTCCCGAACCAGCGGGTGATCGCGCCCGTGTCGTCGCGGATCGGCAGCGCCCGGCCCAGCACCCACCGGTACACCCCGTCGAAATGGCGCAGGCGATATTCGATCTGGTAGGGCTCGCCCGTGTGGAGGCTGTGGCGCCACACCGTCCAGGCGCGCGCCTGATCGTCGGGGTGGAACACGTCGTTCCAGCCCTCGCCATCGGTGGTCCCCGCCGGCGCGCCCGTGAACTCGTACCACCGCGCGTTGTAATAATCGTGGAAGCCGTCGGCCAGGGTCGACCACACCATCTGCGGCATGGTGTCCGCCAGCGTACGGAAGCGCTGTTCGCTGTCGGTCAGCGCCCGGCGTGCGTCGGACCCCTGCACCTGCGCGCGCTGCACCGCGCGCCGGATATCGAGTCGGGCGAGCGCGGCCTGGGCGAGCACCGCCATCCCCTGACGCTGGAGCGGGGTGAGGCCGCCACGGGCCACCGTGTCGAGCACGCACAGCGTGCCCAGCGTCTGCCCGTCGTCGCCGCGCATCGGCGCGCCCGCATAGAAGCGGAGCTGCGGTCCGCCAGTCACCAGCGGATTGTCGGCGAAGCGCGGGTCGCCGGGCAGGTCGGTGAACTCCACCACGTCCGTCGCGTCCAGCGCGTGTTCGCAAAACGAGATGGCCCGCGGCGTACCCGGCAGGTCGGTGCCGGTACGCCCCAGGAATTCCTGCATGTCGTCGCGGATCAACGTCACCAGTGCCACCGGCGTCTCGCACAGCGCCGCCGCGAATCCGGTGATGTCGTCCAGCGTTCCGCCCTCGCGGATCCCGCTGACGTCATAGGACGCGACCACATGGTCGCGTCGGGTTCCGGTCGTATCGGCGTCTTGCAGTGCGGTTGCGATCATGTGTCCTCAGAAGGGCACGTCGTCGTCCAGATCGTCGGCGAACCCACCCTTGTTGAACCCGCCGCGTGCGCCCGCGTTCCCGCCGCCGTCGCCACCGCGACCGCCGCCCCGGCTGCTGCCGCCGACATCGTCGCCCCCGCCCCATTCGTCGCCGCCACCGCGGCTACCGCCGCCGCCGCCACCGCCCTGGCCACCGCCCGGCCCGTCGAGCATGGTCAGCACCGAGTTGAAGCCCTGGAGCACCACCTCGGTCGCGTATTTGTCGTTGCCCTGCCCGTCCTGGTACTTGCGGGTGGTCAGCGCCCCTTCGACATAGACCTTGGACCCTTTGCGCAGGAAGCGTTCGGCGACGTTGGCGAGGCCCTCGTTGAACACCTTCACCGTGTGCCACTCGGTCTTTTCCTTGCGTTCGCCCGAGTTGCGGTCCTTCCACGATTCGCTGGTGGCGATGCGCAGCTCGACCACCTTGCCGCCGTTCTGGAAGGAGCGGCTTTCGGGGTCGCGCCCCAGATTGCCGACGAGAATGACCTTGTTGACGCTGCCTGCCACGGCCAGGACTCCATTTTGTTGGTCTCGATTGCTCGATCGAGCCGAAGCGAATAGATTATGTGAGCGTAGGGCCTGGGGACGGATCGCCTGGTGGAAGGGTGATCGCTTCTGGGGAGAAGGACCAGGCCCTACGCCTTGAATGAGTGTGGAAGCCCATCCGGTGCATCACCTATAGTCCGAGAGCAACCGCGAGCCAGTAGGTGATACCGGCAAAGATGTACGCCGCCGCGAACAGATAGCCAACCATGAACGCCGGCCACTTCCACCCGTTGGTCTCGCGCCGGGTCACCGCGATGGTCGAGATGCACTGGGGCGCCCAGACGAACCACATCAGGAAAGCGAGCGCGGTTGGCAGGCTCCACCGCGCCTTGAGCCGGTCGGCGATCGCGGTCTGCCCCGCCTCGCCCTCGGCGTCGTCGATCGCGTACACGGTGCCGATCGCCGACACCGCCACCTCGCGCGCCGCCATCGCGGGCAGCAGCGCCAGCGCGATGTCGCGGTTGAACCCGATCGGCCGCACCACCGTCTCGATCGCGTTGCCGATCCGGCCCGCGACCGAATAGTCGACCGGCGAGATGCCCGATCCTTGCGGCGGCTTGGGAAAGCTCAACAGCAGCCACAGCACCAGCGTGGTGCCGGCAATGATCGTCCCCGCCCGCTTCAGAAAGATCAGCGCGCGCGTCCACAGCCCGATCGCGATGTCGCGCAGCAGCGGCCACTGGTATTTGGGCATCTCCATCATGAAACCCGACGAGGCGCCCCTGGTCACCGTCCGCCGCAGCACCAGCGCGGCGAGATACGCCCCCGCGATCCCGACGATCAGCAGCCCGAACATCACCAGCCCCTGCAACCGCACGAACGGCGCGACCCGCGTATTCGGGATCATCGCGCCGATCACCAGCGTGTAGACCGGCCAGCGCGCCGAACAGGTCATCAGCGGCGCGATCAGGATGGTGGTGAGCCGGTCCTTCTCGTCATCGATCGTGCGGGTCGCCATGATCCCGGGCACCGCGCAGGCGAAGCTCGACAACAGCGGGATGAACGCCCGCCCCGACAGCCCGACGCCGGCCATCAACCGGTCCATCAGGAACGCCGCGCGGACCATGTAGCCCGACGCCTCCAGCACCAGGATGAACAGGAACAGGATCATGATCTGCGGCAGGAACACCACCACCGCGCCGACGCCCGCGATCAGCCCGTCGGTCAGCAGGCTGCGGACGAAGGATTCGGAGGTGTTGGTGTTGATCCACCCTTCCAGCCCGCCGAACGCCGTGTCGATCATGTCGGCCGGGGTCGCCGCCCAGGTGAACACCGCCTGGAACATCAGAAACAGGATGCCGAGCAGCAGCGCCGGCCCGGCGACCGGATGCAGCGCCACCCGGTCGAGGATCTGCGTCCAGCGCCGCGTCGGGGCTTCGGACACGATCGCCGCGCGTGCGATGGTGCGGGCACGGCGTTGCAGGTCGCGAATGTCCTCGGGCGGGGCGCCGGCCGTTGCCGGGCCGACCCGGTCGACCAGCCCCATCAGCGCCTCGCGCAGATCGTCCAGCCCCCGCCGCCGCACCGCCACCGTGGGGATCACCGGCACCCCGAGCTGCGCCGAGAGCACGCCCGCGTCGAGCCGGAGCCCGTCGCGTTCGGCGAGGTCGACCATGTTGAGCGCGACCACCACCGGCCGGCCGAGCGCGATCAACTGCATCGCGAAGCGCAGGTGGTTGTCGAGATTGGCGGCGTCCACCACCACCACCAGCGCGTCGGGCACCCGTTCGAACCCGCCGGTGCCGATCACCACGTCGCGGGTGACCCGCTCGTCGGGGCTCGACGGCTCCAGGCTGTACGCGCCGGGCAGGTCGACCAGCTCGGCGGGACGCCCGTCGGGGAGCACCAGGCGCCCGACATGCCGCTCGACGGTGACGCCGGGATAGTTGCCGACCTTCTGCCGCGCGCCGGTAAGGGCGTTGAACAGCGCGCTCTTGCCGGCATTGGGATTGCCGACCAGTGCCACGAGCGGCGCGGGGTGCATTACTCGGCGGGCGTCGGCACGGCGACGTGGATGGTGCCCGCGACCGCCCGGCGCTCGGCGGGCGTCGGCACGGCGACGTGGATGGTGCCCGCGACCGCCCGGCGCAGCGCCACCGTCATGCGCCCGATCCGGCAGGCGATCGGCCCCTGGCCGAAGCGCGACCGGTGCAGCACCTCCACCGACGCGCCCTCGTCGAACCCCAGCTCGCGCAGCCGCCGCGCCTCGGGCGCCGCCAGCCGATCCCAGTCGATCGCGGAAACGGTGCCGGGCTGGCGCGGGGGAAAGGACAGGAGTGGAGCCACGCCAACCACATAGCCCCCGTGCGAACGATTATCAATTGCTGACGGCAGAGCGCGACCGCTCACACCACCGGATATCGCAGCCGGCCGACGAAGCGCGACAGGCTGGGGCGGTATTGCGCACGGCGCAGGACCCCCGCCTTGACCTTCTCGAAGCGCATGATCCCGTCGATCCGCCGCGCCAGGAACCCACGGGTATCGGCATGGTTCTCGCTCTCGTCGTCAAGAAACACGGAGATCGTCGCGGCGTAGACGCCCAGCAGCAGCGTGCGCTTGGTGTAATGGTTGTAGTCGGTGGCGGTGTCGCCCGCCGCTCGCCAGATCGCGTCCGCGCTGCGCCAGCCCAGCCGCACGCCCATGGGAAGGTTGGTCGGCAGCGCCAGCACCGACAGCGCCCGGCGCAACGCCTCGCGCTCGGGCGACAGGATCGCGAGCCGCGCCTCCACCAGCCGCGTGATCCGTTCGCGCATCTTGGCCTGGGCAAGCGCCTCGGGCGGGAGTGCGGCGAGCATCGCCCGGTCGACATGGGCGAACCATGCGTCGATCATCGCGACCGATGCCGAGCCGCCCGTGCCGTCAAAGGCGAGCCGCACGACGTCTGGATCGACGCCCTCCGCCTCCGCCGCCATGTCGCGCGCCTCGTCCCCCCAGCCGTCGAACGCGGCATTGGCGGCGATCGCGGGAGCCAGGCGCGCGCGCAGTTCGGGCAGGGTCAGGTCTTCCATGACTTGCTTCTTGGGATCGCCGGTGGCGCCGCGCAACCCACACGCGTTCCCAAGCGGACGTTTTCGGCAGCGCAGTTTTGCTCGTGCCGATGGTGCTGACATCGCGCCGGCCGGACCCATGTTAGAGGGCACAACTGTCCAGGAGCCTCCATGCCCAGCCTGTTCGACCCCATCCGGCTCGGCGCGATCGCCGCGCCCAATCGTATCCTGATGGCCCCCCTCACCCGCGGGCGTGCCGATCGCGACGCGGTGCCGACCGCGATCATGGTGGATTACTACACCCAGCGCGCTTCGGCAGGGCTTATCATCTCGGAGGCGACCGGGATCAGCCGCGAGGGGCTCGGCTGGCCCTATGCGCCGGGGCTGTGGACCGACCAGCAGGCCGAAGCGTGGCGCCCGATCACCGATGCGGTCCACGCCGCGGGCGGGCGGATCGTCGCGCAGTTGTGGCACATGGGGCGACAGGTCCATTCGGCGGTGACCGGCAGCCAGCCGGTATCGTCGTCGGCGACCGCGACCGCGGGCCAGGCGCACACCTATGACGGCAAGCGCGATTTCGAGACCGCGCGGCCGCTGGGCGAGGACGAGATCCCGCGGCTGCTGGAGGATTACGAGCGTGCGACCCGCAACGCGATCGCCGCCGGGTTCGACGGGGTGCAGATCCACGCCGCCAATGGCTATCTGATCGACCAGTTCCTGCGCGACAACGCCAACCTGCGCACCGATCGTTACGGTGGCACGCCCGAGAACCGCATCCGGCTGCTGCGCGAGGTGACCGAACGCGTCGTGTCGGTCGCCGGTGCGGACCGGACGAGCGTGCGCCTGTCCCCCAATGGCGACAGCCAGGGCGTCGACGACAGCGATCCGCACGCGGTGTTCATCCCCGCGGTACGCGCGCTGGCGGAACTGGACATCGCATTTCTCGAACTGCGCGAGCCGGGACCGGACGGCAGCTTCGGGCGGACGGACGTCCCCGCGCTCAGCCCCGCGATCCGCGAGGCGTTCGCCGGCCCGCTGGTGCTCAACTCGGACTATGATTCGGCGGAGCAGGCGCAGGCGAAGCTCGACGCCGGGGTCGCCGACGCGATCAGCTTCGGGCGCACCTTCCTCGCCAACCCCGACCTGCCCGAGCGGCTGCGCACCGGCGCGGCACTGAACGAGAGCGATCCGCGCACCTGGTACAGCCAGGGACCGGAGGGGTATGTCGACTATCCGGCGCTCGAGACCGAAGCCGCCTGACACGTCGAGCCATCCCGGCCCTGAGCCGGGGTCCCGCCGACTGGGCGATGTCCAGGGAACGGCGGGACTCCGGCTCGGGGCCAGGTTACGAAGGCGAGTGCGATCCCGCCAGGGAACGGCGGTCGGACCTGCGCCCCGGATCAGAAGCGGAAGGCGGTACCCACATAAACCGCCTGGCTGTCGCGGCGATCCTGGTCGCGGGCGAGGCGCTCGCGATCGGTGCGGTAGCGGACGCCCGCGGTGACATCGAGGTTGCGGGTCAGCGAGTAGGAGGTACTGGCATCGAGCGAATAGCTCGGCCGTTCCGCCACCACCCGCAGCGCGCTCTCCAGCGGCCGATCGGCCACCGCCTTGAGCTGGCCGCTGATCCGCCGGCCGGTATAGCTGACCGCCACATCGGCAGCCTCGCGCCCGCCCGGCGTCTGCGCCAGGTCGACCCGGCTCATGTCGCTGCTGATCGCCAGCCGCTTCCACCCGACCGAGGCACCCAGGCTGTAGGCGATGGGCGTGATCCCCACGGTCGGCCCCACCGCCGCGAGCCGGCCGCCGTCCGTCGCACCCCGATTGTTCCGCGCCCGGACCGCGACGGTGACGCCGCGGGTGCGCCCGGTTTCGGCCGGGGTGAAGCGGAAGCCGCTGGCATCGAACCCGCCACGCGCGAAGATCGCCGCCAGCCGCGGGTCGGCAGCGGCGGGCGTGAAGCCCCCGGCGCGCGCGGCCGCAGCGCGACGCGGCGTCCGGGTGCCGGGATCGACGGCACCGGCGGCGGGCGCGACGGCGATACCGGCGGCGACCAGCGCCCCCGTTCCTGCCACCAGCCATTCCCGCGCGATACCCAACACACACCTCCCCGGCCGCGTCCGATGGCGGCTTTCTCACAAAACCGCCTAGCACGGTTCGATCCATCGCCACCATGTCGACGCGGCGATATTTACGCGGGTGTTGCAGGGTGCACACACCGGCGACGCCCCGGAACCACGACCGGATCACGCCCGCGGGGGATGGCAGGTCGGCTTGCGGGGGGAGGGGTGCACCTGTAAGGCGGCAACGTCTCCTCCGAGGGTTTTCGTCGATGTTCCGCCCCGCTTTGGCCCTGTTGGCCCCGATCGCCATGCTTGCCGCCTGCAGTGGCGGCGGCGACCGTCCCAAGGCCGACCTTGCCGCGTCCAAGGTCACCACGATCGGGGTGAACTCGTATCTGTGGCGCGCCAGCCTCGACACGCTGTCGTTCATGCCGCTGGTGCAGACCGATTCGAACGGCGGGGTCATCGTCACCGACTGGTACGTCAACCCGCAGGTGCCGACCGAGCGGATGAAGCTCACGGTCTCGATCCTCGACCAGGACCTGCGCGCCGACGCGCTGCGGGTCGCGGCGCTGCGCGAGGTGAGCCGCGGCGGGCAATGGGTTTCCGCTCCCGTCCAGGCGGCGACCACCCAGAAGCTGGAGGACATCATCCTCACCCGCGCGCGCGACCTGCGCCGTGCCTCCATCGCGGGATAAGCGGCGGTGCCGGCCCGCCGGCGCTTCGCGGCGGAGATGACCCTGTGACCCAGCCGACCCGTTTCAACGCGCTCAAGGCCGATGCCCATTGGCAGCGGGTGTGGGACGAGCGCCAGACCTTTGCCGCCCCTGCCGATCCCGGCGACAGGCCGCGTGCCTATGTGCTCGAGATGTTCCCGTACCCGTCGGGACGCATCCATATGGGGCATGTACGCAACTACACCATGGGCGACGTGCTGGCCCGCTATCGCCGGATGACGGGCCATGCGGTGCTCCACCCGATGGGGTGGGACGCGTTCGGGATGCCCGCCGAGAATGCCGCAATGGAGCGGGGCGTCCACCCCGGCGGCTGGACCCGCGACAACATCGCCACCATGAAGGCCCAGCTCAAGCGGCTCGGCTTCGCGCTCGACTGGTCGCGCGAACTCGCCACCTGCGAGCCCGATTACTACGGCCATGAACAGGCGCTGTTCCTCGACCTGCTCGAAGGCGGGCTGGTCTATCGCAAGGAGTCCGCGGTCAACTGGGACCCGGTCGACATGACCGTGCTCGCCAACGAACAGGTGATCGACGGGCGCGGCTGGCGCTCGGGCGCGGTGGTCGAGAAGCGCAAGCTCAACCAGTGGTTCCTGCGCATCACCGACTTCGCCGACGAACTGCTCGACGGGCTCGCGGACCTCGAGCACTGGCCCGACAAGGTCCGGCTGATGCAGGAGAACTGGATCGGGCGCAGCCGCGGGCTGACCTTTCGGTTCCAGGTATCGGACGGGGGCACGATCGAGGTCTACTCGACCCGCCCCGACACGATCTTCGGCGCGAGCTTCGTCGCGGTCGCGGCCGACCACCCGGTGGCGCAGGCGCTGGCGGACCGGCCCGAGGTCGCGGCGTTCATCGCCCGCTGCAAGCAGGGCGGCACCACCGCGGCCGAACTCGACACCCAGGAGAAGCTCGGCTTCGACACCGGCCTCACCGCCGCGCATCCGCTCGATCCGGGCGTCACCATCCCCGTTTACATCGCCAACTTCGTGCTGATGGAGTACGGGTCGGGGGCCGTGATGGGCGTTCCCGCGCACGACCAGCGCGACCTCGACTTCGCGCGCAAATACGCGTTGCCGGTGCCGCGCGTCGTCGCGGACGGGGACGAGGCCGGTCCGGTGTTCGACGGCGACACCGCCCATGTCGGCGCCGGCACGATCGTGAACTCGCGCTTCCTCGACGGGATGAGCGTCGCCGACGCCAAGCGCGCGGTGATCGAGCGCGCGGAGGCCGAGGGCTGGGGCCAGGGTTCGACCGTCTATCGCCTGCGCGACTGGGGGGTCAGCCGCCAGCGTTATTGGGGCACCCCGATCCCGGTGATCCATTGCAGCGCGTGCGGCGCGGTGCCGGTACCCAGGGACCAGCTGCCGGTGGTCCTGCCCGAGGATGTCAGCTTCGCGATCCCCGGCAACCCGCTCGACCGGCATCCGAGCTGGAAGCACGTCGCCTGCCCGTCCTGCGGGGGTACGGCGGTGCGCGAAACCGACACGCTCGACACCTTTGTGGACTCGAGCTGGTATTTCATCCGCTTCGCCAGCCAGCCCGAGGACAGGCCCTTCGACCGCGCCGAGGCGGAGGCGTGGCTGCCGGTCGGCCAGTATATCGGCGGGGTGGAGCATGCGATCCTCCACCTGCTCTACGCCCGTTTCTGGACCCGCGCGCTCCGTCATCTCGGCAAGCTCGACGTCGCCGAGCCGTTCGCCGGGCTGTTCACCCAGGGCATGGTGACGCACGAGACCTACACGTCGTCGGACGGCCGCTGGCTGTCGCCCGACGATGTCGAGGGCGGCGTCGAACGCTCGACCGGCAAGGCCGTCACCGTCGGCCGGGTCGAGAAGATGTCCAAATCCAAGAAGAACACCGTCGATCCCGAGCCGATCGTCGACCAATATGGCGCCGACGCCGTGCGGTGGTTCATGCTGTCCGACAGCCCGCCCGAGCGCGATCTGGAATGGTCGGAAAACGGGATCGAGGGCGCGTGGCGCTTCGTCCAGCGGCTGTGGCGGCTGATGGCGGAACCGAAGGGCGGAGAAGGCGACGACCTTGCCCTGCGCAAGCTCGCCCATCGCACCGCCGCGGGGGTGGCCGAGGCGATCGAGGGGCTTCAGTTCAACAAGGCGGTGGCGCTGCTCTACACCCTTACCGCCGCGGTCGAAAAGGCGGCGCCATCGGCCGACCGCGCCACGGCGCTGGACATGCTGCTGCGGCTCGCCTCCCCCATGGTCCCGCACCTGGCGGAGGATGCCTGGGCCGCGCTGGGCGGCGAGGGGCTGATCGCCGATGCGAGCTGGCCCGCGGTCGATCCGGCGATGCTGGTCGACGACGAGGTGACCATCGCCATCCAGGTCAACGGCAAGCTGCGCGATACGCTGGTCCTGCCCAAGGGCACTGCGCGCGAGGCGGCGGAGGCAGCGGCGCTGGCGTCGGACAAGGTGATCGCGTTCCTCGACGGCAAGAGCCCGCGCAAGGTGATCGTGGTGCCCGACCGGCTCGTGAACCTCGTCGCATGAGAGCGCTCGCGCTCCTGCTGCCGCTCGCCCTTGCCGCCTGTGGCCTGCGGCCATTGTACGGCGGCGGTGGCAACGGCACGGTCGCGACGACGCTCGCCGCGGTCGAGGTTTCGCCGATCGAGGGCAAGGCCGGGTGGCTGATGGGCAACGCGCTCGCCGACCGGCTCCAGCGGCAGGGCGTTCCCGCCTATCGCCTCGACGTGCGACTCGACGACCAGATCCGGGGGTTGGGTGTCCGCCGCGACGATTCGGTCGCGCGCGAGCGGCGGTCGCTGCGCGCGCGTTACCAGCTGGTCGATGCCGCGTCGGGGCAGGTGGTGCTTGACGCCACCGCCGGGTCGGATGCGGGGATCGACGTGGTCCAGTCCGAATACGCCACCATCGCCGCCGAGAACACCGCGCTCGAACGCCTGTCGGGGATCGTCGCCGACCAGATCGTCGCCCGGCTGGCGCTCTTCCTCCAGCGCCGTCCGGTCGAAACGCCCGCACCGGCACCATGAAGGCGAACGCGGCCCAGATCCGCGCCGCACTGGGCAAGCCCGACCCCAATGTCCGCCTGTTCCTGCTCCACGGCCCCGATGCCGCGGGGGCGGCGGACTTGGCGACGCTGCTCGGGCGGGCGATGGGCAGCGATGCCGAGCGGATCGACCTCGACGGTGCTGCCTTGCGCGGCGATGCCGCCCGGCTGGCGGACGAGGCCGCGTCCTTGTCGCTGTTCGGCGGCGCCCGCTTCATCCGGGTGAGCGGCGCAGGGGAGGAGTCGCACGACGCGATCCTGGCGCTGCTCGATGCCGAGCGCGCGGGCAACCCGGTGGTGGCAATAGCGCCCTCGGCCAAGTCGACCGGCAAGCTGGTCAAGCTCGCGATCGCCAGCCCCCGCGCGATGGCGTTCGCCTGCTACCCACCCGAAGGCAACAATGCCGAGCGCATGGTGGCCGAGATCGCCGCGCAGATGGGGCTGCGTCCGGCACCCGGGGTCGCCCGGCGGCTGGCGGAAGCGGCGGCGAACGATCGTGCGGTCGCGACGCGCGAGCTCGAGAAGATCGCGCTCTACCTCGACGCCGCGCCCGACCGGCCGCACGACCTCGATCATGCCGCGCTCGACGCGGTCGGTGCCGACCTTGCCGAGGCGGAGCTGGGCGGCGTCGTCGAGGCGCTGCTGCGCGGCGAGCCGGCAGTGGTCGGCGCGGAAGTGGCGGTGCTGGACCATGCCGGCGGATCGCCGATCCCGTGGCTGCGCGCCACCCAGCGCCGGCTGGTCCAACTGGCCGAGATGCGCGCCGCGGTCGACGCGGGCGAGCCGATCGACCGGGTGATGGAGCGCAGCCGGGTCCATTTCAGTGCCAGGGACGCCACCGCCGCCGCGCTGCGCCGGTGGACCGCGGCGATGCTGGTGACCGCACTCGACCGCATTCGCGTCGCCGAACGGGCGGTGACGGCATCGGGCAATGCCGGTCCGGTGCTGGCGCACGAGGCGGTCACTACCCTAGCCCGCCGTGTCCAGCGGCGGGGTTAAGACACGCCGCATAAGCCTAGTCCTGATGTGTCCGGAGCCACGATCGTCATCGTTCGCGGCCCCCGGCATCGGGCTGAGCCCGCGCGTCCTCAGTTCGCCAGCGCAGCTCCCGTCGCGGCGGGGATTCCGGCATAGGCCGCCACCGCCGCCGCGACCGCCTGGATCAGCTGCTGGCGCTCGCGGATCGGGCGTTCGGTGTCGCCGATCATCACCGCGATCGCGAAGCGCCGTCCGTCGGGGGCGGTGAGCAACCCGACATCGTTGAAGCCGGCGTTGCGGCGCAGCAGGTCCTGCCCCGTCCCGGTCTTGTGCGCGATCTGCCATCCGGGCGGCAGCGCCGCGCGAAGGCGGGCGCGGCCGGTGATCGACTGCCCCATTGTTTCCAGCATCACGCGCGTCGACGTCTCGGTCAGCAACTCGCCCCGCGCCAGCCGGGCCAGCGCATCGGCGATCGCCAGCGGCGCGGCGCCGTCGGGCGGATCGGCGACATAGGCGTCGAGCGCGGCGCTGCGCGCGGCCGGATCGAGCCGGGAGCGCGCGATCTCGAACGCGTTGCCGAGCGCGTAGGCGGGCTGCCAGGTCAGCCCTGCGGTGCCCGCCTGGAGCATCCGTTCCCCCGGACCGAAACGTATATCACCCAGTCGCTTGTCGGCGATCATCGCCCGCACCGCGGCCGGCCCGCCGACATAGGTGAGCAGGCGATCGTTGGCCGTGTTGTCGCTTTGCGTCAGCGCGCGGGTCAGCAAGCCCTGGACGGTGGTGCGGTACCCCTCGCCCTTGACCAGGAACGCGATCGGCTGGTGGAACAGCGTCAGGTCCTCGGGCCGGACGACGATCTCCTCATCGAGACGGGCGCGGCCCTGGTCGCGCTGCCACAGCAAGGTCATCGCCACCCACAGTTTCGATACCGACTGCTGTGGCAATCGCTGGCGCGCGCCGGCCTCAACGGTCCAGCCGTCGTCCACCGCACGGATCGCGATCCCGGCCTTGCCCTGGAAATTGCCGTGCAGGGTTTGGATCGTCTGCACCAACCCGGCGGGCGCGGGCCGACCGGGGCGGATGGTAGGGGCGGGCACCGGGATCGAGACCAGCACGGGGTCGTCCGGCGTCGGCGCCCGCACGCCCGAGCCGGGGTGCGAGGACGATCCGCATGCCGCCAGCAACGCCGCGACGCCCAGTCCCACACCCCACCGGATCAGCCGATGCACGCCCACCCCCAAGAAACCCGAGGATCGGCTTGGGGCTAGCCACCGCGGTCGGGCAACAGGGCAGACCTCGCCGCTGCGACGAAGCGCCGGCGGTTCGCGACCAGCCGCAGGACCGGTCACGGCACCAGCACGGTGTCGTGCGGCTCGGCCAGCGTCTCGGGCCAGTCCAGCGTGTAATGCAGCCCGCGGCTCTCGTGCCGGTGCAGCGCCGAACGGACGATCAACCCCGCCACCTCGACCAGGTTGCGCAGCTCGATCAGGTCCGGGGTGACGCGGAAATGGCCGTAATAGTCGGCGATCTCGTCGGACAGCAGGCGGATGCGGCTGGCCGCCCGCTGGAGCCGCTTGGTGGTGCGGACGATGCCGACATAGTTCCACATGAACCGGCGGATTTCGGTCCAGGTCTGCTTTATGACCACTTCCTCGTCGGAATCGGTGACGCGGCTCTCGTCCCAAGGCCGGATCGCGGGCACCGGCGGCAGCGCGTCCCAGTGCGCGGCGATGTGCCGCGCCACCCCCTCGCCATAGACGAAGCATTCGAGCAGTGAATTGGATGCGAGCCGGTTGGCGCCGTGGAGCCCCGAACTGGTGCACTCGCCCGCCGCGTACAGCCCGGGCAGATCGGTGCGGCCGTCGCGGTCCACCACCATCCCCCCGCAGGTATAATGCTGCGCGGGCACGACCGGGATCGGCTGGGTCGTCATGTCGATCCCCAGCCCGATCAGCTTGTCGTAGATGTTGGGGAAATGGCCGCGCACGAACGCCGCGGGCATGTGGCTGATGTCGAGATGGACGTAATCGAGCCCATAGCGCTTGATCTCCGCATCGATCGCGCGTGCCACCACGTCGCGTGGGGCAAGCTCCAGGCGCAGGTCGTAGTCGGGCATGAAGCGTCGGCCGGTGACCGGATTGACCAGTCGGCCGCCCTCGCCGCGCACCGCCTCGGTAATCAGGAAGTTCTTGACCTGAAGGTTGTAGAGGCAGGTCGGGTGGAACTGCATGAACTCCATGTTGGCCACCCTGGCGCCCGCGCGCCAGGCCATCGCGATGCCGTCGCCGGTGGCCCCCATCGGCGCGGTCGAGAACAGATAGGTCCGCCCCGCCCCGCCCGTCGCCAGCACGGTCGCGCGCGCGGTGTGGAGCGCGACCTGCCCCGACCGCCGGTCGACCGCATAGACCCCCCAAACGTTGCCCGCGCCCGAATAGCGCTGTTCATGGCGGCTGGTGGCGAGATCGATCGCGACCTGATCGGGAACCAGCGTGATGTTGGGATGCACCTCCGCCGCGCGTTGCAGCGCTTCCTGCACCGCCCAGCCGGTGGCATCGGCGACATGGACGATGCGCCGGTGCGAATGGCCGCCCTCGCGCGTCAGGTGCAACGTGTCGCCTTCGGTCGCGAAGGGGACGCCCAGCGCCCGCAGCCGGTCGATCGCGGCCGGTGCCTCGCCCACGACGAACTCCACCACGTCGCGATCGTTGAGCCCCGCGCCCGCGACCATCGTGTCCTCGACATGGTTGTCGAACGTGTCGCCCGGCTCCAGCACGGCGGCGATCCCGCCCTGCGCCCAGGCGGTGGAACCCTCGTTGAGCGCACCCTTGGCGAGCACCGTGACCCGGAACCGTCCGGCCAGGTTGAGCGCCGCGGTCAGCCCGGCGGCACCCGAGCCGACGATCAGGACGTCACTGTCGGCCATTCAGAACTTCGGGCCGGCGACCGCGGGGTTGCGACTCTGTTTGGGTACCTCGGCGAAGACGCTGGCGAGCAAGGGATTGCGGGCGTCCTGCGTCGCGTAATCGCGAGCGGACAGCCCCGCGACATTGTCGGTCTGGTCGGGATTGGCCTTGGCGGCCAGCAGGGCGCGCACGGTAGGGATGTTGCGCTGCTGCACCGCGCGGATCAGCGGCGTCTCGCCGGCCGAATTGCCCAGATTGGGGTTGGCCTTGGCTGCCGCGAGGATGGGGATCATGTCCGCCTGGCTGAGCTGCGCGGCGAGCAGCATCGGGGTGTTGCCCTTGCCGTCGCGCAGGTTCGGGTCCGCCCCCTTCTGGAGCAGATAGCGCAGATAGGTGGCATCGCCGCGCTTGATGACGATGTGCAGCGCACCTTCGCCAGTGGTGATGTCACGCGCATTGATCGGGGTGGCACCGGGCCTGCCCAGCATCTGCAGCACATCGTTGTTCTTGGCTTCGCGCACGGCGGTCAGGAACTTGTACCCCTCCGACTGCTGCTGCGCCGCGACCGGCGTCGCGGCGATCAGCGCGAGGGGGATGAGAAAGGACTTGGGCGACATGGACATGGTTCCCAGATAGGCGATCAGCTGCTTGCGCGGCGCAAGCTGACAGATCAAGGCTGGCGGGCCCATGAACAAGGTGTTTCTTCTTTGCGCACTGGCGCTTGCCGGCTGCGGTGCGGCCCCGGCCGCGGCACCGCCGCTTGCCGGCGCCACGATCGGCGGGGCATTCGCGCTCACCGACCAGGACGGGCATCCGCGCACCGACCGTGATTTCACCGGCAAGTGGCGGATCATGTATTTCGGCTACACCTATTGCCCCGATGTCTGCCCGACCGAGATGGCGACGATCGCCGCGGCGTTGCGGAAGGTCGAGGCGACCGATCCGGCGCGCGCGGCCGCGATCGTCCCCGTGTTCGTCACCGTCGACCCCGCCCGCGACACCCCGGCCGTGCTCAAACCCTTCGTTGCCGCGTTTCATCCGCGTACCGTGGGGCTGACCGGCAGCCCGGACGCGATCGCCCGGATCGAGAAGGATTATGCGGTCTATGCCAAGCGGGGCGCGACGTCGCCCGCAGGGGGCTACATGATGGACCACAGCCGGCAGGCGTATCTCATGGACCCGAACGGCAAGCCGGTCGCGCTGCTCTCGCAGGACGAGGGCGCCGATGCGGTGGCGGCGGAACTGAACCGCTGGGTGGCCGCATGACCGCCCCGTTCTGGGAACTGCCGATCGAGCGGCTCGACCGTGGGCAGTGGGAGGCGCTGTGCGACGGGTGCGGCAAGTGCTGCCTCCACAAGCTGGAGGACGAGGACACCGGCGAACTCCATCCGACCAACGTCGCGTGCCGCCTGCTCGACCGGCGTACCGGCTTCTGTTCGGACTATCGCAACCGCCGTGCCTTTGTGCCCGAATGCGTGCGGCTGACCGCGGGCAACGTGCGCGGGATCGAGTGGCTGCCATCGACCTGCGCCTATCGCCTGCGCGCGGCGGGAGAAGCGTTGCCCGAGTGGCATTACCTCATATCGGGCGACCGTGACGCGGTGCACCGGGCGGGTCAGTCGGTGAAGGGATGGACGATCAGCGAGGCCGATGTCGGCGAGGACCTGGAGGATTATCTGGTCGACCGCGAGCTGTGATGCCTGATGCTGTCATGCCGGACCCGTGCCTGCATCCGGCGCCACGATTGCCCTTGCCCGACACCCTTCACGCCCGGACAGGCGCGACATGATGGCCGAGATCGAGGTCGTCCGCCATCCCACCGCACGGCGCATCCGGCTGTCGGTCGATCCGACCAGCGGGCGCATACGCCTGGTGCTGCCGCGCCGGGCCGCGCTGAACCCGGCACTTGCCTGGGCGGAAGGGAAGCGCGACTGGATCGCCGCCCAGCGCGCGGCCCTGCCCGGACCGCTGCCGTATGCGCCGGGCGCCGTGCTGACCGTGGCCGACGCAGCAATCACCATCGTCCGCGAGGACGGTTCACGCCGCACGCCCGTGCTCGAACGCGACCGGCTGCTCGTCGCAGGTCCTGCCGAAACGCTGCCCCGGCGGGTGGAGGCGTGGCTGCGGCGCACCGCGCTCGCACTGCTTGACCGTGAAACGGCCGAGTTCGCCGCCAAGGCGGGTGTGACGGTCGCCACGGTCGCGGTCGGTGATCCGCGCGGGCGATGGGGCAGCTGCGCATCGACGGGGGCGATCCGCTATAGCTGGCGGTTGGTGCTGGCGCCCGGCTGGGTGCGGCGCGCAACGGTGGCGCATGAGGTCGCGCACCGCGTCCACATGAACCACGGCCCCGCCTTTCACGCCCTGGTCGCCCGGTTGCTGGAACAGGACCCTGCCCCCGCCCGCGAATGGCTGCGCGCGCATGGCGCCGCGCTTCACTGGGTCGGGCGATCGTCCTGAGGGGGGCGGGCCGGCGGTACGGCCGGCTCGCGCGCGGGTAGCGGCTGGCGCCCCGGCGGCTGCTCGCGGCTGCCGTCGCGCGTGCCGTCGCGTCCGACAACGCGGTCGAGCAGGTCGTCGAGCCGGGTCGGCCGGTCCTCGTCGTCCGCGGGCGCTGCCTGCGCGTCGGGCGCGACGCCAGGCTGGTCGGCGCCGGGCGCGATCGGCTGGCCATCGACGGTCACCCCCTCGCTGCCATTGTCGGGGTCGCCGAAATAGCTCTCCTCGTCGGGTTCCAGCTGCCATTCGGGCAGCGTCACCTGCGTCTGGAACTGCTCGATCGGGCGGGCGGCGGTGGCGGGCTTCATGAACGCGGCCCAGGCGCGCGCGGGTGCGGTGCCGCCGTGCAGGCCGCGCACCGGCCGGGCATTGTCGCGGCCCATCCACACCCCGGTCGTCAGCCCCGACGAGAAGCCCATGAACCAGCCGTCCTTTTCGCTGGTCGTGGTGCCGGTCTTGCCCGCCGCAGGGCGCCCGATCTGCGCCTGCCGCCCGGTGCCGGTGTTGACCGTGGTCTGGAGCAGGTCGATCATCTCGGCCGCGACATAGGGGGCGACCAGCACATGGCTGCGATCGACCTCGTGGGTGTAGATCGTCTGCCCGTTCGCGGTGACGCGGGTGATCCCGTATGGCGCCACCGCCACCCCGTTCGCCGCGACGCTGGCGAACGCGCGGGTCATGTCGATCAGCCTGACGTCCGAGGTCCCCAGCACCATCGAGGGGTGGGTATTGACGGGCGTGGTGATGCCGAAGCGGCGCGCCATGTCGGCGACCGTCTGGAAGCCGACCTCCTGCCCCAGCTTGGCCGCCACCGTGTTGAGCGAATAGGCAAAGGCGGTGCGCAACGACACCGGCCCGGAGTTGCGGCGTGAATCGTTGCGCGGGCTCCACCCGTCGATCGTCACCGGTTCGTCGACGATCGAGTCCTCGGGCTTGTGCCCCGCCTCCAGCGCAGCGAGGTAGACGAACAGCTTGAACGCCGATCCGGGCTGGCGCACCGCCTGGGTGGCACGGTTGTAGATCGAGCTGACATAATCGGTCCCGCCGACCATCGCCCGCACAGCACCGTCGCGGTCGAGGCTGACCAGCGCCCCTTGCGTGCCGGCGGGCACGTTGGCGCGGACCGCGGCATCGCCCTGGCGCTGCATGGTGAGGTCGAGCGTCGTCCACACCTCCAGCGGCGCGTCGGTCTCGTCGATCAGCGTGTCGAGCTGGGGCAGTGCCCAGTCGGTGAAGTAGCGCACCGAGTTCTGCCGCGGCTCGGGGGCGAGCTTCAGCCCCTCCGGATCGGCGGCCGCCGCCTCGGCCGGAGTGACGTAGCTGTTGCGGACCATCTGCTGGATCACGACGCCCGCGCGCCCGACCGCGGCGTCGGCATCGGCGGTAGGGGAATAGTTGGACGGCGCCTTGACGAGACCGGCGATTACCGCCGCCTCCGACAGGCTCAGCTCGCCCGCGCCATGGCCGAAGAACTTGCGGCTGGCAGCATCGATCCCATAGGCACCGCCGCCATAATATACCTTGTTGAGGTAGAGTTCGAGGATCTGGTCCTTGGTGAACTTGCGCTCCAGCGCCAGTGCCAGGATCCATTCGCGGAACTTGCGCCCGAACTTCTTCTGATTGTTCAAAAAAACGTTGCGCGCCAGCTGCTGGGTGATGGTCGATCCGCCCTGGACCCAACGCCCGCGCTCCCACCGGACCTGCACCGAGCGGGCGATGCCGATCGGGTCGACGCCGGGGTGCGAGCGGAAGCGCCGGTCCTCCACCGCCACCGTGGCGTCGCGCATCACCGCCGGGATCTGGCCATAGGGGAGCCATTCGCCGAAGCTCGGCCCCATCGACACGATCACCGTGCCGTCCGCGGCATGGACGCGGATCATCTGGCCGTTGGGCGAGGATTTGAGCTCGTCGAAGCTCGGAAGCTGTGCGCGCGCGACATAGACGGCGATCAGCAGGGCGCCGATCGCAAGTACGGCGAGGGCCAGCAGGAGGCGGAACAGGATGACGAAGCGGCGCCGCCAGGGCGACCGGGGGCGGACGGATCGGGATTTCGGGGCGCGGGCCATGGATATGGCCCCAGCGGATACGCGGTTAGCCGCGGGTGAACAAGCGGCGGCGCGGCGGCGGAGGCCGAAATCCGGCGTGATCGCGGGCGCTGACGGGGTGATCCGGGCGGGGTGACGGGCGGGATCAGGCGGTGAACCGGGTGAGTCTGGCACCGAATTGGACGAGCCTGGTGGGGGTTCGGGCGAGCAGCGGCGCGCCGGGGCCTTCCGCCAGCCGTCGCACCCAGCCCGCGACCGCGATCGGGCGGGCGAGCGCCGCGGCGGTGCGGCGTTGCCAGCCGGGCGCCGCGGCCGCCCCGCCCGCGATCCATGCCGCCGCGGCCGCACGTCCGGTGGCGAGCGCGATCCCCATCCCCTCGCCCGCCAGCGACGGGATCACGCCCGCCTGGTCGCCGAGCCGGAACAGGCCCGGATCGGTCGCGCGCGCGCGCCAGCCATAGGGGACGTTGGCGACCGCATCGATCGCGTGGAGAGCGTCCGCAAAGCCCAGCCGCTCGCCGAGGCGTGGCAGCTCGGTGCCCAGGGTCGCGAACAGTGACGCCGGCCCGCCCGCCTCGCGCAGCCGCGACCGGCGCACCGCCATGCACAGGTTGACGCTGCCGTCCTCCTGGCGCGCGACCCCGGCATAGCCGCCGCGGAACGGGTGCAGCTCCACCGCATCCCCCACCAGCCGCGCCAGCGCCGGATGCGGGGGCAATCGCAACCGCAGCCCCAGCGCGGGATCGGGGCCGCGCGCGTCGGCCGGGCGCGCGGTACCGCGGACGTCGTGCTTGCCGCTTGCAAGGAACAGCGCATCGGCCACCAGCGTCGTGCCATCCGCCTCGGCCCGGCAGCCGTCGATGCCGCGCACCGTCACCCCGCGCTCGATCCCCGCCCCGGCGGCGGCGGCGCGATCGAGCAGCAGCATGTCGAGCCGGTGGCGCGACACCGCCAGCCCCTGCGCGGGCAGCGCCGCCTCCGCCACCCGGTCGCCCGCGAGGATGCGCACCCGGCCGATCCGCCGCGGGTTGAGCGCGTCCGCGTCGATCCCCAGCGCCGCCAGCGTCTCCAGCGACCGCCAGCTGAGGAAGCCGCCGCACAGCGCGTCGTCGATCGCACGGCGCCGTTCCAGCACCACCGCCCGCGTGCCGGCCGCCGCCAGCGCGATCGCCGCCGCCGCCCCCGCCGGCCCGCCGCCGACGATCAGCGCCGCCATGGTCACCGGATGCGTTCGACGCAGAGCCGGAACGGAAACATCCGGCGTACCCGCGCGTCCGCGATCCCCGCCTCGGCGAGCAGCGGCGCCCATTCGGCGGGTCGGTAGCTGCGCGCGATCGACACCGTGCCGTCGTGGCGGACGATCGGATGCCAGCGCATCGCACGTGCCAGCAGCGGAAAAGCGCGATGGGCGAAGCCGTGACGCAGCAGATCGTTGACGAACCAGCCGAGCGCGGCGTGGCGCTCCATGAAGCGCAGGAACGCCACCAGCTCGTCCCGGGTCATGTGATGCGCGACAAGGCTGCTCACCACCATGTCCCAGCGCTGGTCGGCGAGCGCGCGGTAATCCCCGGTGAGATAGCGGATCGGCAGGGCGGCCGGCCCGTGCGCCGCCGCCGCCGGAGCGCTGCGCGGGTTGAGGTCCACCCCGACCAGCTCGGCCGCGATGCCCCGGCGATGCGCCCAGTGCGCGACCCGGCGAAGCATGTCACCATCGCCAAAGCCGACGTCGAGCAGCCGGAACCGCTGCCGCCCGGCGACCGTGCGCGCCAGGAAATCGAGGGTGGGGCGATAGGCGAAGGTCGCCCGGTTCACCCGCGCAAGGTCGGCGACCACCGCGGCATAGGTGTCCGCGGGCAGGTCGTCGGCATCCATCAGCTCGGGCGCCCAGACGCGTTTCAAGAGCGGCCCCGTTTCAAGAGCGGCCCCGCGTCACCCGTGGTGGAACCCGAAACCCTCGGCCGCGAGCCCCGGCCCGAAGGCGAGCGCGACGCCGTTGGTCACGGGCGGCCCGGCCAGCACGCGTTGCAGCACGAACATCAGCGTCGCCGAGGACATGTTGCCATGGTCCGCGAGCACCGCGCGCGATGCCGCCAGCGCGTCGGGGCCGAGCGCCAGCGCGCCTTCCACCGCGTCCAGGATCGAGCGACCGCCGGCATGGACCGCCCAGCCGTCGATGGTCGCCGGATCGCGCCCCCCCAGCGCCGCCGCGGCGACCGCGGGATCGCCCAGCGCCGTCGCGATCCGCCCCGGCACCGCGCCGCCGAGATGCATCACGAAGCCCTGGTCGGTGATCGTCCAGCGGATCAGCCCCTCGCTGTCGGGCAGCGCGATCGCGAACGGCCGTTCGATGACGAGCCCGCCCGGATCGGCCGAAACCAGCGCCGCCGCCGCGCCGTCGCCGAACTGGAGTTGCGCCAGCAGCGGTTCGGGGGCGGTGTCCGCCTGCATGTGGAGGGTGCACAGCTCGACCGTCACCACCAGCACGCGCGCCGCAGGGTCGGAGCGGACGATGTGCCGCGCCGAGCGCAGCGCCGCCACCGCGGCATAGCAGCCCATGAACCCGACCAGCAGCCGTTCGACATCGCCCGCCAGTTCCAGCTCCGCGGCGATGATCTGATCGATGCCGGGCGCGACGAAACCGGTGCAGCTCGCCACCACCAGATGCGTGATCCGCCCCAGTTCCGCCCGGTCGCGCAGGCGTGCGATCGCTGCAAGCGCCAGCGTCGGTGCCGCCTGGGCATAGACCTGCATGCGCGCGGCGGTGCCGGGCATCGTGTCGCCGGCATAGAAGCCCGACGGTGCCACCGGCGACCCGTCCGCGACCGCCGGCAGGACCGACCAGCGGCGGTGGATGGCGGCGCGGGCCACCATGCGGTCGAACAGGCGGGCGGCGCGGGGTTCGACACGGTGGCGGGCCCAGCCGATGAACGCGTCGTGGATGTCGTGGTCGGGGTGGGCGGTACCGATCGCCTGGATCGCGGCATAGGCTGGTGCGGTCAAAATGGTCTGCCGATCTCCGCTGGACGCACGTGCGCAGATTTGAAACTCGTGTGCCAGTCGAAGGTTGCGTCACCCTCTTTGTCGCAAAAAGCACCGATTTAAGTTAGCTTCTGCGGAAACCGGATGGTATTCTACCTGTTGGACGTGATCAAATGACGTCGACCCACGATAGGTCGCCCGGCTTTGCACGGTCAGGGTACCGCCACATGGCGGGATGTTAGGAGCAGGAAGGGCGAGGATGGAACGGGAGTCGGTCGCAACCCTGATTCAGGACCTGACATCTCGCCTGTCGGAGATCGCCGCCGAGTTCAGCCAGCGCGCACAACGGGTCGAAGCGTTGCCGCCGCTGCACGTCACGGGCGACGAGCAGCTTGTCGACAAGGCGAGGACGTTGCTGGCCGAACGGCGCGCCCGGTCCCGCCACCTGCCGGCCGAACTGTTCCACGAACCGGCCTGGGACATGCTGCTGGCGCTGTTCGTGGCGCAGCACGAGCGTCGGGTGATGAACGTCAAGACACTGGTCGGACACAGCGACGCGCCCGCCACTACGTCGCAGCGCTGGATCGACCATCTCGCCAAGCTGGGGCTGATCGACCGGGTGGTGGACATGGTCGATCGGCGCCGCATCGAGGTGCAATTGAGTGAATCGGGCGATGCCGCATTGCGGGCGTTGCTGTCGTCATCCACCTGACCGTCGCCCCCCATTTCGGGGTGATCTCGAGCCGTTTCGGCGATAGTTGATTGGCAGGATCGGTGTTTAACTGAGGGGAAACTGCATCTGTCAGGACTTGCGCCGTCAATCCTTAACAACGCGACGATCGACCCCGGTTCGACTTCATAGGTTTTGCTTAAGCCAATCCCCCGATTCTTCGATCAACACATCGGAGATGGGGCGGAAACTTGTCGGGGGCGGCACTTGGGGACATTGCGGCAAGGATCGCGCCGGTCGCGGCGATGCTTGCCGTCGCTTGTCCGGCCGTGGCGCAGACCGCGCCGGGCACTGCGATCGACAATGTCGCCGATGCCCGCTGGACCACGGCAGCGACGCCAGCGGCGGTCCGATCGAACCGCGACCGCCTGATCGTCGGCGAACGGCTGGACGTCGCGCTCGCCGCCGGCCGGACGCCCGTTGCCGATGCCGCCGATCCGGTCCGCGCCATACCCTTCGTCCTCAGCAACGCCGGCACCGGATCGGAGGCGTTCGCGCTGACCACCGCGCCCGCCCGTCCCGGCGAGGGTGAAGGCGGGGTCCGTCTCGCCGCCGATCGCGACGGCGACGGCCGCTACGATCCGGCGCGCGACGCGGTGCTGGCGGACGGGCGCACGCCCGAACTGGCGACCGGAGCGGCGCTGACGCTGTTTGCGCTGGTGCCGGGGGGCGGGACCGACGCGCTGGCGGTCGAGGCGCGCGCGCTGACCGGCAGCGGCGATCCCGGCACCGCCTTTGCCGGTGCGGGCGACGGTGGCGGCGATGCGGTGACCGGTGCCACCGGCGCGCGTGCGCGACTGATGCTGGAGCCCGACGGCGTGTCCGCGGGGCCGGCGCTGGTCAAGAGCCAGGCGGTCCGCGCGCCCGACGGATCCGAGCGGGCGGGCGCGGGCGCGATCGTCACCTACACGCTGTCCGCCCGGCTGGCGGGAAGCGAGGCCGAGGCCAGCGTCGAGGACCCGATCCCGGCGGGCACCCGCTACCTGTCCGGCACCCTTTCGCTCGACGGCGCGCCGCTGTCCGACGCGGCCGATGCCGATCCGGGCGCCGCGGACGACGCGCGCATCACCGTCCGCCTGCCCGCGCCGGCGGGTACCCCCGCCATCCACACCGTCCGGTTCGCCGTCCGGATCCCATGAGGAGCCCAGCCACCATGCGTCACCTTGCCCTGCTCATCGCGGCGATCCCGATCGCGACCGCCGCCGCCCCGCGTCCTGCCGGGCCGCTCGACCTTTCCACCCGCGTGCTGGCGGAGGTGCACGAGCGTGCCGCCGACGGCAGCACCCGGGTCGTGCTCGCCACCCCGGTCCGCGTGGTGCCGGGCGACCGGATGACGGTGATGCTCGATTATCGCAACACGGGCACCGCCCCGATCGCCGACCTGGTGCTCGCCAACCCGCTGCCCGCAGGGCTCGCCTATCGCGGGCCGGTCGCGAACAGCCCGGCGCCCGAGGTGTCGGTGGACGGGCGCCGCTTCGCCCCGCTCGACGCGCTCACGCTGGCGCTGCCCGGCGGCGGCACCCGCGCCGCGACGGCGGGGGACGTCAGCCATGTCCGCTGGCGGCTGGCACGGCCGGTCGCGCCCGGCACCGGCGGCACCCTCGCCTTTGCGGCCACCATCCGATGATCCGTCACCGATCCACCAGGGGAGAGTCCATGTTCACGACGTTACGCCACCTGTTGCTGGGAGGCACGGCGACCATGCTGTCGGCCGGCGCCGCCCTGGCGCAGACCACGCCGCCCGGCCCCGCCGGCACCGCCGCGGGCACCCCCATCGTCAACCAGGCCAAGGCGACCTATTCGGTCAACGGCACGCCCGCGACCGTCGACTCGAACGAGACCCGCTTCGTGGTCGATCGCAAGGTCGACTTCACCGTGGTGGCGCAGACCGCCGCGACCCAGGTCAACCTGGGCCAGCGCGAGGCGGTGCTGACCTTTACCGTCACCAACCACACCAACAGCAAGCAGGACTTCCTGCTCGACCCCGACCAGCAGAACCTGCCGGTCGGCATCCTGCTCGGCATTCCCGGCAGCGACGATTTCGACGTCAGCAACATGCGCGCCTTTGCCGACGACGGCAACGGGGTGTTCGACGCCGCCGATACCCGCACCTGGCTCGACGAGATGGCGCCCGACGAGACGCGGACGGTGTTCATCGTCGCCGACATCCCCGCCACCGGCACGCCCAACCTGGCGCACGTGTCGCTCCACGTCATCGCCGCCGAGGGCGATGGCGCCGGCACGCAGGGCACCGCGCTGATCCAGACCAGCCTGGGCGCGGCCAATCGCGACGACCAGATCGACATCGTCTTCGCCGACGACGATTCGGACGGGCTGACGATGCTTGGCGACAGCGCGCGCAACGGCCAGGCGCGGGTCTATGCCGCCTATCAGCTCGGCACCCGCACGGTGGACCTGTCGGTGCTCAAATCGTCGCGGATCATCAGCGACGGGGTGGACACGCTCAACATGCGCGCGCTGCCGGGTGCGGTGGTCGAATACTGCCTGCTGGTCAGCAACGCCAACCTGCTGACGCCCGCCAGCAACGTGGTGCTGACCGACAAGCTGCCCCCGCACACCAGCTATGTGTCCAATTCGATCAAGGTCGGGGGCACCTGCCTGCTCGGCGGCGAGCAGCAGGACGACGACGCCAACGACACGGGCGACGGCACACAGTTCGGCGGCTCGTACGACGGCGCCACCCGCACCGTGACCGCGACGCTGCCCAGCGTGATCGGGCCGGTGCCCGTCGCCGCCGTGTTCCGCGTCACCATCGACTGATCCCCCCAACAGGAAGGACCAGCCTGCCCGGCGCGAACGACACCCGTTCGCGCCGGCAGGGCCCGCTTATGCCAACGACCCGGCCCCTTTCCCGGCGCCCCTGGCGCGCGCTGGCGCTGTTCGCGGCGCTGGCGGCACCCGTGGCGGCGCCTGCGCAGTCGCGGATCGAGAACACCGCCACGCTGCGCTGGTCCGTGGGCGGGGCGGTGCGGGCGTTGCGCTCGAACACCGTCGCGCTTGACCTTGCGCGCGCGCAACGGCCGACCGGGATCAGCTTTCGCCTGCTGCCGATCGGGTTCCGGCTGACGGGAATGCAGTGCCGGACGCAGCCCGACATCCAGTTCACCCCCGCGCCGATCGATGCGGCGACGCTGGCGGCGGCAGCGCCGCTGGCCCGGCTCGACATCAAGGAGCCGCTCATCATCGTCCTCGACGCCGTCGCCGAGAACCGCGATCCCGCGGTCCGCGAACAGGTGTCGCTCGACGTCGAGGCCGGCCCGGTCCGGTCCACCCTGCCCCTGACCGAAACCGCGCCCGACAGCGGCGTCTTCGCCGGCGGCGTTCCCGCGGTGGGAATGGACGACATTCCCGAACTCGCGCCGTGCGACCTCAAGCTGGCGCCCGGCGACCGCTTCTCGCTCGGGTTCGCGGGCAACGACGACAGCGCCCCGTCGAGGGCGGAGCTGCTGGTCGATCCGGTCGGCACCGTGTTCGATTCGCAGACCGGGCGGGCGGTGGACGGCGCCACGGTGGAACTGGTCGACGTCCAGGGCCGCCCCGCCAGCGTGTTCGGCGACGACGGGGTCAGCGCCTATCCGGCGTCGATGGTCAGCGGCACCACCGTCACCGACGCCAGCGGCCGCATCTATCCCGGACGGCCCGGCTATTACCGCTTCCCGTTCGCGCCCCCCGGCGACTATCGCCTGCGCGTCACCCCGCCCGCGCCCTATACCGCGCCGTCCGTCGTCGAGCCGGGCGCGCTGGCGGCGCTGGGCCGGCGCACCGGCCAGGCCTTCACGATCGCGGCGGCGAGCTATGGCGGCGTCCTGACCCTGATCGACGATCCGGTCGCGGTCGACATCCCGCTCGACCCGCCAACCAGCGCGGCGCTGCTGCTGACCAAGGTCGCGAGCCTGCGCGAGGCGTCGCCGGGCGATGCGATCCAGTACCGGTTGCGCGTCACCAACCGCGACGCGGCGCCCGCGCGCGGCCTGCAGATCGCCGACACCCTGCCCCCCGGGCTCGGCTATCGTCGCGGCTCGACCCGCGGCGGGGCCGAGCCGGCGGTGGGGAGCGACGGCCGCGGGCTCGCCTTTACGCTGCCCGACCTGGCGCCGGGCGCCTCGGCGGAGCTGACCTATTCCGCCACCGTCCGCCCCGGCGCGCCGGTGGGCGAGGCGCTGAACCGCGCGCGCGTCACCGGCTTCGCCACCGCCAGCAACGAGGCCGCCGCCTCCGTGCGGTTGCGCCCGCTGCTGTTCACCGATGCGCTGACCGTGATCGGCCGAGTGACGGAGGGCGCGTGCGGCGATCCCGTCGCCAGGCGGCGCGGGATCGCGGGCATCCGCCTGCTGCTGGAGGACGGAACCAGCGTCGTCACCGACCGCGACGGGCTGTACCATCTCGAAGGCCTGCGCCCCGGCACCCATGTCGTCCAGCTCGACGCGGGCAGCATCCCCGCCAGCCATCGCGCGGTCGCCTGCGACGTCGATAGCCGCCAGGCGAACAACCCGCTGTCGCGCTTCGTCGAGGGTGCGGGCGGCCTGGTGAAGCGCGTCGATTTCCAGCTCGCGCCGACCGGCGAGGCCGCGGCGGCGACGTCCCCCCTGCCCGTCGCGGTCCCCGACGACGCCACCGCCGCGGGCAACCGCGACTGGCTGGCGGGGCAACGGCCCGGCGTCGAATGGCTGTTCCCCGAGGTCAACCACAATCCCCGCGCGCCCGCGCTGCGCATCGTGGTCAAGCACCGTCCCGGCCAGCGGGTGGCGCTGACCGTCAACGGCCAGCCGTCCGATCCGATCAACTTCGACGGCACCGATGCCGTCGGCGCGGTCGCGATCTCGCGCTGGACGGGGGTGCCGCTCCCGATCGGGGACACCCGGCTCGAGGCGCGCGTGCTGGCGGCGGACGGCGGCCTGGTCGCGACGCTCGACCGCATCGTCCATTACGGCGGCGCCCCCGCCAGCGTCGCGGTCGACCCCGGCCACAGCCGGCTGGCGGCGGACGGGCTGTCGACGCCGCTGGTCGCGATCCGCGTCCTCGACGCCGCTGGCCGCCCGGTCCGCGCGGGCACCCCCGTCAGTTTCCGCGTCGCCGCGCCCTATGCCGCCGGCGTCGATCGCACCGTCGAGCAGGCCCGCCGGCTGACCGGGGGCAGCAATGGCGGCACCCCGGCGCGCGTCGTCGGGGACGAGGGCTACGCCTTTCTGCCGCTCGCCCCGACTGCGCAGGCGGGTGCCGCGCAACTTCAGGTGACGCTCGCCGACGAGCGCGGCCGCCGCACCGTGCCGGTCCAGGCATGGCTCAGCGCGAGTGCGCGCGACTGGGTGGTGGTCGGCTTCGGCCGCGGCTCGCTCGGCTGGCAGACGCTGCGCCGCCACGTCCGGCCGCTGGCGCAAGCCGATCGCCCGATCAGCGCCGACGGCCAGGTCGCGCTCTACGCCAAGGGGCGGGTGCGCGGATCGTGGCTGCTGACGATCGCCTATGACAGCGATCGCAAGGCGACGCGCGAACGCGGCCTGCTCGGCACGATCGATCCCGACCGCTACTACACGGTCTATGGCGACGGCGCCGAACAGCGCTACGACGCCGCCAGCCGCCGGCCGCTCTACCTGCGGCTCGAGCGCCGGCAGTTCTATGCGCTGTTCGGCGATTTCGAGACCGGGCTCGCCGATGCGCAACTCACCCGCTACGTCCGGACGCTCAACGGCGGCAAGGCGGCGTATGAAGGCGAGCATGTCCGCGCCACCGCGGTGGTCGCGCGGACCGACGCCGCCCATGCCCGCGACGAGATCCGTGGACTCGGGCTGACCGGCCCCTATCGCCTGTCGCGCCGCGGGATCATCGCCAACACCGACCGCATCGCCATCCAGGTGCGCGACCGTTTCCGCCCAGAACTGGTCAAGTCGGAAACCGCGCTGGTCCGCCACATCGACTATGACATCGATATCGACCTGGGCACGATCCGGTTCCGCACGCCGGTGCTGAGCCGTACCACCGGGCTCGATCCGGTGGTGATCGTTGCCGATTACGAGGTCGAACAGGGTCGCACCGGCCGCACCGTCGCGGCGGGACGTGTCGCCGCACGGCTGCTCGACCGGCGGCTGGAGATCGGCCTGGCCGCGATCCGCGACCGGAGCGAGAACGACGGCGCGGTCGCGGGGCTCGACCTGCGCTTTCGCCCGACCCCCGCGACCGAGGTGCGGGCGGAGGCCGCGCGCGGCGGACGCTTCGGCCTTGGCGACGGTTTCGCCTATCTGGTCGAGGCCGACCATCATGCCACCGGGCTCGACCTGTCCGCCTATATGCGCCGCCAGGACCTGGGATTCGGCATCGGCCAGCAGAACCTGGTCGAGGCGGGGACGCGCCGCACCGGGCTCGACGCCCGCATCCAGCTCGCCCCGGCGCTGACCCTGACGGGCAGCGGCTGGTACCAGGAACAGCTCGGCGGCCCCGGCCGGCGGGTCGCGGGCGACGCGCGGCTGGAATGGCGGCGCGATGCCACGACGCTGTTCGTGGGAACGCAGCTGGCACAGGATCGCGGCATCGACGGCGGCGACCGGCGATCCGCGCTGTTGACGCTGGGCGGCAGCCGCGCGCTGCTCGGCGACCGGCTGACACTGACCGGGCAGACGCAGGTCGCGCCCGGCGGTGACAAGGGTGCAGCCGACTTTCCCGCCCGGCACCAGCTGTCGGCGGCGTTCCGGGTCCTGCCCGGAGTGCGGCTGATCGGCGGCTACGAGCTTGCGCAAGGGGCGACCTATACCGCGCGCACCGTGCAGGGCGGCGTCGACCTGTCCCCCTGGACCGGCGGCAAGCTCGCCGCCACGCTGAACGGCCAGGCCGCGGGCGAGAACGGGGAGCGCACCTTTGCCCAATATGGCATCAGCCAGTCGCTGCCGATCGGCGCGCGCTGGACGGTGGACGCCTCGCTCGACGCGGCGACGACGATCCGCGGGCGGATCGACGGGGGCGCGGCGATCACCCCCTTCCAGTCGGCGGGATCGGGCATCCTGGGGCAGGACGCCCTCAGTCAGGGTGGTGGCGGCAGCTTCACCGCGGTGACGCTGGGCACCGCCTATCGCGGGCCGCAATGGGGCGGCAACGTCCGCCTCGAATACCGGTCGGGCGATACCGCCGATCGCTGGGGGCTGACCGGCAACCTGCTGCGCACCCTGGGCGAGGGACGGACGCTGGCGGGCGGGGTGCGGGCGTACCGCGTCGCCGCGGCAAGCGGCGCGGTGGCGAGCTACGGCTCGGCCGACCTCGCGCTCGCCTGGCGCCCGCTCGACAGCCGCTGGTCGGTGCTCGACCGGCTGGAGGTGCGTCGCGAGCGCGCCGATGCGGGCGTGTCCGACGGCAACGTCGTCGGGGTCCCCGCGCTCGCCGCCGCGGCAGGCGACGCGCAGGGGGCGACGCGGGTGGTCAACAACCTGTCGGTCAACTGGCGCTCGGGCCCCGAGGGGTTGGGCCATGGGGTGGAGGCAACGCTCTATCACGGCGCGAAATACGTCCGCGGCCGCTATGGCGACGACCGCTTCGACGGGTTCATCGACGCGACCGGGTTAGAACTGCGCGCCGACATCCACCCCCGCGTCGACATCGGCGTCCAGGCATCCGCCCAGCACGCGTGGACGACCGGCAGCTGGGCGTGGAGCGGTGGCCCCTCGCTGGGCGTCTCGCCCGGCCGCGACATATGGGTCAGCACCGGCGTCAACGTCCGCGGCTATCGCGATCGCGACTTCGAGGCGGAGCGCTACACCCGCGCCGGTCCGTACGTCACGCTGCGGATGAAGTTCGATCGTGCGACCTTCGGGAGGGGCCGGTGATCGGGCGCGGCGGCGGCGGCGATCGGCTCGCCCGGACGCGCGCGAGCCGCGCTGCCGTAGCGGCGCGCGCGCATGTTGAACGATCGGTAAGCATTGCGGTCCAGAAATGGCGACGGGATGTCGGAGTTTTCCGGCAACGCGTGACATCGGAGGTGCGTCCGATCCGCACGCGGCGGGGCGTACCGCCGTCGACCGGACCGGCGGCGGGAGAGAAGACATGCTGACCAACGTCGCCCCGCCGGATGGCGCGATCGAGCCCGTGCCGCCGGGCGACCGGCGGGCCGGGGGCAAGCGGCATCAGTCGGTGCTGCTGATCGGTCGCGTCCGCGGGGCGGGCGGTTCGCCGGTGTGCCTGGTCCACGACGTCTCGCAGGGCGGGATCATGGCGCGCTTCGCCACCCCGCCGATCGTCGGCGAGGTGATGGTGATCGAGATGCGCGGCCTGGCGCCGGTGGCCGCCACCGTCCGCTGGGTCCGTGGGCACAAGGCGGGGCTGCAATTCGCCGAGCCGCAGGACATCGGCCAGGTGTTCAGCCTGCGCCGCGCCGACGGCACGGTCGCCCGGCCCCCGCGCTTCCCGCTCCACGCGCCCGCGCAGCTCCGCATCGACGGGCGGCGCCTGCCGGTGGAGATGCTCGACATATCGGCCGGCGGGGCGAAGCTCGCGGTCGCACCCGACGCCGTCACCCGCGGCCAGACCGGCGCGCTGCACCTGGCTGCGCTCGCCGATCCGGCGTTCGGAACGGTGTGCTGGGTCGCCGACGACCGCGCCGGCTTCCGCTTCGCCGCCCCGCTCTCGCTGGCTGCGCTGACCCGCCTGCTCGGCGTCAGTTCGGGGTCTTGAGGTAGACCTCGCTGCCCGCATCGCGGAACCGCTCGCTCATCGCCGCCATTCCCGCCTCCGCTTCTTCCGCGGCGACGAACTGTTCGACCGGCGCGTTCTGCCGGGCGGCGAAGTCCCTGACCTCCTGGGTGATCTTCATCGAGCAGAATTTGGGGCCGCACATCGAGCAGAAGTGCGCGGTCTTGGCCCCTTCCGCGGGCAGGGTCTGGTCGTGGTACGATTCGGCGGTGTCGGGATCGAGCGACAGGTTGAACTGGTCGCGCCACCGGAACTCGAAGCGCGCGCGGCTCAAGGCATCGTCGCGCATCTTTGCGGCGGGATGCCCCTTGGCGAGGTCGGCGGCGTGGGCGGCGAGCTTGTAGGTGACGACGCCGACCTTGACGTCGTCGCGGTCGGGCAGCCCGAGATGCTCCTTGGGGGTGACGTAGCAGAGCATCGCCGTGCCGTACCAGCCGATCATCGCTGCGCCGATGCCGCTGGTGATGTGGTCGTAGCCGGGCGCGATGTCGGTGGTGAGCGGCCCCAGCGTGTAGAAGGGCGCCTCGCCACAAACCTCGAGCTGCTTGTCCATGTTCTCCTTGATCTTGTGCATCGGCACATGGCCGGGGCCTTCGATCATGACCTGGACGTCGCTCTTCCACGCGCGGTGGGTGAGCTCGCCCAGCGTATAGAGCTCGGCGAACTGCGCCTCGTCATTCGCATCCGCGATCGATCCCGGACGCAGGCCGTCGCCGAGCGAGTAGGCGATGTCGTACGCCTTCATGATCTCGGTGATCTCGTCGAACCGCTCGTAGAGGAAGCTCTCCTTGTGGTGGCTCAGGCACCATTTCGCCATGATCGACCCGCCGCGGCTGACGATGCCGGTCACCCGCTTCGCAGTCAGGGGGATGTAGGGCAGGCGAACGCCGGCATGGATGGTGAAATAGTCGACGCCCTGTTCGGCCTGCTCAATCAGCGTGTCGCGGAAGATTTCCCAGGTCAGCTCCTCGGCGATGCCGCCGACTTTTTCCAGCGCCTGATAGATCGGGACGGTGCCGATCGGCACGGGCGAATTGCGGATGATCCATTCGCGGGTGTCGTGGATGTTGCGCCCCGTCGACAGGTCCATCACCGTGTCCGCGCCCCAGCGGATCGACCAGACCAGCTTGTCGACCTCGCTCGCGACGTTGGACGCGACCGCTGAATTGCCGATGTTGGCGTTGATCTTGACGAGGAAGTTGCGGCCGATCGCCATCGGTTCGGATTCGGGATGGTTGACGTTGTTGGGGATGATCGCGCGGCCGCGCGCGACCTCGTCGCGGACGAACTCGGGGGTGACATGATCGGGGATCGCCGCGCCGAAGCTCTCGCCGTCGCGGACATGGTCGCGGATCATGTCGCGGCCCAGGTTCTCGCGGATCGCGACATATTCCATCTCGGGGGTGATGATCCCGCGGCGCGCATAGTGCATCTGACTGACATTGGCGCCGGCCCGCGCGCGCAGCGGGCGCTTGATCAGCCGCGGGAAGCGGGGAACGCCGCCCGAACGGTCCGGCCCGAGCTGGCCATTGTCCTCCGGCCGGAGTTCGCGCGCGTCGTAGCTTTCGACGTCGCCGCGCGCCTCGATCCACACGCGCCGGCGCTGGGGTAGCCCGGCCATGATGTCGATGCGGGCATCCGGGTCGGTGTAGGGCCCCGACGTGTCGTAGACGTTGAGCGCGGGCTCGCCGCATGACGGATCGAGATCGATCGCGCGCATGGCGACCCCCAACGGACCGACGTGGATCTTGCGGGAGCCGCGGATCGGGCCGGTGGTGACGCCGATCTCGGTCTTGGCGGGAATGTCGGCCATGCTCGTCTCCTCTGGCGGGAGAAGACGGACTTCGGGTGAAGCGCCGCGCCCTCCCTACGCCGGTGTCAGCCGGATCAGGTTCAGCGGGTCGGGGGCTCCTGCCCCCCTCTCAAGCGCGGATCGACGCTCCCCCGGGGATGAGGCGCAGCATAGAGGGTTGCCCGGAAAAGGAAAAGGGCCGTGCGGGATATCCCGCACGGCCCCGATCAGGTCGCCAGCCGTATCGGCGACCGGTCCGGTCAGTTCGCCCGCGAGGTGCGGATATTGCCGTTGACGCCGGCCGGGAAGAACCCGCCCTGCGACACCGCCGCCCGGCTGCCATAAACCACGTTGAGGACCTGCGGCGCCGTGCGACCGAGCACGAACCCGCCAGTGTCCGTGGGGACGATGTTCGCCACCGCCGCCGTGCCGATGTCCTGGTCGGTATCAGGCGTCCCGTCCAGCGTATCGCGCGAGTTCGAGATCTGCGTGATGCGGGTGTAGATGCTGGGCACCGTCAGACCGCGCTGCCACAGGTTCGAACGGATCACGCCGTCATGATAGGCCTCGGTCGACAGGATGCCGGCCGCCGCTTCCAGGAAGGTCTTGTTGGTGATCAACCGCGCCGAACCGCGATAGGCCGAGACGCCCACATCGGTCAGCAGGTACGACCCGATCAGGAAGTTCTCGACGGTCGCGTACGGATCGAAGATGTCGTTCGCACCGATGACTCCCGCGGCCCGCGCCGCTGCGGTGAACGCACCGGGCACCGTGGCGCCATTAGCGGTCACGCTTGCCGAACCCGACAGGTTGATCGCCGCCTGAGCCGACGCCGCGCTGCCCAGCGCGGTGCGCAGGAAGGTGACGTGGGCGACCTCGTCAGCCGCGATCTCGCGGGCGTATTCGCCGACGATACGGTCGTCGGTCGATCCGGTGAAGGTGACCGCACGGGCTGCGCCCGCCCCCGAGCCGGGGATGACCGCGCCCTGGGTGCCGACGCCGGTCTGCAACCCGGCCGCGATGCCCGCGCCCGTGGTGGCGTAGCTGTAATAGTTCGCTTCCAGATATTCGAGCTGAAGCGCGAAGTTCAGCACGTCGGCGTCCACCGCGGCGGGATTGGCCGGCGTCGGCGTCACGACCGGCGGCGGGTTCTCGCTGTCATCGTCGTTACAGGCCGCAAGCAGCGACAGCCCGCCGGTCATCGCCGCGGCACCACCGCACATGCGGATAAAGCTGCGCCGTGCCTGACGCTGGGTGTCCGCACGTTCCATCAAGTCGAGGAATTCGATCTGGTCCGTCATGATGCCCTCCCTCAGTTCGCTGCCGAACGGCGCAGAGCGGCGTTGGCGTTGTTGGTGCCGGCCGGGAAGAACCCGCCCGAAGTCGCCTGACGCGGCGTGAGGTACACGATGTTGTGAACCTGTTCGGCGGTACGGCTGAACACGATGCCATTGGCGTCGGTCGGCACGATGTTCGCCACCTGGGTTGCGCCGGTACCGGTGGGTGAAATTCCCTGGTCGGCGCTGGCGACGCGCATCGGCGGACCGGCAGAAACCGCCGTGCCGTCCAGCGTGTCGCGACCGACCGCGATGCGATCGGCAATGGTGCGAAGCACGGGCGCCTCGACACCGCGACGATACAGCGCGGCCCGGATGATGCCGGCATGGAACGCTTCCGCAGCCAGGATACCCGCCGCGGCGTCGACGATGTCGGCGCTGGCGAGGAGCGGTGCCGCGCCCTTGTACGCGGTGACGCCGACGTCCTCGAAGATGTATGCGCCGATCAGGAAATTGTTGTCGTTCGCATAGGGATCGAACACGCCGCCCGAAGCCGACAGATCTACACCCGAAGCCACAGCCGCGGCCGTGAAGATGGCAGGCGAGATGTCGATCGCGGGTTGCGCAACCGCAGCGCTGGTCAGCGCAGCGCGGAGCGACACGACGTGAGCGCGCTCGTCCTCGGCAATCTCGCGTGCGTATTGGATCACGATTGGATCGGTCAGCACGGCCTTGCGACCACCGGTAACATTGCCGCGCGTCCCAACGGTGCCGGTCAGCAGATTATCGGGCAGGCCGACGCCATTGGCGGCGAACGCATAGAACTGCGCCTCGAGATATTCGAGGTTGAGCGCGAGATTGAGGATGTCGAGGTCCGTGGGTGCGGCCTGCGCCTGTGCCGACGAAGCAACACCCAGCGCGGCCATGCCGCCAGCGGCCGCAACGCCCATGCCGATCGCCGAGCGGAAGAACTCCCGCCGCTCCTCACGGCGCCTGACCCGGCGGTCCAGCACCTCCATCATGTCCACGCTTTCCGTCATCGGTAGCCTCCCTGATACGCCGGGGCTTTTCCCCGACAGAACCCTGCGCGATTACTCACGGACGCAGGACTGAGCGAATAAACGCGCGTCATACTCGCTCGGACCCGCCACCGTGAATGATTTTTCTTTGCCCGGGATCACATCCGTTGCACGTCAGAACGTGTAGGCGATCCCGACCGCGCCGAGCCACTGGCTCCGCGACCCTTCCTGCCGGACGATCGGGCTGTCCCCGAAATCGTTGAGCATTCGCCGGTAGGTACCACCCGCCACGACCTTGAAGCCCTGCAGCAGGTCGCCGGTAAGTGCGTAGGTGCCGATCACCCCCACCGCATAGTTCTTCCAGCCGCCGTTGGCGTTGTAGGCCGACAATCCCGATCGCGCCGCGCCCGCCGGATCGATGCTGAAATAATAGCGGGCATAGCCGTCGCTCGCGCGTTCCGCCGAGGCGAACAGCCCAACCGCAGCCTTGAGGCTGAGCGGGGTCAGATAGTTGATCGAGGGTTGCCAGATGCCGCCACCATGGGCGCCGTTGACGTCGGTGCGATAGCTCAGCGACACCGAGATCTTGTCATAGGGGCTTGTGACGACCCCGGTCTTGCCGATCCCGACATAGCCGCCAACCTCGATCGCGGTATCGAGTTCGCCCAGCGCGCGGACACGGCGGCTGTCGATGTTGTCGATGTTGTTGCGGTTGAAGTTCACGACCACTAGCGGTCCGGCCTGGACGTCGACCACCGGCCCCGGCCGGGTCGGGATCAGGTCCGCCGACAACCGGTTGCCTGCCAGCTGGAACGAGAAGCCCTTGTACGACCCGATCGCGCCGGGCGCCGGTACGAAACGATAGGCATCCGAGCCCTCATAGTCGTTGAGATACGCCCCGGCCACACCCACGGTCAGCGAATCGTCCGACACCGACGACTGGACCGGCGCCGGCTGCGGCGGCGAGGAGGCATCCTGGGCATAGGCAGGGGCGGCAAGCAGGCTGGCCGCGGCGAGGACAGCAGCAGAAAGGACGCGCAAGGACGTGGCTCCCGGTGGACAGATCGTTACGCGGGCAACGCCGTCGATCCACTTTGGGTCCGCGCCGCACTAGTCAGAAGATGTAGCGCATCCGTACCTGTTGCATTTCGGCATCGCCCGTCAGCGCGAAACGCGCGGCGGCAAAGCGAGGCGGCCCGAAACCGACCGATGGATTGCGGGAGAAACCGAAACCTTCGCGCGGGATCCCGGCAAAGGTATCGAGCCGATGATTGGCATTCTCGTCATGGATCACCGCCACGGCATACTGGCCCGGCGCGAGCCCGTCGAACCGGACGAGGTGCTGACCGGCCGGCACCGAACGGGTCACCGCATCGGCATCGTCGACACAGGCGGGAAAATTGCCGGGATCGGCGGTCAGGCAGACCCGGATCAGCCCCCTGCCTGAGCGAAGGTTGGCAACCTGGACGTCAAGCCGGCCGGCCGGCACCGCCCCCGCCAGCAGCGCCGGGCCGATCAGAGCCAGTCCCGTCAGCGCGGCGCCGCGCCGCCGCAGCATGCGAGCGGGCGAAGTCGCCGACGCCGCGGTCGGTGCCGCACCAGCGATCCCAATGGCGGAAATACAACCCATAATTGCACCCGTACTGTTCATGGTGCCGCTGGTGGTGGCTGGCGGTGATGAGCCAGTCCCCCAACGGCCCGCTCCACAGGAAACGCGGGAAAATCTCCCATCCCATGTGGTTGGTGACACCCATAAACGTCATGATCGTCAGCACCAATCCGAGGCCGGCGACATGGATCGGAATCAGGAACACCAGTAGCGGAATTACCACAGCACCAGTCAGCGCCTCGATCGGGTGAAACGCCATCGCCGCCCAGGCGGTGGGCGGGCGGCTGGCATGGTGGACCGCGTGGGCCGCCTTGAACACGGCAGGGCGGTGCATCCACCGATGCGTCCAGTAGAACCAGGCATCGTGGAGCAGCAGGTAGAGCAGCACCGACACCGCCCACCACCACAGCGGCATGGCACCGATATCGTCATAGACCCGGGTCCAGCCATGCGCCTGCCATCCCCAGGCGACGACGCCCGCAGGGATGCCATAGATCGCGGCGGAGGCGAGGCTCCAGCCGATCTCGCGCCGGACCTGCGCGTCGAGCCCGGCATACAGGCCGCGATGGCGGGCGCGGGTGGCAACCGCGAAGGCGCCGGAGACTAGGAGGTATCGCACCGCGACGATCGCGGTCATCGCCAGGGCGGACAGGAGGATCGCGAGCAACACCGGACCGCCCTACTCCAATCCGGGCGATAGGGAAACGGATCGCGTCGTGCCGGTCGATCGTTGCGGCAAGCAAGGAGACCCGATCATGCCCACCGAACAGCCCAGCAATGCCGCCGACACCCCGATCGGCACCGACGCGCGGGACGATCGCACCGCCGCCGCCGTGCTCGCCGACGACCGGCTCGACGAGGCCCCGGGCGGGGGTGGGCTGGGCGGTGCCGCCGCAGCGACAGGGACGGCGCGGGCGACCGGCGGTGCAGCGCCCAACGCTCCGATCGCGGACGCGATGAGCGGTACGGGCGGGGAAGAACCCGGCGCCGAGGCGCGGACCCGCGCCGCCCAGGACGTGCCGCCGGACTTGCACCCGTCGTCCAGGTGAGGGGCCGCGACGGGCGGGGCAATCGCGTGACGACAACCTCCCTTGCCGTGTCGCCGCGCATCGCTTGCGCCCCGGCCCCGATCCACTAAGCCGCAGCGATGGCCGCCACCGTCACTTGCGATGTCGCGATCGTCGGCGCGGGGCTCGCGGGCGGGCTGCTGGCGCTGGCACTGACGGCGCGACATCCCGGCATGGACGTGCGGCTGATCGACGCCGACGTGGCGGTCGGCGGGAATCACCTCTGGTCGTTCTTCGGTTCGGACGTGACGACGCGCGACCGCTGGATGGTGGAACCGCTGATCGCGCATCGCTGGGACGGGTACGACGTGCGGTTTCCCGCGCATGCGCGGACGCTGGCCGAGGCTTATCATTCGGTCGAAAGCGAGCGGCTGGACGGTGCGGTGCGTGCCGCGTTGCCCGTCCACGCGCTGATGCTGGGTCGCGGTGCGGCGGCGGTGACGCCGACCGCGGTGGTGCTGGACGACGGCACGCGTGTCACGGCCCGCGGCACCATCGACGCCCGCGGGGCCGGCGACCTGTCGATGCTGGAATGCGGCTGGCAGAAGTTCGCGGGGCGGACGCTGACGGTGGCGGACGGGCATGGCCTTTCCCGGCCGATCGTGATGGACGCGACGGTGCCGCAGATCGACGGCTACCGCTTCGTCTACAGCCTGCCCTTTTCGGCGACGGAGGTGTTCGTCGAGGACACCTATTACAGCGACACGCCCGACCTGGACGCCGCCGCGGTGCATGTGCGGATCGATGCCCATGCCGCGGCGCAGGGGTGGCCGTTGCGGGACGGCTGGCCCGCCAACGGTTCCCCACGTCGTGAAACGGGGGTGCTGCCGGTGGTGATGGGTGGGGATTTCGACCGGTATTGGGGCGGGGACGGTGTGGCCCGGGTAGGGGCGCGGGCCGGCCTGTTCCACCCGACCACCGGCTATTCGCTGCCGGACGCGGTCCGGCTCGCCGCCCTCCTGGCCGACCGCCGCGATTTCGACGGCGCGGCGCTGCACGAGGCGACGCGCGACCATGCCCGGCGGATCTGGCGGGCGCGCGGCTTCTACCGGATGCTCGACACCATGTTGTTCCGGGCGGCGGAGCCCGAGGAGCGGTATCGGGTGTTGGAGCGGTTCTATCGTTTGCGGCCGGGACTGATCGGGCGCTTCTATGCGGGGCGATCGACCCTGGCGGACAAGGTGCGCGTCCTGGCGGGAAAGCCGCCCGTCCCCATATCGCGGGCAATCAAGGTATTGGCAGGTCAATGAAGAACGCGATCATCATCGGCGCCGGGTTCGGCGGGCTGGCCCTGGGCATCCGGCTGCAGTCGGCGGGCGTCAGCACCACGATCGTGGAGGCGCGCGACAAGCCGGGCGGCCGCGCCTATTACTGGGAGCGCGACGGGTTCACCTTCGACGCGGGTCCCACCGTCATCACCGATCCCGCCTGCCTTACCGAATTGTGGGGGCTGACCGGGCACGACATGGCCGAGGACGTCGAGCTGGAGCCGGTAACCCCGTTCTACCGGCTCAACTGGGCGGACGGGACCAATTTCGACTACACCAACGACGACGCGCTGCTCAAATCGCAGATCGAGCGGCTCCATCCCGCCGACTGGGAAGGGTACAAGCGCTTCCTGGACTATTCGGCTGGGGTGTATCGCGAGGGGTACGAGAAGCTCGGCCATGTCGCGTTCCTCGACTTCGCGTCGATGATCAAGGCGGCCCCCGCGCTCGCCAAGTACCAGGCGTGGCGATCGGTCTATTCGATCGTGGCAAGCTTCGTGAAGAACGAGAAGCTGCGCGAGGCGCTGTCGTTCCACACGCTGCTGGTCGGGGGCAATCCGATGACCACCAGTGCGATCTATGCGCTGATCCACAAGCTGGAACGCGACGGCGGCGTCTGGTTCGCGCGCGGCGGCACCAACCGGCTGATCGCCGGAATGGTGGCGCATTTCGAGCGGCTGGGCGGCACCGTCCGGCTGGACGATCCGGTGGTCGCGATCGAGACGCTGGGCGACCGCGCAACGGGGGTGACCACGCGCAGCGGCTGGCACGGCGATGCCGATGCGGTGGCGGCGAACAGCGACATCATGCACAGCTATCGCGACCTGCTCGGCGGCTCGCGCACGGCGCAGCGGACCGCGGCCAAGCTGGAAGGCAAGCGCTATTCGCCCAGCCTGTTCGTGGTCCATTTCGGGATCAAGGGCAGCTGGCCGGGCATCCCCCACCACATGATCCTGTTCGGCCCTCGCTACAAAGGGCTGCTCGCCGACATCTACGACCATGGCGTGCTGAGCGAGGATTTCTCGCTCTACCTCCATCATCCGACGGTGACCGACCCGAGCCTGGCGCCCGAGGGGATGAGCACCTTCTACGCGCTCGCGCCGGTGCCGCACATGGGGAAGTTCCCGGTCGACTGGGCGGAGGTCGGCCCGGTCCTCGAACGCCGCATCCTGGACGAGATCGGGCGACGGCTGATCCCCGACATCCACGACCGCATCGTCACCAGCTTCCATTACGCGCCCAGCGACTTCGCGACCGATCTCAACGCGCATCTGGGATCGGCATTCAGCCTGGAACCGGTGCTGACCCAGAGCGCCTATTTCCGGGTCCACAACCGCGATGCGGCGATCCCCAACCTGTATTTCGTCGGCGCGGGCACCCATCCCGGCGCGGGCATCCCGGGCGTGGTCGGGTCGGCCAAGGCGACCGCCAGGCTGATGCTCGGCGAGCAATAGCGCGGGCCCCAGGCCCCGTGCCGTGCGGGGTCAGGACCGGGTGATGAACTTCAACCCGGCGGTGTCGCCCTTGGTGCGCACCACCCGGCACATCACGTCGCCCCGCCCGGTCATCGCGGCGGTGACGATGTCGCCGGGGGCGAGCGGATGGAGCATGTCGACCAGCATCCCGCTGGCCGAGATGTTGCGGATGCGGCTGACGAAGGACGGGATGGTCGGCCCCGACAGGCGGGCATGGTCGAACACCTCGCGGCGTTCGGCACGGGGGGTCCAGGCGCGCTGGACGGGGGCGGCGACAAGGTCGGGGGCGGCGGGAGCGGTGCTGGACATGGCTTCCTCCTAGTCGCCAAATGTCGCTAAACCGTTGAAAACCAGGTTTCCTGAAATCCATGCCGGCAAGGCGATGCCGGCCGCGGCATGCCGACACCGCCGGTCCGCTTGCGGGGGGCGCGGGCTTCGCCTAGCGCGGCGGGCATGAAGCGACTGGCCGTCTATTGCGGGTCCGCGACCCCCGCCGATCCCGTCTATCTCGACATCGCGCGCGAGGTCGGGCGCGGTCTGGCCGGGCGGGGCATCGGCGTCGTCTATGGCGGCGGGCGGCTGGGGCTGATGGGGGCGGTGGCGGACAGCGCGCTGGCGGCCGGGGGCGAGGTGATCGGGGTGATCCCGCAGGCGCTGGTCGATGCCGAGGTAGCGCATCGCGGCCTGACCGAACTGCATGTCGTGCCCGGCATGCACAGCCGCAAGCAGGCGTTCACCAACCTGGCGGACGGGTTCGTCACGATCCCGGGCGGCACCGGTACCATGGACGAATTGTGGGAAGCGCTGTCCTGGGCGCAGCTGGGCTATCATGCGGACCCGGTCGGGCTGCTCAACGCGGTGAACTATTACGACGCGCTGATCGCGTTCTGGGCGAAGATGGGCGAGGTCGGCTTCCTGCGCGCGCAGCATCGCGACCTGCTGATCGTCGCGGACACGCTGGACGGACTGCTCGACCGCATGGCGGAGCACCGGCCGGTCCAGCCGATCGTGCGAATGGCGGCGTCCGACCTGTGACCCCGGGGCACGCCGCCCTGCCCTCGCGCGATGCCATCGTCGCCACCGCGCATGAATCGATCGCGCGCGGGTCCAAGAGCTTCGCCGCCGCCAGCCTGCTGTTTGATCGCCGAACGCGCGCGCAGGCGTGGCTGCTGTACGCCTGGTGCCGGCGGTGCGACGACATCGTCGACGGGCAGGATGCCGGCCATGGCATGACCCGCATCGCCGACGCCCCCGCGCGCCTTGCCGAGGTGCGTGCAGCGACCGAGGCGGCGCTGGCGGACACGGTGGTGGGCGATCCTGCGTTCGACGCGTTGCGCATCGTCGCGGCCGAAACCGCGATGCCGCCGCGCTGGCCCCGCGACCTGCTCGCGGGGTTCGAGCTCGACGTCGCGGAATGGCGGCCCCGCAGCGAGGACGACCTGTACCGCTATTGCTACCATGTCGCCGGCGTCGTCGGATGCATGATGGCGGTGGTGATGGGCGTCCCCGCCGACGACGACGCGACGCTGGATCGCGCGTGCGACCTGGGCATGGCGTTCCAACTGTCCAACATCGCGCGCGACCTGTACGAGGACGATGCGGCCGGGCGCTGCTACCTGCCGGTCGAGTGGCTGGTCGAGGTCGATATCCCCCCCGGCGAGGTGATGAAGCCCCCCTATCGCCCGCGGATCGCGATGCTGGCGCGGCGGCTGGCGGATCGCGCGGCGGCGTTCGAGGCGAGCGCGCGGGTCGGGGCCGGCGCGCTGTCGTTCCGATCGGCCTGGGCGGTACTGTCGGCGGCGAACATCTATGGCGCGATCGGGCGCGAGGTGGCGCGCCGGGGCGAACGGGCATGGGACCGGCGGGTGTCGACCTCCGCCATCGACAAGCTGCGGTTCATCGGTCGGGCGGGGATCGAGGCGAGGCGACCCCGGCGCGACACGCAGCGCGATCCGTCGCTGTGGACGCGCCCGCGTTAGGCCTGGCCGCGCAAGGTTGGTCGCGGGCGATCAGCCGCGTGGGGTCCGCCGGGGGGCCGCGGCGATCAGCGCGCCGTTGCGGCGGCAGGTGGCCGCGACTTCGGGAAAGGACAGGTCGGTGTTGCGCGCGAGTTCGCCCGGAAGATTGGCGCGGCATTCGGCCATCGTCTCGTAGCGGGTCTCGACCCGGCGCGCTTCGGTGCACGCGCTGCCGCCATCGCCGCAACCCAGGATCGCCATGACGTAGAAGACCTGATCCATGCCGGCTACTCCACTCTTGACACATTGAAATCATGGCGCGGCAAAGGGTTCCGCGGCATCGCGAGCCGCATGGCTTGGCGTTGCCCCCGCCCTCCCCCACATGGAGGGCGATGACCAAGCCCGAGCCGCTGCTCCCCACCGTTCGCCGGTTCCTTCCCTATCTCTGGCCCGCGGGCGAACCGATGCTGCGCGTCCGGATCGCCGGCGCGATGGGGTTCGTGTTGCTGTCCAAGCTGGTGCAGGTGTTCGGCGCGGCCTACACGCTGAAATACGCGGTCGATCGGATGGCGACGGGGGACCGGGGCGCGGCGACGCTGGTGATCCTGCTGGTGGTCGCCTATGCCGCCTCGCGCTTCTCGACCACCCTGTTCGACAACCTGCGCAACGCGGTGTTCGAGCGGGTCGGGCAGGATGCGACCCGGCGGCTGGCGGCGGACGTGTTCCGGCACCTGCACGGGCTGTCGCTGCGCTTCCACCTTGAACGCCGTACCGGCGCGGTGACCAAGGTGATCGAGCGCGGCACCAAGAGCATCGACACCATGCTCTATTTCCTGCTGTTCAACATCGCGCCCACCGTGCTCGAGCTGGGGCTGGTGCTGGCGATCTTCGCGCACAGTTTCGGCATGGGGCTGGTCGCGGCGACGGTGGCGATGGTGGCGGGCTATATCTGGTTCACGCGCAAGGTCACCGACTGGCGCAACGCCCTGCGCGCGCAGATGAACGACCTCGATACCGGCGCGGTCGCGCATGCGGTCGATTCGCTGCTCAATTTCGAGACGGTGAAGTATTTCGGCGCCGAAGCGCGCGAGGCGCAGCGCTACGAGACCGCGGTCGACGCTTATGCCCGCGCCGCGACCAAGTCGGAGAACTCGCTCGCCTGGCTCAACGTCGGCCAGGCGCTGATCACCAACGCGATGCTGGGCGGCGGCATGGCGCTGGTCGCGTGGCAATGGTCGCGCGGGGAGAGCTCGGCGGGCGACGTGGTGTTCGTGTCGACGCTGCTGGCGCAGTTGTTCCGTCCGCTCGACCTGCTCGGCATGGTGTACCGCACGATCCGGCAGGGGGCGCTCGACATGGGTGAGATGTTCGCGCTGATCGACACCGCGCCCGAGGTGACGGACAGGCCGGGCGCGCGGCCGATGGTGGTCAAGGGCGGCACCGTGCGGTTCGAGGGCGTCCGTTTCGGCTACGATCCCGGCCGCCCGATCCTCAAGGGGCTGGACCTGGAGGTGCCCGCGGGCGCGACGGTGGCGGTGGTCGGCGCGTCGGGCGCGGGCAAGTCGACGCTCGCGCGGCTGCTGTTCCGCTTCTACGACGTCGACGAGGGGCGGATCACGATCGACGGGCAGGACGTGCGCGACGTCACCCAGGCGAGCCTGCGCGCCGGCATCGGCATCGTCCCGCAGGACACGGTGCTGTTCAACGACACGATCGGCTACAACATCGCCTATGGCCGCGAGGGTGCGGGCGAGGCGGAGGTGGTCGCCGCCGCGCGCGGCGCCTCCATCGCGGGGTTCATCGAACGCCACCCCGACGGTTATGCCACCCGCGTCGGCGAGCGCGGCCTGAAGCTGTCGGGCGGGGAAAAGCAGCGGGTGGCGATCGCGCGCACCCTGCTCAAGAACCCGCCGGTGCTGATCCTCGACGAGGCGACCTCGGCGCTCGACAGCCGGACGGAGGCGGACATCCTCGACACGCTGGAACAGGTCGAGCGCGGGCGCACCACGCTGGTGATCGCGCACCGCTTGTCGACGGTGGTCGGCGCCGACCGGATCGTCGTCCTCGACGAGGGCCGGGTCGCCGAACAGGGCAGCCATGCCGAGCTGATCCGGCTCGGCGGCGTGTATGCGAGCATGTGGGCGCGGCAGGCGGCCGAGCGCGAGAAGGGCGAGGTGGAGGCGATCGCCGCCGAGTGACTCAGGCGAGCAGGTCGCGATATTCCGGGTGGCGATCGATCCAGGCGCGCACGAACGGGCATTGCGGGATCACCCGCCATCCCCGGTCGCGCACGTCGTCGAGCGCACCGCGGACCAGCCGCCCGCCGACCCCCTGCCCCTCGATCTCGGGCGGGACGGCGGTGTGGGTGAAGACCAGCGTGTCGCCCTCGCGCTGGTAGGCGGCGACGGCGCGGGCACCGCCCGCGTCCAGCGTGTATTCCTGTTCGACGCGGTGGTGCTGGACGGTGCTCATGCCGCGCTCAACGTCGCAAGCGCCCGTCGGTGCCGCGTCAGCCGGATGACGCCCGCGCCCCCGCCACGATCATCGCGGACCTTATCCGACCCTCGCCCTAGCCGCCGCATGCAAGGCAAGCCGGCGATCATGGTATTTCGACGGTGGCACGATGACGATGGCGGGCCGCCGGCCCTCGACCGGGTGGCGGGGCGCCACTACATCGCCGCCGATGGTTTCCGATCCCCTGCCCGTTCTCCAGCGCGTCTTCGGCTTTCCCCGGTTCCGCGGTGTCCAGGCCGATGTCGTCGGACGCGTCCTGGCGGGGCAGCGCACGCTGGCGGTGATGCCGACGGGGGCGGGCAAGTCGCTCTGCTACCAGTTGCCCGCGGTGATGCAGGAAGGCACCTGCGTCGTCGTCAGCCCGCTGATCGCGCTGATGCACGACCAGTTGCGCGCGGCCGAGGCGGTGGGCATCCGTGCCGCGACGCTGACCTCGGTCGACCAGAACCAGGCGGAAACGCGCGACCGCTTTCGCCGGGGCGAGCTCGACCTGCTGTATGTGGCCCCCGAACGCGCATCGGCGGGGCCTTTCCGCGAGCTGCTGTCATCGGCGCCGTTGAGCCTGTTCGCGATCGACGAGGCGCATTGCGTCAGCGAATGGGGGCATGATTTCCGCCCCGACTATCGCCTGCTCAGCGACCTGATGGGCGAGTTCCCCGACGTGCCCCGGCTCGCGCTGACCGCCACCGCCGACGCGCATACCCGCGCCGACGTCTGCACCCAGCTCGGCATCCCCGCCAACGGCATGATCGTCGCCGGGTTCGATCGGCCCAACATCCGCTACCTGATCTCGCCCCGCGACCAGGTTGCGCGGCAGATCGACGACCTGATGCGGGCCAACCCCGGTCCCGGCATCGTCTATGCCCAGACCCGCGCCGCGACCGAGAAGCTGGCGGAGACGCTGGGCCGCGGTGGCCGGTCGGTGCGCGCCTATCATGCCGGCATGGACCCGGCCGTCCGCGCGAGGAACCAGGCCGACTTCGTCGCGTCGGAGGACATGGTAATCTGCGCCACCGTCGCCTTCGGCATGGGGATCGACAAGCCCGACGTCCGCTTCGTCGCCCATGCCGGGCTGCCCAAGTCGATCGAGGGCTATTATCAGGAAACCGGGCGCGCGGGGCGTGACGGCGACCCGTCGGTCGCGCACCTGTTCTGGGGCGCGGACGACTTCGCCCGCGCGCGCCAGCGGATCGGCGAGGTCGAGCCCGAGCGGCAGGCGGGCGAGCGCACCCGGCTCGCGGCGCTGGGCGCGCTGGTCGAGACCGGCGGGTGCCGCCGCGCGGTGCTGCTCAGGCATTTCGGCGAGGACCCGCCCGGCGACTGCGGCAATTGCGACAACTGCCTGGGAAGCCCCGACGCGATCGACGCGACCGAGGTGGCGCGCAAGTTCCTGTCGGCGGTGTTCCGGACCGGGCAGATGTTCGGCGCAGGCTATGTCGAACAGGTGCTGCTGGGCCAGTCCACCGAACGCAGCCTGACCAACGGGCACGAGGCGCTGTCGGTGTGGGGCATCGTTTCGGGCGAGGAGGCGACCATGGTCAAGCCGGCCTTGCGCGCGCTGCTGACCCGCGACGCGCTGCGCACCAACCCACATGGCGGGTTGGAGTTCGGCCCCGCCGCAAAGGCGATCCTGAAGGGCGAGACACCGCTGGCGGTGATCGTCCCGCCCAAGCGCGAGCGGCGCGGGCGCCAGGGCGGACGGGGTCAGGCCGAACCGCTCGCCAACCCCGCCGACAGCCCGCTGTTCGAGGCGTTGCGCGCGAAACGCCGCGAGCTGGCGCAGGAGGCCGGCGTCCCGCCCTATGTCATCTTCCACGACTCGGTCCTGCGCGCGATGGCGGCGCAGCGTCCCGCTTCGCGCGCGGCGCTTTCGCTCCTGTCGGGCATCGGCGCGCGCAAGCTCGACGCCTATGGCGATGCCTTTCTGCATGTGATCCGGGATATGGGGTGACGATCGGAGCGGGCTGCGCTTGCGACCGGGGCTGTCCTACACGCACGACCTGTGCTCAAGCAGCGCGGTGCCTGCCGCTCGCCCCCTCGCGACCCGACCAGCCCCTACCCGCGTCGCGCGGCCGGCAGCGGCCAGGTCGTTTCACCGGAACCTTTGCCCCGCTCGGACGCAGATGACGGGACCCGATATCCGTTCCTGCCGCCCGACGATCGCCTGTCACGTCATAGTTTGAGGCCTGCCCATGCCCGACATCCGCACCGTCAACGACAGCGTCAGCGTCGCCCCCCAGATCACGCCCGAAGACCTGGAGGCGATCAAGGCAGCGGGGTTCGTCGCGGTGGTCAACAATCGGCCCGATGGCGAGGAGCCGGGGCAGCCCCTGGGCGAGGCGATCCGGGCGGCGGCGGCGGCGGCGGGGCTCGCCTATCACGCGGTGCCGGTCGGCCAGGCCGGGATCGGCCATGCGCAGATTGACGCCATGGCGCAAGCGCTGGTGGCCGCGGACGGGCCGGTGCTCGCCTATTGCCGGTCGGGAACGCGGTCGTGCAACCTGTGGGCGCTCGCCGCGGCCAAGGCGGGGCGCAATCCCGAGCTGATCGCGATGCAGGGGGCACAGGCCGGCTACGACCTGTCGGGCCTGCGCCCGACGCTGGACGCACTTGCCCGCGGCTGAGATGACGCCCGAACTGATCGGCGGGGCCGCGGCCGGCGGGCTGGCGGTGCTGGGCGGCGGCTGGTGGCTCGTCCGGCGCTGGCGCGCGCCGCGGCGGATCGACGACCCGCAGGAAGCAGCGGCGGCGGCGGACACGCTGCCCGGTTTCGTGACCCAGGGTGCGGTGGTCGGCAGCGACGGTCTTGCGGCGCTGGCCGTGGACGGTGCCGGGCGGGTGGCGGTGGTGGCGAGGGCCGGCAAGCGCATCCGCGCGCGCGAGATCGACTGGCCGGCGGTACGCGCCACCGCAGCCGGGATGGAGATCGACACCGGCGACCGCCGGCTGGGGCGCGTGCTCGTCGCCGGAATCGACAACCTCGACGTGCGACGGCTCGCCCCGGTGCTGACTTCGCCATCCTGACGAAAAAGACCCGGTACGTTGCCGTACCGGGTCAGGTGTTGTCCGCAGGAGGAACGTCGTGGGCCGCGGGGGTCTGGCGCCCCCACGTGCCGATCAGTTGTAGGCGCGCTCGCCATGTTCGCCGAGGTCGAGGCCTTCCTGCTCGACTTCGGGCGAGACCCGCAGGCCGGTGAGCGCCTTGGCGACGTACATCGCGACTGCCGTGCCGATCGCCGCCCAGACGACCGTCGCGAGCACCGCGCCGACCTGAACCAGCAGCTTGGCACCCATGTCGTAGTCGGCCGCCCCCGGCCCGCCGAGCGACGGGGCGTAGACGATCCCGGTACCTATCGCGCCGACCATGCCGCCGATGCCATGGACCCCGAACGCGTCCAGCGCATCGTCATAGCCCAGCCGCGGCTTGAGCACAGATACCGCGAAGAAGCACACGACGCTTGCCACCGCGCCTAGCACGATCGCGCCGAACGGCCCGGAATTACCTGCCGCCGGTGTCACCGCGACCAGCCCGGCGATGATGCCCGAACAGAAGCCCAGCGCCGATCCCTTGTGCCCACGCGCCCGCTCCGCCAGCATCCAGAACAGTGCACCGCTGGCGGTAGCGACGAAGGTGTTGATCATCGCCAGCCCCGCGGTGCCGTTCGCCTCCAGCGCGGAGCCCGCGTTGAACCCGAACCAGCCGACCCACAGCAGCCCGGTCCCGACCCCGGTCAGGGTCAGCGAATGCGGGGGCATCGGCGTAGTCGGATACCCCATGCGCTTGCCCAGGATCAGGCTGGCGACCAGCGCCGAGACACCGGCGTTGATGTGCACCACCGTGCCGCCCGCGAAATCGAGCGCGCCCGCCTTGAAGAACAGCCCCGACGCCGCCCACACCATGTGCGCGATCGGGAAGTAGACGATCGTCAGCCACACCGCGGTGAATGCCATGACCGCGGAGAACTTCATCCGCTCGACCACCGATCCCAGCACCAGCGCGGCGGTGATCGCGGCGAACGTCATCTGGAAGCAGATAAAGACGTATTCGGGTATCTCCACCCCGGCGGTGAAGGTTGCCGCTTGGCTGGCGGGGGTGACGCCCGCAAGGAACGCCTTGTCCAACCCGGCGATGAAATTCGATGCCCCGCCCGACACGTCGGGTCCGAAGGCAAGCGAATAGCCGTACATCACCCAGATCAGCATCGCGAGGCTGGCCACCGCGCCGATCTGGGTCATGGTCGACAGCATGTTCTTGGCACGGGTGAGGCCGCCATAGAACAGGGCGAGGCCTGGCAGGATCATCATCAGGACGAGGATGGTGGACGTCATCATCCACGCGGTATCGCCCTTGTTCACCGTCGCGGCAGCGGCAGCGGCGGCGGCGGCGGGCGGCGATTGCAGCGCGGCATCCTGCGCGAATGCCGGCAACGCGGCGGCGACGGACGCGCCCAGTGCGGCGAGTCCGATGATCTTTATCGGCTTGGTCATGGTCCCCTCCCCCTCAAAGTGCCGTGGTGTCGGTTTCGCCGGTACGGATGCGCACCGCCTGGCCGACGTCGAGGACGAAGATCTTGCCGTCGCCGATCGCGCCGGTGTTCGCCGATTGGCCGATCGCCTCGACGATCCGGGGCGCGAGGTCGGATGCGCAGACCACCTCCACCTTCACCTTGGGGACCATGTTGGTACTGTATTCGGCGCCACGATAGATCTCGGTCTGGCCTTTCTGGCGACCGAACCCCTTGACCTCGGTGACCGTCATCCCCGCCACGCCGATCGCGGTCAGCGCCTCGCGCACCTCGTCGAGCTTGAACGGTTTGATGATGGCAATGACCAGCTTCATGCCCCACCCCTTCTGTTATCCCGGGAAGGCTGTCGCAACGATCGTGCCAGTCGCGACACGGCGGTCCTGGCCCTGTGAAGCCATCAAGCTCTGCACCGGTACGCCGCGAATCCGGGCGACCGAGCGCCGACCTGCCCGGAAATCAGGCAGCGATCGCGCGTGCAGCAGTCAGATCGTCGGCATCGACCATCACCCGGACGGGAATCAACAGCCAGCTGCCGTCCGCGATGCTGGCGCCGGCATCGAAGGCGAGCGCAGGGATACCCTCCGCCTCGAGCCGCCCGATCAGGATGAAGGCGAGGTTGCGTTCGTAGCGGCCGAGTTCGACCAGACTCATGTCGCGCGATGCCCGGATGGGAGCACGGGCTGCGGGCGGACCGGCGGGCGGTCGATGCTGCGGGTCCGATCGGCCATCACTGCGAGATGGGTATCGGGATTGCGCTGCTAGTTACAGCGCGACACGCCCGTCGGCTCACGATCGAAGGCCATGCGGGGACACCCCAGCCGTGGCTCGTCCGGGCGCTGGGGCGGACTACGCCGCCGTACCCCCGACGGTGAGCCCATCCACCAGCAAAGTCGGTTGACCGACCCCGGCGGGAACGCTCTGTCCGCCCTTGCCGCACATGCCGATCCCCTCGTCGAGCGCGAAGTCGTTGCCGACCCCCATCACCTTGGTGAGCACGGTGGGGCCATCGCCGATCAGCGTCGCGCCCTTGATCGGGGCGCCCATGCGACCGTCCTCGATCCGGTACGCCTCGGTACAGGAGAAGACGAACTTGCCCGAAACGATGTCGACCTGTCCGCCGCCGAAGCTCTTGGCGAAGATGCCCTTCTTCACGCGCGACAGCAGTTCGGCAGGATCGTCGCGCCCCGCCTTCATGAAGGTGTTGGTCATCCGCGGCATGGGAGCGTGCGCATAGCTTTCGCGGCGGCCATTGCCGGTGGCGGGCACACCCATCAGCCGGGCATTGAGGCGATCCTGCATGTAGCCCTTGAGAAAGCCGTCCTCGATCAGGATCGTCTCGCGGGTCGGGGTGCCTTCGTCGTCGATCGACAGCGATCCGCGACGGTCGGGCAGCGAACCGTCGTCGACGATGGTGATCCCGCGTGCCGCCACCTGCTCACCGATCCGGCCCGAAAAGGCGGACGTGCCCTTGCGATTGAAGTCACCCTCAAGCCCGTGGCCGATCGCCTCGTGGAGGAGGACGCCGGGCCAGCCCGAGCCGAGCAGCACGGTCATCTCCCCTGCGGGCGCATCGACCGACTCGAGATTGACCAGCGCCTGGGCGAGCGCCTCGTCGATCGCGCGGGTCCAGGTCGCCTCGTCGAACAGGCGATCGTAGAGGTAGCGACCGCCGACGCCGAAGGTGCCCGTCTCGCGCCGGCCATTCGCTTCCGCGACGATCTGGACGTTGAGGCGGACGAGCGGGCGCACGTCGGTGGCGACGAAGCCGTCGGGGCGGACAATCTCGACCACCTGCCAGCTGCCCGAGAGGCCGACCGAGACCTGGGCGACGCGGGGGTCGCGGGCTCGCGCGGCGGCGTCGACCCGCTGGCACAGGTTCACCTTGTCGGCGAAGGGGACCAGATCAAGCGGATCGGCGTCGGTGTAGAGGTGACGATTGGTGCCCTGCGGCGGTGAGGCGGGGGCGCCCTTGGCCGGATCGATCAGCGTCATGGTCTCGGCGGCGCGGCGGATCGCGGCTTCGGACAATTCGCTGGCATGGGCGAAGGCGGTGGTTTCGCCCGAGACGGCGCGCAGTCCGAAGCCGGCGCCGGTGTCGTAACTCGCGGTCTTGAGCCGGCCGTCGTCGAAACCGAACGCTTCCGAGCGGCGGTACTGGAGGTACAATTCGCCGTCATCGGCCTGCCCGAGCGCGTCGGCGGTGAGCCGCTGGGCTGCTTCGGGGGTCAATCGGTCGCGATAAAGGAGCGCGCGGGGATCGGAAATAGTCATCGACGGTAGAGATAGGGTACGCAACCGGGTGCGTAAACCATTGGCAGACCGGCCGCGGCATCGGCCGGCAGCAAATTACCGGCTGGCGCCTTCGGAAAAGTCGGGCAGGGTCGACTGATCGGCTCCGTCCGCGGCGCCGTTGATGAGGACGAAGCGGCGATCGCAATAGCCACAGTCGACATAGCCATGCTCGTCGATCTGAAGCCACACGCGCGGATGGCCGAGCGCGGCTCCGCCGGGGATGTCGGAGGCGCCGTCACAGGCGACGCGGGGCTGGCTGACGCGGGAGATTTCGAGCGGCGGATGCATGAACAGCCGAATAGCCGACCCGCAAGGGCTGCACAACGTCCGGCGTCAGGTCTACAGGCGGGGCATGACCGATGCCGCGATCGCCATTACCGACCTGTGCAAGACCTATGCCGGGGGCAAGCGCGCGCTCGACGGGGTGAGCTTCGCCGTGCCGCGGGGCAGCATCTTCGGGCTGCTGGGACCGAATGGCGCCGGCAAGTCGACACTCATCAACATCCTGGCCGGGCTGGTCAACAAGACGAGCGGCAGCGCGACGATCTGGGGGTTCGACATCGACCGGCATCCCCGCAACGCAAAGGCGTCGATCGGGATCGTCAACCAGGAGATCCTGTTCGACCCGTTCTTCACGCCGGTCGAGACGCTGGAGATCCAGGCCGGGCTGTACGGTGTTCCCAAGGCCGAGCGACGGTCGATGGCGCTGCTCGACGCGGTGCATCTGGCGGACAAGGCGAACGCCTATGCCCGCACGCTGTCGGGAGGCATGAAGCGGCGGCTGATGGTCGCCAAGGCGATGGTGCATTCGCCGCCGGTGCTGGTGCTCGACGAGCCGACGGCGGGGGTCGACATCGAGTTGCGCCAGCAGCTGTGGAGCTATGTGCGCGAGCTCAACGCGGCGGGCGTCACGGTGGTGCTGACCACCCATTACCTCGAGGAAGCCGAGCAGTTGTGCGACCGGATCGCGATCATCAACGGCGGACGCCTGGTCGCCAACGAGCCGACCCGCGAACTGGTCGCCCGCGCGCAGGACAAGCTGGTGGCGGTAACGGTCGATCGCGACGTAGAGACGGTGCCCGACGCGTCGTGCTTCGACCGGATCGTGCTCAAGGGCAAGCGGACGTTGGAGATCACCTACGCCAAGGATCGCGTCAATGCGGGCGAGGTGCTGACCGCGATCGGGACCAGCGGCTTCGGGATCGTCGATGTCTCGACGCGCGAGGCCGATCTGGAAGACGTGTTCCTAAGCCTTACCCGATCGGCGGGCTGAGCAGCTTCCTTGTTCCACGTGTAACAGTCAGGCGACCAACGCGTCCGGATCGGTCAACGAGTGAAGGCGCCGTGCGACGCGGCGGGCAAAGGTCAGCGTGCAGCGCTTGCGGACATGCGCAGGCAGCGGTTCGGTTGCCGCCTCGCGCAGGATTTCGGCATCGTAGCGATCGGCCACGATCACCCCGGTGCGCGCGGGCAGGAACGCCGATCCGTCGAGTGGCGTGGTGTCGAACCCCGCCGGCACCGCCCAGTAGTAGCGATCGCAACAGCCCAGGTAATCGGGCCATTTCGCATCACCGATCAGGTCGGCCCGCGACACCTTGATCTCGACAATGACAATCCGGCCACGCGCATCAATCGCCATCAGGTCGGCGCGACGGCCACCGTCGAGGGGAACCTCCGCCGCCGCGACCAGATCATGCCGCGCCAGCATCCGCATCACGCCGCGAGCGACATCGGCAGCGCATAGCGAGGATTCGGGATCGTCTACGCAGGAGGCGGGCGGAGTATCGAGCACCTCCGCGCCCTAGAACATCACAGGAACGGGGTGCAAGACCCCCGCCCTTCGTTCAGCGATAGAAGACGTGGTTGCCCAGCGCCGCCACCTTGACGATGCGGCCCGCAGGCCGCGCACCCGGCCGGTTGAAATACAACGCGTTCGATGCCGGGCTGTCCCATGCATCGGTGAGCGCAACACGGGCAACGGCCAGCGCGGTGCGGTAGGCGGCACGGGCTTCGTCGATCGGGGGGATGGCGCCGGCCCGGACGAACCCGAACTGGCCACGCTGGAGGACGACGCCGCACAGATCGGCAGGGAAACGGCCCGAACGCGACCGGTTGATGATGACTTCGGCGACGGCTAATTGACCGGCGAGCGGTTCGCCCTTGGCCTCGAAATAGATGGCACCGGCGAGGCAGCGGAGCGCGTCGTCGGTAGCGGCACCATCATGCGCGGCGACCGCTTCGGCGAGGCTGGCGAAATTGTCCGAGGTGGCGGTTGCGAGCGTATCGTCGGTAAAGACCGGATCGTCCTGCGGAACCGCAATGGGGTCTGGAGTGTTTGAATTGGGAACGGGCTGAGGCATCGCCTCTTCGACGATCGCCGGCGTGACCGACTGGGCGAAACCGGGCGCGCTATGGCCAAGAAGGCCGGCGAGTGAGAAAGCCATGACGGCGAGAGTCGCCGCCCGTTGCAGTACGGACATCGATACGATCAATTATGCGGTTGGCGTGCGACGCGATCCATTTCGCCTGCGCGAGGACCGGCCGGACTAACCCCCCGACTGCGTAACCGCTCCGTCTCTCACCCGGTGCAGCGCAACGCGAACCCTGATGTTCGGCGTGTGTGCGACGGCCCGCTAAGCGTCAATCTTCGAGCATGGTTAATACGGCGAGGCGTTCCGTCGCCGGGATGGAAACTTCCACCACCCAGAGATCGGGATCGTGGAGGCGAC
>Ga0325401_1000041_pt1 | contig 69795 bp, 88 predicted proteins | sample PopdelMetagenome_FD_205666 | JGI IMG/M metagenome (GOLD analysis project Ga0325401, IMG submission 205666) | Populus deltoides microbial communities from Bellville, Georgia, United States - Xylem-PdKOR-R2 | ecosystem: Host-associated > Plants > Phyllosphere > Stem > Wood/Secondary xylem | place...
CTCGCCCGCACCCGGCACGTCCCCGCCGCGACGCTGCTGCGAGACCAGCTCGCCGCCGCGGCGCGACCGTCGTGGCGCGTGCTCGCGGCGATGGGGCTGGTATTGGGCCTGATCGTCGCGCTGGCGGTGCTCACCGCCGCCGACCGGCCACTTGCGCTCGGTTTCGTCGCCGCAACCGCCGCGTTGATGGCGGGGCTGTGGGGGATCGGGCTGCTGCTGCGTCGCGGGCTGGCCCGCCTGCCTCGGCCCGCCGCACCGCTGCTCCGGCTGGCGCTCGCCAACCTCCACCGCCCCGGCGCTGAGACCGACCGGCTGGTGGTGGCGCTGGGGCTGGGCTTCTCGCTGTTCGTGGCGCTTGCCGCGATCGACACCAGCCTGTCGGCCGAACTCGCGGGCGCCGCCCCGGCCAAGGCGCCGCGCTTCTTCGCGGTGGACCTGCAACCCGCCGACGCCGCCCGCTTCCGCGCCGCCGTGACGGCCGCCGCGCCGGCCGCCCGGATCGAGGCGGTACCTTCGCTGCGCGGGTCGATCACCGCGGTCAAGGGCGTGGCGGTCACCCGGTTGCGCATTCCGGAGGGTGCCTGGGTGTTGCGCGGCGACCGCACGCTGACCTGGTCCGCGACCGTGCCCCCGCGCAACGTGGTGGTCGCCGGCCGCTGGTGGCCGCGCGACTATCGCGGCCCTCCGCTCGTCTCGATCGAGGACCGCGCGGCCGCGGCGCTGGGGCTCAAGGTCGGCGATGCGATCACCGTGTCGGTGCTGGGGGTCGACGTCCCCGCCCGGATCGCGGCGCTGCGCCGGATCGACTGGAGCGCGCTCGGCCTCAACTTCGCGATCGTGTTCTCGCCCGGCTATATCGAGGAAGCGCCCCATGCCCTGCTTGCCAGCATCCAGGCGCCACCCGGCCGCGACGGCGCGATCGCCCGCGCGGTGGCGGCCGCGCTCCCTTCGGTGACGATGATCCGCGTCGGCGACGTCATCGGCCAGGTCGGCGCGGTGCTGGCGCAGGTCGCGGTCGCAATCCGGGTCGCGGCGGGTGTCACCGTTGCGGCGGGCGTCGCCGTGCTGGTCGGCGCGGTGGCGGCTTCCAGCCGCGCCCGGCGCTACGACTCGGTGATCCTCAGGCTGCTGGGGGGCAGCGGCCGGCAGGTGCTGGGCGCACAGGCGATCGAATGGGCGCTGCTGGCGCTGCTGCTCGCAGGCGTCGCGCTTGCGGTCGGTACGCTCGCGGGCTGGTACGTGGTGGTCGAGGTGCTGGCGCTCGGCTGGGCACCCGGCTGGCGCACGATCACGCTGACGCTCGCCGCAGCGATGGCGACCACGATCACCATCGGCCTGGCTGGCAGCCTCCCCGCCCTGCGCGCCCGCCCCGCCGCGGCGCTGCGTTCGTTATGAGGGGAATGGAGCGGGTGAAGGGAATCGAACCCTCGTCGTAAGCTTGGGAAAGCTATGCCGTGAAGCGCTGCACTCCACAAATACTCACGTCGTCGCCCGCTCTGGCTGGGAACATAAGGGCGTAATTGCAAGAACATTCCTGACGTTCACCGCACTTGCACCGCACGCCTGGGCGGCTGCACGATGACGGCGCGATCGCTTCACGAGATCGCAACCGGCAAGACGGCAAAGGCTCACCGCACTGGCCAACCCGTCCGGCGTAACAGCAAGAAGCTGGGCAGCTTCGAAACCCGCTATTGGAGCCGGTTCGACCCGGCTGAGCGAAACGCGCGGATGCGTGCGGCCGAGATGCACGACCGGGCCACGAAGCAGAAGGGCATGCGCAATGGTGCCCTTGGCCATGTCGCCCTCGAGGTCCTGCGCGAGATGATGCGGATTATCGACTTCAAAACCGGGCGGCTTGAGCCGGCGATCGAGACCATCTGCGCCCGCATCGGCCGGTCGAAAGATGCCGTGACGAAGGCCATGGCGCGCCTGAAGGGGGAGGGCTTCCTGGACTGGACGCGACGCGTGGAGCCGATCGAGAACCCGGATCCGTTCGGCCCACAAATCCGACAGGCAACGAACGCCTATGTGCTTACGCTGCCAAAGGCTGCGGCTGACTTGGTGCGCCGGCTCCTCCGTCGCCCCACCGAAGTCCAGCGCGACGCCGCCCATGCCAGGGACGTCCAAGCACGCGCGCATGTAGCCGCGAGTAAGCACGACACGGCCGAGCAGGTCGCTGAGGCGATCGCGGCTGATACACCTATCGGCCGCGCACTCCGCTCTTGTGGAGCTGCTCTCGATCGCATGAACGCGAGTCAGGCGAGCGGGAAGAACCCGACCCTTCAAGGAGAAGGATAAGAGGAATGGCCTAGCTTGAGGCTAGGCCATGAGCTGATTTGATTGTCCCCCTGACGAAACCGTCTCGGCACACGAAACCGACCGCTGCGTGGCAACGGTGGAGCGTGGCGGCTTGCGCCGCCCCGGGCTGCCTGAGGGGGGACGAGCACGAACCGTGCCACCGTCCCCCAGCCGCGTGCGCGCGGAAGCGACTTGGCTGCATCATTCCGCATCACAAAGGGTACGGGATGGGGCCTCTCTCCGGCCCTCGTGCCGTCAAGGGGGCATCGTGCATCAAATGCGACACAGAAAGCTTGCGGGCGAGGCGGGGGGAATAGCGCCGCTTTCGGGGTCGCGACGGTGCCTGGCCCGGACGGCCAGCCTCGGGCGGCGGGGGTCGGTTCCGGGGCGGCGGTGGGCGGCTCGCGACCGGCCGGGCCACCCTACCCCCGCAGCCTGCGCATCAGCATCTTCCAGCCGCGGTCATCGGCGGGGAAGAAGCGATCGACTGTCGCCGGCTTCTCGGTCGGCCGCGCGGATCCCGCCTTGTCGCCGCATCGCGTGCAGCGAAAGCGGTCGAGCGCGGACTGGCCCATGAAGCGGTCAAGCGCGTCGGACCAGCGATGCAGACGGAAATAGGTGCACGTGTCATACGAGCCGACAATCCCTGCATGGTCGCAGTGCCCGTTCCGGCATCGCAACTCGATATTCATCCCGTGCCGCACGAAGTCGTGCAGGCAGTCGAAGCGCTTGCCGGTCATGCGTCGTGCTGGTGGTCCAGGCTCTTTACCGCGGTGGTTGCCAGTTGAAGGTAGATCGTCCGCCAGTAGGGCGGGCAGTCGGTCCAGGGGCGATCGTCGAGCGTCCCATGGCGCCGGCTTTCCCAGAGATCGCCGGCAAGGCCGTCGACCAGCGCGTCCCGGTCATTGCTGGTGCAGAGGCGGCAGCGGGGCATCGGTCAGTGCAGCCGGTTCCGGCTCATGGCCGCCGCGGCATCGATCAGGTCGCACAGCGTGCCCGCCTCGCGCTCGTCGTCACACCCGGCCAGGCGATCCTCCAGGTATGCGACAGCATCGGCCGACGACCCCAGTTCCTGGATCAGCTCGGCGGCGATCTCAGCAGGCTCGGGGCAGCGATGGGCAGTGGCAGGCATAGGCATCTCCGACTCGGGAGCGCATATGTTCCGCCTTTGTTCCTAAATGGCAACCCGCAGGCTTAGCCGCGCCGCGTCGGAAACACCGGCCCCTCCACCGTCATCAGCTCGGCCGGGTACGGCTGCTGGAGAGCGACCGCATCCTCATAGCTGCCACGCAGCCAGCGGTCCCAGCCGGCCTCGGGCAAGATCGTAATCATGGCCTTGGGATGGATCGGCGCCACCAGCGTGTTCGGATCGCAGGTGACCATGGCGAAGCTGGGGCCCTTGGCCGTGACCTGCCAGAAGCCGGCGATCGCGAAGACGGACTGGTCGGCGACGTGGAACCACATCTCCCCCTTGATCGGCTTGCCGGGCCCGACTTGGTGCGTGTCGGGCGTCCACTCGCAAAAGCTGGTCAGCGGGACGAGGCACCGGTTGCCCGGTTCGGCCGCGAGCCTGCGCCATTGCGGAAGCGCAAGGTTGCGGACGTTGGTCATCGGCCAGGGCGCCTGCCCGCCCAGCACGTCCCAGGCCATCAGGTCGACCACGCGCCGGTCGCGCTCCTCGCGCACCACATAGGCCTTCGCCTTGGGGTACAGCTCGCGGGGATCCGCGTTCGGCCGCGCGATGTCTGCCGCCCAGCTGCTGCCGAAGCGCTCGTGGATCGTCTCAGGCTCGCCATGGAAGCGCGCGCGGTTGCACATGCTGGTCTCGACTCCGTGTGGACGGGCACCCATACCCGCTCGGGCACTCGGGAGACAGGTGATGGCGGACGATCTGGCGGGCGACTGGTACCTCTTCCTCGGCGAGGGCGTCCCCAACCCGGCGATGATGCCGCGCTACACGCTGCGGGCCGGCAAGGTCTTTCATGGCGCTGAGCCGACCGAGGTCGGCACCTACGAGGTCACGCAGGGGCTGCTGGAGGTCACATTTGCCGACGGTAGCTTCGTGGGGCGGCAGGTCGATCCGACCGATGCGACGCTGAGCGGCACCTTCGTCGACGAGGCGGAGGACGGCACCAGCGAGCCCGCGCTGCTGCTGCGGGCGACGGAGCAGCCGACCAATCATTGAGGCGACAACCGGGACGGATACACCCTCCGTCCCGGTCGCGCTTTTGCCTCGGTAGAGCGCTGCCGGACAGCCCGGCCATGCCCCGGCCGTACCCCGAGCCGCGAGTTTTTCGTCGCGACCCAAATAGTGCTTGCCAATACACGTCGCGACGCTTATTCAATGTGCATCAGCCAAGCACGGCTGATCCGGGCCCCCGCCGGTCAACCAGGGCAGGAGAAGACCGATGACCAAGACCTTCACCGCGATCGACTGCGACGGCGCCATCCTCTACACCGGCCGCGGCAAGACAGGCGCCGCCCAAAAGGCGATCGATGCGCTGACCAGCTACCGCGCTGCGGTAGCTCAAGGCTCCGGCTTCAAGTACGGCCTGCCCGGCACCCTCGGTCACATCACGGTCGACGGCGTCGCCGCCGATGGCACCTCCGGCTACTACGCCGAGGATCTGGTCCGCTGACATGGCCGATGCGATCGAAGGGGAAGCTCCTCTGCAAGGCGGGCCTCCACCAAAGCCGCGCGATCCCATCTGGGACCAGGCCGGGCCGGTGTTTCACTGGCTCGGTCTCGGCCGCTTCCCGCCCGAGGGCCTGCACGGCCAGCGACGCCAAGGCATCACACGCCGCCACACGCGCTACACGGGCACAGACGGCGTGGGCTTCGCGAGGGCACTCGTCCGCAGCTACCCGGCCAATCGTGAGAAGCGGCTGATGGCGCTTCTCAGGCCCCAGCGCCTCGACGACCAGCTCTGGAGGATGATCTACGCGGTCATGGTCACGGGCGGGCCGATCAGAGTCTACCCGCTGGTCAAGAGCCTGACCAAGCTGGTGTCGGATCACAAGACGGCCGACGTTGAGGCGGTGCGACTGTACCAGCTCTGGTCGTCGGGCGCTTACGGGGTCGCAAGAGAGGAAGGAGCAGAGAGCTGATGTCTGACACTCCCCGCCGGCGCGGTCGCCCGTCGCTGGGCGATGAGGCCGCCAAGACGGTCGGCATCCGGCTTACCCCGGCGACGCGGGCACGTATGCGTGCGGACCCGCGCACCCCGGAGCAGATTATCCTGGCCGGCCTGGACGTCGCGTCGTGAGCAAGAGCAAGGGCAGGACTGGCGCGCGAGGCCGTGCGAACATCCCGCCTCTGCCTACGCCGGAGGCGGTGGAAGCAGCACGACGCACTGTCACGCAATGCGAAGGGCGGCTTGCCGAACTCGCCGCTGGCCATCCGTCGGCCAAGGTCTGGCGAACGCGCCTGCGAGATGCGCAGGCGATCGTCGCGCGGGCAGCTGCCACGACAAACCCATGACCGACGACGACTTGGTCGAGTGCAGGCTCTGCGGCCGGCGCTGGCGCTCGCTGGGCCACCATCTGCGGTGGGGACACGGCATGTCCGCGAATGAGTACCGCGACCGCTTCGGTATCCGTCGGACGAAGCCCCTGACCAGCACGGCTACACGCGCGCGCTTCTCAGCGTCCATCGCCACCACCATCGAGGCCGGCAAGCTGGAGGAACACCTCGCGGGCAACACGGACCGAGCGTCCAGAGCTGGGCTCGCCGGCCTCGCGGCGAAGCGCGCTCTGCGAGCGCAAGGTGTCGATCTGCCACATGGGACGGCGCCGACTCCGCGCGCGGTCATCGAGAACATTGTCATCGCGATCGAGGCCGGCGATCTCGTCGCGACCGCGGTGAAGCGAGCAGGTCTCGCCTACTCTGCATACCACGCCAACCTACTGCGCTTTCCAGATCTCAAGAGCCGGCACGTCGCGGTCCAGCCCCGCCGCTGGCAGCGACGCAAGGCGCTCAGGACACCCGACCGGGACGGATAACCCCTCCGTCCCGGTCAGAGTTTCCCCTCGGGATATAACGGGCGCGCGGCCCGCCCGTACCCCGCATTAGCCTTGCGCGGATGATTGTTCTCGCTGACCTCAGCCAGCGTTCTGGGCCGTCGCCTGCGCCGCTCGCGCCAGCTGCTCATCCTTATACCGCTGCGCTAAGTCGCCGTTGAGCGGAATGACTATCTCGCAGGTTTCCGCCAGATCACGCCGAACCGCGCGCGGAAGTCTGCCCTGCGCCTGACCGTGATATGGATTGCCATCTTCGGGTACATGACTCACGCCGAAGCCCGCAGCGGTGAGCCGTCCCACGCTGTGAGCGACAAGGCCGACCGCACGTCGTACTCTGGGATATGCGTGAGTAAGCGACCGATCGTCAGCCAGCAGCGCTTCTTCAAGATCAACAGAGATCGTGCCATCTCCCTGTGCTCTGAACGCGCCCGGCGAAACTTTCCAGCAGTTCTCAGCAGGATCAAACACGACTTGCTCGGGCGCCTGTAGCGTCCGAAGGGCGCGGTATCTCGCCTCCAACTCGGCTAGCGGCACGACGAGTGCTTAGGCCGTAGCCGCAAGCTTATCCGCGGTGAGACGCTTCGCCCACTTTCTGAGCAACTCTACTGCCTTACCGTCTGATGCAGATACCTCGTGCTTGCTTTCTCGATCCAAGGCCCATCCCTCAAGACATCCGTCTGCTTCGATGCTCAGCTCGAAACGAGTATCGGTCAGCCACCATTCAAGCTGCAACGCTCCGTCAGCGCAGGGTACAGCAGCCGGCGGGGCTGGATGCGTAATGCCGTCAAACACAAGGGATAGGATGCTGTCAGCCTTCGCGATTGCTCTCTCAGACATTCCAACGGAGCCGGCGCCGTCCCAACCGTCTACAAGCCGCCTCAGACGTGATAAGCGATCAGACGTGACTTGGCGCCACTGCAGCTTGTCGCAAGTGGCATGAACTTCCACGTTGGCCTGCTCCCCTCGGGATGCTGTTCGCCTTGCGAAATCGACGCGAACAACGTTGTCCCAAGCGAGCGCAATGAGGTTTGCCTCGAAGCCGGTGCTGACGATCGGCGGCGCGTATGGCGTGTGGTCGTACACCGCATTTGTGAGGGCCGCTGGCATCATGGCTTGGCCAATATGGCACATGCGTCAGGATTCACCAGAGTGCCGTAAATTTTGTGGGCAACCTGCTGCCCGGACCGAAAACGGCGGTCCAGTTCATCCGCATCGACGCGGCCAGCATCGAAACGCACGACAGTTTGCAGGTTCGAAACGACCTCGCCTGACGCTGTAGCCACTAGACCGGAGATGGTCGTCTGTACGTTCCCGGTTAGTGCGTCGTCGTCCTCTTTCAGCAGGCGCTGATAGCTCAGTTGGAGCCGATTGAACTTAAATTCCTCAATGGATTGCACACAACGGAAAACGTCACCTAGTGTCCGCAGCATCACACCATCTTTTATCATTAGAAACGCGTCGGTGTACACGATCTCGGCCGCAGCAGGTTCGACCGTTTCCGTTGCTCGCTTACCAAAGAAGGTGATCACCTCTTGGACCACAGCCAATGCTCGCTTGAGAATCGCCGAAAAACCAGGATATTCTGGGTCGTCAGACAGGGATGAAGCGCGTTGCCAACCCACGGAAACCCGATCATCTTGTAGGAAGATGAGGCCAGTCAGATCATCGGATACTAGTTGTAAACGCGGCAAGCCGAGGGGATTGTCCAAAGTCTCAACAGTGGGGTCTGGGTTCATCGCTCCAGCTCGGCCCACCTGCGCGAAAATGGGGTAGTCTGCTAGAAAGTGGGCCCGCAGATCTGCCCAATCTACAATCGTGAGACTTTGCACCGCGGGTTTCAGCTGAACCGTCAGAAGCAGTTGGACGATCGGTGGCTGGTGGGTCATCTAGGCGTGCTCATAGGCGTCAAGTGCTACCCGACCGTGAAAAGGAGTCAATCGCTGGTCGCACTGCACGCTCAAGTCGCATCGCAGATGGGACGCTAACCGAACTAAGGCCATCGCGTCTTCTGCAGAGGGGTGAGGGCAGAGTTAGCCGTAGCGCCCGATGCGTAATGCATCGAATGCGCCTGAAAGTCGTCAGGCTCCGTAATGCCGGAGTAGCGGGACGGATGATCCCTCCGTCCCGGTCGCCGATTACCCCTTGGACAAACCGGATAGTGGCGGCCTCCGGTCCCCAGCCATACCCCGCTGCTCAGCCGCGGGTGCTCGCCTGCCCTAAGACTCGCTCGCAACCCAAAGCGGATCAGGGCGCTCTGGTGATGTCGCGGCGCCGCGAGTGTCGGGCGATCCTGGCGGCAGCGGCCAAGCCGACGCCGTAAATTGCGGTCAGGATCAGCTGCGCCCTTACCCCGTCATGGCAGAATGGGTGCGTCCCGAAGCAGGCGACCCAGGTGTAGGCGTAAAGGCAAAACAGCCAGAGGGCGGTCCAGAGCATGGCGAGCGTCGCCTTGAGGTTCCCGGCCACCCAGCGCTTCACAGGTCGATCCCGCGCCGCTCGCATTCCCCCGCGAGCATGTCCGCGGCTTCGTCCCCGGGCATCCCCTCCGTGGCGAGATACGCATCGTGCACCTCGCGATCGGTCATGTAGGATAGCTCGGCTTCCATCTGGTCGCGATCTGTTTCGGTCATCACTCAGGCCTGCGCCTCCCCGCTTGGAGTAGCAAGGACCGACGCGATGGGCCGATCAGCCCGCCGCCACCACCACCCGCTCCCGCCAGCGCACGGCCTCGACGCCGAGCACGTCATTGACCTCGGAGAAAGCCGCCTGGATCGGCTCGATCTCGGCGGGCCAGAACGTCTCCATCGCGTCCGCCGGCTTGCTCAGCGCCGATCCCTGCCGCGGCACGATGCCGAGCAGCACGGGTGGCACCCGGTGCACCGCCAGCACGTCGTCCCGCGTCGCATCCTTAATGCCCAGGAACTCGTCCTTGGCACCGGCCTCCGCGATCGGCAGCAGCTTGAGCGACCCCTCCTTTGCATTGGGCGCATGCACGAAGAGGTTGCGGAAATTGCCCGGCCCCTTGGTCCCCGCCAGCGCCCTCTTGAGCGCGTCGGTGTCATTGGGGTCGATCTCGCCCGTCGCGTAGAGGATGTACCCGGCATGGGAGCCATTGAGGTAGTAGCGCCGGCGGAACAGCGTCGCGGCCTCGTTGAGCAGCGCCGACTGGATCGCCGACAGATACTGCGGCACCCCGTACAGCTCCTGGCTGATGTCGGGCATCGCCAGGTGGACCACGCCCGGCGCCAGCTCGGCCGCGTCGCGCATGCCCGGCACCCACCAATACTGCCCGTCAACCAGCCCGCGCCGGGTGTAGCGCGCCATTGCATGGCGCAGCGCGATCGGATTGCCGAGCAGCGACCGGGTCGGCTCGAAATAGGCATTGCCGAAGATCAGGTAATCCAGCGCCGCCTTGCGAAACGTCGTCCGGCTCAGCAGCGGCGTCGGCTCAAGCGACGCGGCGAGGAGGTTGACCTTGTAGGTGATCGCGGACTCGTGGTGCGGCGAGGCGCGGAACGCCCGCGCCAGCCCGTCGAGCGGCAGGGGCGGTTCGTACCAGCGGCCGTTGTGCCAGCATTCGAGCAGGTCGAGCAGCTGGCGCCGGTCGAGCACCGGCTCCGGATCGCCGAAGCTGAAGGCGTCGATCGCGCCCTGCGCCGTAAGGCTCGTGCCGGCGTCGATAGCCGTAGATGCCGCCGAAGCCGTCGCCTGCGCCGACATCCGCCGCGCCCTGCTCTTCCCCACCGAAGATCTCCATGGTCATGCCCGGGCGACGCTGTCCGTCGAGCGGTTCGTTGATGAAAATGTGCATCGCCGCCCAGGCCAGGTCGGCATGGCCCACCTCGTCGGTCCGGCTCGCCTTGAAGGTGATCGCGCGACCCGATCCGGTCAGCGCCTTCTTGATCGACAGGAATGCGGATTGCAGGTCGATCCAGCTGCCGTCGAACTCGACGCGCTGGCGCGAGAAGGTGTGCTGGGCCTTCATCACCATCGCGGCCTTGCCCTCCAGCGAATATTCGATCCGCTTGAGCCCCCGCACCTTGCCGTCGAGCAGCTGATACACCGCCGCACCGACGCCGTTCGCGTCGATGCCGAGATAGGTGCAATTGTAATGGGCGAGCCGTGCCAGCACGAACCGCGCCTGTTCTTCGAAGTCGCCGCGGATCTGGTGGCGCTCCAGCAGTCGGAACCGTCCCTCGGGCCCGGAGGGCGGCAGCGCGATCACCAGCGCCGCGTTGTCGCCGTCCTGGCTTTCCTGCGGATCATATCCGGCCCACACCTCGCGCTCGCCGACTGGGCGTGCCGCCAGCGGCTGCACGTCCGTCCAGTCCACCCCGGCATCCACCGTCGCGCGTTGCAGCTCGTTGAACTTGAAGGCCGACAGGCTGTCGTCGACGAACTGGCACATCAGCAGGTTGGCGAACTCGTCGGGCGCATACTCGACGCGCAGCTCGTCGACGTCGAACAGGTCGCACCCGCGTGCCGCGGCGTCCTCGATCGTCACGATCTGCCGCCAGACCTTGTCATCGCACAGGACGCCGGCGGCCAGCCGGGCGTGCGTGGTATCGATCTCGATCCGATCGGCCTTCTTGACCCGCCGGTTGCGCCGATCGCCGGTCCAGTACGGATGCGCCTGGTGCGCGACCGACGAGGGGGTGGAAAAGTAGGTCCGGCGCCAGCGCTTGTGCATCGCCATCGCGCTGGCGACCTTGTTCAGCTCCTCGAAGCCATAGGTCCAGAAGAACTCGTCGAAGTAGAAATTGCCGTGGTAGCCCTGCGCGGTACGCGCGTTGGTGCCCAGGAAGATCAGCTCGGCCGCGGGCTCGCCGTCGGGGATCGTGTCGGCGGTCAGCACGATCGGGTCGCCCTGTAGCTTGACCCCGACCCGCGCGGCGAACTGGACGATGTACCCGCGGAAGATGTGCGCCTGGTTCTTCGACGCCGACAGGAAGATCTGGTTGCCCCCGCCGCGCAGCGCGTCGAGCAGCGCCTCGCGGGCGAAGTACCAGGTCGCGCCGATCTGGCGCGACTTCAGGATCATGCGGGTGCGCTCGCCCTTGGCGGCCCACCAGTCCTCCTGATAGCCGAACAGCTCGTCGGCGAAGATTGCTTCCAGCTGCTCGACCTGCTCGGTCGTGAAGTGGTTCTTCTTCGCCGGCTTTTTCTCGCCCGCGTTGCGGTTGGCGATCCTGTCGTTGAGGTCGCCGGAATGACCGCCGGGCGCCTCGTATCGACGCACCCGAGCGGTCGCGACCACCTGCCGCATCAGCAGGTCGACCTCCTTGTAATCTGCGCCGGTCTTCTGCTCCTTGGCGATCAGGGTGTTGAGCCGGCACTCCAGCGCGTCCTCGATCTTCGACAGCGAGGGCGCGTCGTCCCACTTCTCGCGCTGCTTCCACGCCTCCACGGTCGGGCGCTTGAGCCCCAGATCGTCCGCGATCTGGGTGACGCCCCAGCCTCGCCAGTAGAGCGACCGCGCCTGTCGTCGTGCGTCGACCGGGATCGGAAAGGTCGACGCCGGCAGCGGCATTCCGGCGTCAGGGGGCAGAAGATCGGCCATCGGGCGCGACCCTAGTCACGCCTCCCGCCACGCCCCGACGCCCTCGTCCGGTAGAGCGCGGTCCTACCGGACGCCCCGCTGGCGTTCGCCCCCGCCCTCCCTGTCTATCGCCTCGTCACGCGCCGGATGGCGCCAGGAGCGAACAAGGGACCCGACCCGCCATGGCCAAGAGCAAGTTCTTCCGCGCTTTCGTCGAGGGCGACACGATCAGCGACGGCCGCAAGGTCACCGCGGCGATGATCGACCAGGTGGTCGAAACCTTCAATTTCGACACCTACGGCCCGCGGATCAACGTCGAGCACTTCAAGGGCTTCTCGCCCGAGCCGCCCTTCAACGGCTATGGCGACGTCATCGCGGTGCGCGCCCAGACCGACGCGATCCAGATCGCCGGCACCGCCGAGCAGCGCCGCGCGCTCTACTGCCAGGTCGACGGCAACGCGCAGCTCGAGAAGCTCGCCAAGGCGGGGCAGAAGCCCTACCCCTCGGTCGAGCTGACCCCCAGCTATGCCGGCACCGACAAGGTGGGCCTGATCGGCCTCGCCTTCACCGACAGCCCCGCCTCCATCGCGACCCAGAAGCTGCAGTTCTCGCGCTCCGCGCCGGGCACGCTGCGCGCCCATGGCGAGGCGGAAGTCGCGCTGGAGTTCGAGGCCAGCCCGGCCGATGCGGCCGATCCCGCCAAGGTCGAGGGCACCATCGCCGGCTTCTTCTCGGCGCTGACCGCCAAGCTGCGCGGCACCGACATCCAGTCGCCCCCGACCCCGCCGACGCCCCCGCCCGCCCCGGCCAACGACAACGGCTTTGCTGCCTTCGCGACCGAGCTGGCGGGGACGGTCGCGCAGGCGATCGCCGCGGGCGTCAAGCCGGTCGCCGACGCACAGACCGCGATGCAGGCGGAGTTCGCCACCATCAAGGGCCAGCTCGCACAGACGCCGGCTCCGCAGCAGCAGTACCAGCGCACCCCCGCCACAGGCGGCAGCGGTGCGGTCCTGACCGACTGCTGATCCAGCTCCTCACGCCACCCGCCCCCGACCGCCACAGGATTCCCGCCCCATGCACAATGCCCTGAGCATCGCCGCCCGCGCCGCCTACACCGGAATGCTGGGTCAGATCGCCACCCTGAACGGCGTCGCCGTCGAGGACGTCCGCGGCGGCACCGCCTTCGCGGTCGCGCCTGTCGTCGAACAGAAGATGGAGGAGGTGCTCCAGCAGCAGAGCGACTTCCTGTCCAAGGTCAATCTGGTCACCGTCAAGGCACAAGAAGGGGCCAAGATCGGCCTGGGCGTCACCCGCCCGATCGCCAGCCGCACCCTGACCAACAGCGCCACGGGGGTGAAGCGCCGCCCCATCGACCCGACCGACACCGGCGATCGCGGGCGGTATTTCTGCGCCCAGACCAACAGCGACACCTCGATCAAGTACGCGAAGCTCGATATGTGGGCGCACCGGCCCGAATTCCAGACGCTCTACCGCGACACGATCCTCAAGCAGCAGGCGCGCGACCGGATCATGATCGCCTGGAACGGCGTCGCCCGCGCCGACACGACCGACGTGGTCGCCTACCCGCTGCTCCAGGACGTCAATTTCGGCTGGCTCTACAAGATCCGTACCTACGCCCCGACCCGTCACATCGCGGGTGGGGCCTTCGCCGCCGCGACCCGGAACGGCCAGGGCGTGGTCACCGCCAAGGGCAAGATCTACGTCGCGGCCGGTACGCCCGGCACCGACGTCGACTTCGTCAACCTCGACGCGCTCGTCTTCGACGGGATCGAGGCGATGGACGAGTGGCATCGCGACGACACCGACATCGTCGTGATCGTCGGGCGCGACCTCGTCCAGGATCGCTTCCTCAACGTCATCAACGCCGCCGGCGACAAGGCGACCGAGATGGAGGCGCGCAACCGCATCCTTCAGCTGCCCAAGCAGATCGGCGGCAAGTCGGCGATCATGGTGCCGTTCTTCCCGGCCGACGCCATCCTCATCACCAAGCTCGATAACCTGAGCATCTACGTCCAGGAAGGCACCCGTCGTCGCGCGATCAAGGAAGCGCCCGAGTACGACGAGGTCCAGGACTATAGCTCGGTGAACGAATGCTACGTCGTCGAGGACTACGGCTGCACCGTGCTCATCGAAGGCATCACCCAGTCCAAGAAGCCCTGAGGGTCACCCATCGAAGCCGCACTTCGATGGCGCCCCTGATCGGCCCCGCCGATCCGCTTCTCGCCCGCCGTAGCCCGCTCTCCACAGGACCCGCAGCATGAGCCTCGTCCGCCAGCACCGTATGATGATGTCGGCTCTCCTGGCGTCCGCTCCTGCCATGGAGGGCGGGCTCGCCCCCGCTATCAGCGAAGGCGCGCAGCCCGACCAGCAGCCCGGCTACGACCGCGCGGTCGACGTCGCCGCGCGCCAGATCGCACTCCGCCTCAACCACGACCTGCGCCGGCTCAAGGAGATCAAGTCGGTCGCCAACAAGGTCGGCGCCAAGCGTGAGATGATCGGCGAATATGCCGGCTGGATCGCGGGCATTCTCGCGGCGGGCGGCGATGACGACGGCACCGCGCTCGCGCCGAGTGTCGCCGACGAGGTGCTGCCCACCGTCATGGTCTGGGCGATCGACACCGGCGACTGGGCCTATGCGCTCCGGCTCGCCGCGCACGTCCTGCGCCACGACGTCAAGCTGCCCGCCCGCTATCAGCGCGACGCGCCGACGCTGGTGCTCGAGGAGATCGCCGAGGTCGCGCTCAAGGCGCAGGCCCAGGGTCAGGCCTTCCCGCTCGACGTGCTGGAGCAGGTCGAGGCGCTGGTCGCGGGCATCGACATGCACGACGAGCCCCGCGCCAAGCTGCTCAAGGCGATCGGCACCGAGCTCGCCCGTGCGGCCGAGGGCGCGGAAGGGCTCGACGCCCGCCGCCTCACCCTCGACGCCATCGCCCAGCTCGGCGCCGCCCAGGCGCTCCACGACCGCGTCGGCGTCAAGACCCAGCTCCGCGGCCTGGAAAAGGCGCTCGCCGCCCTCCCCGCGCCGGAGCCGGCGACCGGCACCGACACCCCAACCGATCCGGCCGGCGACGCGCCGGCCGACACCGATCAGGCCGGCACCACGCCGGTCGCATAGGCTCGCCCCCCGGCGCTCGGGGGCGGATCGCGTGAGGCGGGAGACCCTCGGGTCGCAGGGCCGCCCTCAACCCGGTCCCCACCCCCGTAAACCGGGCGGGCGGCACGAAAGGACATCGCCCGTGCTCACCACCGTCCTCGTCGCCGCGCTTGCGATCCTCGCCGTGCTGGCGCTGGGCGTCGGTGCCTTTGCCGCGCTGGGCGGCGCGGTGCTCGCGACGGCGTTGCCCGCCGGCGACGTCGTTACCCTGCGCGCCCGGCCCTTCGGCCTCGTGATCGCGATCGGCGGGCTGATCGCCTTCGCGGTGTCGCTGATCTTCCTGATCGATCTGGCCCGCCTCTCGTGACCTTGGTCATCCCCCCGCTCGGACTCGCCGCGTGCGATCCGGCCGCCCCGCCGGTCGCGCCCGCGGCGGACCCGGTCGCGCATGACGGCTGGTTCCCCGGCGTCGACCTTGCCCGCGTCCGCGCCGAAGCGCGGCTGCGCGACGGCGTCACCCGCGACCGCCTGTGCGAAGCCGTGCTCGGCGCGATGATCTGGGTCGGCGAGCAGCTCGCCGCGTGGCAGATCGCCCATCTCGCGCTCGGCCGCGCGACGCTGGCCGCGGTGCCGACCCCGACGATCGCGGGCGAGCCGCGCCTTGCCATCCTCTATCGCCAGGCGGTCACCGCCCAGGCCAAGGCCCAGCTGGTCGAGCGCTACCGCGACGTCGACCTCACCGGCGCGGGCGACCGCCGGGTCGAGGAGCTGACCGACTCGGTCGGCGAGCTGCGCCGCGACGCGATCCATGCGGTGCGCGCGATGCTCGGCCGCACCCGCACCGACATCGAGCTGATCTGATGGCCGCCGCCGCGCCCGATCGGATCACCGCGCGCCAGGGGGACACGCTTGACGCGCTCGCCTGGCGCGAACGCGGCCTCGGCCCCGCCGACTGGCCGGCGCTGTTCGCGCTCAACCCCGGCCTCGCCGACCACGGCCCCGTCCTGCCGATGGGCAGCGAGGTCGCGGTGCCGCCTGCCTCCACCGCGCCCGCCGTCGCGCCCCGCGACCTTGTCCAGCTCTGGGATTGACCATGCCGACCATTGACCTCGCCCACACCATGGACGGCCTCCGGCTGGTGTCGCTGATCCTCGCGCTCGCGATGATCGTGTGGTGGACGCCCAGCCTGTGGCGCGTCCTGCGCGCTCGGCATCGCGGCCCTGATGCCACCCGCGCGATCTGGGTCACGCTCGCCTGGTCGATCCTGCTCTTCCAGATTCGCTGGCTCGGCCCCGACCTGACCGAAATGACCCGGATGCGGATCTGGGTGGTGGCGCAGGCGGCGATGGCGATGACCCAGATCGCGGCGATCTACCATCACGGCGTCAGCTCGCCCGACTTCCAGCCGCGCCGCACGCTGCTCGGCCATGTCGCGCTGGTGGTGCTCTGCATCGTCTTCGCCTGGACCGTGCGGTGAGCGCCGCGCTCGCGCTGCTGATCGACCTCGGGCCGCTGCTGTTCGGCCTCGTCGTCGGCACCCTCGCCAATTTCGGACTGGAGATCGACCGCGGCGAGCCGATCCCGCCGCGCAAGGTCTACGCGCACCTGATGATCCTCGGGCTGCTTGGGCTGATCGCCTCGGTCGGGTCCGAGCTGGTCCACGCCTCCGCCCAGATGCGCGCGCTCGCCGGCGCCGGCGCCGCGCTGCTCGGCGCCAAGCTCGCGCGCCGCTTCCTGGGCTGGAGCGAGCGCGAAGCCGAGCGCCGTCTGCCCCTGCCCCCGATGTCCAAGGAGGATCGCCCGTGAGGCTGCCCTACGACCGCGCCCGGCTGGAGGCCGAGCTGATCCGCGATGAAGGCGAGCGATTCAAAGTCTATCGCTGCACCGAGGGCAAGCAGACGATCGGCGTCGGGCGCAACCTCGACGCACGCCGTGCCGACGGCTCACTCGGGATCACCGCGGCGGAAGCCGGGGCGTTGGGCATCACCCGCGCCAAGCTGCTCGCGTCCGGCTGCACCCGCGCGGTCAGCCGCGCGCTGCTCGCCGCCGACATCGCCGGGTGCGAGGCCGACCTCGATCGCACGCTGCCCTGGTGGCGCGACCTCGATCCTGTTCGCCAGCGGGTCCTGCTCAACATGTGCTTCAACATGGGGATCGGCACCCGCGCGACACCGGGCAAGCCCGCCACCCGCCTCCTTTCCTTCGAACGCGGCACCCTGCGCGCGATTCGCGAGCGCCGCTGGCCCGATGCCGCGGCGGGGATGCTCGCCTCGCGCTGGGCCGATCAGGTCGGCGCCCGCGCCGTCCGCCTCGCCGACATGATCCTGACCGGAAAGGACCCGAAATGAAACTGTTCCGCCTTTTCTGCCTGCCCTCGCTTGCCGCCTCCGCGGTGCTCGTCGCCGGCTGCGGCGCCGGCGTGACCCGGCCGGTGTCGCCGGGCGCCCAGGCCGTCGACCCGCCGACTGGCACGCCGACTGGCACGCCGATCGTGTCGCGCGCCGGCGCGACCGTCGAGGCGGTGTCCGCCCGCTACGCAGCCGTGCGTGGCTTCACCGCCGCCTACGTCCTCCCCATCCTGCCCCCCGCCCGTGCCGCCCAGCTCCGGCTGATCGATCGAGGCATCGGCCTGGCGCTCGGGCTGGCTCGCACCGCCGCCACCGTCGCCGAGCGCCGCGCCGCCCTCGACCGCGCAGAGGCGCAGATCCGCCGGCTCGAAGCCGGCGGCTAGGCGCCGCCCCGCTTCCCCTCCCTCCCCGACCAGGACCGACCATGGCCCTCTCCACGATCGACCGCCGCCTCGAAATCTACCTGCGCTCGCTCCTGGATCAGGATGGCGGTCCCAGCCTCACCGCCGACAAGGCCACCTTCCTGACCAGCGTGTCCGCCGGCGCGCTGATCGCCACGCTGTCCCAGCCCTTCGGCCCCGGCACCACCTACGCCGCGATCGGCAGCGTCCCCGCCCCGCTCGCGCTCGCGTCCGGCGGGCGCATCGTTGCCGGCGTTGGCGCCGCGACCGCCGGCACCGCCTATGAGGTCAAGGTCCGCGCCACCTCCGCCGATGGTCGGCGCGAGGTCGCCGAGACGCTGAGCTTCGCCGCTCGTGCCGGCATCGTCCCGCTGCCGACCATCACCCTGTCGGGCGCGCAGGCCAAGGTGGAGGGGAACAGCGGCACCACCACCTACACCTACACCGTCACCCGCTCGGCCAGCGCCGGCGCGATCCAGGTCGCCTGGGCGCTCACGCTGCTCACCGCCGACACCGCCGACCTCGCGCCCGGCCAGGCGCTGACGGGCAGCGTCGCCCTGGCGGACGGCCAGGCCAGCGCCACCATCACGATCGCCATCGCCGGCGACACCGCGGTCGAGGGCGACGAAAGCTTCGCGCTCGCCATCGCCGTGCCGGCCGGCTACCTGCCCGGCGCCGCGCTCGTCGCGACCGGCACGATCCTCAACGACGACCTGCCCACCGTCACGATCTCCGCCGCGCAGGCCAGGGCGGAGGGCAATAGCGGCACCACCGCCTACACCTACACCGTCACCCGCTCGGCGACCGCCGGCGCCGTCGCCGTGCCCTGGACCTTCGCCGCCGGTGCCACCGACGCCGGCGATTACACGGGCGGCGTCCTCCCCGCCGGGGGCACGGTCGCGCTGGCGGCCGGCCAGGCCAGCGGCACGTTCACGATCGGTGTCGCCGGCGACACCGCGGTCGAGCCCGACGAAGGCTTCACCGTCGCGATCGGCGTCCCCACCGGCTATGCCGCGGGCGCCACTCTGTCCGCGACCGGCACCATCCTCAACGATGACGTCGCGTCGACCGTCGTCGAGCAGGGCCGCAGCGCGACCTATGACGCGGGCACCGCCGGCGACTTCTTCGTGTCGCCGAACGGCAGCGACACCGCCGCGGGCACCTCGGCCGCCGCGCCCTTCGCGACCGTCACTCGCGCGATCGCCGCGGCCAAGGCGGCCGGCGGGGGACGCACCGTCCGCGTCATGGCCGGCCGCTATCGCGAGGACGTCCTGGTGACCGGGATCACCGGCACCACCAAGGCTTCGCCCTTCCGCATCGCCAGCTACGGCACCGACCGGCCGGTCATCACCGGCGGCAACTTGGTCACCGGCCTTCAGCCGTGCACCAGCGCCGATCAGGCGCTGGTGGGGCCGAACTATGCCAGCATCTACAAGGCGACGATCGCCATGTCGTCGCTGTCGCACCGTGCCTTTCATGCGCTGCTGCTGACCGAGGCGGACGTCCCGCTCGATCTCGTCCAGCGCCGGGCGGTGATGGACGACCTCTTCGTGCTCGACGACTACAAGCGCTTCTACCGCAGGGACGCCGACGCGACCGTCGCCTTCGGGACGCGGACCGAGCGCCAGGTCGTCACCCGCACCAGGGGCCTCGCGGACGGCAAGGACGTGCTGCCGAGCGCGACCGTCTCGGCGATCGTCGCGGTCAATGCGGGCGGTACCTGGAACGGCAGCGCGTTCGAAGGCGGCACGACCTATGTCGCGGGCACCGACTACGTCCTGGACAGCGCGGCCAATGTCTCCTGGGCGCCCGCCGGCGCGGAACCGGCTGCGGGCAGCACCTACACCGTCGTCTACGATCGCCAGCTCGTCACCACGATCAGCCATCCGGCTGTCCTGGGCAGCTACACCGACGCCCAGCTCGCGGCATCCTCCGTCGCGATCCACGTCGCGCCGAACCTGATCGCCGTCGTCAAGGTCGCGTCGGCGACCAACGGCGTCGTCACGCTCGCGACCGACACCTATGAGGCCGATGCCAGCGCCGGCGGCCAGAAATATGCGCTCATCAACACCTTGCGCGACCTGTCGGTCGGACGCTGGGGCTATCGCGACAATGGCGACGGCACCCTGACCCTCTACGTCTGGCCGACCTCGACCGCCAATCTGGGCAGGATCGAGATCGCCGCGCGCGACCGCGCCATGGGAATCCGCAGCAGCGGCTTCGTCCAGGTCGACGGGCTCGCCTTCGCGCAATGCGCGTCCGACCTCGATGCCGGCGGCCGCCCGCTCCACCTCTACCAGTGCCCCGACGTGCTGGTCTCGCAGGTCGAGGTCTTCAACTTTTCGCACCAGCAGCGCGGCTATGGCGGCATCGTCGTCGAGAATTGCCACCGCGCCCGCCTCGACCGGTACACCGTCCGCAACGGCCAGTCGTCCGCCGGCGTCTTCATGATGGGGTACAGCGCCGCCAACCCCACCTTCGACAATCGCCTGCTCTACGGCCGCCACGAGCGCACGACCCAGACGCCGGTGCGGTGGTTCGGGCAGCAGCGCTTCTGCGACTATTACTCGCTCGACGTGGCTTGCGGCGCCGGCGCCCACGCCAATCAGCACATCGCCTATCAGGGCTGCGACAAGGGGGTGTTCTTCGGCTTTCGCGCCCAGGGCATCGCCGATGGCTTCGGGTCGTGCCAGGCGAGCAGCCGGCTCGCCTGGATCAACTGCGCCTTCGGCCTCTCCACCGATGGGCGCGGCCTCTACGACCAGATCGGCGGGTCGCAGCCGGTGCCGGGCGCGTCCAACTACGTCCTCAACTGCGCCGTCCCCCACGATCCTGCGCGCGTGGCGGCGGGCTATGCGGGGATCATGGTCGGCAGCCCGGTCCAGGCGAACAGCTGGATCCTGCGCAACAACGTCGCGCCCGGCATCGCCCCGCGCGACGGCAGCCTGTCCACCCTCACCCGCGACGGCAATCTGCTGACCAAGGGGGCGGCTGCGAACGCCAGCGAGGCGACGGTCACCCCGCTCGACCTCTATTACGACGCGGGCGCCGGGCTCGAAACCGTACCCGGATCGGTCGTGCTGTCGCGCCCGGGCGGCGACGTCGCCACGCTGGTCGCCGAGGTCGAATCCTGGCTGTCCGACCCCGATCTCAACCTGCGCCGCGATCTGCTCGGCCGCGCCTGGGATCCCGCCGATCCCGGTAACGGCCCCTATGGCAAGGCGTGGCCGATCGCCGCCGACACCACCGCGCCGACGCTCTCGGGCGTCTCCACGCAGGTCGCGGGTGCGGTCGCGACGGTCCGCGTCACCACCGGCGAGCGCGGCGGCACGATCTTCTGGGCGCGCCTGCCCGACGGGGCCACCACCCCGACCGCCGCCCAGGTCGCGCTGGGGCTGACCGCAGGCGACACCGCCGCCCTCTCGGCCGGCTCGGTCGCGGTCGCGGCGGCGGGCGAGTACCAGCTCAGTGTCGCCGGCACGACGGGGCAGACCAGCCGCATCGCGATCGTCCATCGCGATCGGCACGGCAACCTCTCGTCCGTCGCCGTCGCCTCGGCCGCCTATGGCGAATATGTCGGCACCTGGGTCGCCTTCGACGGCACCAGGGCAGTGACCCGCACGGGCGCGCTCACCGGCGCCGTCGCGGCGACCCGCTCGATGCTGCTGGCCGTGTCGATCAGCCGACCGGCCGGGACACTTGCGACGCCCTATGCCGGCGGGATCATGACCGGGACGCCGTCCGGCAGCGCCCAGATCATCGACGCAACAAACACGGGGAAATTTCGCGCCAAGATCAAGGACACCGGCGGAAGCTCCGCGTTCGACAACACGACCAACGGCGGGGCTGTCTCCGCGGACGTCCGCTACATGGTGCTCTTCGCGTATACGTCGGACGCGGCAGGCGGTCGGACCGGCAAGCACGCGGTGATCGACCTGTCGAATGGCACGCCCGTCGGCTCGGTTGTCGAGGTGAAGGGTGCCGACGCGGCGATCACCTTCAGCAATTTCACCGCCCTGACGCTGCTCAAGCTGCCCGCCTCGGTCGAGCGCTACATGCTGTGGGACAATGCAACAGCCGATCTGGGGCAAGCGGCCGGGCGCGAGTTGTTCGTCAAGGCAGCCGGTGGCCTCGTCGACCCACAGGTCGCCATCGCCGCGCTTGGCACCCCGCTGATCGCGATGGTCGGCGCCGGGCTGGCCGGCAGTGCCGGCACGGGTCCGAGCAACACGGGGCGCGGCGGTGCGTTTTCCATCAGCTGAGCATGGGGCGGCACGCACCACGGCGACGCACGACGCCCCCGACCAGCCCGAATCCGCCGATCATCATCGCCCAGCTGGCCGGCTCCGGCGCCCCGGTGAAGGTCTCACCGATTTCGATGCTGTGGATCAGCACCGGTCGGAAGCTCTGCTGCGAGAAATTGAAGAAGTGAGCGGCCTCGATGCCTTTGAAGCTGAAGGTCTGAGGTGGCCCGGCGTTGAGGTAGAAGGTGTCGGTCTGAAAGGTAGACGTCGGCACCAGCGGGTAGAATGCGTATCCGGCGACGCCCAGCGGGCCTGCGGCCTGATCGCCGAACAGCGACAGCGTGATCGAGATCGGCTGGATATTGACCGTGCGACCCGTAGCCGCCTCTCGAAAGGCAATCAGCGCGTTGGGCACCACCGCGTCGCCGCCGCGATTTCCCGGCGTCCCGGCCGGCACGGCGGCATAGCCAAAGGCCTGGACGCCATTGGCGGCTGTCTCGCTCCCCGGCTTGTCGAAGCTGATGGTGTAGCTCGCGCTCGCTGGCGCCGTGCTCACCAGTGCAGCCGCAGCCGCGATCATCCACCCTGCCCGCATCGTCCGTCTCCCCTTTGTGCTGCACATATGCCGCACTTCTCATCGACCGTGCAACTGGTAGCTTCGCCATGACCAAGCCCGACGCCCTCAAGGCCCTGCTGCTGCGTACCGTCCCGGGACTCGCCGCCGATCCCACCCGCCTCGCGCTCTTCGTCGACAAGGGGCGGGTCGCCGCGCGCGCCGGTGCCACCCTCGGCTTCGAATACCGCTACGACCTCACCATCGTGCTCCAGGACTTCGCCGGTGATCGCGACGCGGTGGTCGTCCCGCTCCTCGCCTGGATCGCCCAGGCCCAGCCCGACCTGCTCCAGCGCCAGGACTCCGAATCCTTCGCCTTCGAGGCCGAGCTGCTCGACGGGGACCTGTGCGACCTGTCGATCACCCTCTCCCTGACCGAACGTGTCGCGGTGGTGCCGCGCAATGGCGGCGGCTACGAGGTCCGCCACCTCGACGCGCCCGCCGATCCGGACAGCTTCCCCGGCGTCTGCGGCGCCAGCCTGTGGCAGCTCTTCCTGCGCGACCAGCTGATCGCCGAGACGGGCGACCCGGCGTTCCAGCCGTGACCGACGATCTCGCCCCGCTCCAGCGGCTCGTCGCCGACCTGCTCGTCCGTACCGGCGCGCCCGAGCGCCGCAGCCTGCTGCGCGCGATCGCCCGCGACGTCCGCCAGGGCCAGGCGACGCGCATCGCTGCCCAGCAGAACCCAGACGGCACTCCGTTCGCACCGCGCAAGCCGAAAGTCGCTCCGACCGGCAGCCGCTTACGCCGCCAGGGCCGCGTCCGCACCCGCGCGCTGTTCGCCCGGCTGCGCCTCGCCCGCCATCTCAAGGCCGGCGCGACGCCCGACGAGGCATGGGTCGGCTTCGCCGGCCGCGCCGCCCGTATCGCGCGGGTCCACCAGGAGGGCCTGTCCGACAGTCCCGCTCCCGGCCAGCCCGCCGTCCGCTATGCCCGCCGCGTCCTGCTCGGCATGACCGAGGCGGAGCAGGCCCGGCTGCTCGACCTGGTGCTCGCCCATGTCGCCGCCTGACGCGGTCCGGTAGAAGCCCGCTCTACCGCCCCAGCCGCTGGCACCGCGCGCCCGCTCGCGCACGACACTGCCCGCGTGACCGACACCACCTTCACCGCCGTCGACCTGTCGCGCCTGCCCGCGCCGGCCGTGATCGAGGAGCCGGGCTTCGAGGCCATCCATGCCGAGATGCTTGCCGACCTTCAGCGGCTGGTGCCCGGCTTCGACGCCACCGTCGAAAGCGACCCCGCGGTCAAGCTGCTCCAGGTCGCGGCCTATCGGGAGACGCTGCTCCGCGCGCGCGTCAACGACGCGGCCCGCGCCGTCATGCCCGCCTTCGCGATCGGCACCGATCTCGACCAGCTCGCCGCGCTCATGGGGATCGCCCGCCTCCAGCTTGCCCCCGCCGATCCCCAGGCCGGCACCCCCGCCGTGCTCGAAACCGACGAGGCCTTTCGCCGCCGCCTCGTGCTCGCGCCGGAGGGCTATTCGGTCGCGGGGCCCGCCGGCGCCTACATCTTCCACGCGCTGTCCGCCGACCCCGACGTGCTCGACGCCAGCGCCACCAGCCCCGCCCCCGGCGAGGTGCTCGTTACGATCCTGTCGCGGACCGCGGACGGCGCCGCGCCCGCTGCGCTGGTCGCCCTGGTCGACGCCTACCTGTCCGCGGAAACGCGCCGGCCCCTCACCGATCACGTCACCGTCCAGACCGCGACGATCGTCCCCTATGCGATCGAGGCGGTGGTCACCACCTATGCCGGTCCCGATCCCGCGATCGTGCTGACGCAGGCGCGTGACCGGCTGGGCGCCTATGTCGCGCGCTGCCATCGCATCGGCCTCGACGTGACGCGATCGGGGATCTTCGGCGCCCTGCATGTCGAGGGCGTCCACAACGTCCAGCTTGCCAGGCCGGCCGCGGACGTCGTCGTCGACCGCACCGCCGCGACCTGGTGCACCGCGATCAGGATCACCGCCGGCGGGGTGGGCGAGTGAGCCTGCTGCCGCCCAACGCCACCCCCCTCGAACGCGCGCTGGAGGCCGCGACCGCGCGCCTGTCGGACGTGCCCGTGCCGCTTCGCGCGCTGGTCGACCCCGATCGCTGCCCCGCGCCCCTCCTGCCCTATCTCGCCTGGGCGCTGTCGATCGACACCTGGGACCCGGACTGGCCCGACGGCGTGAAGCGCGCCCGCGTCCGCAGCGCGATCGCGATTCAGCGGCGCAAGGGCACCGCCGCCAGTGTCCGTGCCGTGGTCGCCAGCTTCGGCGGGGCGATGGCGCTGCGCGAATGGTGGCAGATGTCGCCCGCCGGCCAGCCGCACACCTTCTCCGTCGTGCTCAGCCTCGACGGCATCGTCACCACCGAGGCGACCGCGGCCTATGCCGATGCGGTGATCGCGGAGATCGCCCGCACCAAGCCCGCGCGCTCGGCCTTTACCTTCAGCCAGGCGATCACGGCCGAGGGCAGCCTCGGTCCGGTCGGCGCCGTCCGCGCCGCCACCTTCGCCCGCATCTCGCTCGACGCCTGAGGACGCTCGCATGGCCCTGACCCTCATCATCACCAACGCGGGCCGCGCCGCCCTGGTCGACCAGTCGACCGGCGGCACCCGCGCCGTCCGGATCGCGGCGGTTGGCGTGTCCGCGACCGCATTCGCCGCCTCGCCCACGACGGTCGCGCTGCCCGACGAGGTCCGGCGCATCGTCACCATCGCGGGCGAGGCGTCCGCGGCCGACGTCCTCCACCTGACGGTCCAGGACGAAACGGACGCGGTCTATACCGTCCGGTCCTTCGCGCTCTATCTCGATGACGGCACCCTGTTCGCCGCCTTCAGCCAGAGCGGCGCGATCGTGCAGAAGGCCGCGCAGTCGGTCCTGCTGCTCGCGATCGACGTCAAGCTGGTCGGCGTCCCCGCCGGCGCGATCACCTTCGGCTCGACCGCCTTCATCGATCCGCCGGCGACCACCGATCGCCGCGGCGTGGTGGAGCTGGCGACCCTTGCCGAGGCCAGGGCCGGCGAGGACGCGCAGCGCGCGGTCACCCCCGCCGCCGCCAGGGCGTCCGTGCGCGACTGGCTCGGCTACACGCCCGCCAATCGCGCCGGTGACAGCTTCGGCGGTCCGGTCGCGATCAGCCATCCCGGCCTTGCCGCCGGCCTGCGCGTCGCCCGCGCCGCGACCGGCTACGGCTTTCTCCAGCTCGGCGAAAGCGCCGACGCGACCGTCAACTGGCACTTCGGCTCCCCAGGCGACGGCACCTTCGCGGTCTACCAGGGCAATTGGGGCACCGGAGTCGCGCGCCTCAGGGTGACGGCGACCGCGATCGCCTTCAACGACGCCCCCATGTGGACGGCCGCGAACGACGGCGCGGGCTCCGGGCTCGACGCCGATCTGCTCGATGGGCAGCAGGGCGGCTGGTACGCCGACGTCGCGGCGCGGCTCGGCTACACCCCCGCCAACCGCGCCGGCGACGGTTTCGCCGGTCCGGTCGCGATCAATCATCCCGGCCTTGCCGCCGGCCTGCGCGTCGCCCGCGCCACGACCGGCTACGGCTTTCTCCAGCTCGGCGAAGGCGCCGACGCGACCGTCAACTGGCATTTGGGCTCCGGCGGCGACGGCACCTTCGCGGTCTACCAGGGCAATTGGGGCACCGGAGTCGCACGCCTCAAGCTGACGGCGACTGCGATCACGTACAACGACGCTTCCATGTGGACGGCCGCGAACGACGGCGCCGGCTCCGGGCTCGACGCCGACCTGCTCGACGGGCTTCAGGCCAGCGCCTTTGTCCGCGCCGACGCGTCCACCACGACCGCGCCGGACGTCGCCATCGACCTGCCCAACAGCGGCTACGGCATCGCCCTCCGGCTGGGCGGCAACGGCTACACCGCCGGCGGGCTGCGCGCGTCGGTGGTCTCGACGGACGGTACGCTCCACCTTGACGCGGCCGGCGTCAAGCCGATCTATCTCGCCTGGTTCGCGGGCGCCGGCGTCGTCTTCGGCAACGGCGCCGGCGCGGCGGTCGCGACCGTCAGCAAGGCCGGGGTGGTCACCGCTGCCGGCGTGACCGCCGCCGCGATGGCGCGCAGCGGGTTCGCCCTGTGGGGGCCGGACAATGACGGGGCGGGATCGGGGCTGGACGCCGACCTGCTCGACGGGCAGCAGGGCGGCTGGTACGCCGACATCGTCGCACGTCTGGGCTACACCCCCGCGAGCCGCGCCGGCGACACCTTCAGCGGCGACGTCGCGCTGGCGACGACCGTCGCGCTCCGCTCCGCCCCTTTCCCGAACAGCTTCCTCCAGCTGAACGACGGCACCCAGGGGGCCCGCCTGTCCACCGATGGCGGCTTCCTGATGCGCGCCGGTGCCAACGTCATGACCGTTCCGGCGATCGGGACCGTCACCTTCAACGGCTCCACCATGTGGACCGCCGCCAATGACGGCGCGGGCTCCGGACTCGACGCCGACCTGCTCGACGGCCAGCAGGGCGGCTGGTACGCGGACGTTCCCGCCCGTCTCGGCTACGCGCCGCTGCCTGCCGCCAGCTACACCGCCGGCGACGTCCTCGCCAAGGCGGTCACCGTCGACGGCGCGGGGTCCGGGCTCGATGCCGACCTGCTCGACGGCTATCACGCGTCCGACTTCGTCCGGACCAGCGCCAGCAGCTTCACCAGCCCCGGCTATCGCCAGCACTCGGACGGCTTCATCGAGCAATGGGGCGAGATCGCGGGACCGATCACCACGCGCGGCAATCGCGCCGTCGCCTTCCCGATCGCCTTCCCCAATGTCTGTCTCGGGATCGAGGCGATCGCGATCAACCCCAACGCGACCACCTCGGGCGGCACCACCACGATCCAGCGGGTGGCGCTCTCCCCCAGCGGCGCCACCCTCCGCGCCCAGAACGAAGACAACGCCATCTCCGATTGCGCCGGCGGGATCAGCTGGCGCGCCTGGGGCCATTGAGGAGCACAGTCATGAAGATCACCATCGGCGCCTACGATCCCGACACCCGCCAGGTGTCGGTCACCTTCGAACAGGGGGCGGTCGTCCATAGCCGCCCCGTCAACGCGTGCCATGCCGAGGACGGCAGCTACGACGAGGCTGCGACCGAAGCGCGCGTCGCCGACGTCGGCCGCGGCGTCGCCCAGAAGATCGCGGTCGGCGCGATCCTGCCGACCCCGGACGAACCGGCCGATCCCGCCTGACTGCGCAGGGGTGCGAGGGGGGGGGGCGATCCGGTAGAGCCGACTTCTACCGGCCCGCCCCCGCGCGACCCCGCGCGCCGGGCGGCATGGTCCCGCATCGTGACCGCCATCTCCGATCCCCGCCGCGCGCTCGGCAATGTCATCCAGCTCGGCACCGTCGACGCCGTCGACCTGTCCGAGGCGACCTGCCGCGTCCGGGTCGGCGGCATCGTCACCGGCGATCTTCCCTGGCTCGGGAGCCGCGCCGGCGCCACCCGCATCTGGTCGCCCCCCAGTGTCGGCGAACAGGTCGTCCTGCTCTGCCCCGAAGGCGACATGGAAGCCGCGCTGGTCTGGGGCGGCCTGTGGTCCGACGCGCACCCCGCCCCCGCCGACGACGCCGGCACCGCCGCCGTCTTCGCCGACGAGGCCCGCATCGCCTACGAGCCGAACGCCCACGAGCTCGACATCATCCTGCCGTCGGGCGGCACGATCCACATCGATGCGGCGGGCGGCGTCCTGATCGACGCCCCGGTCACCATCAAGGGCGACGTGTCGATCCAGGGCGACGTCCAGGTCACCGGCAAGGTCACCGCGTCCGACGACGTCGTCGGCGGGGGCAAGAGCCTCAAGGGGCACAAGCACGCCGGCGTCCAGGCGGGCGGCGCGATCTCGGGGCCGCCGCAATGATCCGGATCGTCGCTGGCACCCTGCTCCTGATCGCCGCCGCGATCTGCCTCGCCCATGACGCCGCTTCGCTCCCCGCCCGTGTGCGCGAGCAGGAACGCCGCTCCGAGGTCGACGACTGGGCCGATCACGCCCTCGGCATCCACGCCGAGCACGCCTGCGGTCTCGCCGGCTGGATCGCGGGCATGACCTGCCTCATCTGCGGCTTGGCGGTGCTGTCATGACCGGCATGGACGCCGCCACCGGCGCGCCCCTGTCGGGCGAGGATCACCTCCGCCAGTCGATCGCCGACATCCTGTCGACCCCGATCGGCAGCCGGGTCGCGCGCCGCGACTATGGCTCGCTCCTGCCCGAGCTGGTCGACCAGCCGATGAACCCGCTCGGCCGCATGCGCCTCGTCGCCGCCACCGCGCTCGCCATCGCCCGGTGGGAACCGCGCATCCGCGTCACCGCGCTGTCGCTCCAGCAGGTCGGCCGCGCCGCCTTCTCGATCCTGATCGAGGGGCGGCGGACCGACCTCGCGCAGGGCAATGCCCGTACCCGCCTTCTCGTGCCCCTGCCCGCCTCGGGCAGCCTCACCGTCTTCGCCTGAAAGGGAGCCTCATGCACGGCATCACCATCACCGAGATCACCGACGGCGCCCGCTCGCTCGCCCCTGTCGCCACCGCGGTCATCGGCCTGGTCGCGACCGGCACCGCGCCCGCGGGCGCCGCCACCGCCGCGCTCGACGTCGCCTTTCCGCTCAACCGCCCCGCGCTGGTCACCGACCTCGACGCCGCGATCGGGGTCGCCGGCACCGGCGGCACGCTGCGCCTCGCGCTACAGGCGATCGCCGACCAGGCCCGCGCGCCCGTGGTCGTCGTCCGCGTCGCGGCCGGCGCCGACGCGGCCGGCACCAGCGCCAATGTCATCGGCGGGACGGTCAATGGCGTGAAGACGGGGATGCAGGCGCTCACCGCCGCGGAGGCGCAGCTCGGCATCCGCCCGCGCATCCTCGGCTGCCCGGGGCTCGACACCGTCGCGGTGCGCGCCGCGCTGGTGGTCGTCGCCGACAAGCTGCGCGGTTTCGCCTATGCCAGCGCGATCGGCGCCGACATCACCGCCGCCGTCGCCGATCGCGCCACGGTCGGCGCGCGCCGGCTGATGCTGCTCTATCCCGATTTCGTCGCCTTCGATCCCGTCGCCAAGGCGAACGCGACCAGCTTCGCGGTCGCCCGCGCGCTCGGCCTGCGCGCCCGCCTCGACGGGGAACAGGGCTTCCACAAGTCGCTGTCCAATGTCCCCGTCGAGGGCGTGCTGGGCCTCACCAGGGACATCGGCTTCGACGTCCAGGACCCCGCCTGCGAAGCCGCGCTGCTCAACGACAAGCAGGTCACCGCCCTGATCCGGACCAGTTCGGGCTACCGCTTCTGGGGCAACCGCACCACCGTCGACCCGACCAGCCCCTTCAGCTTCGAGGTCGCGGCGCGCACCGCGGACGTGCTGATGGACACGATCGCGGGCGGCATGATGTGGGCGATCGACAAGCCGCTGCGCCCCAGCCTGGTCAAGGACATCGTCGAGACGATCAACGGCACCATGCGCGAGCTCAAGGCCAAGGGCCGCATCGTCGACGGCCGCGCCTGGTTCGAACAGAAGGCCGGCAAGAACGACACCGCCCAGCTGTCCGCGGGCAAGGTGACGATCGACTACGACTTCACGCCCGTCCCCCCGCTCGAACACCTCCTCCTCAACCAGCGCATCACCGACAGCTACCTCGCGGACTTCGCGAGCGGGCTGGCGGCCTGATCGCGCGCGGCCTGATCCCTCACACCCGGAGCTGACCCATGGCGACGCCGCAGATGCTGAAGAACATGAATCTGTTCAACGAGGGCCAGTCGTGGCTGGGCGAGGTGAAGAGCGTCACCCTGCCCAAGCTCGCCCGCAAGCTGGAGGAGTATCGTGGCGCCGGCATGGACGCCGCGATCAAATACGACATGGGCGGCGAGCCGCTGGAGCTGGAGGCGGTCTATGGCGGTCCGATGCGCGGCATCCTCGCGCAATACGGCGCCACCAGCGCGGCCGGCGTCTTCCAGCGCTTCGTCGGCTACTATCAGGACGACGGCACCGGCGAGGGCGCGACCGTCGAGGTCACCGTCCGCGGCCGGCACGAGGAGATCGAGGCGGGCGAGCAGAAGCCGGGCGAGGCCGGCGACTTCAAGGTCAAGTCCGCGCTGGTCTACTACCGCCTCGACTGGAACGGCCGCACCCTGATCGAGATCGACGTGCCCGGCATGGTCTTCCTGGTCGACGGGATCGATCGCCTCGCCGAGCAGCGCGCCGCCATCCTCTGACCCTCCGTGGCGGCCCGGCCCGCCGATCCTCCCTGGCGCCGGCGGGCATCCCGCCGGCCCACGCGGTAACTGAAAGCACGAGCCATGGACGCCCAGACCAGCACCAGCCCCAGCAACGACCCCAGCACCAGCACCGCCGCGATTGCCGCCCCCGGCTTCACCCTCGACGCCCCCGTGACCGTCACCGGCACCACCGTGATCGAAGCGGGCATCCGGATCACGCTCCGCCGTCCCGGCTCGGGCGAGCTGCGCGGCCTCCATGTCTCGGCGCTGCTCAACGGCGACGTCTCGGAACTGCTGGCCCTCGCGCCGCGGATCAGCACCCCGCCGATCCCCAAGGGCGCCGACCTCGATCCCGCCGACCTCACCCAGCTCGCCGGCGAGGTCGTGGATTTTTTGCTGCCGAAGGCCGCGAAGGCGGCCTTGCCGACGACGTAGAGGAGATCATGGCCGACGTCGCGACCGTCTTCGGCTGGTCGCCCGACGCCATGGACCCGATGCCCGTGCCCGAGCTGATGCGCTGGCACACCCGCGCGATCGATCGCTTCAAGGCGCAGGCGCGCCAGCGCTGACCGGAGGACGCCACCCATGGACCGCAACCTCCGCATCCGCATGCTGCTCGAAGCGGGCGACCGCGCGTCCCGCCCCCTGCGCGACATCGCCGGCGGCGGCACCGCCGCGGCCCGTGCGCTAAAGGGCACCCGCGATCGGCTCGACGAGATCAAGCGCGCCCGGATCGACGTCGCCGCCTTCCGCAAGCTCAAGACCGGCGTCCGCGACACCGAACGCGCGCTTGCCGCCGCCCAGGCCCGCGTCACCGCGCTCGGCCGCGCCAACGCCCAGGCGGGTGCGCCGACCCGCGCGATGACGCGCGACTTCGATCGCGCCCGCACTGCCGCCGAGCGCCTCGCCCGCCAGCACGGCGACGAGCAGCGCCAGCTGGGCGATCTGCGCACCCGCCTCCGCGAAGCCGGGGTCGAGACCACCGCACTCGCCCGCCACGACCGCGAGCTGCGCGACGCCGCGGCCCGCACCGGTGTTGAGCTCGAGCAGCAGACCGCCCGCGTCGGGCGCCTCGCCGATCGCCAGCGCCGTATGGTTGCCGCGCGTGAAGGATTTGGCCGCGCACAGCAGGTCGCCGGCGGCATGGCCGCGAGTGGCGCCGCCGCGGTCGGCACAGGGGTGGCGATTGGCGCCGGCATTTGGCGCGGCGTCGAGGGCGCTCAGGCCTTCGAGTCGACAATGACCGACATCGGCCAGAAGGCTGACCTGTCGCGGGTTAAAACCGCGCAGCTCGGCCGCGAGCTGCTTGGCGCAGCGAAGGCTGCCAATCAGATGCCTGATGCCATGCAGGCAGGTGTCGACACGCTGACCGGCTTCGGTCTCGCCCCGGCCAAGGCGGTCGCGATGATGCGCCCCATCGGACGCGCCGCGACGGCTTACAAGGCAGAGATTGCGGACCTGTCCGCCGCCGCCTTCGCCGCCACTGACAATCTCAAAGTCCCGATCGAGCAGACCGGGAAGCTTATCGATGTGGCAGCGACCGCTGGCAAGATGGGCGCGTTCGAGATCAAGGATATGGCCGGCGCGCTGCCGTCGCTGACCGCAGGCTATCAGGCGCTTGGCCAATCGGGCGTGGGTGCCTTCGCAGATCTGACGGCAGCTCTTCAGATCGCTCGCAAGGGGACCGGCGATTCGGCGAGCGCAGCAACCAATCTGGAAAACGTGATCCAGAAGATTGGTTCACCTGCCACCATCCGTGCCTTTAAGAAGATGGGCGTCGATCTGCCGGCGGCGATGAAGCGTGCCTATGCCGAAGGCAAGACGCCACTGGAGGCCATCGCCGAGCTGACCGCTAAAACGACGAAGGGAGACCTAGGCAAGATCGCTTTCCTGTTCGAGGACGCCCAGGTTCAGCAAGGCCTTCGCCCACTGATCCAGAACATGGACGAATATCGTCGGATCCGTTCTGCTGCTTTTGCCGCGTCAGGTACCACCGACCGCGACTTCGCCGAGCGCATGCAGGACTCGGCCGAGCAGACCAAAGCGCTCCGCCTCAACGCCCAGCTGCTCGCGATCAACCTCGGATCGATGCTGCTCCCCACCGTCAACGCGGTCACGAGCCGCGTCGCCCGCTTTGCCGGCTGGATCGGCGCCGCGGCACAGCGTCACCCCCGCCTTGCCAAGGCTGCGGGCCTTGTCGGCATCATCCTGTCCGGTCTCTTCCTCATCTTTGGGCTTGGCGCGATCGCGCTCGCGGGGATCATGGGTCCGATCGCGATCTGCAACGCCGGCCTGGTCGCGATGGGCGTGTCGGGGGGCATCGCCTCGGCGGGGCTGCTGCCGATCCTCGGCACCGTCGCGCTGGTGGTCGGCGCGATCGCGCTGCTCGCCGGCGCCGCCTACCTGATCTACCGCAACTGGGGCGCGATCACCGGCTTCTTCGCGGGGATCTGGGCGCACATCAGGGCCAGCGTCACCGGCAACCTCGCCTATATGGCGGCCCTGCCCAGCCGCTTCGTCACCTTCGGCCGTGACATGATCGGCGGGCTGATCCGCGGCATCCTGGGCATGCTCGGCCAGCTCAAGGCGACGATCGTCGGCGCGGCCGGCGCGGCCGCGGCCTGGTTCAAACAGAAGCTCGGCATCCGTTCACCGTCCCGCGTCTTCATGGGGCTGGGCGGGCACGTCATGGGCGGGCTCGACCGCGGGCTGGCGGACGGCGCGGCCGCCCCGCTTGCCCGCGTCCGCCGGGTCGCGGGCCACCTCACCGCCGCGATGGCGGCGTCCGCCGCGGCGACGCCCGCGATCGCGCTCGACCTGCGCGGCGCCGACGCCCGCGAGGCGCTGTCCCGCGGCGCTGCCGCCCGCAGCGAGTTCCGCACCGCCGAACGCGCCGCCACCCGCCCGCGCGCCGCACCCGTCGCGCAACGCCCCGCGGAATATCATTTCCACATCACCCAGGCGCCCGGCCAGTCGCCCGAGGATCTGGCCCAGGCGATCCGCGACCAGATCGAGCGGCTCGACCGCCGCGCCCGCGCCGATGCCCGCGCCAGCTATCGCGACGATCCCGATGGGGAGGACGTATGAATCTGATGGCGCTGGGGATGTTCGTCTTCTCCCTCCCAACGCTCGCCTATCAGGACCTGGAGCGGAAGCGATCGTGGCGCCACGCCCGCGCCGGCCGCTTCGGCGCGCTCGACGCGGTCCAATATACCGGTCGCGACAATGACGAGATCACCCTGGCGGGCGACGCCCCCGCCGAACTGATGCAGGGCGCCGCGTCGATCGACCGGCTGGTCGAGATGGCCGCGGACGGCGCATCCTGGCCGCTGGTCAGCGGGTCGGGCACCGTACTCGGCGACTTCGTCATCACCAGCATCGGCGAGCGCCACCGCGAGTTCTTCGCCGACGGCACCCCGCGACTGATTGCCTTCACCCTCCAGTTGCTGGAGGTCGACGCTCCCACCACCGGCACCGGCCCCGCCGCATGAGTGCGGTCGCCGACTTCCTCGTCACCGTCGACGGGCAGGACATCACCCCCGTGCTCAAGGGGCGGGTCGGTGCCGGCGCCCGCACCCGCCCGCGCCTGATCGCCTTGCGCCTGTCGGAACGGCGCGGCGGTGATGCCGACCAGCTGGAGATCACCCTCGACGACAGCGACGGCCGCCTCGCGATCCCGCGCGCGGGCGCGGCGATCGCGGTGCGGCTCGGCTGGGGGTCGGGCGCCGGCGTCCAGGTCGGGCTGGTCGACAAGGGCCGCTTCGTGGTCGACGAGATCGAGCATGGCGGCGCACCCGACCAGCTCGTCATCCGCGCCCGCTCGGCTGACCTCACCAGCGCGATCCGCACCCGGCGCGAGCATGGCTGGCACGCGACCACGCTGGGCGTGATCGTCCGCGCCATCGCCGCGCGCAACCGGCTGACCGCGCACGTCGCCCCCGCCCTCGCGGGCATCCCGGTCGGTGCACTGGCCCAAAGCCGCGAAAGCGACATGGCGCTGCTCCGCCGCCTCGGCCGCGAGCACGACGCCACCGCGACCGTCAAGCGCGGCAGCCTCGTCTTCGCGCCGATCGGCGCCGGCGTCACCGCAGGCGGCAAGCCGATCCCCCGCGCCACCCTCACCCGCGCCGCCGGCGACCGGCACAGCTTCCGGATCGAGAAGCGCGAGGAGGCCGGCGCGATCGAGGCGAGCTGGCACGACCGCAAGGGCGCCAAGAAGCAGACGGTCAAGGTCGGCAGCGGTGCGGGCGAGACCCGCCGCCTCGCCCGCACCTACGGCTCCGAAGGTGCCGCCCGCGCCGCCGCCAAGGCCGAGGCCGGCCGCGCGGCCCGCGCGCCCCGCAAGCTCGACCTCGGCCTCGCGCTCGGTCGGCTCGACCTCTACCCCGACCGCCCCGTCACCGTGTCGGGCTTCAAGCCCGAGATCGACGCCACCCGCTGGCTGCTCGCCGACGTCACCCACGAACTGCTCGCCGATCGCGGGTTCACCAGCGCGCTGACGCTGGAACTGGCTCTATGATCCAGCGGCTATTTGCTTTGCCGGACTTCTGCGGAATAGGCTTGATGCGGATGGGTCAAGGCAGGATGGCGAGTCTGTAGCAGCCCCTGGTTCACCATTGGAGCGACGATTCTCTTTCGCAGGCTGGCTGCGTTACGGCCCACTAACCGTCCGAGCTGATGTATGTTCAGCCAGCCGCCCTGCGAGCAGAGATCAAAAATCGTCCTTCTGACTTGGTCCGTGCTCGAGTCTGCCGACCGTGCTGCTTTCGCAATCTCTTCTAAGAGCCCCCACCAGGCATCGTGATCCTCTCCGGCGTCTTCCGCTACGCGATCGTGAGTTCTAGCATTGCTACTTGGGACAGAGCTTCGGACAGAGCTTGGGACAGAGCTTAGGACAGAGCTTAGGACAGAGCTTGGGACAGAGCTTGGGACAGAGCTTGGGACAAGGCTAGCGACATGTTTCGCGACAACCCCGTCGCTCGACGCGAGAAGACCGTCGGCGTCATTAGCGGCATCTGGCACCGATCGAGGCCTTTTAGCCGCACTACGCAGACCGTAACTGGTTCCACGGCCTGTACCGTCACGCCGCAAGAAGCCTGCCTTGACGAGGCTCTGCAGGGTCTTGGTTAGATCGGTCCGATGCATCGCGAGAACCTCTTGCAATCGCGCATTTGTGATGCCTGCCTCCTCGAAGGCAAGCGCTAGGATCTGCACCTCTTCTGGCTTGAGCATCTCCAACTTGCCTGCGAAACGATCTCTAAGTACCTCGAGAGTGTCCCCAGAGAGAATGCTTGTCATCGGCAACGTCAAAGCGACCCTGTCAGGGTGCTGCGTTTCTTGGATGCGCGGGGATCTTAGGCGTGCGTCGGACCAACTCGTCCGGATTTTATCCATACCGGACCCGGCCTTGTCGCCCGCTCCCATCAGCTGAAACATAATCTGAAGAGACTTATTTCGGCACTCGCTGATACCACCCTTGAGTAGCTGCTCGTGCGAAACGAGAAGCGTCCCTGGATTAGAAAGCTCAATCCGATCACGATATCTGTCGAGAACGACGCCACCCTGTCCTGAGTAATCGGCATGCACTAAGGCATTGACGACCGCTTCTCGCAAAGCGACAGCCACGCCCGTTTCATCGAACCGATACATCGTGGCATCGACCTGGAACGGTGTCTTTAGATCGGTAATCAACCTCGGCAGAACGCGGTTGTAGAACTGGAAGAGATTGCCTTCCCACGTGCCGTCTAAGGTGATCCGGTCGGTCCAGCGTTGCGCTGGATCGTCGCTAAGGCGCTCTCGAAAATCTAAATTAAATTGCGGGATAGCTTCAGGTGACCTGATCGACGCGTCCAGCCCAAACATCAGCAAGCCAGCCAGGGTCAGCCCCTCTCTGCCGGTGGCCCGCTCCCGCCGCCAACCGCCTAGCTTGAGCAACAGGGTCTTGTCGTCCTCAAGCAGCCATGGATGGTTGGCGTTTGAACTGGCCATCCTATTTCGATATTGCTGCATAGTTGGCTGATGCACATCATCTAAGCCGAAGTGGTCGAGTATCCTGCTGTCAGCAGGTTCGGAAGACTGATCCGCGAACATCCGGCGAACCTCATCCGCAGTGCACCGGTAATCGCCTGTATGGTCTCTCCTATACGAATGGCGAATGGGATCGTTGTTGAGGTAAATAGGCCGCTGGAGCCGGTTGGCTCGGGGTACTATGATTTTGATACATGGACTTGGCCCGCCCAAGTCCACAACTTGGACGTCATCCTCCACAAGCAGGTTGCAGCTTATCTTCATCGGGTTGTGCAACACGCTCCAGATAGCATCCTGCATCCTTGAGGGGTCAGCAATCCCATGTACGTCTATACTACCGTTCTTCTCGGCAACGCCGAGAAACACTGTGCCTCCATTGGTGTTTGCAAACGCCGAGTACGTTTCCCAAAGCGAGCTGGGCAGACCGCCCTTGGCTGACTTAAGCTCAACATCTACACTCTCGTAGAACGACGGATTGTCAAAAAGCGAGAGCTGCCTTGGAGGCCGCGCAACATCATTCATAAAACACGTTGCCCACAATCTGGACCCTGCTACCTTGTCCCATGTCATCACCCGGTTGACTGCCGCGACCCACTTCTCGGGCACCTTGCGCCCGCGCTTGCCGGCCTGGCGCTCTCAGATCCGCTATCCGACGTCGCCATAGGTTTCCGGGAGATGGAGCAGTAGGAATTCGCCCGCTTTGTCCTCGAAGACCTGGTCATCCTCTAGGTTGATATCGGGGACCCTGCCTGGAAAGTCGACGCGCAGCACAGCAGCGCCAGTCGTTGGATGCTCGACGACCCGAGTGTCATACCCCCACGTTTGAGGCGCCATCGGGTCAACCTGAAGAGCAGCTGCTAAGTAGCAATCCATGGCTTCATCGGACTCTGATCGGCCCGGACGATCACCCGCCACCTTCGCCGCTTGGGCCTGGAACTGGCTCTCGGTAAGCGCACCTTGCTCCCGTAATTGCGCCAATTGCTTCAGTTTTTCCGAAACACTCATCATGCCTCCGATTGTATAGCCTAGAACCCCAGCGCCTCGTCCCACGTCATCACCCGGTGCACCGCCGCGACCTGCGCGTCGGGCACCTCGAAGGTCAGCTCCGGATTGTACTGGCGCAGCACCACCCGCCCCGGCCGGCGCCGCACCAGCGTCTTGATAAGGACGTGGCGGATTTCCTCCCCGTCGAACGTCGGCCCGCGCAGCTGGACCACCACGTCCTCACCCACGCTCGGCTGGCGCTTGGGATCGACCAGCACCCGCCGCCCCGAATCGTGGCGCGGCTCCATCGAATGCCCGGCCACGATCACGACGTAGAGGTCGGGCCGCCCCGTGATCCCGATCGGCCGCGCCATCCGGTCCAGCGGCTCGGCCATGTGCACTTCGGTCTGCTCGACCTTCACAACGACTCCATGCTCGTCGTCATAATCCAGATCAGCGCCTAGTGCAGTCCCGAAGACCGGCAGGTCTTTGGGAAGGCGGCGGAATGTCTCCGGCCGGACAGGCTGCTCCGGGTCAATGGTGCGCTCGATCGCCTGCTCGCGCCCGAGCAGCCAGTCGGAGTTCGTGCCCAGCTCGACCGCGATCGCGTCGAGGCGCGCGGCGCCCGGCATCAGTCCGCGGTTGATGTTTCTGATCGCGTCCGGCTGCCCCAACGCCGCCATCGACACTTCTCGCGCAGTGACGTTGCGCTCGAGCAGCTTGGCAGCCAGCCTCTCCTTCAGAATCTCCGGCACCCTGCTCATGCGGCGTTTCTGCCGCAAAGGTACGTACGCTGCGAGCGGCGAATTAGCCGTTGACAGATGCGGCTTATTCGCCGCACATAAGCCGCATGGCCGAAACGTACGAAGACGCGCTGCGCATCATCGCCGAGAGCTACGGCCGGGCCATCGCGATCAGCGGTGGCATGTCGCTCGCACGGGTGGCGACGATCGTCGTCAACCGCGGCTCGTTCTTCGATCGACTGTCGCAGGATACATCCTTCTCGGCGAAGAACCTCGGAAAGTTCGCAGAGTGGTTCCGAACCGAAGAGAACTGGCCGCACCGCTCGATCCCCACAGATGCGGCAGAGGCGCTCTTCAGCATCGGTCGCCCGCCGCGTGCCACCGCACAATGCGGCGAAGGCGCCACAACCGTCGATTGCGATCGACACGAGCTTTCGCATCGGAAGCGCGCATGACCCGCCGCCTCTACCGCATCGATCATTACGGGCGCCGTACCCCCGCATCCTGGTGGCGGCAGCTCCTGTTCCGCCTCTCCCTCATCGGAGCCCGCCGCGCATGACCGACCTTCGCCAGGGAGTCAGCCCCGCCGCCCACGCCGTCCTCGACCTGCTCGACGCCGAAGCCGACGGCTGGGGCAACGCGCACACCCTCGCCGGCCAGCTCGACGAGGCGCGCCTCGCCGCTGCGACCGCCCATGGCCACTACATCACCCATCGGCCGCTCGCCGAACTCCGCCCCTACGCGGTCGAGGCGGCAGCCCGGCTGATCGACGCGGTGCGCGAGATCGACCGGTGCATCGCGGCGGGTGAGAAGTGATCGAGCAGCGCCTGTGACCAAGCTCCGCACCCCCCTCACCTTCGCCGACGCGATGACCCGCGTCGCCGGCGCGATCGGCTGGGCCGAGGCCGCCCGCATCGCCGGCCGATCCGACCGCACCCTGCGCGCCTGGTCCGACCCCGAGCTGACCCAGACGCCCCCGATCGCGCTCGCGCTCGACCTCGACGCCGCGTTCCGCGCGGCGGGAGGCGACGGTGCGCCCTTTCAGGAAGCGTACGACTTCCAGCTCGACGTCGCGCGCGAACGCCAGGATGCCTGCCGCCACGCGCTCGCCGCCGACATCGCCGTCGTCGCGCGCGAGCTGGGGCAGGCGGTCGCCGCCGCCATGGCCCTGCTCCAATCCAGTGCCTCGTCGCGGGACGTGCATCGCGCGTTCGCCGAGGTCGCCGAGGCCGCTGCCGCGCTCGACGCGCTCCAGCTTCGGCTTGCCAGCTTCCTTCCGCCGGGCGTGGGGCTCGATGCGGGGAAGGCGGGGGGACCCCAGTGAAGAAGCCGACCCACACCCGACTGCCGACGATGGAATGCCCGGACTGCCGCGCGCGGATGATTACCCGCTCGTCCGAACCGGTGACCGCCTCCGTGCGCGAGCTGCGCCTCGTCTGCTCCGATCCCGACTGCGGCGCCTATTTCTACGGCCAGCTCGCGCTGGTCCGCACCGTGCGCCGCGGCCCCACCCCCAACCCGGACGTCCGCCTCCCTTTCGCCAGCCTGCCCCGGCCGGCGAATGAGAACATGCGGACGCCCGCCAACGACGTGACCGGCCTCGGCGCTGCGATCGGCGCGCTCATGACCACCTGACCCTGCGGCCACCCGGCCGCACTCGCCCCGCACTGTCCCGCCCCCGGCCGGAAGCACCCCGCTTCCGGCGACGCCCCCGCCTTGTCCGAAGAGGAGCCCTGCCATGAAGCACTTCGTCCTGCCCGCCCGCCAGCACGGCAAGAGCCTCGCCGCCAAAGCGGCGCGCGCCTTGGAGTCGGTCGTCACCGGCCCCCTCACCCCCGGCGATTACCTCCGTCTGCGCCGCGAGGCCGCTGGCCGGTCTGCCGACCAACTCGCCCGCGACCTCGTCACCGTCATCGCCCACAATCGGCCACTGCCGAAGCGCGCGCCCAGCATCGCCGAACTTGGCGCGCGCTACATGCGGATGCTCGACACGGTACGGCTGCTCGAAGCGCCGCGCAGCCTGTGCCTCGACACCGAGCTGCTCGACGCGATCGCCAGCATCATCCCCTTCGATCCCGCGGTCTACCACCAGCTCGCGACCGAGCCCGCAGATCGCCACCCCCGCATTTGCCGCAGCTGCGCCTGCTCCGATCACGATCAGTGCGCGACCCATCACGAGTGCTGCCGCTGGATCACTCCCCAGCTCTGCTCCCATTGCGTCGAGGGCGGCCTTCGCATGGCCGCGAAGGTGGCGGCATGAGCGCCCCGGCTGCTTGCGAGCCGCGCTCGCGGGACGCGGCAAACGCCGCCCGCTCGGCCCGCCGGGCCGCGGGCCTCGCCTGGGCGCGGGCTTGGCGCGAGCGGAACCGCCCGATCTTTGACCGGCTGGAGGCGGAAGGCCGCTTCCTGCCCTGGGAGCTCGGCCGATGACCCCGGCACCGCTGCCGCCCCGCTCGCGCCTGCGCCGCACCGTCCGCGCCGGCCTGGTGACGCTCGCCGTGATGGTCGCCGCCCCGATCCTGCTGGTGATCTTCCTCCACCGGCTGGGCGCGGGCACGCGATGACATGGCCGGCGAACCCGTCTGCGGCGACCGCGCCCTGTACCAGGGCATCGGCCAGCGCCGCGGTAAGCAATGCGATGTCCTCATGGCGCGCCGCGTTCACGCGGCGATCCGCTTCGACGACGGCATCGCCGCGCTGTGCCTCACCGCGGACCTCCTGGTCGTGCCCCGCCGCCCGGCCCCGATGTGGTGACCGCGCCCGTCATCCCCGCCCGGTGCGATCCTCTCCTACCGGAGCGGCCTCTGGCGTCCCCGCCATTGCGTCCCCCAGCACGAGGTCTTCAGCCATGACCACGCTTCCCGCATCCGCTTCCGATCGCCATCCCGCGATCAGGGGCGATGATGCCGCCCGTTCCGCAAAGGCGGAACACGTCGCCCGCTCCGTCGCGATCACCCGCATGATGGGCATGGAAACCGCCTCGATGCTGCTCGGCGGCAAGCCGGCGCTCGCCGAAGTGCTCGACGTCACCGACCGCGCCCTGCGCTACAAGCTGACCGGCGACCGCAGCATATCGAACGCCGAACTGGTCGCCACCGCCGATGCCCTCGACGCCCGCGCCGCCAAGCTCGCCGCACACGCCGGCAAGCTCCGCGCCGAGGCACGGTCGTGACCGCCCCCGCCATCATTCGCGCCGACGGTGTCGACTGGCCGCTCGACACCTTCATCGACGCCTATCGCCTGACCCGCGTCGACCGCTTCGACGCGCCGCCCTGCACGTCGATCGACGCCAGCGGTGTTCGTGTCCAGGCGGTGACCCGCACCGGCGAGCTGATCGCCGATCGCACGGCGGACGCGCTGATCTGGGGCGACATCATCGCCTACCGCCCGGTCGAGGGTACCCGCGCCGCTACCCCCTGCCTCGGCTGCGACCAGCCCGTCATGCGCGACAGCGATGCCGAGGTTTGCGAGGCCTGTGAGGACTTGGCGGACGAGGTCGGGCTGTGCTGATGACGGCACCTGCCCCGGCGCGTGATGTATCCGCACTCGCTGACCTCGCGGCACGCTACCAACAGCTGCTGTCGCCCGCGGCGCGGGAACGCCGTGCCCGCGAAGGGGCCTGGGCATGGTCCCTGCTCGCCAGCATCCACATAGCGCGGCAGGGAGCCGCAGAGACCTGCGACTACACTCACCTCGACCGGCTCATCGCCGGTCGCGACGACCGTCTCGCCACCTTCGGCCGTCCGGATCGCGCCTTCGCGCGCGACTTCCTGATCCCTTGGGGCCGCTTCTACCGCGACACCCGGCCGGAAATGCTCCCGGCGTGGCGCAAGGTGTGGCGCGACGCCCGCACCGATGTCGCCGCATGAAGCCGAACCCCGGCTACTGCCCGTCCGAGGCGATCGGCAAACGCGTCCGCGTCCGCCTCGCCCATGGCGGCATCGGCCGCACCGACGACAATCCCATGTCCCCGCCCGGCTGGGCCGCGGACGGCCGGGGCGGCTGCGACTGGCGCCACACCGGCAGCCCCTTCGCCATCGCCGAATACGAGGTCATCGCCTGATGCTCCAGCGCACCACCACCCGCACGTATCGCGTCGCTCACCTGTTCTGCGACATCGGCACCGACGCAACGGGCTTCAACCAAGCCAATCCGCGGCAAGCCTCGAACGGCTTGGACGCGGCATGACACGTACCCTGTCCTTCGACGAATTCGTTGCGCTGCGATACCTGCAATGCGGGTCCAGCACGGCCACACACCACGTCGCCCGGACCCTCGGATACGATCGAGTCCACGGAATTTGTGCGACCCGCCGCGCGCGGACCCTGCTGCGCCGGCTCGGCCGATGGGGCTTGGTCGTGGGCGACACCGGCATGGGCGGTGGTGGCACTCGCTGGGGGAAAATTACGGAAGCCGGGGTGGAGGCGCTGGCATGATCGGCATTGCTTCCGTGCAGATCGGCCCGGCAACCCTCTACCTCGGCGACGCGTACAGTATCCGCCCGTCGCTGGGCTTCCACGACGCTGACGTGATGGACCCGCCATACCTCATTCGCGCAACGGGGGGCGGGCGGTATCGCAAGCGCCGGCCGATGTTCGATCAGATCGTCGCCGATGATTTACACCGCGGCTTCGACATGACGATCGTCAACCCGCTGCTCTGCGGCGCCGCGATCGTGTTCGCGCACAACGATCAGCTCGCGCAGCTGCTCAGCCTGGTGCAGGGCCAGTTCCACCGCCACGCGCTTTGCGTCTGGCAGAAGACGAATCCGCAGCCGATCGCCAACAAGCACTATCGACCGGACGCCGAGTTCTACGTCCACGCCTGGAACCGCGGCTATCATCCGGGCGGGGGCATCGCAAACCTCATGCGGGTCAGCCGCATTACTTCGCCGCGCGGGCCCGCGCGGTACGACCACCCCACCACCAAGCCCGACACGCTCATGGCGAAGATCGTCGCCAACACCGCCGGCGACAGCATCTGCGACCCCTTCATGGGCACCGGTTCGACCGGCGTCGCCGCGATCCGCGCCGGAAAGCGCTTTTCCGGGATCGAGAGGCATCCCCGGTATTTCGACACAGCCGTCCAGCGGATCACCGCTGCAGTGGCCGAGGTGGAGCGCGCGGCAGCGTGATGCCCCATCGCCTCGTCTCCCCCCCCACCACCGCCGTCCAGGTCCGCGACCGTGTCGCCGAATTGCACGACGCCCAGCGCCCGAAGGAAGCCGCATGACCACTGGCCGCAGGGCCTGCACCCTCTTCGACCTTGATCGCCGTCTCACCCGCAAGATCGAGACGGAGAAGACGCTCCAGATCAGTCCCAGCGACCTCGAGTGGCTCGTCGCCTCGGGCGCCATCGACACATTCCGCGCCTTCGTGGCCGACCAGCAGAGGACCCTATGCGCCGAACGCCGCGCCCGAAGGCAATCTATCAGCGAGGGGACTTCCGTCTCTATCGCCGACCAGACCGGGCCAACCTCGAAATCGTCTGGTACGATCCCGCTGCCCGACGCGAGCGAAGCGCTTCGGCGGGCACGAGCGATGACGGGCTCGCCCGGCTAGAGGTCGACCGCCGTTATCTGGCTGCGGCCGGGTCGCCGATCTGCTCCGGCTGCGGGCGACCGTTCGACGGCAACGCCGCACCGCTGCTGACGGCGGCGATCACCGATTACCTGCTGCTCGGTGAGGACAAGAAGGGCTTCAAGGCGACACGCGGCCGACTGGCGCTCGCCGTCGAGTATATCGCGACGACCGACCTGACCGTCACCGTCGCGGCGATCGATGAGCGCTGGGTCGCGGGTTTCCGCAAGTGGCTCGCTACCCGGCCGATCGTGGCGCCGCGCAGCGGCGCGACGCGCGAACGCTCGCTCGGCCATGTCGAGGGATGCGTGCGCCAGCTCGCCGCGGCGATCAACGCGACGCCTGGGCAGAAGGCGCGCTTCAAGGCTGAGCAGCCGAAGAACGTCTCGGCGTCCCCACGCTACCGGGCGGACATCCCGATGTTGGCGGCGATGTTCCGCTACTGCCTGGATCCGTCCGGACCGAAGGTTCGGAGCGACAAGGAACGCGCGGTCTACATCGGGTATCGCGCCAACCTGCTCCGGTACCTGCGCGCGGCTGTCGCGACCTGGGCGCGCCCGGAAGAGATCACGGACCTGCGCGCCGACCAGTGGATCCCGGAGGCGGGCGTTCTCGACCTCAACCCGCGCGGCCGGCGCCAGACGCGCAAGTATCGAGGGATCATCCCGGTGCCGCGCCGGTTCGCGCCGTACCTCACGGCAACGCGCGGCAGCTACATGCCAATCGCGAACATCCGCGGCGCGTGGGACACCATGCGTGCGGAGATCGGGCTGCCGACCGAGCGAGGCGAGGCGGGCTGGAAGCTGATCCGCCGATCGGTGTCCACGCTCGCTCGCCGGCGTATCGGCGAAGCGAACTGGCGGCAGGGCGAGATCATGCTCGGCCACGTCCGCACGTCGACCAGCGACATCTATGCGCTTCGCGACCCGGCCAACCTGGGCCTCGCGCTCGCGGCCACAGAATCGATCATCGACGACATCTGCGCGCTCGTTCCGGGCGCCTTTCACCGCGCCGACACCGCAAACGGCGCCGACGACAATCTACAAAACGGGGGTAAGAATGGCTGATTTCTGCGATGGAGCGGGTGAAGGGAATCGAACCCTCGTCGTAAGCTTGGGAAGCTTCTGCTCTACCATTGAGCTACACCCGCATTTTCAACGGCTTGGCGTCGAGAAGGCCGCTACCTGTTCCCGGTTTACAGCGGCGACGCCAGCCAATGCCATGAGCATCATCCTGCCGTCAACACGTATGCCGATACCGGCGTTCGATAACGGAGGTCGAAACGCGACCCAGGCGGTCAATCCGCGATAAGGCCATGGGGCGATGCGTTTGCCCAACGCGATCTGGACGGTATCGTCGACGTAGATGCGGCGAAGGCGCTCGACCTCCGCTTCGGACCAACCCCTGATGCTGGCAATTTCCGCATCAGTAAGGTCGGTCGTGGTCGTGAGGTAGGTAGCGAAAGCCCACGGGCATCGGGCGATGCTTGCGCCGCTTGTCGGACTGACCAGCCTCAAAAACTTCTTTGGTGAGCATGTCGAGGTTCCAACGTCGTCCTACTGGGTTGACCAGCACCGTATCGACGCCGGGAGCACGCGGATGACCCTCCAGTCGCGTGAGGACCGCGTGCCGACTGTGGTCATCCATGTCAAAGCTGGACCGGAGTTCGATCATGAGGACGCAAGCGATGTCCTTAAACAAGGCCATACAAACATATAAGCATATCTTTATATGATGGTTGACAGTGGGCCTGCGGTGGTGTTGAACCAACGCGTCGAGGTTCCCCATCCCAGGCATGGCGGTGAGGCTAAGACGGGAAGCCGGTGATGGTCCTTGTGAGCAGAATCCGGCGCTGCCCCCGCAACTGTAAGCGGTGAGCGGCGGCTCCATCGTGTGTCACTGGACCTCGCAAAAGGTCCGGGAAGGCCGGAGCCGACGCGTTGACCCGTGAGCCAGGAGACCTGCCTCCGACGCGATACGTTCCTCGGACGGGGGTTCCTCCGGTGGATCGCGCTTGGAGGAAGGCCGGTGGCGCCTGCCACGGTCCGCCGGATGCCTGCGCGCTCCTTCGACTCCCCTGTCCGACCATTGCAGGTGAGTTATGACGATCAACGGCTTCACATTCTCCATCGGCCGCATTCCCTTTGATGAGGAATACCACCCGGCCGACAGCACGCGCGTCACTACCAACTTCGCCAATCTCGCCCGTGGCGAGAGCCGGCGAGAAAACCTGCGCAACACGCTGAGGATGATCGACAACCGCTTCAACTCCCTCGTGCACTGGGACAATCCAGGGGGGGATCGCTACGCTGTCGAACTGTTCATCGTCTCCGTCGCGCTGGGCCTTGACGCGCGGAGCGACGTTGATCCGTTCCCGCTGATCGAGATTCTGGAGACGACGGTCGTCGACAAGCGCACCGGCGAGCGCATCGCCGGCATGATCGGCAACAACTTCTCGTCCTATGTTCGCGACTACGACTTCAGCGTGGTCCTGCCGGACCATCTCAGGCAGCATCCGGGCAGCGGCACGCCCGACGGCTTCGGCGACCTGCACGGCAACCTATTCAAGCAATTCCTGAGCTCGGCCGCGTATGGCAACACCTTCTCCAAGCCGCCCGTGATCTGCCTCAGCGTGTCGAGCAAGGAGGTCTATCACCGAACGCCGAACGCGCACCCGATCCTGGGCGTCGAGTACCGGAACGACGCCCGGTCCCCGACCGACGCCTATTTCGGCAAGATGGGCATGAAGGTCCGCTACTTCATGCCCCCGCATGCCGTGGCGCCGCTTGCCTTCTACCATCTCGGTAATCTGCTCGACGATTACACGCACCTCGAACTGGCGAGCACGGTCAGCACGATGGAGACGTTCCAGAAGATCTACCGCCCGGAAATCTACAACGCGAATTCGGTTGCCGCGCAGGACTACCGCCCCAGCCTCGCCTTTCAGGATTTCTCGCTGACCCGCATCGTCTACGATCGCGAAGAGCGCAGCCGGCTGGCCGTCGAACAGGGCCGCTTCGCCGAGGAGCACTTCATCAAGCCGAACGCCGCCCTGCTCGCGCGGTGGTCGGCGAGCCGCGTCCTCTGATCGCCCGAGCAAGGTATCCTGACATGACCATGTTGTTGCCGACCACCACCGCAGGCAGCCTGCCCAAGCCTTCCTGGCTCGCCCAGCCGGAGGTGCTGTGGTCGCCGTGGAAACTCGAGGGCGAGGAGTTGGCCGCAGGCAAGCGGGACGCGCTGCGGCTCGCCGTGGACGATCAGCGGCAGGCGGGGATCGCCATCATCGGCGACGGCGAGCAGACGCGCCGGCACTTCGTGACGACCTTCATCGAGCACCTCGCCGGGGTCGACTTCGAAAAGCGCGAAACCGTGCGCATCCGCGACCGCTACGATGCCAGCGTGCCGACTGTGGTCGGCGCCGTGTCACGCCCCGAGCCCGTGTTCGTCGACGACGCGCGTTACCTGCGCGCGCAGACCGAGCTGCCCATCAAATGGACCCTGCCCGGGCCGATGACGATGATCGATACGCTCTACGATGCGCATTATCGCAGCCGCGAGAAGCTGGCCTGGGAGTTCGCCCTGATCCTCAACCAGGAGGCGCGCGAGCTGGGGGCGGCGGGCGTAGACGTCATCCAGTTCGACGAGCCGGCGTTCAACGTCTTCTTCGACGAGGCGAACGACTGGGGTATCGCCACGCTCGAGAAGGCGGCGGAAGGGCTCAAGGCCGAAACCGCAGTCCACATCTGCTACGGCTACGGCATCAAGGCGAACACCGAATGGAAGAAAACGCTCGGGTCGCAGTGGCGCCAGTACGAGCGGACCTTCCCCAACCTGCAAAAATCCAGCATCGATATCATCTCGCTCGAATGCCAGAACTCCCGCGTGCCGATGGAACTGATCGAGCTGGTTCGCGGCAAGAAGGTCATGGTCGGCGCGATCGACGTCGCGACCGGCATCGTGGAAACGCCGGAGGAGGTCGCCGCCACGCTGCGCAACGCGCTTCGGTTCGTCGATGCCGACAAGCTCATACCCGCCACCAACTGCGGCATGGCGCCGCTGGCGCGCGACGTAGCAACGGCCAAGCTCAGGGCGCTCGGTGCGGGCGCGGCGGTCGTGCGCCGGGAGTTGGCGGCGGCGTGACCGAGATCGGGAGGGAGCCGCTGTGATCGCACTGCTACGCCGGTTGCGGCCGGACACATACATGCTCGCGATCATCGGGGCCGTGGCGCTCGCGGCGATCCTCCCCGCGCGGGGCGTGGGGGAAAACGTGCTCGATCATGTCGTCCACGCGGCCATAGCGACCCTGTTCTTCATCTATGGTGCCAGGATCGCGCCGCAGGCGATCCGGGCCGGCATGATGCATTGGCGGTTGCAAGGACTTGTCCTGGCCACGACCTTTGTCGTCTTTCCGGTCATGGGCCTCGGCATGGCTGCGCTGGCAAGGGGACGACTGGACAACGGGCTGGTCACCGGCCTGATGTTCCTGTCATTGCTGCCCTCGACGGTGCAGTCGTCCATTGCCTTCACGTCGATGGCGCGGGGCAACGTGTCGGCCGCACTCTGCTGCGCGTCCTTGTCCAACCTGGCGGGCGTGGTGGTCACACCGCTGCTCGCCGCGAGCTTTCTGGGCGCCGCCAGCGGCGGCTCATCGCTGAGCGAGGTGACCGACATCGCGCTCCAGATCCTGTTGCCGTTCCTCCTCGGCCAGGCCGCGCGGCCGCTGATCGGCAATTGGCTCCATCGCCGCAGAACGCTGACGATGCTGGTCGATCGCGGCTCGATCCTGCTGGTCGTCTACTCGGCCTTCAGCGCCGGGGTGGTGGCGGGCCTGTGGAGCAAGGTGACGCCGCAGAGTCTGGCTCTAGTGACTGGGCTGGACCTCTCGATACTGGCGCTGGTGCTGGCTTTCACGACAGCCGCGAGCCACCTGTTTGGATTCACAGCACAAGACGAGATCGCGACAGTGTTTTGCGGATCCAAGAAGAGCTTGGCCAGCGGATTGCCGATGGCAAACATCATCTTTCCGGCCGGCACTGTCGGGCTGATTGTCCTGCCGCTGATGCTGTTCCACCAGATGCAACTGATGGTCTGCGCCGCGCTCGCCCGCCGCTATTCGCGACGGGCAGAGAAGCCGTCGCCAACTATACCGACGGCCACGTAATCGCGCGACCGAAGCAGAAGTCTGTCGCCTTTCGCGTCGAGAAAGGAGAGGCGGATGATCGCTGTGGTCACCGTCGAGCCTCGGCCGGGGGCCCGAACACCGACCATCCGGTGCGGCTCGCCAGCATTTCGAGCGCGCGTACGCCCAGCATCGAATTGCCGTGCTGATCGAGGTTGCGCGACCATACCGCCACCGCGGCAATCTCCGGCGCGATCGCGAGAATGCCACCGCCCACGCCGCTCTTAGCTGGCAAGCCGACGCGTAGCGCGAAGTCGCCCGAGCCGTCATAATGGCCGCAGGTCATCATCAACGCGAGTAGCTTGCGGGTTCGCGCGCCGCGTTCGCAGCCTACCTCATCGCCTGCCGGTAATCGTGTCCGCGCGAGGAACAAGCCCGCACGCGCCAGGCCCGTGCAGTCGAGCGAGATCGCACACTGCTCTACATAGGCGCGGAGCACCGTTTCCGGATCGCGCCGGAGATTGCCGTGGTGGCGCATGAAGCTCAGCATCGCGCGGTTTAGGTCACCTCCTTCATGCTCGCTCGCGAGCACGTCCTCGTCGAGCCGAGGTGTGGCGCCGATCTGGCGGGCGACGAACCCGACCACCGGACCGCCCTCCTCACCTTTTGCGCAGTCGAGCAGAGCATCGATCACCGCGAGCGCGCCCGCGTTGACGAAGGGGTTGCGCGGTACGCCGACGTTGCGCTCGAGATCGATGATGGAGTTGAACGGGTCGCCCGACGGTTCCCTGCCGACCCGCGTGAACACCTTGTCGCCCAGCGCGGCGAGCGCGAGTTCCAGGGCAAACACCTTGGCGATGCTCTGCAGCGGGAACGGGGTTGCAGCGGCGCCCGCGGTCGCCACGCCGCCATCGAGCGTCGCGATCGCCATCCCGAACGGAGCCGGGTCCAGCCCCTGCTCCTTCGCATCCGCCGCTGCCTCTATCTCCGCGGCGCCGTCGGCGATCTCCGTCGCGATCTCGGCGACGATCGTGTCCAGGCTCATGTACGCTCCTTCATTTCCCTTCGGCGAGGACGACCAAGGGCTATTCGGTCACGTCCGGCGCCACCGGGTTTCGCCCAGCCTGGACCAGGCGCTGCTCCGTCAGGATCTGCCAGGCCGAGATGAACAGCGCGCCGGCGAGCGGTCCCAGCACGATGCCGCTCAACCCGACCAGATCGATGCCGCCGAGTGTCGTCACCAGCACGAGCCAGTCGGGAATGCCGGTGTCCCGGCCCACCAGGATCGGCCGGAGGATGTTGTCGGCGAGTCCGATCACGAGGACACCGGACAGGATCACGACAACAGCCTGCCAGATCGCGCCCGTCGCGAGCAGATACAGCGCCACGGGAGCCCAGATTATCGCCGGCCCGATCGCCGGCAGCAGCGCCGCGATCGCCATCAGCATACCCCATAGCAGCGCGGCCGGCAGGCCGACGATCCAGAACGTGATCGCGCCCAGCGCACCCTGCACCAGCGCGACCACGCCCGAGCCCTTGATCGTGGCACGAACGACCGTGACGAACTTCTCCGACAGTTGCTCCGCGACCGACGCCTCCAGCGGCAGCGCCCGGACGATCGCCGGGCCGAGCCGCTCGCCGTCCCGCAGGAGGAAGAAGGTGACATAGAGCCCGACGCCGAACGCCAGCAGGAACGCTGCGGCGTTGGCACCGATGGAGAAGGCGCGGGTCGCCAGGGTGCTCGCGCTGCTGCCGACCGCCTGCGAGACCCGCGCCTGCGTGCGCTCCAGGCTGTCGAACCCCGAACTGTCCAGCAGATGCTGCAAGCGCATCGGCAGCGCGTCGTGGACCTGCTGGAAATAGGTCGCGAAATTGATCTGCCCGCTACGGACCTGGCTATAGACGCCGGCAGCCTGCTCCACCAGGAGGCTGGAGATCACCAGCGCCGGGATCACGACCGCGACCGTGATGATAAGGAGCGTCACCGCCGCTGCCGTGTTCCGGCGTTCCGGCCGGCGCGCGAGCAGGCGCTGAAACAGCGGCTGGAACAGCAGTGCCGCCAGCGCCGCCCATAGCAGCGCACCGATAAAGCCTGACACGGTCAGCAACAACGCGATCGTGATGAGGCCCAGGAACAGGATCAACCCGCCATTCTCAACGCGCTCGCGAACGATCATCGACAAAGTACCCCTTCACTGAACGAGGCGGACGCACTTGCGATCAAGTCCGAACCCCAGCCGGTACCAAGCGCATGGCCCAGCGATCGTTCCGCAATGTCCGGCAATTGTTTATCCGCTGGGACGAAAGGACCGCTGCGCACGTTGATGGCGGGGGTTTGCGCCACGTCGCTCTTCGCCCGATAGATGCCGATGCACGCTGGCGGGGGGCCAACGCGCCGCCTTACTCAAAAGGCATAACGGACCTCGTAGAAGGGCAGTGCCTCGCCCGACCACCCGAAGAGGCGGTTTAGCCACTGCCACTCCCAGGACGCTTTGTAGCACAGGTTCTGCATACCCGATTGGCTCCATTGCCGCTCCTGGATGTCGGGTGCCACAACCATTCCTCGGCATGGGGATGCCACTGAGCTTGAGGTCGTGCAGCCCCTCGTTCTGCGTCAGGAGAATGACCTCGCACTTGAACTGCGCCTTCGCCGCTGGCGATAGTGCCGCGTCGATCGCAGCGAACAGCGCCAGTCGGCTTCCCAGCCCTCGTGGACGATGACTGGTGAGACGTCGGCATTCACCTCGCAGCCGGCCGCGACGAAGTCGTCGATGGCGGTGATCCGCTGACTCATCGGCGAGGTGCGCACGCCGACGATCCCGGCGATCGTCTCCGGCGTGAACGAGAAGCGGATGCGGGTGCACGCCTGCGGATCGCAGTCGAGCAAGTCGCGGTCGACGAACTTGGTGGCGAACGAGCCTTTGGCGCCGGGGATCGTGCGGAACGCGGCCACGAGATCTGAGACGTTGTCGGTCAGCAACGCGTCGACCGACAGGTGGCCGTTCTCGCCCAGATCGTAGACCCGGTCGACCGGATCGATCGTGTTCGGCTCCGGCCTGGACCAAGCTTCCCGCATGCCGCGCCAGCGTCCCGAGATGTCGACGATGTCAATGGCCCCAGAGGCTATCAGCAGGGCGAACGAACGTCGGCTTCAACGAAAAACGTGGACAGTTCCACTTGGAGCTGAAGGATCTGCTCCTGCCCAGCTCGACAAGGGCAAGCGCATCTGCGCTCAGGACATCACCAGCTTCATTCGGGACAAGCAGGCGATCAACCGCGGTCTGTTCGACCCCGAGGTCGTTCCCGAGGAGCTGGCCCAGGGGTCGCCGCACCCGCGGAACCGATATGGCTCGCGGCTCGCGGTGGCCCGCTACACTGGCCCCTCCACACGGATCGCGCGTAGGGGACCCGCCGCGGTGCCAGCGTGTGTCGCGGGTGACTATGCGGCGTCCGAGCTTCCGGTGCCCCTCCGCTGGTAGGACGTCTGACGCAGCCGGACCGGAACGCCCCGCGCGCTCGTTCGTCCCTGCGGTACAGGATCGGAGAGCATCGTCATGACAGCGACGGGCAAAGCAGGCACGGCGGACGCCAGGCGGGTGGTCGTCACCGGCGCATCGAGCGGGATCGGGGCGGCAACCGCGATCGCGTTCGCGCGCGAGGGCGCCCGGTTGTGGCTGGGCGCGCGGGGCGAGGCGGGGCTGGACGACATCGCCCGCCGCTGCCGCGAGGCGGGGGGCAGCGCCGACGTGCGGGTCGTCGACGTGACCGACGCCGGCGCCGTCGCCGCCTTCGCGCAGGAGGCACGCGAGGGGCTGGGTGGGATCGACCTGTGGTTCAGCTGTGTCGGGATCGGCGTTGTCGGCCGCTATGCCGAGGTGCCGATCGCGGACCATGCCCGCGTGGTCGAAACCAACCTCGTCGGCCACATGAACGACGCGCATGCCGTCCTGCCGATCTTTCTGGAACAGGAGGCGGGCACCTGGGTCAACATGATCTCGGTGGGCGGGTTCATCGCCACCCCCCATGCCGCCGCCTATGCCGCCAGCAAGTTCGGGCTGCGCGGCTTTTCGCAGGCCCTGCGCGGCGAGATGTCCAAGCATCCGCACATCCACATCTGCGACGTCTATCCGACCTTTGTCGACACCCCCGGAGTGGACCATGCGGGCAATTACACGGGCGCGCGGCTGTCCTTGCCGCCCGGTGCCCTCGCACCCGAAACCGTGGCGCGGGCGGTGGTGCGGCTGGCGCGCCGGCCCCGCAACACCACGGCGGTCGGCGCGCCGACACTGGCACTCAAGCTCGGCCAGTTCGCCGTTCCCAATCTGGGCGCGGCGGTGATGAACGGCTTCATGGATAGCTGGTCGGCCAAGGCGGAGCGCGGGTCCGACGGCACCGGTGCGCTCTATGCGCCGCCCGCAGGCGCGAGCGGGACCGATGGCGGGCGCCGTCATCCCGAACGTCGCCGCACCGCCGCGATCGCCGCCGGCAGCGTTGCCGCGATCGGCCTGGCCATCGCCGCAACCTGGCTGAGCCGGTCGCGGCGGTGAGCCCCCCGCCGCCGGTGACCCCCGATGGCCGCTACATCGTGGTGCGGGGACGGCTGTGGCGACGCGCGAACCCCGCCCTGCCCGAGGCCGAACGCGCCAGGCTGGTGGCGCAACTGATGGACGCCCGCCGCGCGGTCGGCCGCGCGCTGCGCGCCGGGGATGCGGGTGCGCTGGCCGATGCCCGCCAGGCGGTGGACGTAGCCAAGGTCGGCCTGGGCGAACGTGGCCCCGTCTGGTGGCACGACGGCACCGGCGACCTCAACCGGCGGCTGGCGCGTAACACGCCCTATGCCGGCTGGCACGTGGCGCTGGATGCTGCCACCTAGTCTGCCCGCGACGCCCCGTTGGGCCCGGCCAGCGTGACCACTGCCGGCGCGCGCTCACCCACTGGCCCCACGCCGCTGGTCGCCAAGGCGCAATCGCGTGGACGTTGGAGATCAACAAGCGGGCCATCATTGCCATGACCGGCCGGGCACCCGCAGACTCTCGATCACTGATGGCTCAACCTGACGCCGCGGGCGCAAGTGACCCGAGACGCGGTCGGGGACTATGCGGAAATGGTCGGGGAGAGAGGATTCGAACCTCCGGCCCCTGCCTCCCGAAGGCAGTGCTCTACCAGGCTGAGCTACTCCCCGACGGAGCCCGGTCGTCGACGCTTTCGGGAGCCGACCGGATTGCTTGGAGGCGCGCCTATAGCCAGCGGCGCCGCGCCGTGCAAGCGTCGCGTGGCACGATCGATCCGGGCGATTGATCCGGGGTTCCGGGTGGGCTAAAACGGGAACATGGGCGATCTCCCGCGCATGGCCGCTGCACAGCGCAAGATCATCCACGTCGACATGGACGCCTTCTATGCCAGCGTCGAACAGCGCGACGATCCCGCGCTTCGCGGCCGGCCGGTGGCGGTGGGCGGGTCGCGGGGGCGCGGCGTGGTGGCAGCCGCCAGCTACGAGGCGCGGGCGTTCGGCGTGCGCTCCGCCATGCCCTCGGTCACCGCCAGACGCCGCTGTCCCGACCTCGTCTTCGTCAAGCCGCGGTTCGACGTCTACCACGAGGTATCGCAGCAGATCCGCGGCGTCTTCCTCGACTATACCGACCTTGTCGAACCCCTCTCGCTCGACGAGGCGTATCTGGACGTGTCGGAGGACCGGCACGGCCTGGGCTCGGCCCGCGCGATCGCCGCCGCGATCCGCACCCGCATCGCCGCCGCCACCGGGCTCACCGCGTCCGCCGGGGTCAGCTACAACAAGTTCATCGCCAAGCTCGCGTCCGACCACAACAAGCCCGATGGCCTGTGCGTCATCCCGCCCGCCCATGGCCCCGCCTTTGTCGCCGCGTTGCCGGTGGCGCGCTTCCACGGGGTCGGCCCGGTCACCGCGCGGCGGATGGCGGCGCTCGGCATCGCGACGGGGGCGGACCTTCGTGCCTGGAGCCTGCCCGACCTTCAGCGCCATTTCGGCAGCTTCGCCGCCTATCTTCACGGCGCGGCGCGGGGCGAGGATCACCGCCCCGTCCGCGCCCAGCGTACCGCCAAGTCGATCGGCGCCGAACGCACCTTCGAGGTCAACATCGCCGATCCGGACGAGCTCGACGCCGCGCTGCAACGCGTCGCGGACGCCGCCTGGGACCGGATCGGGCGCAAGGGCGCGTGCGGCCGCACGGTGACGCTGAAGCTGCGTCACCCCGATTTCCGCACCGTGACCCGCGCCCGATCGGGCGAACCGGTGCGCGATCGCGACACCTTCCTGGCGGTCGGCCGGGCGCTGCTCGCCGCCGAACTGCCGGTGCCCCAAGGTGTGCGACTGCTGGGGCTGACGCTGTCGGCGCTGGAGACGGGCAGGGAAGCGCCGGAGCCGCAGCCCCGTCTGCTGTGACCGACCGGTTCGCCCTCGTCAGGGGAGGACGGGGATCCTCACCCTGCCAACCGCGCCGTCGGCATCCCCTCGGCTGCCATCGCCCGCGCCTGCGCCGCGTCCACCGCGCGCGAGAAGTAGAAGCCCTGCAACTGCGTCGCTCCCGCCAGCCGCAGCGCCTGCACCTGTGCGAAGTTCTCCACCCCCTCCGCCACCACGGCCAGCCCCAGCGCGCGGCCGAGATGGATGATCGCATGGACGATCGCCGCCGATTCGCGTTCGCGCCCCATCCGATCGACGAAGCTCCTGTCGATCTTCAGGCAGTCGAGCGCGAAGCTGCGCAGGTTGTAGAGCGAGGAATACCCCGCCCCGAACTGGTCCAGTGCGACGCGGAACCCCGCCGCGCGCAGCCGCGCCAGCGTGTCCGCGGCGCGCTCGGGTTCCGCAAAGATCGCCACCTCGGTGATCTCCAGCTGGACGCGGCCCGGCGCGACGTCCGCCGCCCGGGCCATCGCGGTCAGCCGCTGGGCAAAGCCATGCCGGCGGAACTGGCGGGCGGACACGTTGACCGACACGAACTGCCCCGGCCATTGCCGCACGGCCGCCAGCGCCTCGCCGATGATCCAGTCGCCCAGCGCGTGGATCAGGTTGCTCTCCTCGGCCACGGGCACGAAGGTCGCGGGGCTGATCGGGCCATGTTTGGGCGAGCGCCAGCGGACCAGCGCCTCGAACCCGTCCAGCGCCAGCCGGTCGCGCCCGACGATCGGCTGAAAGGCGAGGCTGAGTTCGCCCGCGGCCAGCGCGTGTTCAAGCTCCTGCTCGATTCGGCGGCGCACCTGGACGCCCTCGTCCATCGCGGCGTCGAACCGGCACACCAGCCCCCGCCCTGCCGCCTTGGCATGGTGGAGCGCGACGTCGGCGCGGCGCAGCACCCCGGTGGGGTCGTCGCCCTCCGGGCCGCCCTCGCCGCCCTCCCCCACGACCACCCCCACCGATGCACCGCTGCGCACCGCATGGCCGAACACGCCCAGGCGCGCACGGCAGGCATCGACCACCGCCGCGCCGGCCGTGGTCGCGGCGGCATCGTCGGCGGGGTCGAACAGCATCGCGAACTCGTCGCCCCCCAGTCGCGCCACCATCGCCCCGGGGGGGGCGACGCGGTGCAGGATCGCGGCGAGCTGACGGATCAGCTCGTCTCCGGCCAGGTGGCCGAGCGTGTCGTTGACCTGCTTGAACCGGTCGAGGTCGATCATCGCCACCGCAAACCGGCCGGGCAGCCGGACGCGGTCGGCCAGCGCGCGCAGGAAGGCGAGCCGATTGGGAGCGCCGGTCAGGGGATCGTGCATCGCCAGGTGCACCGCGTGGCGCTGCGCCGCGGCCAGTTCGTGGCGTTCGGCCTCCAGCTCGGCGACACGCGCGGCGAGCGCGTCGCGCTGGTGGTCGCCGGCCCGGCGTTCGGCCATCGCCGCCGCGATCTGTCGAAGCGCTATGGGGTGGAGCGGCCGGGGCAGGCAGATCGTCCGGTCGGGCGGGCCGGGCAACGCCGCCGCCGTCGCCGCCGGGTCCGCCGACAGCGCGACCAGCGGCAACTCCGGATCGATCGCGCGGAGCCGTTGCGCGACGTCGGCGGCGTCGGCGCCCCCATCCACCGACAGCAGCGCAAGGTCGAACCGCTCGCCCACCGCATGCTGCCATTGCAGGGCCGACACCGCCTCGGCGGCATCGCCGCACAGGCTGGGCTGGGGTGCGTCCTCGGGCCATGCCTCGACGGACGTGGCCAGCGCCGCCGGGTCCTCGTCCATGATCAGGATCCGCATCGTCCCCCTCCCCCCATATGCAGATGCGCGGGTGTCGCATGGACTGGAGAAAAAGCTAGGTGGTCATAGTTAATTGCCGGTAAACGCCGCCAGCGCCTGCATTCCCAGCAGCACCGCGCCCAGCGGCCCTGCGCGCCCGCCCAGCCCCGCAGGCACGACGTAGGTTTCGGCATCGGCCACCTCGGGCAACGACAGGTAGCCGCCCAGGCTGCGGGTCATCGCGGCGCGGACCCGAGGGAACAGGTGCGGCATCCCCGTCATCACCCCGCCCCCCAACACGATCCGCCGCGGCACCCCGCTCAGCGCCAGCGCATGGAGGAGCTGCCCCAGCACGTGCGCGACTCCGTCCCAGGCCGGGTCATCCGCTGCCAGCGTCTCCGCCGCACGACCAGTGCGCGCGCGGATCGCGGGGCCCGATGCCAGCCCCTCGATGCAGCCGCCGTGAAAGGGGCATGTCCCCACCCAGTCGTCGCCCGCCAACCGCACCGGCCGCAGGTGCCCGAGCTCGGCATGGCTCAGCCCGTCAACCGGCCGCCCGCCCGCGACCATCCCGACGCCGATGCCGGTGCCGACCGTGACATAGGCAAGGTCGTCCAGCCCTGCCCCCGCCCCCCAGCGTGCCTCCGCCAGCGCCGCGGCGGTCACGTCGGTGTGGAACCCGGTCGGCCGGTCGAACCGCCGCCCGATCCGCCGCGCGATGTCCGTGCCCGTCCAGCCCGGCTTGGGCGTGGCGAGGACATGGCCATGGTCGGTCGCGCTGCGGTCGATCGATATCGGCCCGAAGCTCGCGATGCCGATCGCGGCAAAGCCGTTCCAGCCGTCGAGCACCGCCTCCACCGCCGCCAGCGTCTCGTCGGGGGAGGTGGTCGGGATACGTACCTCGTCCTGCACCGCATCGGGGCCGCATGCCAGGATGCAGTTGACCTTGGTCCCGCCCAGCTCGATCCCGGCGATCAGGGGCGGATTGGCGGTGGCGGTCATCGGGCGGTGCTCATCGAATAGGGTCGTGCCGCCTTGTCCGTGCCCCAGCGCCGGTTCGGCACCGCCTGCATCGCGAAGCGCAGCTCGCCGCCCGCCATGATCTCGGCATGGGTCAGGTACACCCGCGGCAGCGCCCGGCCGTTGAGCGACACGCTTCCGACATAGCGATTGGCCTGCGACAGTCCGTCCGCGACGATCCGGAACCGCTTGCCGTTGGGCAGCGCCAGCGTGGCGGCATCGACGAACGGCCGCCCGATCACATACTGGTTCGATCCCGGCGCGACCGGGTAGAAACCGAGCGCGGTGAACACCAGCCACGCCGACATCTGTCCCAGGTCGTCATTGCCCGACAACCCGTCCGGGGTCGCCTTGTACTGGGAGGCGACGATCTGCGCCAACCGCTCCTGCGTCCGCCACGGCTGGCCCGCATAGGCATAGAGGTAGGCGACATGATGGCTCGGCTCGTTGCCGTGGATATACTGCCCGATCAGCCCGGCGATATCCTCGGCATGGCTGTAGTCGAGCCTCGAATTGTCGAAATCGAACATCCGGTCGAGCTTCGCCACCGCCGCCGCGTCGCCGCCCAGCAGGCCGAACATCGCCGCCTGGTCTTGCGGCACGAACCACGAATATTGCCAGGCGTTGCCCTCGGTATAGTCGCTGCCATAGTTGATCGCGGTCGGATCGAACGGCTCGCGGAAGGTCCCGTCGCTCTTGCGCGCGCGCAGAAAGCCGGTCCCGGCGTCGAAGCTGTTGCGCCAGTTCCCCGCCCGCACCTCGAACCGCCGGGCGACCTCGTCCTGCCCCATCGCCTGCGCCATCCGCGCGATCGTCCAGTCGTCATAAGCGTATTCGACCGTCTTCGACGCCGCTTCGGGCTCCTGGTCGATCGGCACGAACCCCAGCCGCTGATACCGGTCGAGCCCGCCATAGGGACCATAGCTCGCGCTGCGCACCATCGCGGCCAGCGCCGCATCGGCATCGAACCCACGCAGACCCTTCAGGTATGCGTCCGCAATCACCGGCACCGCGTGATAGCCGATCATGGTCCAGGTCTCGCGCCCCGCGAACTGCCACACCGGCAGGATGCCGAACGGACTCTGGTCGGCACTCGCGATCAGCGACCGCACGAAATCCCGGTTCCGGGCGGCGGGACTTGTCAGCATCAGCAGCGGGTGCTCGGCGCGGAACGTGTCCCACAGCGAAAAGGTGGAATGAAAGGTGAAGCCGTTCGCGCGATGGACCTGATCGTCCGTCCCGCGATACCGCCCGTCCGCGTCGGAAAAGACCGAAGGCGCCATCATCGCATGGTACAGCGCGGTCGCGACCATCCGCTTCACCGGCGCCGGCGCGTCGATCGCGACGACGCCCAGCGCGCGATCCCAGGCCGCCTCCGTCACGGCCCGGATCGCATCGAACCCTCCCGCCTCGCTGTCCAGATTGGCAATCGCGGCATCCTCGTCGACGCTCGAGATCGCGACCCGGACCTCCAGCGGCGTCGCCAGTCGGCCGAAGTCGAGCCGCGCCACCAGCGCCCGCCCGGCGATCTGCGCCACGTCCTCGCGCCCGCGCCCCGGCCCCTGGAACCCGCGATAGGGGACCTTGTCCTCGCGGTCGAAGAACCCGTGACCGGTCGCGCGCACGCTCGGCCGGATCGCGAAGAACAGCTTGCGCGCGGGCGCCCAGCCGCGCGTCTCGCGCATCCCCGTGATCGTCCCGTCCCCGCGCATCCGCACCGAGGACCACAGGATCTTGCCCGGGTAGTTGTAAAGCGAGGAGCGCAGGTCGAGCACCAGGTGCGCCGCCTTATCCGCCGGGAACCGATAGCGGTGCACCCCCACCCGCGTCCCCGCGGTCAGCTCCGCCCGGATGCCGCCATCGGTCAGGCCGACGGCATAATAGCCCGGCCGCGCCACCTCGTCGGCATGGCTGAACCGCGAACGGTAGCCGGACCCGGGCCGCTTCGGGTCCCCCGGCTCCAGCGGCACCGCCTCCCCCGCCACCGGCATCAGCAGGACATCGCCCAGGTCCGAATGCCCCGCGCCCGAGAAATGCGTCTGCGAGAAGCCCTGGATCGTGGGGTCGTCATACCGGTATCCCGCCGCATGGCCGTAACAATCGCGGATCGTGCATCCCGTGTCGGTGTCGGGGCTGACCTGCACCATCCCGAACGGCGCCACCGCGCCGGGAAAGGTATGCCCCTCGCCGCCGGTGCCGATGAACGGATCGACGCTGGCGGCGGTGGTGCCGGCGCCGGTCTGGGCAGGTGACGGCGCGGGGAGCAGGGCGGCGGCGAGCAGCGCGAGGGAAAGGCGGGCCATGCCGTCGTTAGAGCATGGCCCGGCGCCGGAACCAAGCATCCCCGCTGGCGGACACCGCCCCGCCTCCTTATCTCCTGGCCATGACTCGCTATTCCCTGCTCGATCTCGTCCCCGTCGTCGAAGGCGGTTCGGTGGCGCAAGCCTTTGCCAACGCCGCCGACCTCGCCCGCCATGCCGAAGCGCTCGGCTTCCACCGCTACTGGACCGCGGAACATCACGGCATGGATGGGATCGCGTCCGCCGCCACCGCCGTCGTCCTCGCGCATGTCGCCGCCGCCACCCGCACCATCCGGATCGGCGCGGGCGGGATCATGCTCCCCAACCATGCGCCGCTGGTGATCGCCGAACAGTTCGGGACGCTGGACGCGCTGTTCCCCGGCCGCATCGACCTGGGGCTCGGCCGCGCGCCCGGCTCCGACCAGCGGGTCGCCCGCGCGATGCGCCGCACCCTTCAGGGCGGCGCCGACGAGTTCCCCCGCGACGTGATGGAGCTGCAAAGCTACTTCGCCGACGCCGATGGTTCCGGGGGTCGCACCGGCATCGTCGCCACGCCGGGCGCGGGCGCGAATGTGCCGCTCTGGATCCTCGGCTCCAGCCTCTACGGCGCCCAGCTCGCCGCCGCGCTCGGCCTGCCCTACGCCTTTGCCTCGCACTTCGCCCCCGACGCGCTCGACCAGGCGCTGGCCATCTACCGCCGCGAGTTCCGGCCCTCGGCCCAGCTCGACCGCCCCTATGCGATGGCGGGCTTCAACGTCTTCGCCGCCGACAGCGATGCCGAGGCGCAACTGCTCGCCTCGTCGCAGCAGCAGGCGTTCGTGGCCCTGCGGACCGGCAACCCCCGCCGCCTGCCGCCGCCCGTTCCCGGCTATCGCGACGGACTGCCCCCGCAACATGCCGCGATCCTCGACCATGTTCTGCAATGCTCGGCGGTAGGCGGTCCCGCCACCGTCGCCCGCGGCATCGCCGCCTTTGTCGCGCGCACGGGAGTGGACGAAGTGATGCTGACCAGCGCGATCTGGGACCATAGCGCCAGGCTGCGGTCGATCGCGATCGCCGCCGACGCGATGGCGGAGGTGGCGCAAGCCGCCTGACCGGATCGCCGGGCGCCGGTCCGTCCGGCGGCGCTGCGGATGTTTCCGCCCGAGCCTTGCGCCCCGCCCCGCCGCGCGGCAGGGAAGCAACCCATGTTGGTCGAAGGCGACAATTGCTGGCGGATCGCCGAGGCCCAGTGCCTCGCGGTCATCATTGACGCCGACGCGTATTTCGCCGCCGCGCGCGCCGCATTTCTTCAGGCGAAGCGGCGGATCATGCTGGTCGGGTGGGACTTCGACGCGCGGATCACGCTGGGGCGTGGCGATGCGGGCGACGGCGCCCCCGAACAGCTCGGCGACCTGCTGTACTGGCTGGTCGAGCGCAATCCGGACCTCCACCTGTATCTGCTCCGCTGGGACATGGGGGCGATCAAGTCGCTGCTGCGCGGCCGGACCGCGTTCACCCTGCTGAAATGGCTGCGTCACCCACGCATCCACCTCAAGCTCGATCGCCATCACCCGACCGCCGCGTCGCACCACCAGAAGATCGTGTCGATCGACGACCGGCTCGCCTTTTGCGGCGGCATCGACATGACCGGCGACCGCTGGGACACGCGCGAGCATCTGGACGGCGACCCACGCCGCATCCGCCCCGGCGGCCAGCCCTACAAGCCGTGGCACGACGCCACCACCTGCTTCACCGGCCCCGCCGCCGCCGCGGTGGCGGAAGTGACGCGCGGCCGCTGGGCGCTGGCGGGCGGCGGCGCGCTGACCCCGGTCGAGGCGTCCGGCCCGGCCTGGCCGCGCGACCTGCCCGTCACCGCCCAGAACGTCCGCCTCGCGATCGCGCGGACCCAGCCAACCATGGCCGATTGCGACGCGGTGTACGAGGTCGAGCGGCTGTTTCTCGCCCAGATTGCTTCGGCCCGCCGCTGGCTGTACTGCGAGAGCCAGTATTTCGCCTCGCGCCGTATCGCGGAGGCGATCGGGCGACGCCTCGACGAGCCGGACGGGCCAGAGATCGTCATCGTCAATCCGCTCCACGCGCAAGGCTGGCTGGAGCCGATCGCGATGGACACCGCGCGCGCGCGCCTGGTGTCCGCGTTGCGCGCGCGCGACCGCCACGGCCGCTTCCGCCTGTACCATCCCTTCACCACCGGCGGCGAGCCGATCTACTGCCATGCCAAGGTGACGATCGTCGACGATTGCCAGATCCGGGTCGGGTCGGCGAACATGAACAACCGATCGATGCGGCTCGACACCGAATGCGACGTCGCGCTCGACCAGACGGTGCAGGATCACGACCTGTCCGGGATCGTCGCGGCGCTGCGCAACGACCTGCTCGGCGAGCATCTCGACGTCGATCCCGCCACCGTCGCCGCGACGCTGGCCGAAACGGGGTCGCTGATCGCGACGGTGGAACGACTGCGCGGGCAGGGCCGCTCGCTGCGCGCGTACGAGGTGCCGGACCTGCCCGCGATCGAACGCTGGCTCGCCGACAACGAGGTGCTCGACCCCGAAACCCCCGACGAGATGTTCGAGGGGCTGAGCGGGCGGGGCCTGTTCCGCGGCCGCCTGCGGCGCGCGCGATAGCGCCGGTCTTGCCTTCCGCGACCGCCTCCACCATGCTGCACCGGACGCCCGGCTTGGAACAAGCACGGGCGCCGGCGATTGTTGCCGACGGTTTCGCTTGTTCAACGAAGAGGGGTATCACCTGATGAAGAAGACCATCGTTCTCGGTTGCCTGGCCGGTTTCGCCGCGCTGTCGGCTTGCAACTCGAGCCCGCGCGAGCAGGCGGCCGACAACATCGAGGCGAATGCCGAGGCGGTTGCGGACAACCTCGAGGACGCCGCCGACAACGCGGGCACCGACGCCGGCGAGGCCGCGCTCGAGAACCAGGCCGACGCGGTCCGCGCGACCGGCCAGAACCAGGCCGAGGATTTCCGCACCAACGATGCGGACACCAACCTGGCGAACGGCATGTAAGCCATCGGCACACGCCGATGGAAGGGGCGTCCGCCGCAAGCGGGCGCCCTTTTTCATGTCCCGCTCTCGAGGCCGGACACGACGGGGAGCTTGCGCGAACCCGGCGCTATCCCGCCGCCGGCAGCCTCAGCCGCACCAGCAACCCGCCCAGGTCCTCGCTCTCCTCCAGCGCCACCGTGCCCTCGTAGATTTCCGCCACGTCGCGCACGATCGCGAGGCCCAGTCCCGTCCCCGGCTTGCCCGTGTCCAGCCGCACTCCCCGATCGAAGATGCGCACCCGGTCCGCTTCCGGAATGCCGGCGCCGTCGTCTTCCACCAGGATCTCGACATAGCCCGCCTCCGCGCGCACCGTCACGAACACGCTGCCGCCGCCATATTTGGCCGCGTTCTCGATCAAATTGCCCAGCATCTCGTCCAGGTCCTGCCGCTCGACATGGACCTGCAGGTTCTTGGGGCCGTCCATGTCGATACGGACGTGCCGGTACAGTCGTGCCACAGCCCGCTCGACCGACTCGACCGACGGCCACACGTCCGCGCGGCTGTGCGCCGATCCCCGCCGGCCCACCGCCCGTGCGCGCGCGAGGTGATGGTCCACCTGCCGTCGCATCGTGCGGGCCTCGCGCACCACCGTCTCCGACAGGTCGGGGGCGCTCGCGGCCGCGGCGTTCATGATGACGGTCAGCGGGGTCTTGAGCGCATGCGCCAGATTGCCCGCGTGTCGCCTCGCCTCCTCCGCCTGCCGCTCGTTGTGCTCGATCAGCGCGTTCAGTTCCTCCACCATCGGCTGGACCTCGTCGGGCATGGCGGAGGATACCCGGCTCGACTGCCCGCCGCGCATCCGCTGGATCTCCAGCCGCACCCGCCGCAGCGGCCACAGACCGTAGAAGGTCTGCAACGCCGCCATCACGATCAGCCCCAGCCCCAGCAGCGCGAACGAACGCACCAGCGTCCGGCGCAGCACCGCGATCTTCGCGTCCAGCCCGCCGCGGCTCTGCGCCACCTGGAACCGCCAGTGCACCGCCGACTTGGGCAGCACCACGTCGCGCTCGACGACGCGCAGCTTCTCGTCGCGGAACTGGGCGCTGTCATAGGCGTGGACCGCGGCGTCGCGATGCTGCCCGCCATAGGCCAGCGTCCGGTCCCACAAAGATCGCGACGGGAACGGCTCCTGCCCCTTGGCCGACACCTGCCAGTACAGCCCCGAATTGGGCTCCAGGAAGCGCTGGTCCGCCACCGCGTCGCGGCTGAAGATGACCTCGCCCTCCGGTCCGATCTCCGCCGACAGCAGCAGCGAGCGCAGCACATATTCGAGCTGGTCGTCGTCGTTCTGGGTGATCGCGGACGTCAGCACCCGGTCGAGCGCGAAGCCGCCGCCCGCGAGCAGCAGCGTGATCCATACCGCTGCCACCAGGATCATCCGGCGCGACAGCGACCCGGTGGAACGGACGGGGCTCGCCTCCCCGCCGCCGTTCGCGCGGGGCTTGCCGTTACCCGTCCCGATCGTCGCCCAAGGAGGCTGCACGTCCTCTTGCCCCGATCAGGAGGACGGCTGTTTCGACGCGCCCGGGCCGAAGGGGGACCCGCCGGATGCGTCAGGCATCCGGGTCCTCCAGGCTGTATCCCAGCCCGCGGATGGTGGTGATGACGTCCTGGCCCAGCTTCTTGCGGATCCGCGTCACGAACACCTCGATCGTGTTCGAATCGCGGTCGAAATCCTGGTCGTAGATATGTTCGATCAGCTCGGTCCGGCTCACCACCTTGCCCTTGTGATGGAGGAGGTAGCTCAGCAGCTTGTATTCCTGCGCGGTCAGCTTCACCGGGTCGCCGCCGCGCGTCACCTTGCCCGACCGGGTGTCGAGCCGGATGTCGCCCGCGGTCAGCTCGGAACTGGCGTTGCCGCTCGCGCGCCGGATCAGCGCGCGCAGGCGAGCGATCAGCTCCTCGGTCTGGAACGGCTTGGCGACGTAATCGTCCGCGCCCGCGTCCAGCCCCGCCACCTTGTCCGACCAGCTGTCGCGCGCGGTGAGCACCAGCACCGGCGTCACCTTGCCCTCCTTGCGCCAGCGGTCGAGCACGGTCAGCCCGTCGATCTCCGGCAGCCCCAGGTCGAGTACGATCGCGTCGTAGCTTTCGGTCGAGCCCAGAAAATGGCCCTCCTCGCCATCGGTGGCGAGGTCGATGGCATAGCCCGCGCCCTCCAGCGTGTTCTTCAGCTGCTGGCCGAGATTGGGTTCGTCCTCGACGATCAGAACACGCATTGGGATCCTCCACCGCTCATGGCGACGAGCGTTAGCACGACCGGTGGAGGAAGGAAGCTGTCGCCCGCCTGAACTCAGGCGAAGGCAAGCTCCGCCCGCCGCCGCCGCATCGCTGCGCCCGCCAGCCCGAAGCCGCCGATCATCATCGTCCACCCCGCCGGCTCCGGCACCCCGCCCGCGGCGGCAAGCGGAGCGATGACGAAATCCGCCACCACGCCGACGCCGTCGTTGGTGAAGCCGATGCCCCCGTCCTCCAGCACCAGGAAGTTGGGCGGTCCGTCGAAGCTGATGTCGAGAAAGCCGATGCGGTACACGCCACCCGCCGATCGCAGGGCGGACGGGCTGATCGAATACGGCCCGTCGACCGCCGTGACGTTGGTCACCCGCGCATCGGCCCCGATGTCATAGGTGGCGGTGCCGGTCGCCCGCGTGATCTCCAGCACCGTATCGGCGGCTTCCATGTATTCGCGGCCGGTGACGAACTGCCCGTTGCCGGCCACCCGGTCGCCGTTGGTCAGGCTGGCGGTGAAGCTGTAATCGAACCGCCTCGCGGCGCTCGCCCCGGTCGCACCCAGCATCGCACCCGCCAGCGCCAGCGCGCCCAGCGCCAGCCTGCCCACCCGCATCGTCATGGTCCGTCCCCCCTTGATGAGGCGAGTCTTACCGCCCGCACCCGGTCGTCGCAACCGGCGCGGGCGGCGGCGCGTCCGGAAACGGGTCACCCCCCCGTCCGGCCCAGCACCTGCCCCGACCGGCCGTCGACATCGACCCAGATCACCTTGCCGCCGCGCAGGAACTTCAACGTGTAGATCAGCGTCGATCCGTCGAATTCCATGCCGATATACTGCGCGCCCTTCATGGTCGGCACCACCCGCCGTTCGATCTCGGGCAGCGGCAGGATGCGGCCCGCGCGGCGCTGTTCGAAGGCGGACATCTGGTCGCCGTGCCGCTGGGGCAACGGCGCGAACAGTGCGCTCGCGAGCAGGATGACGGGCAAGATCATGGTCATGGGACTATTGCCGCCGCTTTGAACATCCTGTGAACCATCCGCACAAGCCCCATATCGCTTGCCGGGTTCCCGCCGCGGCCCTACCTCGCCCCACGATTATGGCAGCACCCATTCTTTCGTTCGAGGGCCTCGGCATCGTCCAGGGCTCGGGCTGGCTCTTTCGCGGGCTCGACATCCATGTCGGCGGGCGCGACCGGCTGGCGCTGATCGGCCGCAACGGCGCCGGCAAGTCGACCCTGCTCAAGCTGATCGCCGGCCGGCTCGACGCGGACGAGGGCCGCCGCACGATGGTGCCCGGCACCCGCATCATCTACCTTGAACAAGATCCGGACCTCACCGGCCATGCGACGCTGTCCGACTTTGTCCTCGCCGCGCCCGATGCGCCCGCCCCGCACGCGGCGGACGCGATCGCCGACCAGCTCGGCATCGACCTCACGCGCGAGGCGGCGAGCGCGAGCGGGGGCGAGCGTCGCCGTGCCGCGATCGTCCGCGCGCTGGCGCAGGACCCCGACGTGCTGCTCCTCGACGAGCCGACCAACCATCTCGATCTCCACGCGATCGAATGGCTGGAGGACTGGCTGAAGCGCTTCACCGGCGCGTTCATCGTCATCAGCCACGACCGCACCTTTCTCACCCGCCTGACCCGCTCGACGCTGTGGCTCGACCGCGGAGCCTTGCGCCGCAACGAGGTCGGCTTCGGCGGGTTCGACGCGTGGACCGAGGCCGTCCATGCCGAGGAGGAGCGCAACGCCGCGCGCCTCGATGCCAAGCTCAAGATCGAGGAACACTGGCTCCACCGCGGCGTCACCGCGCGGCGCAAACGCAACCAGGGCCGGCTGGAGAAGCTCAACGACATGCGCGCCCAGCGCGCCGCGATGACCGGGCCGCAGGGCGCGGCCAAGCTCGGGATCGAGGCCGACGACAGCCGGACCAAGGAGGTCATCAAGGCCACCGGCGTCACCAAGCGCTACGGCGACCGCACCGTCATCCGGGATTTCAGCCTCAAGATCACCCGCCGCGACCGCATCGGCGTGGTCGGCGCCAACGGCGCGGGCAAGACGACGCTGTTGAAGCTGCTGACCGGCGAGATCGCCCCCGATGCGGGCGAGGTGAAGCTCGCCAAGACGCTCGACGGCATCGTCATCGACCAGCAGCGCAAGCTCATGGCCCCCGAGAAGCGCGTCCGCGACGTGGTCGCCGACGGCGGCGACTGGATCGACGTGCGCGGGGTGAGGAAGCACCTCCACGGCTACCTCAAGGAGTTCCTGTTCGACCCGTCGCTGGCCGAAGCCAGGATCGGCACGCTGTCGGGCGGCGAACGCTCGCGGCTCCTGCTCGCGCGCGAGTTCGCCCGCCCCTCCAACCTCCTGGTCCTCGACGAGCCCACCAACGACCTCGATCTCGAAACGCTCGACCTGCTCCAGGAGGTGATCGCCGACTATGACGGCACGGTCCTGATCGTCAGCCACGACCGCGACTTCCTCGACCGCACGGTGACCGTGACGCTCGGCCTCGACGGTTCGGGCAGCGTCGACGTGGTGATCGGCGGCTATCAGGACTGGGTCGCCAAGCGCACGCCAAAGGTCGAGAAGAAAGCACCCCCCCGGGACGGGGAAGGGGATCGCCGGCCGCAGGCCGGTGGTGGCGGCGCCTCCGCGCAGAAGACCAAGCTCACCTACAAGGACCAGCGCGACTACGACCAGCTCCCGGCCCGCATCGACGCCCTCGACAAGCAGATCGCCGCCGACGAGGCCCGCCTCGCCGACCCCGACCTCTACACCCGCGACCCCGCCGCCTTCGCCAGACTCACCGCCGCGATCGACGCCGCCCGCGCGGAAAAGGACGCAGCCGAGATGCGCTGGCTCGACCTCGCCGAACAGGTCGAAGCGCTCGGGTGAAGGCACGGACTCGACAGGCAGGGTCGGCAGGAAGCGGAAGGGCTTTGAGGACGGCAGGTAGCAACAGCCGACATCGCGAGGCGCTGCCGCTTTCCCGAAAACGATCGAATTACGGGGAAGTCTTAGGCAACGACACGCACCTTGAACCTTGAATCACCGCTGAAGGGCCGCGGCCTGTTCCGCGGCTGAGAAGCCGGATGGGTGGCCACCGGTCGGCCGGCCGAGCAACCTCCTGTTCAGCGCACGTCGGAGGCGAGCGTCGATGAACCGGCCCGTCCCGAAGCCTGCCGCCATCCTGTCTTGATAGGCGTGAGCGACCACGAAGCCGCTGAGCATGAAGAAGTCGACCGCGAGGCCGACACTCGGACTGCCGTACCCGGCGAAGTAGATGGCCAGATGTGCGTTGACCACGGCAATGGCAGCAATACCGCGCAAGCCGTTCAGCACATCAAAGATGACCCGATCTCGCGCTTGATCTATCATCACCTAATCCCGCCTAAGGTGGGCCACCTTGCCTGACCAGACGATTGCGAAGGTCTGTTAGGCTGTCAATCTTCCCGGTTGGCCACACAATCGGCTGCTTATCGGACATGCGCTGGGCATTTTCCGATTGGGAACGGTGATCGATAAGGGATCGGTCTTCTCAAAGTCGATCGAGCTTTGAGCGCCGACTGACGCGTTGCGGTAGTCAAGGCGAAACGTTGTTGATCGTCAGCCTGGATCCACGGGAACCCGAAGCCGTTTCGTTGAAGGCAGCTCAATCGATGTAAGATTGATCTTTAGGGTCAGGACTCGTTGATTACAGCCAGAAGATGACGGTGGCAGCGAGGGCGACGGCGGAGAAGAAGGCGGTTGGACAGCGATCGTAGCGGGT
>Ga0325401_1000042_pt1 | contig 68884 bp, 65 predicted proteins | sample PopdelMetagenome_FD_205666 | JGI IMG/M metagenome (GOLD analysis project Ga0325401, IMG submission 205666) | Populus deltoides microbial communities from Bellville, Georgia, United States - Xylem-PdKOR-R2 | ecosystem: Host-associated > Plants > Phyllosphere > Stem > Wood/Secondary xylem | place...
CGTCGCTACCCGCTACGATCGCTGTCCAACCGCCTTCTTCTCCGCCGTCGCCCTCGCTGCCACCGTCATCTTCTGGCTGTAATCAACGAGTCCTGACCCTAGTCCAGTACCTGTGGGAAGACCGCGGGCGGACGCAGACCCCGCCCGCGGCGGTGGCGGCGTTGTGGCGGCCGTTCCGGGTGATGAGGCTGACCGCATGAGCGCGGGGCAGGCGTTGCAGCAGGCGCTGGTCGCCGGCGTCGCGGCGACCGGGCTGCGCGCGTTCGATGCGCCGCCGGTGCGCGCCGCGGTGCCGCATGCGGTGGTGGAGATGCCCCTGCTGCGGAACTGGGACGCGTCGGCGACGCAGGGACGCGAGGGCCGGGTGACGGTGACGCTCCACGACGAGGGCGAGCGGCCCGAACGGCTGTGGCAGCTGCTGGCGGGGGTGGAGGCGGCGATGGCGGCGACCCCGCCCGAGCTGGCGGGCGGCTGGCGGCTGATCGCGGGGCAGCTGGGCGCGGCCCGGATCCGGCGGGCGGACGGCCGTGGCGAAGGGGCGATGCGCTGGACCGCGGCGATCGAGATGCGGGTGCGGATGTTTCGGGTGCAATGAGGGAGGCGTGTGATGGGCGTGGAGAAAGGATCGGCGTTCCTGCTGAAGGTCGGCGACGGCGCGGCGCAGCCGAGCTTCGCGACGGTGGCGGGGCTGAGGACCACCCAGCTGTCGGTGAATGGCGAGGCGGTGGTGGTGACCAGCAAGGATTCGGGGGGGTGGCGCCAGTTGCTGGGAGGCGCGGGGGTGCGGTCGGTCAGCGTGTCGGGGGCCGGCGTGTTCACCGGATCGGCGGCGGAGGCGCGGATCAAGGCAAGCGCGCTGGCGGGCACGCTGGACGACTATCGGCTGAGTTTCGAATCGGGGGACCACATGACCGGGCGCTTCCTGGTCACGCGGCTGGACTATGCCGGCGATTTCAACGGGGAGCGAACCTACACGCTGGCGCTGGAAAGCAGCGGCCCGGTGATCGCGGCATGAGTGCGGTCGCGAACCCCATGCGGGGCGAGGCAAGCGTGCGCGTCGCGGGCGAGGAGCTGGTGCTGAGGCCGTCGTTCGGGGCGCTGGTGGCGGCGGAGGAGGAACTGGGGTCGCTGTTCGCACTGGTCGAGCGGGCGGCCGAGGGGGGCCTGCGACTGTCGGAGGTGGCGGCGCTGTTCTGGCACTGCCTGCGCGATCGGCCCGCGGGGGTGACGCGCGAGGCACTGGGCGAGGCGGTGGTGGAGCGGGGGCTGGCGGCGGCGATGCCGGCGGTCCGCGCGCTGATGGCCGAGGTGGTGCGCGGGCGGTGAGCGGCTTTGCCGAGTGCGCGAGGCGCTTCGCGGGCGTCGCCGGGGCGGTGCTGGGGTGGAGCCCCGACGCCTTCTGGGCGGCGACGCCGGCGGACCTTGCCGCGGTGACGGCGGCGCTGGGGAGCGAGGAGGGCGCGGCACCGGCGGATGCGGCGCTGGTGGCGCGGTTGCGGGAGGCGTTTCCGGATGGATGAACGGGACGAGATCGTCGGTGTGCGGGTGGATAGCGCTGAATTCCGGCGCGAGGTGGCGGACATGCGCCAGCTGCTGGAAGGGTCGCTGGGCGGCGCGGGCGACCGGGCGGGACGGGCGATCGAGCGGTCGCTGCTGGGCGCGGTGCGGCAGGGGCGGGTCGGCTTCGAGGAGCTGAAGGGTGCCGGGCTGCGCGCGGTGGATGCGATCGCCGGGGCAGCGTTGAAGGCGGGGATCCGCGAGGTCGCCGGCAGCGGCGGGTTGGGGCGGACGCTGGGGACGCTGCTGGCGGGACTGTCGGGCTTGCCGGGGCGGGCGACGGGCGGGCCGGTGGCGCCGGGACGGCCCTATCTGGTCGGCGAGCGCGGGCCGGAGCTGTTCGTGCCGACGGCGGCGGGGCGGGTGGAGGCGGGGGTGCGGGAGCGCCCGCGCGAAGTGCGGGTGGCGATCACGGTCAATGCCGGCACGGTCAACGCCGGCACGGGCGAGGCGGCGGGGGCGCTGCGGCAGTCGGCGCGGCAGGTGGCGCGAGCGGTGCGGGCGGCGCTGGCGGAGGAGTGACGATGCTGCGGACCGGTTCGGGGGCGATCCCGGCGTTCGCGGGCATGACGGGAGGGGTGCGAGATGGGATGGTGGCTGGCGCGGACGCGCACGGTGCATGCGGAAGGCGTGGTGACGCGTTTCGACCCGCGGTTCTGGACGGTGAACTTTCCCCGGCCGATGATGGCGGCGGTGACGGCGACCGGGCCCGATGCGCTGCGGGTCGATTGCGTGTTCTACAAGCGCGACGACCTTGCCGGGCTGATCTGGGAGGCGGAGGACCGGTGGGACCATCCGCTGCTGGCGTACGAGACCGCGCGCGACTTTCGCGATTGCCGGTTGCGGTTCCGGTGGCGATCGTGGGGTGTCCGGCCGCTCGATGCGGTGAACGGACCGGTGCTGACGATCGAGGGGCGCGACGCGCAAGGGGAGGCGCGGGCGTGGTATGTGCGGTTGTGGAACTATGCCCGCGGAACCCCCGAGGATGCGCAGGTCGCGATCGACTTCGCCGACCTAGTGGGCGGGTTCCGGCTGCCGGGCGAGGCCGATCCGGTCTGGGCGGGCGACGTCGACCGGATGTTCGTGTCGCTGGTGCCGCCGGGGCATGACGGCGCGGACGGGCCGCTGGCCGAACCGGCGGAGGGTTGGGTCGAGCTGAGCGGACTGGCGTGCGACGGGCCGGGATCGGTATTGGCGATCGGCGACGCGATGGTGCCCGAACATGGTCTGGGCATCGCCAGCGGTTACGACGACGAGTACCATCTGACGCCCGCCCGCGTGCTGCGCAATGTGCTCCAGCTCGGTTATCGCGGGCAGATCGTCCATTATGTCGGGATGAGCCATTATTTCCGGCTGGAAGCGGCCGGAGACGGGTTCTTCGCGAGCCTGAGGGGCGGGGTGCTCAACCGCGCGGCGGCGGCGTGGCATCGCGACTTCGCGACACGGGCCGGGGCGCTGGGATTGGGCGTGACCTGGTCGCTGAGCTACGAACTGCTCGACGCGCATTGCTGGGGCGACTGGAAGCAGCGAAGCCTGGACGGGGCGCCGGCGCTGACCGGATGGGAGCCGCCGTCGACCCTGCTGAGCCCCGCGCACGAGGGCGCGATGGGCTATCTGCGGCAGGTGGCGGTCGCGTTCGTCGGGATCGCGGTGGCGGCGGGGCTGCCGGTGCACTTCCAGGTCGGCGAGCCGTGGTGGTGGGTGCAGCCCGAGGGGCGGCGCCCGTGCCTGTACGATGCCGCGGCGGCGACGGCGCTGGCGCCGGTGGCGATCGCGAGCATGGCGGGGGCCAAGTCGGCCGCCGAGATCGCGACGCTGGAACGGGCGGGCGCGTGTCTGGCGGCATCGACGATCGCGCTGGCGGACGCGGCACGGGCGGTGTCCGGAGCGGGCGGGTGCACGACGTACCTGCTGACCTACCTGCCCACCGTGCTGGACGCCGACGCGCCCGAAGCCTGGCGGATGAACATGCCGGTCGGCTGGGCGAGCCCGGCGTTCGATGTGCTCCAGCTGGAGGATTACGACTGGGTCACCGCGGGCGACATCGCCGCGACGCGGGCGGGGGTGACGGCGGCGACCGCGCGGCTCGGCTATCCGGCGGGGCGGCAGGAGTACCTGTCGGGCTTCGTGCTGCGGCCCGATCAGGCGGGGCAATGGGCGGCGATCGATGCCGCGGCCGGCGCGGCACGGGCGCGGGGGGTAAGGCGGGCGTATCTGTGGGCGTTGCCCCAGGTGATGCGCGACGGTTTCGTTCATTTCGATGGGGAGGCGCAGGTGCAGGACTTCGACGACGTGCTGTTCCCGCTGGCGCTGGGCCGTGAGGCGAGCGTGACGCCGGGCTGGTCGACCGCGGTGGTGACCGCGGCGGGCGGGGCGGAGCAGCGGCAGGCGGAATGGGCGGGGGCGCTGACCACCTATGACGTCGGGCCGGGTATCCGCGGCGAGGCGGAGATGGCCGAGCTGCTCGGCTTCTTTCGCGCCCGGATGGGTCGGGCGCGGGCGTTCCGGTTGCGCGATCCGTTCGACAGCGAGGGCGCCAACGAGGCGCTGGGCAGCGGCGACGGCGCGAACCGGCGGTTCGCCCTGGTCCGCCGCTATGGCGAGGTCGCGCGGCGGATCACCCGCCCGGTGGCGGGCAGCGTCGCGGTACGGGTCGGCGGGGCGGCGACGCAGGGTTTCACCGTCGAGCCGGGGGGATGGATCGTGCTCGACCGGGCGCCGGGGGCGGGGGTGGCGGTCGTTGCGAGCTTTCGCTTTGACGTGCCGGTGCGGTTCGCGGAGGATCGGCTGACGGTGAACCGGGCGACCCACCTGGCCGGCGAGGCGGCGTCGGTACCGCTGGTCGAGGTGCGGGAGGGCGGCGCGTGAGCGGGGGCGACTGGCTGCGCGCGGCGCTGACCACCGTTGCCCTGTGCTGGCGGATCGAACGACGCGACGGGGTGACGATCGGGCTGACCGCGCACGACCGCGACTTGTTGGTCGACGGGCTGCTCCATCGCGCCAGCCCGGGGATGCTGCCCGCCGCGATCAGCCGGAGCGCGGGGCTGGAGGTGGACACGACCGAGGTGACGGGGGCACTGGCAGCGGACGGGGTGACCGAGGCCGACCTGCTCGCGGGCCGCTGGGACGGGGCAAGGGTAGCGATGTTCGCGGTCGACTGGACCGAGGGGGCGTCGGAGCCGGGCCAACCGGATCGGGTCGCCCTGGGCGAGGGCACGATCGGGGCGGTGACCCTGAGCGGCGATACATTTACCGCGGAACTGGCGGGCACGACCGCGGCGCTCGACCGCCCGGTGGCGGAGGAGACCGCCCCCGAATGCCGCGCCGCGCTGGGCGACCGGCGCTGCCGGGTACCGATGGCGGGTCGGCGATGCCTTGCGCGCGTGGTGTCGGCGGATGGCGACACGCTGACGCTCGACCGGGCGGAGCCGGTGGCGGATGCCTATGGCGGCGGGCGGCTGCGCTGGATCGGGGGCGGCAACAGCGGGCTGGATAGCGTGATCGCCCGGTCCGAGGGGGACCGCGTGGTGCTGGCGTCGGCGGCGCCCCAGGCGGTGGCGGCGGGAACGCTCGTCGAACTGTCGGAAGGGTGCAACAAGTCGATCGCGACCTGTGCGGGGCGTTTCGGCAATGCGGTCAACTTTCGCGGCGAACCGTTCCTGCCGGGGATCGACCTGTTGACCCGATATCCGGGCGCATGACCAGCGCGGGCGCGCGCGCCGCGGCCATGGCGCAGGCGCTGATGGGGACGCGGTTCCGGCTGCACGGGCGCGATCCCGCCCATGGGCTCGATTGCGTCGGCGTGGCGGCGCTGTCGCTGGCGGCGGCGGGGCACCGGATCGTGGTGCCGAGCGGCTATGCCCTGCGCGGCGGCGATCCGGGGCGGGTGGCGGCGCTGCTCGACCCGGTGCTGGCGCGTGGCGGGACAGACGAACCGGGTGCGCTGCTGCTGGTGAGGCCGGGAGCGGGGCAGCTGCATCTGGCGGTAGGGGTCGGGGGCGGGGTGGTCCATGCCGATGCCGGGCTGCGGCGGGTGGTGATGCGGCCGGGGGCGCTGGCATGGCCGCTGGTCATGGCGTGGGCAATGGGAGGATAGGGCATGGCGACGCTGGTACTGACAACGGTCGGCGGCGCGGTGGCGGGGCCAGTGGGCGCGGCGCTGGGGGCGCTGGCCGGACGGCAGATCGACGGCGCGGTGCTCGGCCGGGGGCGGCGGGAGGGGCCGCGGCTGGCCGAGCTGCGGGTGCAGGCGTCGAGCTATGGCGTGGCGATCCCCCGGCTGTTCGGGACGGTGCGGGTGGCGGGCACCGTGATCTGGTCCACCGACCTGGTCGAGAGCCGTGCGGTGACGCGCGCCAAAGGCTCGCCCGAGGTGACCCGATACAGCTATCGCGCTTCGTTCGCGGTGCTGGTGTCGGCACGGCCGATCCGGGGCGTGTCGCGCATCTGGGCGGACGGCAACCTGTTGCGCGGGGCGGCGGGCGACCTGAAGGTGGCGGGGCGGATGCGGGTGCATCTGGGCGGCGAGGACCAGCCGCCCGACCCGCTGATCGCTTCGGCGGAAGGTGCGATGGCGCCCGCGCACAGGGGTTGCGCCTATGTCGTGTTCGAGGACCTGGCGCTGGCCGAATTCGGCAATCGGCTGCCCTCGCTGAGTTTCGAGGTGGAGGCGGACGCGGGGGGTATCGCGATCGGCGGGATCGCGCGATCGCTGGCGCCCGAAGTGGAGGCGCGCCCTGGGGGGCCGGTGCTCCAGGGCTTTGCGGCCGGGGGTGGCAGCGTGCGAGCGACGCTGGAGTTGCTGGCGGAGGCGGGCGACGGGTGGTTCGCGCCGGCGGGTGGCCGGGTGCGGCTGACCGGTCGCGATACCGCGGCAATCACCCTGCGCGATGAGGCGGTGGCGATGGCCGGAGCACACGCTGCGCGCCGGAGCCGGTCGGTGGCACCGTCGGCCAGCGTGCCGCGGGTGCTGACGGTTGGACATTACGATCCGGCGCGTGACCATCAGGCAGGCATGCAGCGGGCGGTGCGGGCCGGCGCGGGCACGCGGGAAGAGCGGGTCGAGATGCCTGCCGTGCTGTCCGCGCCTGCTGCCAAGGCGCTGGCGGCAGCGATGCTGGCGCGCGCGGAGGCGGGCCGTACGCGACGAACGCTGTCGCTGGGGATTGAGGGGCTGGCGGTGACGCCGGGCACGGTCGCGAGGATTGCGGGCGAGGCAGGGCGCTGGCGGGTCGAAGCGATGTTGGTGGAAGGATGGGCGACGACAGTGACGTTGGTGCCGCTCGCCCCCGTGCCGCCCTTGGTGGCGGCCGATCCGGGGCGGGTGCTGGCCTCACCCGACCGGATCGCCGGGCGCACGATCCTACATGTCGCCGAGGTGCCGGCGCTGGACGACCGGCTGCTCGAGGCGCCGCGGCTGGTGGCGGTCGCGACGGGAGAAGGCGCAGGGTGGCGCGGGGCGGCGCTGCTGCTCAGCACCGATGGCGGCGCGAGCTGGCAGGATGCGGGCGGAACCGCCGCGCCGGGGGTGGTCGGACAGGTCGAGACGCCGGCTCCTCCCGCGCCGGCTACGCTGGTCGACCGGCGCCATGCGATCGTGGTGCGGCTGGCGCGCGCGGACATGGACTTGGCCGATGCCGATGCCAGTGCGCTGGACCGCGGCGCCAATCTGGCGCTGATCGGGGACGAGCTGGTCCAGTTCGGGCGGGCGACTCCGCTGGGCGAAGGGCGTTGGCGATTGAGGGAGCTGTGGCGCGGGCGGCGGGGCACGGACGATGCCGCACCCCAGCAGGCGGGCGACCGCTTCGTGCTGCTCGACCCGGCCAGCGTACGGACGATCGACCTGCCGGCCAGCATGGTCGGCACGTCGGTGCTGGTGATGGCGTCCGGGATCGGCGACGCCGACGAGCCGGCCCCAATCGAGGTGGCGAACGTCGGCCGGTCGGTTGCGCCGCCTTCGCCCGTGGCGGTCCGTACGGACCGGGGTGTCGACGGCGCGATCCGGCTGCGCTGGACGCGACGGAGCCGGGTTGGCTGGGGCTGGCTCGATGGCGCCGATGCACCGCTGGGCGAGGAAGGCGAGCGATACCGCGTGATCGTCGGCGAGGGTGGGGAGGCGATCGAGACCGCCGTTCCTGCGCTCACCATCCCGGCAGGGCAGGCCGGCGTCGGGCCGCTGTCGGTGATCATCGCGCAGCAGGGCACGCTGGCCGCCTCTGCGACGGCAAGGATCGTGATTGAAGGAGGAACGGGATGATGGACGCAACCGACCGACTGGAATTGCCGCTGATCGTGCCGGGACAGGCGCAAAAGGAGATGGCGCATAACGAGGCACTCGCGCTGCTGGACGTGGCGGTGCAGGCCAGCGTTGTGGCCGTAGGTCTCGACACGCCGCCGACGGATCCGCAGCCGGGAAGCTGCTGGATCGTCGGGCCGCGTCCGACGGGCGCGTGGGCCGGCCATCCCGGCGCGATCGCGGGGTGGACCGGCGGCGGCTGGCGCTTCGTCGCGCCACGCCCGGGATTGGCGGCGTGGAGCATGGCGGATGGCACGCACGCGCGCTGCGAGGGCAGCGGCTGGACGCTGGGCCGGTTGACGGCGACCGAGCTGGTGATCGACGGAGCGAGGGTGGTCGGGGCAAGGCAGGGGACGATTACCGGCCCGGACGGTGGAACGATCGTCGACACGCAGGCGCGAACGGCGGTGGGTGCGGTTTTGGCGGCGCTGCGAGCTCATGGCCTGATCGGCACCTGACCTGCCCGGTTGTGGCGGATCGGCAACACCGCCTTTCCTTTGTGATCTTGCGCTGCAACCATGGCAGGGGTAGTGAGTTTGCGCTGTCCGTAGTGACAATCAAGAAAGGGGACTCTAATGCGGAAGCTTGCCGTAGTTCTGGCGCTAGCCTCCACCGCTCTGGCCACACCTGCCCTCGCCCGCGACAAGTCGTGGTACGTGGGCATCGAGGGCGGTGCGATGGTCGTGGAAGACATCGATTTCGACATCGGCGCACTGGATAATGCTGGTACTGTTGACTCGGATTACGGGTACGACGTCGATGCCGTGATGGGCTATGACTTCGGCGGGTTCCGGGTCGAAACCGAAGTCGGTTATCGTCGTGCCGCGATTGACGGGTATTCGTCGATCACCACCACGCCCCGCTTCACCCCTGCCGGTGCGATCGTCAGCAATCCCAGCGGCAGCTTCGACTATGCCGGCGGATCGACTTCGGCGCTCAGCTTCATGCTGAACGGCCTGCTCGATTTCGGCGAGGACGATGGCATTCAGGGCTTCGTCGGCGGTGGTGTGGGCGTCGCCCGCGTCAAGGCCCAAGCAGCGCTGACCACGCGTGGCAACTTCCTCGACGACTCTGACACCGTGTTCGCATGGCAGGGCCTGGCGGGCATCCGTGCGCCGCTGACCGACCATGTCGACGCAACGCTGAAGTATCGCTTCTTCAATGCCGAGGATGTCCGGCTGGTCGACGTGACCAATCGCACCTTCGAGGGTCGGTACCGGTCGCACAGCATTCTGGGTGGCCTGACCTACAACTTTGGTGAGCCGACCCCGCCGCCGCCGCCGCCGGAGCCTGTTGCTCCGCCGCCCCCGCCCGCGCCGCCGGCTCCGCCGCCGGTTCCCGAGGTCGTCTGCTCGCCGGGTCCCTTCATCGTGTTCTTCGAGTGGGACAAGTCGGACATCACGCCTGAGGCCGGTTCGATCCTCGACAATGCCGTCACCCAATATCAGTCGTGCGGCAATGCTCGGGTCATGCTGGCCGGCCACGCCGACCGTTCGGGTACCGCCACCTACAATGTCGGCCTGTCGCAGCGTCGCGCGGACTCGGTCCGTGGCTATCTGACGTCGCGGTCGATCCCGGATGGTTCCATCTCGACCGAAGCGTTCGGCGAGAGCCGCCCGCGCGTCGAGACGTCGGATGGCGTCCGCGAGGTGCAGAACCGCCGCGTGGAAGTTACCTATGGACCGGGTGCTGGTCAGTAAGATCAGTCATCTGGTTAAAAAAAGGGAGAGGTCGGCAGCGATGCCGGCCTCTTTCCTTTTGTCTGGACCGATGCGGTGCGGGCAGGGGGTCTGAACCATACTGGCTTCGACGAAACGCGGCGCCGATCATATCTACGCTGGCGGACGGGCAGGTCAGGCCAGCCACGCTCAGCTGAACAGAGACGCTGGCACCTTTGTGTGACGCGGCTCAGGTGCTCAGCAACCGTGCATCGCTACGAGGTCCGGCGGACAGGTGCAGGCGGTACCTGGAGCACATAGCGCTAGATCGGTCCTCCGACACTCGGGTCCCGTCACGCCCTGAGCGTTTCGTTCAGCGACTGCACGCCGAGCGCAATCTGTATCGGATCTGTACCTTCGGCCCGAACTACCCGTGCACAGCACGCGGGCGCTATCGAGATCGATCACGATTGGCTGCGTGGTCTGTCAAAGCGGATGGTTGGAACATGTAAGCGCTTTCGGCGTGACCCGACGAAACCGACCGCAACTGTGGCACTCATCCGGACCGTTCGCGGGCTGACTGTCGTGCACGGCGCCGGCTACCACCAAGCGAGGGCTCGCAATCCTGCTGGATCAGCGTACCGGGCGCTTGCCGAGTTTACGTGCCAGGGTGCGGCGGTGCATCCCCAGGCGGCGTGCGGTTTCCGAAATGTTGAAGCCGGTGTCGGCCAGCATCTGGTTAATCCGTTCCCATTCGAGCGTCTTGATCGAAGTGGGTCGGTCGGTAATCGGGGCGGCAACATCGCCCGCCGCCCGGCTGAACGCAGCTTCGATATCGTCAGTGTTGGACGGCTTGGCGAGGTAATGGCTCGCTCCCAGCTTGATCGCCTCCACCGCCGTGGCGATGCTCGCAAAGCCGGTGAGCACGACGATCAACGTGGCGGGATCGCGTTCGTGGAGCATCGCGACGCAGCCCAGCCCGGACACGTGGCCGAGCTTGAGGTCCACGACCGCCCGATCGAACTGCTGGTGCTGAAGCAATGCTCCGAGCCGGGTGGGGTCGTCAGCGAGCGCGACCCGGTATCCCCGCCGCTCGAACGAGCGCTGCAGGGTGCGGGCGAAAGTCTCGTCATCCTCGACGATGACAAGGCTGAGCGGCTCGTCGGTCATCGATCGGCTCCGTGAGCGACGGCGGCGGGCAGGACCAGCCGGACCTCGGCGCCCCTGCCGCGATTTGCCGCTTCCAACCGCCCCCCGAGACGGCGCGCGACGTTGCTGGCAAGGAAAATCCCCATGCCATGCCCCGCCCCCTTGATGGACTGAAGAGGACGACCGATCGCGGCGAGCATCCCCGGCGCGAAACCAGGGCCGTGGTCGCTGATCGCAACCACCAGCTCGTCGCCCTCGTGCGACCCGTGGACCTCGATGGCTCCGGGTGATGCTTCGGCCGCGTTGTCGAGCAGGCTGCCGATGGCCTGGCGCAATGCCGGATCGGTGACGAGCATCGCGCGATCCAGCTCATCAAGCTTGACCACGACACCCGTGTCGGGCCGGGTCAGCCGCCATGCCTCGATCACCTCGGCCAGGAACAGGCGAGCAGGGCGGGCCGCCAGCGTCTCGCCACGGGGTTGGCCGGCGGAATGGAGGATGTCGGTGACGATTGCCTTGCATCGTCGCACTTCGGCCTGCATTTCTTCGATCTCTCCGGCAAGGTCCGGGTCGGCAACGACGCGGGGCAGCCGCCGCCAGTCGGCCAGGATCACCGAAATTGAGGCAAGCGGCGTACCGAGCTCGTGCGCGGCGCCACTCGCGAACAGGCCGATGCGGACGATACCGTCCTCCTCTGCGGCACGGCGGCGCAGTTCGGCAAGGTGGGCATCCTGTTCCCTCAACGTCCGGCTGATCCGGGTGATGAACACCACCAGCAGCGTCGCGACCAGCGCAAAGCCGAGCCAGCGGCCCAATGCGAACATGTCCTCGCGAAGTGGCAGCAGGTTGGTCGGCAGCAGGAGCGGCCAGTTGCGGATGCCGAGCAGCGCGTAGCACCCTGCCGCGGTCGCCGCGACGATCCAGGCTGGCACGGGGCGAAGCAGGATGGCGGCCAGCGCGATCTGGAGCAGGTAAAGCGTCACGAACGGGTTGGAAGCCCCGCCGCTGAGATACAGCTGGACGGTGAGCGAACCCATGTCGAACAGCAGCGCCAGCAGCAGCGCCCACCCGGTCGCACCATGGCGCGGCAGGACCGCCAGCGTCAGCAGGTTCACGGCGGCAAGGCTCGCCACCACGAGCAGCATCGGGACGAGCGGCAGCGGCACGCCGAGCGCCAGGCCGGTACCCAGGATGGTGACGAGCTGCCCCGCGACGGCGATCCAGCGAAGGTGGACGAGTTGACGCATCGCGCCCGTCGTGGCCACAGTCATGCGCGCGCTCGCCAAAGTATCGCCGCGCCGCCCGCCGACAGGACGGCCAGCGCGAACCAGGTCAGTGCATAGACCAGATGCGCGTTTCGGAACTGGATCACGGTCAGCCCGCCCACTGGCCAACCGCCGGGGTTGGCGCTGCCATCGGCGTCGATGAAGAACGGCGCCGCCCCATTGATCCCCCGTGCCCGCGCGATTGCAGCGACGTCGCGTGAGTACCAGCGATCCTGTGCGGGCGCGTTGCTGCGCAGGAAACCACCGGCCGGCTCGGAAAGGCGCAACAGGCCGGTGATCACGAGCGGGCCGACCACCTGCCCTTGCGCGCGGGTAACGGGGCTGCGCCGTTCGGGCGGCACGAAACCCCGATTGATCAGCACCACTGCGTCTCCGGTCCGCAGCGGGGTCACCACCCAGAACCCCGCACCCTTCTCGGTCACTGCCTGCACCAGCGTCTCGCGAGCATGGAGCAACACTCCCCTTACCCGGATGCGGCGATAGCCATCCTGCGGACCGATACCGGGCCATGCGGCACGGGGCGGCAGCGGTTCGGGCGCGGCATGGACCCGCCGGTCGACGCGGGCGATCAGGTCCAGCTTCCAGGCGCGTCGCTCCAGTTGCCAGATGCCCAGGGCAGCGAACATGGCCGCCAGCAGCAGGCACGAGCCCGCGAACAGCCGCCGCCGCGCGCGTCCCGTCACATCGCGCCCGCGTCCATGGGCATCATGTTGCCGTTGAGATGGTACATGATCCACAAGGATCCGCAGATGGTAATCGCCACCAGCACGCCGGTGAACACCATCGCCATCAGCGTCCAGCCATTCTCCGCCTTGGTGTTGACGTGGAGAAAGGCGACGGTGTGGACCAGGATCTGCACGATCGCGAGCCCGACCACGATCAGCACGGTCGCCTGCCGGTTCTGGAGCACTCCCGTCATCACCAGCCAGAATGGGATGGCCGTCAGGATCGCCGACAGTCCGAACCCGATCAGGTAACCCCGGCGCGAACCGTGGCCGTGGGTGTCGCCATGGCTGTGCACCGCGTCGTCGGGTGCAGCGTGGGTCGAGGGGGCGCTCATCGCATCACTCCGAGCAGGTAGACGAAGGTGAACACGCCGATCCAGATCACGTCAAGGAAGTGCCAGAACATCGACAGGCACTGGAGCCGCTTCCTGTTCTCGACGTGAAGGCCGCGCTGGCCGAGCTGGACCAGCATCACACCGATCCAGACGATGCCGATCGTGACGTGCAGCCCGTGGGTCCCGACCAGCGCGAAGAAACCCGACAGGAACGCGCTGCGCGTCGGCCCGGCACCCTCGGCGACGAGGCTGGCGAACTCGTACATCTCGACCGAGACGAACCCGATCCCGCACAGGGCGGTGACCACCAGCCACCCGCGCGTGGCATTGAGCCGGCTCCCTTCCATCGCCAGCATCGCGAAGCCGTAGGTGATCGAGGACACCAGCAGGATCGCGGTATTGACCGCGACCAGCGGCAGCTCGAAGATGTCGCGCGGGGCCGGGCCGCCGGCATAGCTGGTCGACAGCACGCCATAGACCGCGAACAACGTCGCGAAGATGAGCGCGTCGCTCATCAGGTAGATCCAGAAGCCGAGCAGCGTCCCGCCCATGCCATGGGCGTGGTCGTGGTCCTCCGCCTCGGCGAGGTGGAAGGTGTCGGGATCGTAGGTCGCGGTGCTCATGTCATGCTCCCGCCGGGACCGGCGACGGCCCCAGCAGCCGGGTTCGCTCGTCCTCGGTCCGCGCCACCTCGTCCGCCGGGATGAAATAGTCGCGCTTGTAGTTGAAGGTGTGCCCGATCGTCACCGCGACCAGCCCGACCAAGCTCAGCACCGCCAGCCACCACATGTACCACACCATTGCAAAGCCGAGCGCCAGCGCCAGCGCCGACAGGATCACGCCCGCGCCGGTGTTGCGGGGCATGTGGATCGGGCGATACCCGTCCAGCGGCCGCGCATATTGGCGATCCTTCATGTCGTGCCAGGCGTCCAGGTCGTGCACCACCGGGGTGAAGGCGAAGTTATACGCGGGCGGCGGCGAGGAGGTCGCCCATTCCAGCGTGCGCCCGTTCCACGGGTCGCCGGTGGTGTCGCGCAGCCGCTCGCGGTCGCGGATCGACACGAAGATCTGGATCAGGAAGCCCAGGATGCCGATCGCGATGATGACCGCGCCGATCGCCGCGATCACGAACAGCGGCTGGAGCGTCTGGTCGTCGAGGTGCCGGACGCGCCGGGTCACCCCCATCAGCCCCGCGACGTACATCGGCGTCCACGCGACCCAATATCCGATCACCCAGCCCCAGAAGTGGACCTTGCCCCAGAACGGGTCGAGCTTGAACCCGAACGCCTTGGGGAACCAGTAGTCGATCCCGGCGAACAGCCCGAACACGACCCCGCCGATGATGACGTTGTGGAAGTGCGCCACCAGGAACAGCGAGTTGTGGAGCACGAAGTCCGCCGGCGGCACCGCCAGCAGCACGCCCGTCATGCCGCCGACCACAAAGGTGAGCATGAATGCCACCACCCACATCATCGGCAGTTCGAAGCGGATCTCGCCCCGGTACATCGTGAACAGCCAGTTGAAGATCTTGGCCCCGGTCGGGATCGAGATCACCATGGTGGCTATCCCAAAGAACGAATTGACGCTCGCCCCCGATCCCATCGTGAAGAAATGGTGCAGCCACACCAGCCATGACAGGATGGTGATGACCACGGTGGCATAGACCATCGAAGAATAGCCGAACAATCGCTTGCCGGTGAAGGTCGAGGTCACTTCGGAGAAGATGCCGAACACCGGCAGGATCAGGACGTATACCTCCGGATGGCCCCAGATCCACACCAGGTTCCAGTACATCATCGGGTTGCCGCCGAAGTCGTTGGTGAAGAAGTTGGTCCCCACATAGCGGTCGAGCATGAGGCATGCGAAGCACGCGGTCAGCACCGGAAAGATCGCCGTCGCCAGCACGTTGGAGCATAGCGCGGTCCAGCAGAACACCGGCATCTTCATCATGGTCATGCCCGGCGCGCGCATTTTGATGATCGTCGTCACCATGTTGATCGCCGACAGCGTCGTGCCGACACCCGCGATCTGCAGCGCCCACAGGTAGTAGTCGGGCCCGGTGTCGGGACTGAACTGCAGCTCGGACAGCGGCGCATAGCCCAGCCAGCCGGTGCGCGCGAACTCGCCCACGAACAGCGACACCATCACCAGCAGCGCGCCCGCCACGGTCAGCCAGAACGACAGGTTGTTGAGGAACGGGAACGCGACGTCGCGCGCGCCGATCTGGAGCGGCATGACGAAGTTGATCAGCCCCACCACCAGCGGGATCGCCACGAAGAAGATCATGATCGTGCCGTGGGCGGTGAACACCTGGTCGTAATGGTGCGCGTTGAGATAGCCCTGGCTCGCCCCGAACGAGATCGCCTGCTGCGCGCGCATCATCAGCGCGTCGGCGAACCCGCGCAGCAGCATGACGCCGCCCAGGATCATGTACATGATCCCGATCCGCTTGTGGTCGACGCTGGTGAACCATTCGTGCCACAGATAGCCCCACAGGCGGAACTTGGTGATCGCGAACAGCACGCCGCTGCCGATCACCACCACCCCCAGAAAGGTGACCAGCAGGATCGGCTCGTGGATCGGAAAGGATTCGATCGACAGGCGACCGAAGACGATGGGAATGATGTCGGTCATGGATGGGCTCAGCCGTGCGCCGTGGCGGCGGGACCGGCCACGGACAGGATGGGGGGAGGCAGGATCGGGACAGGCAGGTTGAGGGACAGGTCGCGGTTCTTGGCATTGCCCGGATCGGTGGTGCCAGGGGCGCCGGGCTGGCGCGGCTTGGTGACGTTGGTGCCGCTGCCCTTATCGTTGCCATCCTTGAACAGCGCCCCTTCGGGCTTGTCGCCGCCCAGCGGCGCCGAATCGCGGCCCGACGGCATTCCCGCGCCCGCTTCGATCGCGTTCGGGTCGCCGCCGCCGTGCCGGCGGTCGTGCGCCATGACCTGGCTCATGCACATCTTGCCCGGCTCGACGCAGCGTTCGACGACCCGGCGGAACAGGTCGGGCTCTACCTGCGCGAATCGCATCACCGGCGCCCGCTCGCTGGGCTTGGCCAGCTTCATGAAGTTGGCGGCGACCAGCGCGCCGCGGCCTTGGCCGCGCGTGGTCGCGACCCACCGGTCGAAGTTCGCGCGATCCACCGCCAGCAGCTTGAACCGCATGTCCGAAAACCCTGCGCCGCTGTAGTTGGACGACTGGCCCTCATAGCGGCCCGGCCGGTTCATCACCGCGTGCAGCGTCGATCGCATCCCCGGCATCGCATAGACCATTCCGGCCATGGTCGGCGCGTGAAAGGTGTTCATCATGTTGGTCGAGGTGATGTCGAACCGCACCGGCACGTTCACCGGCAGCGCCAGCTCGTTCACCGTCGCGATGCCGAGATCGGGGTAGATGAACAGCCACTTCCAGTCGAGCGCGACCACCTGGACGTGCAGCGGCTTGGTCCCGCGGGCGACCGGCTGCCCGCGGGTGACCTGGCTCACCGGGCGGAACGGATCAAGCAGATGGGTGCTCGCCCAGGTCAGTGCTCCCAGCGCGATGACGATCAGCAGCGGTGCCGACCAGATCACCAGCTCCAGGCTGGTCGAATGGTCGAACTTGGGATCGTACTTGCCCCCGCCACCCTTGCGATAGCGCCACGCGAACAGCACCGTCAGCACCATCACCGGCACGATGATGAGCAGCATCAGCCCGGTCGAGATGAAGATCAGGTTGCGCTGCTGGCGCGCGATGTCGCCGGCCGGGTCGAGCACCGGCCCGCCGCAGCCGGCAAGCAGAAGCGCGCCGGTCGTGATGACGGCGATCGGGGAAAGGCACGGGGGTTTCCGCATGGCAGGGCTCTACTCCCCGGGGTGCGTTGGCGACATTGGACATTTTGTCCTATCCCACTGCGACCGCTTATGCGGCAAGACGGCGTTGCGACCGGGGCGCCACCGCCCCGGCGCGTGCGACGTTGTTCTTGCGGCGGGGGCGGGCGCCTCCGGGAGTGTGCCATGGCTGCGACCACCGTTTCCGACCATCACGGCCATTCGGACGCGCTCGAACGCGACGCCCGGCTGGTCAACGCGGACGACCGTCGCATCCGCCCCGGCGAGATCGCGATCGGCGTCATCGTCGGGCGCACGTCGGAGTTCTTCGACTTCTTCGTCTATGCGATCGCGTCGGTGCTGGTGTTTCCGGCGCTGATCTTTCCCCAGGTCGATGCGCTCACCGGCACGCTCTACTCTTTCGCGCTGTTCGCGCTGGCGTTCATCGCCCGGCCGATCGGGTCGATGCTGTTCATCGGCATCGACAGCCGCCACGGCCGCGGGGTCAAGCTGACGATCGCGCTGTTCCTGCTCGGCGGGTCGACGATGGCGATGGCGTTCATCCCCGGCTACCGCCAGATCGGCACTGCCGCCGCCTGGTTCCTGGCGGTGCTGCGGGTGGGGCAGGGGATTGCGCTGGGCGGCGTGTGGGACGGGCTGCCGTCGCTGCTCGCTTTGAACGCGCCGCCCGAAAAGCGCGGCTGGTATGCGATGATCCCGCAACTCGGCGCGCCGCTGGGGCTCATCACCGCCTCGGCGCTGTTCGCCTTCTTCCTGATCTTCCTCGAACCCGTCGACTTCCTGTCCTGGGGTTGGCGCTACCCGTTCTTTGTCGCCTTCGCGGTCAACGTGGTGGCGCTGTTCGCGCGGCTGCGCCTCGTCGCGACGCCCGAGTTCACCCAGCTCTACGAATCGCGCGAGCTTCAGCCCGCGCCGGTGCTGGAAACGCTGCGCGAGGAGGGGCGCACGGTGCTGCTCGGTGCCTTCGCCCCGCTTGCCAGCTTTGCGCTGTTCCACCTCGTTACGGTGTTTCCGCTGTCCTGGGCGATCCTCTACGCCGGCGAGACCCCGATCAGATTCCTGCTGATCGAGATGGCGGCCGCCGCGCTCGGCGTGCTCGCTATCCTCGCCTCCGGGCTGCTCGCCGACCGCTATGGCCGCCGCACCGTGCTCGGCACCTCGGCCGTGCTGATCGGCATCTATGCGGGGATCGCGCCGCGCCTGCTCGACGGCGGCGGCACCGGCGAGCTTGCCTATATGCTGGTCGGCTTCCTGCTGCTCGGGCTCGCCTTCGGCCAATCCTCGGGCGCGGTGAACGGGTCGTTCACCCCCGCGCGGCGCTACACCGGCGCGGCGTTCACCTCCGACCTCGCCTGGCTCCTCGGCGCCGGCTTCGCCCCGCTCGCGGCGCTGCTGCTGTCGACCCGGTTCGGCCTGTGGTCGGTCGGCGCCTACCTCCTGTCGGGCGCGATCTGCACCCTGGTCGCACTCGCCATCAACAAGGAATGGGCCAAGAAGGAGCGCTGACCCACCCTGCGCCGCGCTGCCCCTCTCCCCATCCCGTTCGTGCTGAGCGAAGTCGAAGCACACCCCGGCCCAGTGGAAGCCCGCTAGTGCGTCGGGCAACGCCTTTGACGATGCTCAGCCCGGCTGACCCGGCAGCCCCCGCCCCTTCTTCAATCCCCGTTCATGCTGAGCGAAGTCGAAGCACCTTCCAGCCCAGTCGACTACCCCGATGCGCCTCCGACGGCACTCAGCCCGAACAGGTCGGCAACTGCCCCGCCAGCCATCCCGGCACGATCGCATCCCCCAGCGCCTCGACCCGGCGATGCTCCACCATCAGCCCCAGTTCGGGATGGCGCGCCCGCGTCCGCTCGCCCGCGTCGCCGATCGGCGCCACCACCAGCCGCCGGTTGACCTTGCTGCGATGGTGCATCCGGGCGGTATTCTCCTGCCCGACATAGCAGCCCTTGGTGTAGCTCACCCCGCCCAGCTCGCCCGCATTGCATTCCAGCCACAAGGTGTCCCCCGACCCGAGCTCGCCGACGCCCTCGACGACGCCCAGCGACAGCCGGTGCGCGAGCCACCCCGCGGCCGCTTCGCCCGGCGGCCCGATCCACCGCCGCCCCAGGTCCGCCAGTCGCGGGTCGGGCACGCCCTGCTCGCCATCGCGCGCCCAATGCACCGCCAGCGCCTCGTCCCGCACGATCGTGATCGCCCGTCGCAACCGGTACATCGACAGCCGCCGCCCCAGCGCGTCGGCCTGTGCCGCCTCGCAGTCGATCAGCACGTCGTCGCCATCGGCCCACAGGATGAAGTCGAACAACGCCTTGCCCTGCGGGGTCAGCAGCCCCGCCCACACCGGCAACGGCCCGCTCGTGTCGTTGGTGACGAGCCCTTGCAGGAACCCGCGCACGTCCTCCCCCGCCAGCCTCAGCACCGCGCGATCAGTCAGGGTGGTAGCGATCAGGGTGGTTCCGGTCATTCCGGAAAGGTAAGACGCGCGCCATGGAACTCCAGACCCTGACGATCCGCCGCCCCGACGACTGGCACGTTCACCTGCGCGACGGTGCGATGCTGTCCGCGGTCGCGCGCCACACCGCACGCCAGTTCGCCCGCGCGATCGTGATGCCCAACCTGCTGCCGCCGGTCCTCACCCCCGCCGATGCCGCCGCCTATCGCGACCGCATCCTCGCCGCGCTGCCGGCGGGTCACGGCTTCACCCCGCTGATGACCTGCTATCTCACCGACGCGACCGATCCGGGCGCGGTCGCGCGGGGCCATGCGGACGGGATCTGGACCGCGGCCAAACTCTACCCCGCCCATGCCACCACCAATTCGGCGCATGGCGTGACCGATCCCGCCCGTCTCCACCCCGTTTTTGCGGTAATGGAGCGGATCGGCATGCCGCTGCTCCTCCATGGCGAGGTCACCGACCCCGCCATCGACATCTTCGATCGCGAGGCGGCGTTCGTCGAACGCGTCCTGCCCGGCCTGCTGCGCGAGTTCCCCGGCCTCAAGATCGTCCTGGAGCACATAACCACCACCGAAGCGGCCGAAATCGTGCTCGCAACCCCGCAGAACCTCGCCGCAACCATTACCCCGCAACACCTTCACCTCAACCGCAACGCACTGTTCGACGGCGGTCTGCGCCCCCATGCCTATTGCCTGCCGGTGGTAAAGCGCGAACGCCACCGCCAGGCGATCCGCCGCGTCGCCACGTCGGGCGACCCGCGCTTCTTCCTGGGCACCGACAGCGCCCCCCATGCGATCGGCCGCAAGGAGGCATCCTGCGGCTGCGCGGGCATCTTCAACGCCCCCCACGCCCTCGAAAGCTACCTCCAGGTGTTCGAGGAGGAAGGGAAAGTCGAGCAGTTCGAAGGGTTTGCGAGCGAGCACGGCGCCCGCTTCTACGGCCTGCCCCTCAACCGGGGCACGGTGACCCTGCGCCGCGAGCCCCAGCCGGTCGCGCCGCTGGTCGACGCCTCCGATGGCGGCGTGGTCCCCTTTCACGCCGGCGAAACGCTCCGCTGGCGCCTCGCCGACTGACCCTCACCCCAGCGCCCCCGCCAGCGTACGGGTGATCCAGAAGATCGCCGCGGAAACCAATCCCGCCACGGGCAGCGTCACGAACCACGCGACGATGATATTCGCCGCAACGTTCCACCGCACCGCCGACAGCCGCCGCGCCGCGCCGACGCCGACGATCGATCCGGTGATGGTGTGGGTGGTGGAGATCGGGATGCCGCCGACATTGGCGATGAACAGCGTGATCGCCCCCCCGGTCTCCGCGCAGAAGCCTTGGGCCGGGGTCAGCCTGGTGATCTTGGACCCCATGGTGTGGACGATCCGCCACCCGCCCGACATGGTGCCCAGCGATATCGCGAGATAGCAGGCGATCACCACCCAGAACGGGACGTAGAAGGTGTCGCCCAGCAGCCCCTGGCTGTAGAGCAGCACCGCGATGATCCCCATCGTCTTCTGCGCGTCGTTGCCGCCATGCCCCAGGCTGTAGAGCGCGGCCGACACGAGCTGGAGCTTGCGGAAGCGCCGGTCGACGCCCAGCGGCGTCAGCTTGAGGCTGGTCCACGCGACCGCCAGCACCAGCAGCAGCGCCAGCACCATGCCGGTCAGCGGCGCCACGAAGATGCCCGCCACCGTCTTGGCGACCCCGCTCCACACCACGCCCGACAGCCCGACCTTGGCGAGCCCCGCGCCCAGCAGCCCGCCGATCAGCGCATGGCTCGACGAGGAAGGGATGCCGAGCACCCAGGTGACGACGTTCCAGAAGATCGCACCCGACAGCGCCGCCCAGATCACCGTCGCGTCGATGATGTCGGCGTCGATGATGCCTTTGCCGATCGTGTTGGCGACATGCTCGCCGAACACCGCCAGCGCGAGGAAGTTGAACGATGCCGCCCACAATACCGCCCATTGCGGCTTGAGCACGCGCGTCGAGACGATGGTCGCAATCGAATTGGCGGCGTCGTGCAGGCCGTTCAGGAAGTCGAACAGCAACGCCACCCCGATCAGCGCGACCAGGAGAGTGAAGGAGATCATCGTCGCCGGCCCTTCAGGCGTGGTCGATCACGAGACCCTGGATCTCGTTGGCGACGTCCTCCAGCCGGTCGACGATCCGCTCGAGATGGCTGTAGATCTCGCGGCGGACGATGAACTGCATCGGCTGGTCGTGATATTCGTGGAACAGCGCCTTCAGCCCGGCATCGTGAATGTCGTCCGCCTCGCCCTCGAGCCGGATCACCCGGCCGGTCAGGTCGTTCAGCCGGTCGCCGTTCTTGTTGAGCGAGCGGAGCAGCGGGATCGCCTCCATGATGATCGCGGTCGCCTGCACCACCGTGTCGGCCATCGCGCGCATCGGGGGTTCGAACTCGGTGACCTCGTAGATCGCGATCGCGTTGGCGGTCTGGTTCATCTGATCGATGGCGTCGTCCATCACCCCGATCAGGTCGATGATCGCCGACCGGTCGAACGGGGTGACGAACACCCGGCGTACGTCCTGGAGGACGTCGCGGGTGATGTCGTCGGCCTCATGCTCCTGGTGAACGATCGCGTGGATCTGGGCATGCACCTCGCCCTTGCCGTGCAGCAGCTTGGCAAGCGCGTCGGCGCCCGCGACCAGCGTCGCGGCATGGGCCTCGAACTGCTCGAAGAACCGGCCCTGCTTGGGCATCAACGCGTGGAACCAGCCGAGCATCGGACATCAAACTCCTCGAATCCGATCCGGGGACGGAGCGGGCGCCTATGTGCGGCGCCCGATGACGCAGGCCGCGTGCGAAAGCCAGCCTTGCGACGCTTTGATTGCGGTTCCGTGACAGCCCGCGGTGCCGCAAACCCACCCGGAGCGATGCGGATGCCGGGGCGGCCCGCGTCCGGCCCGCCCCGGCGTCCCCGTCAGAAGGCGATCAGGTCGTGGATAAGCGGACTCACCGGCACGTCGGCGAGGTCCGGCGACTCGCTCGCGATCATCTTCGCCGGGACCGAGGACAGGGTCGGCTGTCCGGTTCCGCTGACGAACGTGACCTGGGCGATGTCGCCAACGCTGTACAGCTTGACCCCGGACCCGGAAGTGAAGGTGATCTGGATGTCCTTCACCCCGTCGCGATTGAGGTCGGACACCTTGTAGCTTGCGACCGCGATGCCGTCGTCGAGCACGACCCGGTCGAGCGCCGCATCGAACTCGTACACCGCGTCCAGCCCGGTGCCCCGTCCGACATGGACGTCGTCGCGGCCTGTGCCGGTCCAGATCAGGTCGTTGCCCGCCTCGCCATAGATGACGTCGTCGCCGTCGCCGCCATAGATGCGGTCGTTGCCGATTCCGCCCCAGATCGTGTCGTTGCCGGCATCGCCGTACAGCCAGTCGCCGCCCTCGCCGCCGAACAGCATGTCGTGGCCGTTGCCGCCGATCAGCGTGTCCGGCCCGCCCAGCCCCGACAGCGTGTCCTCGCCGTCGGTGCCGGTCAGCGTGTCGATCCGCGCGGTGCCGACCCGGTTCACCCCGTCGGCGATCCCGGTCACCGTCACCTCGACGGTGGCGGTGCTGGTCAGCCCGCCGGCATCCGTGACCGTGTAGGTGAATCGGTCCGTCGCGACCGCGCCGGGCGCGAGCGCGTCGAACGCATCATTGTCGGCGACATATTGGAGGGTACGGGTGGCCGCGTCGAAGCGGACGGTGCCAAGCGTCCCGGCGGTGCCGACCGCGCTGATCGTCAGCGCCCCGTCGTCGCGGTCGTTGGCAAGCAAGGTGGCGTAGAGGTTGGCGGTGGTCGCGTCCTCGTTGACCGCCACGGCGTCGGCGACCGCGACCGGGGGCTGGTTGCCCAGCGCGAACAGCGCCACCTGCGGATCATGGTCCGTCGGCCGCTCGCCGCCGAGCTGCGAGTTGAGGTGCACCGCGTCGTACTGCGCCCTTGCCAGCAGCCCGCCCGTCACCAGGATGTTGTCGATCAGCTGGGCATTGCCCTCGAACAGATAGCTGTAGCGCTCCTCGGCCGGCAGCAGCGAGGCGAGGTTCGTGAAGGTGCCGTCGCGGGTCAGCTGCTGCTGCGCTTCCTCGAAATAGAAGCCGTTCCAGTCGCCCAGGATCGCGACGTTCAGCGACGGATCGGTCGCGAGCAGCCCCGCGACATAGGCCTTGACCCCTGCCGCCTGCTGGGTCCGCGCTGCATCACCTGCGTCCGCAGGGGGCTGTACCGAGCCGTACAGCGGGTCGGAGCCGCCGCGCGAGGTGAGGTGGACGTTGACGGTGGTCAGGTCCTCGCCGTTGAACTCCCACTGCGCGACCAGCGGCCGGCGGGTGCCCTGGTAGACCTGACCATCGATCAGCTTGGCCGAGCCCTCGACATAATCGACCCGGTCGACATTGTAGAGATAGCCGGTGCGGATGTTACCGCCCGGCTCGCCGCCCGTGGTGTTGGCCGTCGGCGCGATCTCGACATAGGCATAGGTAAGCCCGCTCGCCGCCTTGATCGCGGCGATCAGCTTGTCGGCGGTCGGCTGGCCCGAGGTGCCGGCCGCGGTGCCGGCACCGTCGCCATCCTGGATCTCCTGCACCGCCAGGATGTCGGGCGCACCGAGATTGAACGCGATATCCGACGCCAGGATGGCGAACTTGCCGTCCCCCGGATCGAGGTTCTCGACATTGTAGGTCGCGATGCTCAGCCGGGTCGCGTCGCCCTTCAGCGTCGTCGCTTCGCGATCGAGCATCACGTCGCGGGTCACCGTCACCGCCTCCGTGACGACCACGCTGTAATCGCCGCCGCCATAGTTGACGATGCCGGTGACGTTGCCCAGCCGGTCGCCGACCGTGTGCGCGGGCGTGTAGCCGTTGAACACCTGCGCGTCGGCAAACAGCTGGATGCGCTCGGGGTTGTAGTCGCCGGGGCTGATGGTGATCCCGCCGCGCGCGTTGAGCCCGGTCGCGCCCGCGCCGTTCGACGCCACGGCATAGGTTTCGAACCCGATCGGGTTGGAGATGGTGGTCGACACTGCCTGCGGCCGGTCGACGGTCACCCGCATGCCTTCGAGCGATTCCCAGAAATCGAGCGCGTCGGTGGTCGGGTCGAAGCTGGTGACGCGGTCGTCGTCGATCACCGCGGTCGGCAGCACCCGGCCGCCTTCGCCGATCAGCACCGCTTCGGGCAGCGCGTTGCCCTGGCTCAGCACGGTGATCGTCGGGTTGGTAAGCTCGGACAGGGTCAGCTGGTTGGTCGCCGAGGCGAACTCGGTCACCGTGGCGCGGATCGACACCGCATCGCCGACCTGAACGGTGGGCGCCGTACGGCCCAGATAGACCTGGATCGCGTCGGAGGTGGCATCGTTGCCGTCCCCGGTCGCCATCTGGATATAGAAGGCGTTGCTGGTCGGGGTGCCATCCTTGTCCAGCTTGACCGCGGTGACGATGCCGGTGGTGACGACCTCCTGGCCCGCATATTCGGACCGGTGCCCCGCCCCCTGGATCTCGGCAATGGTGAGCGCCAGCGGATCGTCGTTGACGATGGTGCCGATCGCGGTGCCGCGGTCGATCGTGACATCGCCGGTGGTCGCGCCCAGCGTCACGCTCAGCGTCTCGTTGCCCTCGCCGATCGTGTCACCCTGGACGGGAATCCGGATTTCCTTGACGAACTCGCCCGCGGCGAAGCGGACGGTGCCCGACAGCGGCGCGCCCGGCGCCAGGTCGGCGGCGTTGGCGGTGCCATCGAGATTGACGACATAGGCGACGCTCGCCTCGCCTGCCTGACCGCCCGCGCGGCGGACGGTGAAGACGAGGTCGGTGGTGCCGTCATCACCCTCGGCCACGCGCGCGTCCGCGACCCGAAGCACCCCCGTGCCGTTCGCGGGCAGGAAGGTCTGGCCGGCGTTCACCTGGCCGAAGCTGTCGGCGGTTGCCGCCGTCCAGCTGAAATCGCCCGCGCTCGACCCGGCGCCCTTGAGCTGGAGCGAGAAGCCGAGTCCGGGGACGGGCTCCTCGGCGACGCCGATGTCGGTGCTGGTCTGGCCTACGGCGGGGCCGGCGGTGGCGGTGACGGTGCCCTCGTAGGACAGGAACTGGACCACCGCGCCGGTCGCGTTGACCAGCGCGAACCCCGCCGTGCCGTTCTGGATGCCGGCGCGCGCGAAGCTCAGCGTGCCATAGCCCTGGCCCTGGTCGGCGAGCACCCCCGACAGCGGGATCGTGTCGTACACCGTTCCCGCCGAGCGGTAGAGCGCGATCGACCACCCCGCGAGCGAGGTGCCCGACACGCCCGCAACCTCGATCGCCTCGCCCGCATCGGTGCCGGTGTTGTCGTAATGGATCTCGTTGAAGAACACGTTGACCGGGGCGGCGGGCGGGGCGGCGTCGTCGTTCAGGACGGTGCCGGTCGCGGTTGCGGTCGCGCCGAGCGTGGCGCCGCCGGTCGGCGCGGACAGCGCGAAGGACAGCGTCTCGTCGGCCTCGAACGCGGTGTCGCCGCGGACCTGGAGCGTAACGGTCGCGGTCGTCTGGCCGGCGGCAAAGGCGACGGTGCCGGTCAGCGGCTGGCCGGCGGCCAGGTCCGACGCGTCCGCGCCCGTGGCACCGCCCGGCAGGGTCGCGGTCCAGGTCGCGGCGACCGCGCCGTCCGAACCGTTGGCGCGGGTCACGATGAAGGTCAGCGCGGCCGTGCCGTCATTGCCTTCCAGAACGCTGGCGTCGGCTACTGTCAGAATGCCCGGCTGCGAGGTCGTGCCGCCCGCGACGCTGGTCACCTTTATGTCGTCGATGCCGACCCACTCGTCATTGCCCACCGCGTTGGTGGTCATGATGCGGACCTGCACCTGGGGCTGTCCGTTGACCGCATCGGGCAGGGTCACCGTGCGACTGGTTTCCTGGCCCGCGGCACCGGCGACGGTGGCATCGGCGATGTAGCCGGCGGGCAGGTTGGTCCAGTTGCCGGTGGTGCCGACGCGATACTGCACCGCGACTTGCTGAACGGCGTTGTCCGCGCTGCCGTCGATATCGCGCGCGACGAAGCTGAGCGTCACGCCGCGGCGGGCGGTCGCGTCCAGGAATAGCTGAAGATAGGGGGCGTCGGCCGTGCCCGAGCCCTGTAGCGCGACCACCGGGTTCGCCAGTTCGAACTCGGCGACGCCGCCGCTGGTGAAGGTGTTGGGATCGGTGCGGTTCGCGTTGACGTTCACCGTCTCGCCGAGCGCGGTACTGGTGACGATCGTCTGCGGATCGGTGCCGGTGCCGGTGGTCAGGTCGTCGCCGCGATAGCCCACGATGCTGGCCACCCCCGACCAGTCGTTCGCCGTCGTGATCAGTTCGGTGTTCGACCAATCCTGGGCGAAATCCCCACCCGCCAGGCTCCAATAGCTCGTCGTCATCTCTGTCCCCCGATCGGCGCGATGCCGGATGCGCGCCGGTGTAGCGATCGGGGACGGCTCGTAGAAGTCGAGTGTGACAGTTGCGGGTCGGACGACCCGTCAAGTTGCGGCAAAGGCACAACAGCTTCCAGCCGACCCCTTGGCCCCGAACGGGACAGGGGGGGGGGGGGGCGTGCTGGGAGGGACATGCGGGACGGTTCAGCCGAAGTCCTCGCCCGTGCCGGACATGCTCGTGCCCGGACCGTTCGGGTCCTCGATCAACGGCGAAGTGCCGCCGGTGCTGGCGGACATACCGCCGAACAGGTCCGAACGCGTCGCCATGATAGCCTCCTGTGCTCTGCGTCCCGGGCCGGTCGCCGGCCCGCCGGGATCACCTGCACGCGGGCGAAGCGTTCCGTTGCTGCCGATGCAGGTCGGGCAGGTACTTGATGCAAACCGACAGACAATCGACCAGCTCGCGTCATCAAATTACAAATTGCCGTCAAATCTTATAGTTGACAGCTGCCTAACTGTGCGGAAGGGTACAGGCGCTGCAACGGAGCATGTCGAGGCGTCACGCGGGGGTTGGTGAGCCGGTGTCGGAAGGCGGTAACCGTGAAGGTGCCGCGACACGCGGCCGCCTGTTTTCATCCCTGCGAAGACGTCCAGCTTTTCACAGGGAGACTTGAGCGTGACGATTCAGCTGAGCGACGATACTTTCGGTCTTGATTACGACGACATCAACTATGTCGAGAAGCTCGAATTCGACCTGGGCCTGACCGGCTCGCTGGGCGCTTCGGTCGACTCGCTGGCCGGGACCGTCGCCGCAAACGGCAAGCCGATCTGGTCTGCGCAGCAGATCGCGGCCCACCTGAACCGCACGGGCGCCAGCTGGACCAATGGGCCGAATGCCGGTGTCCAGAGCGATGCCAACCTCAACGAGGTGACCTTCGGCTTCCACGACAGCCAGGATTCGCTGGAGCGGAACGGCTATGTCTACACGACCAACGGCGTCGACTATTTTGCGCTGTCAGAATATTTCCAGTTCGGCGCGTTCAACGACGCCCAGCAGGCGGCCGCACGCTATTCGATGGCGCTGTGGGACGACGTCACGTCCATGTCTTTCCGTGAAACCAACATCGACGACGCCGACATCACCTTCGGGAATCTGACCAACTCGCCCAACACCCAGGCCTATTCGCGCCTGCCTGCGGCGACCGTCACCAGCGACCCGAACCTCAACGTCCAGGTCCGCGACATCGTCGGCGACGTCTGGGTGTCGAACGCACAGGCGTCGAACTTCCAGCTCGATCCGGGCGGCTACGGCCTCAACACGCTGGTGCACGAGATCGGCCACTCGCTCGGCCTGTCGCACCCGGGCAGCTACAATTTCGGCCCCAACTTCACCGCGACCTATGCCAATGGCGCCGAGTATTATCAGGACGTACGCAACTACTCGATCATGTCCTATTGGAACCCGCGCGACATCGGGACGCGCGACTACAACTGGAACGTGATGGCGATCGCCTATGGCGCGACGCCGATGGTGCACGACATTCTCGCGATCCAGACCATGTACGGTGCCGATACCACGACCCGTACCGGCAATACCGTGTACGGTTTCAACTCCACCGCCGACCGTAATGTGTTCGATTTCAACCTCAACGAGGCACCTACGGTCACCATCTGGGACGCCGGCGGGGTCGACACGCTCGATGCATCCGGCTTCGGCACCGATCAGGTGATCGACCTCAACCAGGGCGCGCTGTCCAGCATCGGCGGTGTCACCCAGGCGGACGCGGCAACGCGGCTCACCTATGAGCAGGTGAACATCAACCGGGCGGAACTGGGCTATACGCAGGTTTCGCGCGCGACCTATGATGCCAACATGGCGGCGCTGGCGGCCAATGGCGCGCTCGGCCGCCTCGTCGACAATGTCGGCATCGCCTATGGTGCGGTGATCGAGAACGCTGTTGGCGGCAGCGGCAACGACACGCTGATCGGCAACGAGGTCGCCAACGTCCTCACCGGCGGTGCCGGGGTCGACACGGCCAGCTACCGTTCGGCGCGCGCCGGCGTGAACGCCAGCCTAGCGACGGGCGGCGTCAGCGGCTATGCCGCGGGCGACACCTATGTCGGCATCGAGAACCTGGAAGGTTCGGCCTTTGTCGACTCGCTTTACGGCGATGCCAGTGCCAACGTGCTGTCGGGCTTGGCCGGCGGCGACCTGCTGAGCGGCGGCGCGGGCAACGACACGCTGCTGGGTGGCGATGGGAACGACCGACTCGAAGGCGGCGCCGATAACGACCTGCTCGACGGCGGGACCGGCAACGACACGTTGAACGGCGGGGACGGCATCGACGTGCTGCTGGGTGGCGACGGCAATGACCTGCTCAACGGTGACGCTGGTGCCGACCGGCTGGACGGAGGCATCGGTGTCGACACACTGAATGGCGGCATCGGAGACGACACGCTTAATGGTGGTGACGGCAACGACGTGCTGCTCGGTGGTGACGGCAACGACCTGCTGAACGGCGATGCGGATGCCGACCGGCTGGAAGGCGGTGTCGGCAATGATACGCTCAATGGCGGCGACGGCAACGACGTGCTGCTGGGTGGCGACAGCAACGACCTGCTGAACGGCGATGCGGGTGCTGACCGGCTGGAAGGCGGCATCGGCAACGATACGCTGAACGGCGGCATCGGCAACGACCTGCTGCTCGGTGGCGACGGCGATGATCGCCTGTACGGTGGTCTGGGGGCAGACACGATGACCGGAGGTGTCGGTGCCGATGTCTTCTTCTTTGCCGATCTCGACCAGAGCGTCATGGACGTGATCACTGACTTCAATCGGACTGCGGGTGACAAGATCGACCTGCGTGGGATTGACGCGATCGCTTCGACTGCGGCGATCGAGGGATTCCGATATATCGTTGGCAGCAACTTTACTGGCGGCAAGGGCGGCCAGCTCCGGTGGTACACCGACGGTGCCAACAGCTACCTCACGGGCGACGTGAATGGGGATAAGATTGGCGACTTCACCATCAAGATCGAAGGAACCAACCGTATCTTTGTAGGCGACCTGATCCTCGCCTAAGTAGCGACCCCATTACCTGAACGAGCCCCGCACCGAACATCCGGTGTGGGGCTTTTTCGTGGATGGGAGCTGGACGAAGCGGGCGTCAGCGCGCCTTGATGGCATTGAGGATAGCCCTGCCATAATTAGTCTTCTTGAACATTTCGCCCCGGGCACGGGCCTGGTCGGCGGAGATCCAGCCCTGCTGGAAAGCGATTTCCTCAAGGCAGGCGATCTGGATGCCCTGGCGGTGCTGGATGGTGCGGACGAACTCGGAGGCTTCGAGCAGCGAGTCGTGAGTGCCGGTGTCGAGCCAGGCATAGCCGCGGCCCATTTGTTCGACGTAGAGGTCGCCAACTTCCATGTAGAGGCGGTTCAAGTCGGTAATCTCGAGCTCGCCGCGAGGGGAAGGCTTGAGGTCACGGGCCATCGCGACGACGCGGTTGTCATAGAAGTAGAGACCGGTGACGGCGTGAGCGGACTTGGGGGCTGCAGGTTTCTCCTCAAGGCTGAGCGCGCGCCCGTCCGGGCCAAGCTCGACCACCCCGTAGCGCTCGGGGTCCTCGACCCGGTAGCTGAACACGGTCGCGCCGTGGGTGCGCGCAACGGCGCTGGCGAGCAGGTCGGTGAGGTGGGCGCCGAAGAAGATGTTGTCGCCCAGCACCAGCGCGACGTTGCTGTCGCCGATGAAGTCGGCACCGATGGTGAAGGCCTGGGCGAGCCCCTCGGGCCGGGGTTGCTCGGCATAGTGGATCGACAGGCCCAAGGCCGAGCCGTCGCCGAACAGGTTGCGGTAGTTGCCCAGGAACTCCGGGCTGGAGATGATCAGCACCTCGCGGATCCCCGCCAACATCAGCACACTAAGCGGATAGTAGATCATCGGCTTGTCGTAGACCGGCAGCAGTTGCTTGTTGACCGCCAGCGTCGCGGGATGGAGCCGGGTGCCCGAGCCGCCGGCGAGAATGATGCCCTTCATGCGTGATGCTCCTGTGCGGGGCCGATCAGGTCGTCGAGGATGGGGCCGAGCGCGTCGGCCCAAGGGCGGGGCACGATGCCGTACGCCTGCCGGATCGCGCCAGTGTCGAGCAGCGAGTTGGCCGGGCGGCGGGCCGGGGTAGGGTAGTCGGCGATGGTGATCGGATCGACCCGCGCCGAGGGACCGCCGCGTGAGGCGGACTGGCGGAAGATCTCTGCCGCGAAGCCTGCCCAGCTGGTGGCACCGGCATTAGCAAAGTGGAAGGTGCCCGTAGGGGCTTCCTCATCTTTGGCCAGGCGCACCGCGATGGCGACGAGCGCCTCCGCCAAGTCACCCGCGGCAGTTGGTGAGCCACGCTGATCGTCGACCACCCGCAGGGTGTCACGCGTTACGGCGACCCGGAGCATCGTCTTGACGAAGTTGGCGCCGTGCGCGGACACCACCCAAGCAGTGCGGACGATGGCGTGGCGCGCTCCCGAGGTTCGGACTGCTAGTTCACCACCCAGCTTGGACGCGCCATAGACGCCGAGGGGCCCGACCGGATCATCGACGCTCCACGCGCCCTCCCGGTCGCCTGGAAAGACATAGTCGGTCGAGACCTGCACCAGCGGAATGCCGGCAGGCGCGCACGCCGCGGCAAGGGCGGCCGGTGCCAGCGCATTGACGGTCCAGGCGGTCACTTGGTCGTCTTCGGCCTTGTCGACCGCGGTATAGGCCGCGGCGTTGATCACTGCCGCCCAGGGCCGGGAGGCGATGATTTTCGCGATCGCCGCCATGTCCGTCAGGTCGAGCGCCTCGCGCCCGAGCGCCACCGCCTTGTAGCCGTCCGGCCAGGCGGCACGCTGGAGCTCGCGCCCAAGTTGCCCGCCCGCGCCGGTGACCAGGACCGGCTTCAAGCCGCAACCCCGCGGCGCTCGGCCGCCCTCGCCGCGACCAGCGGGCGCCACCAATGCTGGTGGTCGAGATACCAGTGCACCGTCTTCTCGATTCCGCTCTCGAACGTCTCGGCAGGCTGCCAGCCGAGCTCGGCGCCGATCCGGGCGGCGTCGATCGCATAGCGCTTGTCATGCCCCGGTCGGTCGGCGACCGAGGTGATTTGCTCGGCGTATGCGCGCCCGTCTGCGCGAGGGCGCAGCCGGTCGAGGATCGCGCAGATCGTGCGCACCACCTCGATGTTTGCCATCTCGTTGTGTCCGCCGACATTGTAGGTGCGCCCGACCTCGCCGCGCTCGAACACCGCCTGAAGCGCGCGGACATGGTCTTCGACGAACAACCAGTCGCGCACCTGATCGCCCGCGCCGTAAACGGGGAGGGATTCGCCGTCCAGCGCCTTGGCGATCATCAGCGGGATCAGCTTTTCGGGGAAGTGATATGGCCCGTAGTTGTTCGAGCAGTTGGTGATGAGGACGGGCAGGCCATAGGTGTGCCCCCAGGCCGAGACCAAGTGGTCCGACCCGGCCTTGCTCGCCGAATAGGGCGAGCGCGGGTCGTAGGGCGTCTCTTCGGTGAACAGCCCGGTGTCGCCCAGCGAGCCATAGACCTCATCGGTTGAGATGTGGTGGAAGCGAAAGGCGGCCTTGGCGTCCGCCTCCAGCTCCTGCCAATATGCCCGCGCTGCTGACAGCATCGTGAACGTGCCGACCAGGTTGGTCTGGACAAACGCGCCCGGCCCGTCGATCGAACGGTCGACATGGCTCTCGGCGGCCAGATGCGTGACTATCTCGGGCCGGAACTCCGCGATCGCGGCGGCGACCGCATCGGCATCGCAGATGTCACCCTGGACGAAGCGGTAGCGATTGCTCGACGCCACTTCCTCCACCGTCGACAGCGAGCCGGCATAGGTCAGCTTGTCGAAGTTCAACACCTCATGATCGGTGTTCGCGATCAGGTGCCTGACCAGCGCCGAGCCGATGAACCCGGCCCCGCCGGTGACAAAGATGCGCATGAAGTGACCTTTTCAGGAGAGCGGCGCCAGCGGGCGCCCGTCATAGGGAAAGGGGCTGGCGAAGTCGGCCAGCGCGGGCAGCCCCTCGTCCTTGCCGCTGAGCTCGGGCACGACCCCCACGGGCATCGGCCAGTTGATGCCGGCACTGTCCCAGTGCACGCCCCCGTCGCAGTCGGGCGCATACAGGTCAGAACATTTGTAGCTGACCTCGCAGTCGGGCTCGAGCGTCAGGAAACCGTGCGCGAACCCAACCGGCACGAACAACTGGTGCCCGTTCTCGGCGGAAAGCTCCGCCCCCACCCAGCGGCCATAGGTCGGCGAACCGCTGCGCACGTCCAGCGCCACATCGAAGATGCGCCCGCGGATGCACCGCACCAGCTTGTCTTGCCCATGCGGAGCCGTCTGGAAGTGCAACCCCCTCAGCGTCCACGCCGGCACCGACAGTGAATGATTGTCCTGCATAAAGACGCAATCGATCCCGAGCGCCGCAAAGGTGTCGCGGTTGTACACTTCCGTGAACCACCCACGCGTATCACCATGCCGCCGAGGACGGATCAACTGCACCGGATTGTTCACCTTCACCCCCGATCTGGTCCCGCCGGAACGGGTTAACCCCGGACCGTTACGGAAAAGCTGCCGCAGGCGCCATCCCGGATCAATCCGTCATGGCGGCGGGTCAGCCGTTCCGGATAATCGGCCGGCCATCCGCGGTCCGACCGACGGTGATGACGCACATGTACCGGTATACGGGGTGCGCGCCGCACGACACGCCGGCATAGCGCAGCGAGGGATCGAACAGCAGCTTGCGGTGTCCGCGGTTGCCGACACCGTCGTCGACGACGAGCTGGCGCACGATATCGCTCGGGTCGTCCGCACCATAGGCTATCACTTCCCCGACCCAGCGGTCGCCGCCGCGGCGCTGGACGCGGTCGGCGGGAGTGCTGCCGTCCGTCCCGTCATGGCCGACATCGCCGGTGGCACGCTGCTCCGCCTGATGATCGGCCGCGGCCGCCGTCAGCACCGGTGCCGGGGTGAGACGGCTGCCCTGCCGACGATGTTCGACAAATGCGATCGCTTCGTCGACCGGCGCAACGCCTTCGGTGGTCCGGTATGCGACGTTGGTGCCAGGCCGGTATATCAGCGTGCCATGATACAGGCCGCGCCAGTCGCGCAACGATTGGGCAAAGCTCGACGGGTCGGCGCGAGCCCGGTTCAGTTCGGCCAGCACGGCCTCCTCGACCGGGGCGGGAGCGGAAGCGCGTGAGGCGGGGCCGAGCGCGGCCAGCGTCACGTCGAGGGCGAGAACCAGGGGCAGGAGCGGCATGGGCGACGACCTTCAAGCGCGCGGCCCCGCGAAGGAGCGAAGCCGCCGTTCGTCGGCGTGGCTAGGGCGCGAGCGCTGAAGAGCGATCTGATGCCGTTGGTAAACGTGATGAAAATCAGGACGATCGCTGTGGCCAAAGGACCGCATAGTGTGCCAGTACGGAAACAATCAGCCGTTTGAGCGCTTTGACTCGGCTGGCGTGATAGGACACACTTGCTGGCCTGAAAGGAAAAGGGGTCATGCCGCTCTCGGTTCTCAACAAGGCGGCTTTGTGCGTTTGTCCGCCGGCCTTGCTCGCGACGACCGCAATGACCGTGCCGCCGGTCAAGCGCGCCGTGCATCACGCGACTGCGCCACGGCATGCGCGTGCGACGCCTGCCGCGCTCACGCGTCCTGCGGCTGCGCTGCCTGCCGGTGCCGTAACTCCCGACGTGGTCTGCGCGCCGGTTGCCGGCAATGCGCCGTCGGCGGTTCCGCTGGTCAGTTATGCTGCGCCCATTCCAGCCGAGCCGCTACCTGCTACGACATCGGATGGCAGCCCGGCGGTGCCGTTCGGTGCTCCTGACGCGCTCGGGCCGTTGGGTGGTGGCCTGCCGCCGGTCGGCGGCGGGCTGATCGGTCCGGGAGTGCCCGGAGCGGTTCCGACCGCCACCCCCACACCCGATGCGACCCCCTCGCCGACTCCGACAGCTAGTGCAACCCCGACGCCTGCTCCCACTGCGACCGCCACGCCAACGCCGGTCGTCACCCCCACATCCGGAGTGACCCCAACGCCGGAAGCCGTGCCGACGCCCGTGCCGACCGCTACCCCGGTGACGCCGCTTCCTCCCACGACGCCGGACAATCCGGGTCCGAACGTGCCACCGGTGGGCGGGGTGCCTGAGCCGTCGATGTGGATGCTGATGATCGGCGGGTTCGGTGCGCTGGGCATGCGCCTGCGTCGCCGCCGTGCGCGCCGCGACGTACCCGCTCCAACACTCGCCTCATACCGCGTTCGTCGCGGTGGGGCAGGGCTGGCGGGACTGGGCGGCCTATGGTCGGGTGCATCTGCGGTGGAGGCGGGTGATCTCGCCGCCACCGTGGCGGCCAAGTCGACTGTGGCCGGTGCGGCTGGCAAGCTGATGCTGTGCGTGTGTCCAGTGGCGCTGGCAACGGGCGCGGTGGTGGCGGTTCCACCGCTTCGCAACGCCGTGCATGCCGCAACCGTTACACCCGGCAGCGTAGGCGGCGTTGGCGCACCATTGGCAGCCGCGATTCCGCCACCCTGTCCGGAGCCACTGGTATCCGAGCCCATTCCTACAACCGCCGCGCCGGCCAACGCACCCGCTTCGGCGGCTCCCCTTGCTGCGGCAGAGCAAGGCCGGGTCGCGTCGCGTGCCACGGCGATCCCACCTCGGGGCTGATTGAAAGTTCCCGGACAATCCTTTCGCGACCTTAGCCTTTCCTAAAGGTCCTCCTGTCACGGTGATTGCGACAGGAGGGCTCCATGGAACCAGCGCGTCGCGCCAGCATCCCGGATCAGCCGGTCGACGGCACCGTCACGGCTCAAGGCGACACGGGCTATGAACCCGGCGGGGAGATCGCGCGGCTTCAGGCCGACCTCGCCCGGCGGCTTGCGTCGATGCCGGCCAGCGGACTCGGCGCCCATGTCGGCGATCAGGCGGAAGCGACCGTGCGCCGTCTTTCCGTGGCAGCAGGTTATGGTGCACTTACAATGGGTTACGTGATCGCTGCGGCCGTGATCTATTGGGCCTGACGATCGGTCGGTGCCCGATGCCGGGGCGCGAAGTAGATGCGACGAATGTCACCGGGTACTCGCCGACCTAAGCGTCGGGAGACGCGGGTTCGGGGCGTCCCGGCTGTTCAGCTTTGAAACGACCTGCTATGCCTGCCGCGCAACTCCATGGCTGCATCGTGGGATGATGCGGGTTTAGATGTGGTCGGGGTCGGGCGGGTCTTGGTACTCGCCGGTGGGGGATTGGTCGTGAACTTCGCGCCCGTGACTGTCGAGGGAACACGCCTGAACGAGCTGGAAGGGCAGCAATCCTTGATGTCCAGGCAGGCGCGTCGGTACCGCATCTATGCGTCGCTGGCCCTGGTCGATACGCTGGCGCTGTTTATCGGCTTTCAATTGGCGGGTGCGCTTCGCTACACTCTCCCTCTGGGCAACGGGTTCACGCTGGCGATGATGATCGCGCCGGCCTTTCTGCTCTTTGCCGTCAACGGCGGTGCCTATGGCTTTGCCGCCTTATCCGACTGGCGCACGGGATTGGGGCGGGCGTTGTTCGCGCTGTTGCAGGCATTGGCGCTGGTGCTGTTCATCGCCTTCTCGGCGCAGGCCAGCGACGACTTCTCACGATTGGTATTCGGGGTCGGTGCCGGTACGGGTCTGGGGCTGCTCGTGGCGGGGCGGTGGGGGATGAACCGGTTGGTACAGGCGCGGTTGGGGGCGCATCTGCGGAGTGAACTGGTGATCCTGGACGGCGCGGCGATCCCGCCGGTGCCGGGCGCGCAGATGATCGATGCGGAGGCCGTCGGGCTTCGCCCCGATCCCCGCGATCCGATGATGCTTCACCTGCTCGGCTCGCTGGTGCGCGGCGCCGACTATGTTCTGGTCGCGTCCCGGCCCGAGGATCGTGCCGCCTGGGCGCACCTCCTGAAAGGGACCGACGTGCCCGCGCATGTGGTGGCGCCCGAGTTCGACGAGGTCGGGGCGACCCGGCTCGGCCGCTATCACGGTGTCCCCACCATGCAGGTGTCGACGGGGGTGCTCGACCTGCGCGACCGGTTGGTGAAGCGCGCGCTCGACCTGGCGGTGACGGTGCCGATGATCGTCGCGCTGACGCCGCTGCTCGGGCTGGTGGCGCTGGCGATCAAGCTCGACAGTCCCGGCCCGGTGTTTTTCAGCCAGCAGCGGCTGGGGCGCGGCAATCGCCTGTTCCTGATGTTCAAGTTCCGCTCGATGCGGACCGATGCGTGCGATGCGGACGGCAGCCAGTCGACCCGGCGGGGGGACGTCCGCATCACCCGGGTCGGACGGCTGATCCGCGCCACCAGCATCGACGAGCTGCCCCAGCTTCTCAACGTCCTCCATGGCGACATGAGCCTGGTCGGCCCGCGCCCGCACGCGCTGGGCTCGCTCGCCGGGCTCGAGCTGTTCTGGGATGTCGACCAGCGGTACTGGCACCGCCATGCGCTCAAGCCCGGCATCACCGGCCTGGCGCAGGTCCGCGGCCATCGCGGCGCGACGCTGAAGCGCGACGACCTCATCAGACGGCTCAAGGCGGACCTGGAATATTTCCAGGGCTGGACCTTGTGGCGCGACATCGGCATCCTCGCGGCCACGCTCAAGGTGATGATCCACCGCAACGCCTTTTGAGCAGGGGCGCGCCGCTGGCGGCGCCCCGGCTCAGCGTGGCAACGGAGCGTCGGTCAGCGGCACGGCATCGTCGCGCGACGGGCGCGGCGTCGACAGATCGCCATCGACGCCCGAGTCGATCGCGATCAGCGTGCTCGTCAGCCCCGGCACGCCGCCACGACCGCCCTTGCGCGCAGGATCCTGGGCGGGCGTTCCCGGCACCAGCAGCGGCGCCTGAAGCTGCCCCATCGCCGCCAGCAGCGCCGCCGCGTAGCGATAGGCGTTCGCCTGCGCCTGGACATAGGCGGTGCGTGACTGGAGCAGGTCGCGCGCCTGATCGAGCACCTCGATCGTCGCGCGATCGCCGAGCCGTTCCTGTTCCTTGGCGCCGGCAAAGGCACGCTCGGCCGCGCTGACCGCCTGCTGATAGGCGGGAAGCGCCGCGCGTGTCCCGTTGAGCGCCGACCAGGACTGCGCCACCGCATCGCGGGTGTCGCGCCGGGCCTGGTCGAGCAGCCGCCAGTCGCGGTCGTTCGACGCCAGGGTCTCGCGCCCCGACGCGGAGATCTGACCGCCCGAATAGATCGGCATGCTCAACACCACCCGGCCGATCACCTGATCGGTGCGCAGCTGGTTGTTGTAGGGCGAGGTCGAGTTGCGCGAGATCGACCCTTCCGCCGCGACGGACGGCCCGCGCGCGGCAGCCGATGCGTGCGCCAGCGCACGCGACTGAAGCTCGCGATAGCGCGCCCCCAGCAGGTTGGGGTTGTTGGCCTCGGCGACCGCATAGGCGGCGTCGAGCGATCCCGGCAGACCCGGCAGCGGGGGCTCGGGCGCGAGCTGTCCCGGCGGGTGGCCGACCGCAGCGGCATAGGCGCTCTGGCTCGCGCGCAACTGGCCTTCCGCCTCGGCGAGCTGGCCTTGGGCGAGCAGGTAGCGGTTGGCGGTCTGTTCGCGGTCGGTGGCGGTGGCCTCGCGCGATCGGGTGCGCTCGGCGACGTCGCGGTTCTGCCGGCCGAGCAGGTCGAGGTTCTCGCGCGAGATCTGGACGAGCTGCTGGTCGCGGCGGACGCCGATATAGGCGGTGATGACGTCGGTCAGCACCTGCTGTTCGGTCAGCCGCAACTGTTCGCGCGCAAGGCCCACCCCGGCCTCCGCCGCGCGAACCCGCGACGACAGCCGGCCCGAGGTGAACAGCTGTTGCGAGGCGACGAGGTCGTAGGACGGGGCGAACCCTTCCTGCCGCAGCGTCTGTTCACGGGCGAGCTGGACCCGCGAGTCGGTATAGGTCCCTGCCACCGAGGCGTTGATGTTGGGGCCGTAGGCGGCGCGGGTCTGGGCCACCACCGCGTCGGCGGCGCGCGTCTCGGACCGGGCGGCGAGCAGCTGGGGGTTGCGGTCGTACGCCGCGCCGATCGCATCGGCGAGCGTTTCCGCCGGTCCGGCCGCCGTGTCGGGATCCGGCCGGACGGACACCGGAGCCATGTTCGTCTGTGCAGCGACCGGCGCCGCCAGCGCCGCGACGATCCCGGCGAGCGCCGGGACAGTGTTCCACGTCATTCCATGTCCCCCCAACGGTTTGCTCAGCCTTCGCGGAAGGCGCGGTTCAGCTGGTCGCGCAGCGGCTTGGTGATGTAGCTCAGGAGCGAGCGGTCGCCGGTCTGGATAAAGGCGTCGACCGGCATGCCGGGCACCAGCTTCATGCTGCCCAGCTTGGTCAGCTCGCCGTCGTCGACCTCCACCTGCACGCGGTAGAAGCTCTGCCCGGTGCGTTCATCCGCGGTGCGTTCGGCGGCGATGTGGCGCAGCGTTCCGTGCAGTTCGGGGGTGGTCTGGAGATTGAACGCGGTGAAGCGCAGCATCGCCTTCTGCCCCTGATGGAGCTGGTCGATGTCGGATGGACTCACCTTGGCCTCGACGATCATCCGGTCGGTGTCGGGCACGATCTCCATGATCGTCTGTGCAGGGGGCACGACGCCGCCGATGGTGGTGTAGGCGAGCTTGTCGATCACGCCGTCGCTGGGCGCGCGGACGATCGAGCGGTCGAAGGTGTCGCCCGCGGCGACCTTGCGCACCTGCTGCTCGTTGAGCTTGGCGAGCACCTCGGTCAGCTCGATGCCCGCCTGGCTGCGTGCATCCTGTTCGAGCTGGATCGAGGCCTGGCGCAGTTCGGCGACGCGCGCGCGCATCTGGGCGATCTGCGCTTCGGTCGCGGCAGCGCCGCCTTCCAGCTCGACGGCATTGCGTTCAAGCGCATTCATCCGCGCGATGGTAACGAGGTCCTTCTTCCACAGCTCGCGCACGCTGTCGCGTTCGGGGGCGATCAGCGCGGACTGCTTGCGGCTGGCGGCGAGCTGCGCCTGATAGGCGCTGATCTGCTGGTTGGTCTGGCTGATCCGCTCGGCGAACTGCGCCTGCTGGCCGACCCGGGCCTGGCGACGGAGCGAAAACAGGCGGTTCTCCTCCGAGACGGCGGCGCGCGCGGTCGGGGTCGACTGACCGGTCAGTTCGGCAGGGTAGGCGATGGTTCCGCGGCCATCGCGCTCGGCGGTGAGGCGGGCGCGCATCGCGAGCAGCTGATCGAGCCCTTCGCCCGAGGACGCGGCGCTGACCCCGGCGACGGTGGTGTCGAGCCGCATCAGCGGCTGGCCCCGGCGCACCCGGTCGCCATCCTTGACGAACACCTGCGCGATCACGCCGCCGGTGGGGTGGGCGAGCTTCTTGACCCGCGATTCGACCGACACCTCGCCAAAGCCGATCACCGCCCCCGTCACCTGGACGATCGCGGCCATGCCGAACAGGCCGAAGACGAGCACCGCAAGCGCGATCAGCCCGACGCGCAGGTTGCGGCGCAGCCCCTCCTGCGGGTCGGGGAGCATCGGCGCCTGCTGTTCGGCGACGAACGGAATGGGGAGCTGGTAGGTCATTGCGCCTGTTCCTGCGAAGCCTGTTGCGGGCGAGCCGCGCCGGGCGTGATGGCGGTGGTGATCGTCGCCGGCGTGCCGGAAGGGGCGGCGCGCTCGTCCCGCTTCTTGACGAGACGGGCGCGGACCTCGTCCTTGGGTCCGAAATCCTCGATTCGGCCGGTGCGGACCACCGCAAGCTTGGTGGCGGTTTCGATCACCGCGGCGCTGTTGCCGGTGCTGACCACGATCGCGCCGCGCGCCAGCGCGCCGCGGATGGCGGCGGCGAGCGCTGGCTGGGCGACCCCGTCGGCATAGGCGGCGGGCTCGTCGAGGATGAGGAGAAAGGGATCGCCGAAAAGCGCGCGGGCGAGCGCGATCCGCTGCCGCTCGCCGACCGACAGCAGGCTGCCGTCGGGTCCGACCTCCGTCGAATAGCCCTGCGGCAGCCGCACGATCAGGTCGTGCACCCCGGCGGCGGTGGCGGCGGCGATTATCGAGTCGGAGGTCGCACCGGCGTCGAAGCGGGCGATGTTCTGCGCAACGCTGCCCTCGAACAGGGTGATCTCCTGCGGCAGATAGCCGAGATGGCGGCCGAGCGCGTCCTCGCTCCACTGATCCAGCGCCGCGCCGTCGAGCCGGACCTTGCCGCTCGACGCGGCCCAGCCGCGGGTCAGCCCGCGCAACAAGGCGGTCTTGCCGCTGCCCGACGGGCCGATCACCGCCATCGCCTCGCCGGCCTTGAGCTGGAAGCTCGCCTCGCGCAGCACGATCCGCCGCGCCTCCGGGATCGCCAGCGTCAGCCCTTCGACATCGAGCCGCTCGGTCGGCTGGGGCAGCGGCACCGGCGGTTCGCCCGGCTGGGCGGTGTCGAGCAATTGGCCGACCCGGCGCCAGCCGGCGCGCGCGGCGGCGAAGCTGGCGGTTTCGCCGACCAGGACCTCCAGCGGCAGCAGGACCCAGGCGACCAGAAAGGTCCCCGACGCGATCACCCCGCCGCTGGCCCGGCCCTCGATCGCCAGCCACGCGCCCACGGCCAGCGCCGCCGCGACGGTGAGGAAGCGGACGCCGCGGACCAGTTCCGCCCGGTCGACAGCGAGCATGCCGATCCGCCGCTCGGCCGCGACCAGCGCACCCTCCGCCCGGAGCCGGGCCGCTTCCGTCTGCGGGCCCATGCCCAGCACCCCGACCAGTTCGGCATGGCGCGCGCTCAGTTCCACCACCGAGTCGCGCTCGCCCGTCGCCGCGTCGAGCACCGCCACCGGGGCGACCCCACGCCGCACCGCGACGATCGTCAGCCCCGCCATCACGCCGGCGCCGACCAGCAGCACCAGCGCGATCAGCGCGTGGAAGAAGATCAGCACCAGGCAGAAGAACAGCACGGCGGGCGCATCCAGCACCGCGGCCGCGCCCGGTCGCGCCAGAAAGCCGCGAATCGCGTCCAGCCCACGCCGCACCGCGGTCGCATCGGCCGGGCGATGCCGCCGCTCGGCGACGTGGCGATCGACCTTGCGCCCCAGGTCCCCGGAGATCCAGTCGCCGAGCTGCGCCAGCATGCGCCGCCGCAGCCCCGACAGGAACACCTGCATCCCCAGGATCGCGAACAGCAGCACCGTGAGCCCCGCCAGGGTCGCACCGCTGTGGCTGACCAGCACGACGTCGAACGCCATCAGCACGTACAACGCCGCCGCCACCGGCAGCAGCGTGAGGACGACCGACAGGATTGCGACGCCGATCAGCCCCGGCCGGCAGCCGGCGAGCGTGGACCGAAGCGCGAGGCGGGCATGACCGGCAGACACGGGGTTGGCTAACTCGCATGGAAGGAACGGCTGGATTAACCGGTTATATCCAGCATAGTTAACGTCTCGCTACCCTTCCTGTCGGGGGCCGTCGAGCCGGTCTGAGCGAAGCAGCGCTGATTTCTTCACCGCCGATGTGGTAGCGGCCCGGACCATGGTCATCGACGATGCGAGACTGAAGCCGGATGCCAACAACCTGACGCTGGTCAGGCTGGTGCTGGCATCGGCGGTGATCGTCACCCACTGCTACTGGGCGGTGACTGGCATCGCGGGGGCCGATCCCCTGTCGCCATGGCTGGGCGTGCCGCTGTCGGTCTATGCGGTGGACGGGTTCTTCTTTCTGAGCGGGTTCCTGGTCTATCCCAGTCTGGTCCGGCGCGGGCGGGTGGGCGAGTTCCTGCTGGCGCGATTCGCCCGCCTCTGGCCCGCGCTGGCGACCGCCGTCGTGGGAACGGCGCTGGTCGGCGCGGCACTGACCGATGTCGCGCCGGGCGCCTATTGGCGGGGCGACACGGCCCGCTTCCTGCTGGGCAATCTCAGCTTCGTCCAGCCCGCCTATGCGTTGACGGGGGTCCGGTGCGGCGGCGCGCCGTGCAACGTCAACGGATCGTTGTGGACGCTGCCCTGGGAAGTGCGCTGCTACCTCGGGCTGGCGCTGCTGCTGATCGCGGGACTTGCCGGGCGACGGGCGATGACGCTGCTGGTACTGCCCGCCAGCCTGATCTTCGCGGGGGCGTGGGACGTCCCCGGAGTGGCGACGGCGGTGGAGCGGATCGCGGGGCACGGCGTCGCCTACATGGTGACGGCAGTGGATCGGCTGTGGACGCTGTTCGCGCTCGGCTGTGCCGCCAGCCTGTTCCGCCACCGGATCCGGCTGTCCTGGGCGGTGCTGGCGCTGCTGTTCGTTGCCAACCTGGCGGCTCATCGGATCGGCGTCGGCCTCCATGTCCGCGCGATCTTCGTCGGCTATGCGGTGCTGTGCTTCGGGTTCCTGACCGCGCCGACTCGCGCGATGTCGGCGCGCTGGCCCGACTACAGCTACGGCATGTACATCTACGCCTTTCCGGTGATGGTCGTGCTCGCCGCCTGCTGGCCGACCCGCGACCACCTGGCGCTGGCGCTGGCGAACTTCGCCGCGACCCTGCCGCTTGCCGCGCTGTCATGGCACTGGATCGAACGCCCGGTGCTCGAACGCGTCCGGCGTCGCGGCTTGCAGGTGCGTGAGCAGGCCTCGCAGTCGGTGTGAGCGCCACAAGCTGCGCCATCTGGTCATTGATGGCGACGGATCGGCCGAGTTCATGATCCGGGTGCTGGGGGTGACCAGCATGAAGGCGGGCGACTTCATGTTGTGAGGCGCGGCCGCGTGGGTCAGGCGTGCGGGAACCAGCCGGCGATCCGCTCGCGCAGAAAGGCGATCAGCGCGCCGGGATCGGTGGTGGCCGCCACGGGAGGGCGCGCGCGGGCGGCGGCGAGCGCGTTGCCAAGCTCCTCGGCCGTGTCGGCGCTGCCGATCAGCCCGCGTTGGGCAAAGGCGTCGACGATCTCCGCCTGATGATCGTCATAATGTTCGCTCCGATCGAACCGCCGCGGAACGGCCACCACGCCGCAGCCTTCGCGCAGCGCGGTGATCAGCGATCCGGTGCCGCCATGGCACACCACCAGCGACGCCTCGCGCAGGATCGCCTGCACCCGATCGAAGGGCAGGCTTTCCACGGTTTCCATCCCGTCGGGCCGGGCGCCGCCCTCGCCCACCTGGATCAGCACCTGTTCGGGAATGGTGCCGGCGCGCTTCGCATCGGCGACCATCAGCACCAGCCGATCGAAGGGCAGGGTCGCGCCCACCGTTGCGAACAGCAGCGGCCGCTTGGCCTGCGTGGGGGGGGCGGCAAGCCGGAACGGGTCAAACAGCCGGGCGCCACGCCACGCCCGTGCCACCGCGTCGGACTGGGCGATGCGGAGATGCGCAAAGGGGCCGATGAGCCGAGCGAACACCGAAGGCCCGCGAAAGCGCGCAAACGAATCGATCGCGACCACCTTGGCGCCTGTCAGCCGCGCCCAGAACGTGACAAAGAACACCGATCCCGCGCCGGTGGTAATGACCAGGTCCGGCCGTTCCTGCCGAACGATGCCCCACGAGGCGACGACGTTGCGGATCGCGGCGCCGATCATGCGCCAGGGATGGCCCAGCCTTCCCTGGCCCAGAGCGACGTGCGGCACGAAGCGGGTCCGGTGATCGGCGGCGATCGACTGGCCCAGCGCCAGCTCCTCCGTGACGAACAACGGGTCGAGATCGCGCCACAACGGTTCCAGATCGAGCAGCTGGCGGACATGGCCCCCTCCCGATCCAGCCAGGCATAGCCGCATTGCGTCCCCGTTCCCCCGCCACGTCATCCGTGCGGGACGTGGCAGGTACCTAAAGCGCGCTTCCCTTGCCCGTTAGTCGCGCGTACATCCCTGATGCTGTACAGCATGGGCGGTGGGGAGCAAGGGACACACATGACACGCGCACATTGGGGGGCCGTGACAGGCCTGGCATTGGCGCTGGCCGCCTGCAACAAGGGCCAGCCGGCGGCGCCGACCGGACAGGTGGTGGCGACGGTCGACGGCCAGGAGATCACCGCCACCGAGCTGCGCGCCGAACTGGCGGGCGCGCGTGGCGCCACGCCGGAGGCGCAGAAGCAGGTCGAGCAGGCGGCGCTGCAGGCAATCGTCAACCGCAAGCTGCTGGTCGCCGCGGCCAAGGCGGACGGGATCGACAAGACCCCAGATTTCGCGGTGCAGCGGCAAAAGGCCGAGGATCTGGCGATGATCGGCGCTTTCCAGCAGAAGCTGCTGGGGCAACGGCCCAAGATCGCCGACGATCAGGTAGACCGGTTCATCGCCGACCATCCCGACAGCTTCGCCCAGCGCAAGATCTTTGCGGTGGACCAGCTGGTGGTGCCCCAGATCCAGCCGATGGTAGTGAAGCAGATGGAGCCCCTCCACACCATGGCCGAGATCGCGGCGCTGCTCGATCGCAACGGCGTGCAGTATATCCGCAGCCGTGGGTCGATCGACGGACTTGCCGCCGATCCCGACGCGGTGAAGCGGGTGGCGCAGCAGGCGGCGGGCGAGCCGTTCATCGTGCCGGCGGGTACCGGCGTGACGGTGAACGTCGTAACCGACACCCGCACCGAACCGGTAACGGGCGAACCCGCCCGTGCGTCGGCAGGCCGGATTCTCAACGGGCGTCAATCGGGCGACCTCGTCAACCGGCGCTTCGCCGAGCTGATCCAGGCTGGCCGGTCGAAGGTGTCGTACAACGCGGCCTATCAGCCGCCTGCGCGCCCGACGCCGCGCCCGGGCGCCAGTCCCGCCGCACCCGGCGCCAACTGAGGCATCATCGTGGCGAGCGTTGCGGGGCCGACCGGCTCGCCCACGGTCAATCGTGTGCTGGGCGGCGAGCTGTGCACGGGCTGCGGCCTGTGCGCTGCTGCGTGTTTGGGGGCGGTTGTCGCCCCCTGGACGGACAGGCTGGAGCGAAGTCGGTGTTTGCTGCCTGCCCGCCGTTGCGCCACGGCGTTCGCCATCGGTACGGAGGTAAGGCCGTATTCGCAGGCGCGGCGGAAGCGGCTGGTGGCTTCGCGCCTGCTCGCCTGCGTCCTGACCGGGCAGCCGCGGCCGCGGATGGCGGGGCTCGACCTGGCCCGTGCCGCCCGGCGGGCCGGTCCGGTCGAAAGCGCGCGCAACACGCTGGGCACGGTGCGGCGCATCCTCCAGGGGCGACGATGACCCAGGTTGGGGCGTGTCCCAGCCCGGTCCGGTATCCCGCTTCCGCTACCCCCGTCAGTGTTGTACGGCGGATGGGCAAGGGGACAGACGTCATGCACATGGTGAAACGGGCCGGTTTGACGGCGATGTGTGCGTTCGCGGCCATGCCGGCGGCCGCGCAACTGCGCACCACAGTGCCAGAGCCCCATGTCGACTTGGGCGTCAGCATCGATGAACTGTACGACACCAACGTGTCGCGCACATCCGAGCAGGGCGCAACGGTCCGCGGGCTGCGGCAGGAGGATCTTCGCGTCACCCCGGCGGCGACGGTGGACGCGTTGGTGCTGCTCGGCCGGCAGACGCTGAGCGCGACCGGATCGGTCGGGTACGACTTCTACAATCGCAACACCCGCCTCAACCGCGAGCGCATCGGGTTGAACGGCGCGCTGGGGCTGAACGGCGCGGGGTGCTCCGGCAGCGTCACCGCGGGCTATGCGCGCCGCCAGAGCGATCTCGGCGACCTCCTGATCCTGACCGGCGACACGCGCGACATCGCCCGGTTCCGCAACACCGAAGAGATCAAGACGGTGGGTGCGAGCGCGATCTGCGGCGGCGCGATCGGCCTCAGGCCGACGGCATCGATCAACCAGACCTGGGCGGACAATTCGACCGATTTCCGCCAGTTCTCCGACTATCGCAGCACGGTGATGTCCGGCGGGCTGGCATATAGCCAGCCGACGCTCGGCACGGTGACCGTGTTCGCCACCGCCGGGCATACCACATTCCCCAATCGCCGCTTCTTCGTCGACGACGAGGACGGCTTCGACCAGGCGTCGATCGGCGGCCGTTTCGAGCGCCAGATCGGCGCCCGGCTGCGCGGCAGCGCCGAGCTGTCCTATACCCGCGTCTCGCCGGATCGGGCCGGGGTGCGGGGTTTCGGCGGGCTGACCTGGAACGGCAGCCTGATCGCGCAGATCGGCGACCGCTTGCAGGTCACCGGGCTGGTTTCTCGCGCGGTGCAGGCGTCCAACCGGGTCGACGCCAGCTATTTCATCGAGCGGGCCTATGCGGTCAACGCCAGCTACGCGCTCAGCCCGCGGCTGAACCTGGTGGCGGGCGCCCTGCAGACCGATCGCGATTTCAACGGGTCGTCGGGCGTGTTCGGGCCGGTGCTGCTCGAGGACCGGCTGCGTTCGGTGAACGCCGGCGCCCGGCTGCGCTGGAGTCGGTTGGTGACGCTCGCATTAACGGGCGTGCACGAAGAACGTGAAGCCAATGGCAGCTTCTACGACTATACCAGCAACCGCGTGCTGTTGAGCGCGGCACTTAGACTCTGACAGTTCAAGGCGTACGGCGTATGATTCGGGTTACCAATACGAGCAGGGCACTCGCGATCGCGGCCCTGATCGCCACCACCTCGGCGGGTGCGCAGACTTCGCCGGCACCGGCACCGGCACCGGCACCGGCACCGGCACCGGCAGCGACCGTGCCGGCTGCCCCGATCAGCGATTCAGGCTATGTGCTGGGACCCGGCGACATCGTCGAGGTGGTGGTGGTCGGCCGCGACGATTACCGCAACCGGGTCCGCGTCCAGACCGACGGGTCGATCCTGCTGCCGCTGGTGGGGCGCCTGCCCGCGGAAGGGCGCACCCCGCTCGTGTTGGGTGAGGACGTGGCCAAGGCGCTGCGCGCAGGCGGCTATTACGCCCGGCCCGAGGTGAGCGTCGAGATCGCTTCCTATGCCAGCCGCTACGTCACCGTGCTGGGCGAGGTCGGCAACCCCGGCCTGGTGCCGATCGACCGCGCCTATCGCGTGTCGGAGATCGTGGCGCGGGTCGGCGGGGTGAAGCCGACCGGATCGGATGTGGTGACGCTGAGCCGCGCGGGCGGCGAGCAGCTGGAACTGTCGATGCGCACGCTGGCGACCGGTGGCGCGGCGCAGGACCCGCTGGTCAATGCGGGCGACAAGCTGTTCGTCGCGCAGGCGCCCGCCTTCTACATCTATGGCGCGGTGTCGGCGCCCGGGTCCTACCGGCTCGAGCCCGACATGAGCCTGCGCAAGGCACTGGCGCGGGGCGGCGGGCTTACCACGTCGGGGTCCGACAAGCGGGTCAAGGTCTTCCGCGCAGGCGAGGAGATCAAGAAGTTCGACCTCAACAATCCCATCGCCGCGGGCGACGTCGTCGTCGTGGGCGAGCGCCTGTTCTGATTCGGGCTGCGGCCGGAGACACCTGCACATGAGCTTCCTCCAGTTCTTCCGCATCCTGTGGGCCAGGCGCTTCATCATCGTCGGCTCGACGCTGGCATGTTTCGGGATCGCGCTGCTGATCGCCAAGCTGCTGCCCGCCCGGTACGAGGCGGATTCGCGGGTGATGCTCGACGTGGTCAAGCCCGATCCCGTCACCGGTCAGGTGATCGCCACGCAGTTCGCGCGCGCGTACACCAAGACGCAGACGGAACTGATCCGCGACTATCGCGTCACCGGCGCGGTGGTAGACGCGCTGAACTGGACCAGCTCGCCCCAGCTGGTCGCCGAATACAATGCCCGCCCGAGCGGCGACACCCGCGACCTGAGGCGCTGGCTGGCGGCCAAGATCACCGAAGGGGTCAGCGCCAAGCTGATCGAGGGCAGCAACATCCTGGAGATCACCTTCAGCACCACCTCGCCCGAGACGGCACGGGTGGTCGCGGATGCGGTGCGCGCCGCGTATATCGACCAGAGCCTCGCCTTCAAGCGCGAGGGCGCAATGAAGACCGCCGCCTGGTATGACGGCCAGGTGCTCAAGGTCCGCGGCGAGCTGGCCCAGGCGGACGCGCGCAAGACCGCGTTTGAACGCACCAACCGTATCGTTCTGCAGGAAGATCAGAGCGATACCGAGTCGGCCCGGTTGCGCGCGCTGTCGAGTGCGGTGGCGGCGCCCGTGACTCCGGCCGCCGCAGCCGCGGCGGCGCCGATCGGCCCGTCGGCCACGCTGCTCGGCCAGGTCGACGCCCAGATCGCGACGCTCGCCACCACGCTGGGCCCCAACCATCCGCAGCTGGTCGCGCTTCGCCAGCAGCGCACCGCGGTGGCCGCCGCCGCCGCGCGCGAACGCGCCGCCTCTCGTCCGGCAGCGATCGCAGCTTCCGGACCGTCGCTGGCGGGGCAGGTCGCGGCGCAGACCGGGCGCGTCATCGCCCAGCGCGACAAGGTGGAGAACCTGCGCCGGCTCGCCGCCGACGTCACGGTGCTGCGCGACCAGTATACCAAGACCGCCGCCCGTGCCGCCGACCTGCGTCAGGAGGCCGAGTCGAACGAGACCGGGCTGACCCTGCTCGGCAGCGCGGTCGCACCGGAGGACCCGGTGTTCCCCAACATGCCGCTGATCATCATCGGGTCGCTCGCGCTGGGGCTGGGACTCGGCGTGCTGGCGTCGCTCGGCCTGGAACTGGCCAGTCGCCGCGTGCGCGGGGTGGAGGACCTGGCGGTTGCCGGCGTACCCGTCATCATCGTGCTGTCCGGCGCGGGCCAGCCCACCGCCCGCCGGCCGTCGCTTACCCAGCGGCTCGGCCTGACCCACGCTAGGCCCGCCTGAATGGACATGGTGACCGACATCCCCGGCACGGTGCCGGCCGAAGCCGCCCCCGACGTCGAGTTCCGCGTCGCGGACGACGTGGTCGTCCTCAACGATCCGCAAGGAGCCCGCGCGGAGGCGCTGGCGGCGTTGCGGACCCACATTATGGCCCAGCATTTGCGCGTCGGCCGCCGCAGCCTGGCGCTGTGTGCGCCCGATGCCGGAGTGGGGTGCACCACCATCGCGGTGAACCTGGCCGTCAGCCTCGCCCAGGTCGGGGTCAAGACGCTGCTGATCGACGCGGACATGCGCCGGCCATCGGTCCACAAGTACCTGGCACCCTCGCGCGAGGTGCCGGGGCTGGTCCAGTGCCTCCACGACGACGCGGTCGGCTTCGGCGATGCGATCCAGGCCGACGTGCTCCCCAACCTGTCGCTGATCTATGCGGGCGGGCGTGCCGACAAGCCGCAGGAACTGCTCGCGGGCGCACGGTTCAAGGCGCTGCTCGACCTGTGCCTGCGCGACTACGACCTGACGGTGGTGGATACGCCGCCGTCCAGCGGATCGGCGGACGCGCGTCGGATCGCCAGCGTCGTCGGGCATGCGCTGATGGTGGCGGGGCGCGACCAGACCTTCGTGTCGGATGTCAAGGTGCTCGCCGAGGAGCTGGAAGCGGATCGGGTGCGCGTGATCGGCTCGGTGCTCAACGGCGACTGATGGCGACGCTCGCTTCCCCGACCGCGCCGCCGCCGCTGCTCGCGCGATCGCTGGCACATTGGCCGTTGTTTGCCGGCTTTACATTGCTGCTGGTGCCCACGGTCGCAACGCTGGGGCGCGAGGTGTGGACGCTGGAGATCGGCGCACATGGCCCGATCGTGCTCGCCACCGGGCTGTGGCTGCTGTGGCAGCAACTGTCCGCGATGCGCGCCACCGCCACGCCCGCGAGCGGGTGGAGCGTCGCCTCCCTGGCGCTGCCTACCCTGGCGCTCTACGCCTTTGGCCGCGCCTATGACTTCATCTTCCTGGAAGCTGCGGGGCTGTATGGCCTGATGCTGGCGATGGCGGCGATGCTGGCCGGTTGGCGGGCAATTGCGGCCAACTGGTTCCCGTTCCTCTACCTTGGTTTTCTGGTGCCGCCGCCGGGCTGGGCGATCGACCGGTTCACGGGGCCGCTGCGATTGTTCGTCTCCTATGTCGCGACCGGCGGGCTCAGCTGGGCGGGAATCCCGATCTCGCGCGACGGCGTGACGCTTACCGTTGCGCAGTACCAGCTGCTGGTCGAGGACGCGTGTTCGGGGCTGAACTCGATCATCGGGCTGACCGCGATCAGCCTGTTCTACATCTACCTGATGCACCGTGCGTCGTGGCGCTATGCCGCGCTGCTGGTCATGTTCATCCTGCCGATCGCGATCGTCGCCAACATCATCCGGATCAGCATTCTGGTGCTGCTGACCTTCCACTATGGCGATGCAGTCGCGCAGGGCTTCCTGCACATGACCGCATGGATGATCCTGTTCATGGTCGCGCTGCTGCTGGTGTTCGCGCTCGACCGGGTGCTCCAGCCGCTGGTGATGGGCCGTGGGACGGAGCCGTCGCGGTGAGGCGGCGCGAGGTCCTGTTCGCGGGTGGCTGCGCGGCCGCGCTGGGCGGGGCCGAGTGGCTGCGGCCGCGGCGGCTGATGTCGCTGATGGGGGCGGCCAAGCTCGACGCGATCATTCCCAACAGCTTCGGCGACTGGGCGGTGGACGAGGGCGGCAACATCGTCGTGCCGCGCACGCCGGGCAGCCTTGCCGATACGCTTTATGGCGCGCAGCTTGCCCGCAGCTATCGCCCGCGCAGCGGCGGCGCACCGGTGATGCTGATGGTCGCGCATGGCGACTCGCAAAGCGACCTGCTCCAGCTCCATCGCCCCGAAAGCTGCTATCCCGCGGTCGGCTTCATCATCGGCGAGCATGGTTTCGGGCCGATCCGGGTCAGCCCGCAGGTGGCGATCCCCGCGGTCGAGATGAACGCCCGCGCGCCGGGCCGTAGCGAGGACGTGGTGTACTGGACCCGGCTCGGCGAGTACCTGCCGACCACCGCCGGCGAACAGCGGTCGGACCGGTTGCGCACCGCGATGAGCGGCTATGTCGCCGACGGCATGCTGGTCCGTGCGTCTGCGATCCGGGGCGAGACACCCGTCTATCCGATGCTTAACCGCTTCCTTGCCGACCTGGTACGCGCCGTCCGGTCGAAGGATCGGGCGGCACTGATCGGCACCACCCGCGCCCGCGCACTGGCCTGATCCCGTTGCGGCACGCCGGCCTGCATCAGGAGTGAGTCAAACCCCCGCCACGGCCGCCGGGCCGCGGGCGAGGGTGCGCAAACCGATCGATCGGCGCTCAGCGTACCCGCGGACCGCCGAAGGGCAGCGGCGGCGGCGGGCGGCGGTCGCGACGGGGCAGCTGCGCCTGATAGGCGTGGCCGCAATGGTCGACGCAATAGGGGAAGCCGGGGTTCACCTTTTCGCCGCAGAAATGGAAGTCGGGTTCGCCCGGATGCCCCAGCGGCCATTTGCAGATGCGATCGTTGAGGTCCAGCAGCCCGGTCTTGCTGGCGATCTCGGCACTCGGCTTGGCCGGCACCAGCCGGCGCGGCGGGGCAGGGGTGGCCGGGGGCTGCTGCTCGCCCGGGGACTGGCGCACGAACCCGCCGGGGCCGACCGAGCGCAGGATCGGCTGCGGCGACGGGGCCGGTGCCGGCAGCGTGGCGGGCGCGGCGTCCGCCTCGTCCTGCGGCTCGGGCTCCGCAACGGGCGGCGGAGGCGGCGCGGCAACTACCGGCTCGGGCTCGGGTTCGGGTTCCGGCTCGATCACCGGCGGCGGGACCGGCACGGCGACCGGCTCGGGCTCGGCAGCGCTGCGGACCGGGGACGGGCGCGCCTGGAGCCCCAGCCGGTGCGCCTTGCCGATCACGGCATTGCGACTCACCCCGCCCAGCGCTTCGGCGATCTGGCTGGCGGTCTGCCCGGCTTCCCACATCGTCTTGAGCGTCTCGATCCGCTCGTCGGTCCAGGACATCACCACGATCCTCAATTATAACGGCCCGTTGCGGCTGTCGCTGCCAGCGGGTACGCGATCCCGCCATGAGCAGCCAGCCCCCCATCGGCCAACCATCGGCAATCAGGGCCGCCCCCGGCGTGCCGGTGATCCGGAACGTGAACTGGGGGGGCCTGAGAACCCTCTATGTGAAGGAGGTGCGCCGCTTCTTCAAGGTGCAGCTCCAGACGGTGTGGGCGCCTGCGGTCACCACGCTGCTGTTCCTGATCGTGTTCACCGTCGCGACCGGCGCCAAGCGGCCGGTGCATGTCGGCGGGCTCGACATCCCCTTTGCCGATTTCGTCGCGCCCGGCCTCATCATCAGCCAGGGGATGATGAACCCCGCCTTCGCCAACGCCAGCTTCTCGCTGCTGGTGGGCAAGATCCAGGGCACCATTGTCGACTATCTCCAGCCGCCGCTGTCATCGGCCGAACTGCTGGCGGCGCTGGTCGGCGGGGCGATGACGCGGGCGTTCCTGGTCGGGTTCATCTGCTGGTGCGCGATGGCGCTCTATCCCGGCGTCCATGTCGCGGTGGCGCATCCGGCCGCGGTGCTGTGGTTCGGCTTCCTGGGCGCGATGTTCCTGTCGCTGCTGGGCGTGCTGACCTCGATCTGGGCGGAGAAGTTCGACCATGCCGCGGCGGTGACCAACTTCGTGGTCGCGCCGCTCGCGCTGCTGTCGGGCACCTTCTATTCGGTCGATCGGCTGGCGCCCGCGTTTCGCGCGTTCAGCCATGCCAATCCGTTCTTCTACATCATCTCCGGCTTTCGCTACGGCTTTCTCGGCACCGCCGACTCGCCGGTGCTGCTTGGCAGCGCGATCGTGCTGGCGATCGACGTCGTGCTCGCCATCCTGTGCTACACCGCGCTGCGCCGGGGGTGGAAGCTCAAGAACTGACCGGCCATTCGGCCGCGAGCAGCCCCCAGATCAGGCTGTCGCGCACGCCGATATGCGTCTGCCATTCGCCCCTGAGCGTCCCTTCGTGGCGGAAGCCGAGGCGGGCCAGGAGCCGGTTGGAGGCGTCGTTGTCGGGATCGGTGTCGGCGAAAACCCGGCGCTGCCCTTCGGCGAACAGCCGATCGATCACCGCCGCTACCGCTTCGCGCGCGATGCCGTGCTTCTGGGCGAGCGGCGCGAGGATGTAGCCGATCTCGCTGACCCCGCCCTGCCGCTTCTCCCCAGCCGAAACCCAGCCCAGCGCACGATCCTCGCCGGTGCGGGTGATGATCCACCAGCGCCATTCGGGACCGTGCCGTTCGTTGAGATAGGCGCGCGTCTCCGCCACCGATCGGCTGGGTGCGCGCGACCACCAGCGGGTCGTGTCGGGGTCGGACAGCGCCTGGTGGAGCGGTTCGGCGTCGGCGGGCGTCAACTGGCGCAGGGTCAGTCGGTCGGTGACCAGAATGGGGGTGGCGCTCACGCCAGCAGCGCTTCGACCAGCGCGCGCACCTTCTGCTGGCGCCATTGCGGCGTGGGCGCGACCAGCCAATAGCCCACCGGCGAGGGCTGGGGATCGCCCAGCCGCACGACCCGCCCGGCGGCAAGATCGCCCTGGGCGAGCAGTTCGGGTACCACCGCGCGACCCATGCCCGCGGCGGCGGCGTCGATCGCGAGCCCGGCATCGCCGACCCGCAGCCGGCCGCCACCCTCGTCGGGCGTACCCGGCCAGCCGATCGTCGGCGCCTCTGGGGGCAGGTCGGCGGCGGCGACCGCGATCATCCCGTCCGACTCGATCGCCTCGCCCTGTTCCGCGCCTGGTCCCTCGCCCCAGCGGATCGCGAGGTCGAGATTGGCCTGGGTGAAATCGATCTCGCCATCCGCGACGATAAGCTGGAAGCGAAGGTCCGGGTCGGCGGCGGCGATGCGCGACAGCCGCGGCATCAGCCACTTGGCGATCAGCTCGCGCGGGGCGGCGATCGCCAGCGCCTTGGACGATTGCCCGGCCTGCATCGCGCGCACCGCTTCCTCGAACTGGCGAAAGCCTTCGCGCAACGGTCCGAGCCCCGCCTCGGCTTCGGGCGTCAGTTCCAGCCCGCGGGTGGTGCGGCGGAACAGCACCACGCCCAGCGTGTCCTCCAGCGCGCGGATTTGCTGGCCGACCGCGGCGGGGGTTACCGCCAGTTCGTCAGCGGCGCGGGTGAAGCTCAGGTGGCGCGCGGCCGCATCGAGGACGCGCAGGCCGTTGAGGGGAAGGTGCGTCCGCTTCACGCCGTCAGTCCCCCTGGGCCACCGCCGGCGCCAGCAGCGCGAAGCGCGGGATCGCGACGTCGAAGCCGCGCCCCCGATCGTCGACCATGCGGTAGCTGCCCTGCATCGCGCCCGAGGGGGTCGCGAGCGGGCAGCCGGAGACATAGTCGAAACTGGTCCCCGGTTCGATCAGCGGCTGTTCGCCGACCACGCCCTCGCCCTCGACGCTGTGACGTGCGCCACGCCCGTCGGTGATGACCCAGTGGCGGGTCAGGAGCTGGACGGCGCGCGCGCCCGCATTCTCGACCCGGATGTGATAGGCCCAGAACCAGCGGCCCCGGCGCGGCTCCGACTGTTCGGGCAGGTAGCTGACCGAGACGCGTACCGTGATCCCGTCGGTGGTCGCGGCATGGGGGAAGAGCGCCTTCAAAGGCCCACCGCCCGCAACGCCTGGTCGAGGTCGTCGAGAAGGTCCTGCGGATCCTCGAGCCCGACGTTGAGGCGCAGCATGCCCTCCGTCACCCCCATCTCCGCCCGGGCTTCGGCCGAGACGCCGGCATGGGTGGTGGAGGCGGGATGGGTCATCAGCGAGCGCGAGTCGCCGATGTTGTTGCTGATGTCGATCAAAGCCAGCGCGTCGAGCAACCCATGTGCCTGTTCGCGATCCGCCATCTCGAAGGCGAAGATCGGGCCGGTCGCCTCCATCTGGCTCATCGCCAACTCGTGCTGCGGATGGCTGGGCAGGCCGGGATGGAGGATGCGCGGCACCCGCCCTTCGAGGAACCGGCCGACGGTCACCGCCGATTCGGACTGGCGGCGGATGCGCAGATCGAGCGTTTCCAGCCCCTTGAGCACCACCCAGGCGTTGAATGCCGACAGGGTGGGCCCGGTGTTGCGGGTGAAGGGCAGGAGCGTGTTGTCGATGAAGTCGCGCGACCCGCACACCGCGCCGGCAAGCACCCGGCCCTGGCCGTCCATCATCTTGGTCGCCGAATAGGCGGTGACGTCCGCTCCGAAGTCCATCGGGCGTTGCAGCGCGGGGGTGGCGAAGGCGTTGTCGACCACGGTGGTGATCCCGCGTTCGCGGGCGATGCCGCACACCGCGCGCAGGTCGACGACGTCCATCGTCGGGTTGGCGGGCGTTTCAAAGAAGAACACCTTGGTCTCGGGGCGGGCCGCGTCGATGAACTGCTGCGGGTCGCGGGCGTCGACGATCGTGGTGGCGATGCCGAATTTGGGCAGCAGCGTGTCGGTCAGCCAGCGGCACGAGCCGAACGCGGCACGCCCGCCGACGAGGTGGTCGCCCTGTTGCAGCTGGCAGAGCAGCGCCGCGGTCATCGCCGCCATGCCGGTCGCGGTCGTGCGGCACGCCTCCGCCCCCTCGAGCAGTGCGATGCGTTCCTCCAGCATCTCGACGGTGGGGTTCTGGAGCCGCGAATAGGTCATGCCGACCTGTTCGCCCGCGAAGCGCGCGGCGGCGTCGCCCGCGCGATCGTAGCTGTAGCCCGAGGTGAGGAACAGCGCCTCGGACGTTTCGCCCCATTCCGAACGGGCGGTGCCGCCGCGGATCGCCTGGGTCGCGGGGCGCCAGTGCTGGGTGATCGAGCGGTCCTGGCCGGTCTTGCGCTTCATGCCGGCCGCTTTGCCGTGTGGGGCGAGGCGCCGCAAGCTTTCCCCGCCTGCCGCCGTGCCGGGGGCTCGGGAGAGGCTTGTTCCGGCATCCGCCCTGCCGCAAGAACCGCCGCGGATGCATACGCGGCCCGGTGGACCCCGGGGGCAGCCCTGGGGTGACGACGATGGTGGCGGTGGCAGAAGTCCGGAGCGGGTGGCGCGGCTGGCTCGACCGGCCGCTGCCCGCGGCGATGCTGGTTGGGCTGGTGTCGCAGCTGCTGTTCGCGTGGCGGGTGACGACGCCGCACACCCTGTTCTTTGACGAGATCCACTATGTTCCCGCCGCGCGGACGCTGTGGGCGCTGGAGGGGCCGGCGAACACCGAGCATCCGCTGCTCGGCAAGCTCATCATCGGACTGGGCATGGCGATCGCCGGGGACGGGCCGCTGGGATGGCGGTTGTTCTCCACGATCGCGGGGACGGCGGTGGTCCTGGGGGTGTTCGCGATCCTGTGGCGGGGGCTGGGACGGGTCAGGCCGGCACAGTTCGGGGCGGCGACGGCAGTGCTGGGCTTCACCGTCCATGTGCAGGCGCGGATCGCGATGCTCGACGGGTTCATGGCCGCGTTCGTGGTGTGGGCGGCGGCGGCGATGCTGTGGTCGATGCGCTCGAAGCGGCCGTGGCGGGGGTGGATCGCGGCGGCGGTGCTGCTGGGGCTCGCCACCGCGACCAAGTGGACCGCGGCCCCCTATGTGGCGTTCGCGGCGATCGCGTTCGTCATCCTGGGGTGGAAAAGGGCGGGGCGGTGGCGGGGAATGTCGCGGATCGGTGCGGTGTCGGTACTGGGCGTGGTCAGCATCGGTACGTATTTCGCGAGCTTCGCGCCGGCCTTCTTCTACGCCCGCGAGCCGCTGACGCTCGCCGGGCTGATCCCGTTCCAGTGGCACATCTATGGCCAGCAGACCCAGGTGCTGCCGCACCACAACTACCAGTCCGACTGGTGGAGCTGGCCGTTGCTGATCCGGCCGATCTGGTATCTGTACGAGCCGGTCGACGGGGCGCAGCGCGGCGTGCTGCTGGTCGGCAACCCGGCGGTGATGTGGGGCGGGCTGGTCGCGGTGGCGCTGTGCCTGTGGGGCTGGGCGCGCGATCGGTCGACCGCGTGCGGGGTGGCGGCGTGGACGTGGATCGCGGGCTATGGCGTGTGGGGCGCGATCCCCAAGTCGCTGGGGTTCTTCTATTACTATTACCTGCCGTCGATCTGGCTGGCGGTGGTGCTGGCGGTGGCGTTCGACCATTGGCGGCGGCGGACGGAGGGGTGGGACGAGGCGTTCCTGGTGCTGGCCGCGGTGCTGTTCATCCATTTCCATCCAATCCTGTCGGCATCGGCGCTCGACGGGCCGCAGGCGTTCGGGCGGTGGATGTGGCTGCGAACCTGGCCGTGAGTCGCGAAAGGTCAGTGGAGGGGATGGCGGATGTTTTCGCGCGTGGCGGCGTCCTGTTACGCCCGGCCGGTGTAGGACAGCCCTAATACCGTCCCCAGACGAAGCGGCTCGACAGCGCGTAGTTCCACACCGCGCTGACCGCGATCCCGGCCAGCGCGGGGACGATCCAGGCACCCTGGCGCGTGTCGTGGAGGAAATCGGCGACCCCGACATTGGCGATCGCGCCGACCGAGCAGGCGAGGCAGAAGCCGACCCAGCCGTCCACCAGCTGGCGCGCGCCCCGCAGCCGCCGGTCGCGATAGGTGAGCGCATTGTTGAGCAGGAAGTTGAAGGTCATCGCGACGCCGGTGGCGGCGATCTGCGCCATCCGGAACGGCGCGTCGAACGCGAAGTGGAGCAGCCCCAGCACCCCCATGTGCGGCACCACGCCGATCAGCCCGATCAGGCAGAACATCGCGAACCGGACCGGGACGATCCGCCCGAACAGCCGGTCGTAGAGCGCGATCAGATATTCCATCGCGACGACGTGATCGAGCTTCGATTCGCCCCGTTCGCGGACCCGAAAGGTGTAGGGCAGCTCGACGAAGCGCAGCGGCGCCGCGCTGGCGGTGAACAGGTCGAGCAGGATCTTGAACCCGATCGCCGACAGGTCGGGCACGATCCGCCGCACCACATCGGCGCGGATCGCGAAAAAGCCCGACATCGGATCGGCGAGCTCCACCCCCTCGCCGGCGCGTAGCGCAGGCTTGAGCACCAGCGCGGACAGCCGGGTTGCCAGCGCGGACTTCGCCACCCGGTCGCGGTCCCATTCGCCGGTGCCGCCGCCGTCAACGAAGCGCGAGCCGACCACCAGATCGAGCGCGGGGTCGGCGGCGAGCCGGTCGAGCATCCGCGGCAGCAGCGCCTCGTCATGCTGGAGGTCGCCGTCGATCACCGCCACCACCGGGGCGGCGGACGCGCACATCCCCTCGATCGTCGCCGACGAGAGCCCGCGCCGGCCGATCCGCTGGATGACGCGGACGCGCGGGTCGGTGCGGGCGAGCGCGCGGGCGGCGTCGGCGGTGCCGTCGGGGCTGTCGTCGTCGACGAAGATCACCTCCCACGCCTGCCCCGCGAGCGCGGCGGCGAGCCGTTCGACCAGCAGCGGGACGTTGGCGCGTTCGTTGAAGGTCGGGACGACCACCCCCAGTTCGAGCGGGCGGACGCCCGCCGGATCGGCGGGTGCGCCGTGCACGGGACCGGGATGCGCGGGCACGGGATGGGCGAGCATCGGCACGACGTGATCCGATAGCGGCGGGATGGTTAACAATCCACCGGGCAGGCCCCGTTGCGGTTCAGAGCCGGGCGCGCACCGCATCGCCCATCGCCGCGGTGGTGGCGTCGCCGCCGAGGTCGGGGGTGCGGACCCCGGCGGCGATCGCGCCCGCCACCGCCGCCTCGACCCGGTCCGCCTCCGCGCCCAGCCCCAGCGAATGGCGCAGCAGCATCGCGGCGGACAGGATCGCGGCGCAGGGATTCGCCTTGCCCTGCCCGGCGATGTCGGGGGCGGAGCCGTGGATCGGTTCATACATTCCCCGGGGGCCATCGCCGAGTGCGGCCGAGGGGAGCATCCCGATCGAGCCGGCGCACATCGACGCCTGGTCCGACAGGATGTCGCCGAACAGATTGCCGGTGACGACCACGTCGAACTGGCCGGGATCGCGGACCAGCTGCATCGCGGCATTGTCGACATACATGTGGGTGAGCCGGACGTCGGGATAGTCGGCAGCGACCTCCACCACCACGTCGCGCCACAGTTGCGAGGTTTCAAGGACGTTGGCCTTGTCCACCGAGCACACCCGCCGCGCGCGGGTGCGTGCGGTGTCAAAGGCGACGCGGGCGATGCGCGCGACCTCCGCCTCGTCGTAGCGCATCAGGTCGTGGCCTTCGCGCAGGCCGGCCGGGGTGGTGCGGCGGCCCTTTTCGCCGAAATAGACGTCGCCGTTCAGTTCGCGGACGATGACGAGGTCGATGCGCGCCGCGACCTCGGGACGGAGGGCGGAGGCGTTTTCCAGCCCCGCGAACAGGCGGGCCGGGCGCAGGTTGGCGAACAGCCGCAACTCGCTGCGCAATCCCAGGATCGCCTGTTCGGGGCGCAGGTGGCGGGGGAGGGCATCGTGGCGGGGATCGCCGACCGCGCCGAACAGGATCGCGTCGGCGCGCCGGGCGAGCGCCAGCGTCGCGGGCGGCAGCGGGTGGCCCGCGGCCTCATAGGCGGCGCCGCCGACCGGCGCCTGCGCGAACGCGAAGTCGCGATCGAGCGATTCGAGCACCGCCCGCGCCTCCCGCGTCACTTCGGGGCCGATGCCGTCGCCGGGCAGGATCGCGATCAGGGTCATGCCCTCGCGTTTGCCGTCCTTGCCCGCTTCGCGCAACCGGGCGTCACGCCAGCGCGCGTTTCAGCCGCTCGACCAGCCGCTCGCGCGCCGCCAGCGGCTCGGCGCGGCGGTCGGCGAGCAGGTGGCGGCCCAGAAAATGCCCGGTCAGCCGCAGGCCGTCGAGGATCGGCTCCCCGCCTGCTCCGCCACCTGCCCCGCCGCCTGCCCCGCCATCGGCCCCGCCGCCGTCGCGCAGAAAGGCGGGAACGGGCAGCAGCCGCGCCTCGTACCCCGTCGCCGCCTGCGCCGACACCGCCGCGCCGGTGCGGGGCGACACGAACCCCGGCCCGGCCGCGCCGGTCACCGAGCAGGCCGACAGGTCGAGCCCGAAGCCGAGCTCCCCCAGCAGCAGCAGTTCGAACCGGACCAGCGCCACCGTCCAGCCGCGGGCGCTGGGCGCCGCCTCGATCGCGGCGAGCAGCGCGGCGAGCCCGTCATGGACGTGGGGGTAGGGCTGCGCCTCCGCGAGCGAGGCGGCGGTGAGCGCGGTGGCCCAGTCGATCGCGGCGGCGGGCAGCGGTTCGGGGTGGAGCGCGCCATAGCTGTGGATCAGCTCAACGGTGAGCGCGGCCAGTTGTTCGGGGGTGCGCGCGCGCCATTGCCCCAGCACGATGTTGCCCGGCTGGAGCACGGGGCGCAGCGCGCGCGACCGGCCGCCGCGGACATAGCCCGGCTGCACCCCGTCGTCGCGGGTCAGCGCGCGCACCACGCTGCCATGTTCGCCATGGCCGCGGGCGGCGAGCAGGATGGCGGGGGCGCGCAGGTGCATGGCGGCTATGTCGGGCGGGGCGGGGCAGCCTTCAATCCGCGTTTCCGGCGCAGGGCGGGGCGGCGGGTCAGCGCCGCATCCGGTCGCCCACGCGGCTGAGAAGCGCCGAGCGTTTCGCCGCCGCCACCGCCCGGTCCCATCCGGCGAGCAGGCCAAGCGCGGCGCGGTTGGCGAGGGTGGGGCGGAGCAGCAGCCAGTCGGCGCAGGCCACCCCGCCGCTCGCGAACTGGCGCTTGTGCTGGCCCTCGCCTTCGAGGAAGTCGAACCGGGCGAAGCGGTCGGCGAACAGATCGGCCAGGGCATCGGCCTGGAGCACCGCGCCCGGCGACCAGTCGTTCCACGCGGGATCGTGCCCGACATGGTCGTAGCGCAGCGTCGCCCCGTCGGCGATGCAGCACAGATAGGCGACCGGGGCATCGTCGACATGGAGCAGCCAGGCGCGCAACCTGTCGGCGGCGGCGGCGCGGGCGAGCGGGGCCGGATCGGCGGGCAGGCCGGAGCCGAGCAGCCGTTCCTGATAGGTGCAGGCTGACAGCGCGCGCGCCTGCGGAAAGAAGGCCGCAAAGCCCGCCGGATCGTGGTGGCGGGTGATCCGGTAGCCGCGGGCCGCGAGCTTGCGCCGCTTGCGCCCCAGCCCCTGGCGCGCGCTGCCCGACAGCCCCGCCGTCCACGCCGCCGCGCCCGCCGCCAGATCGACATGGTGGCGGGTATAGCGCTGGCGGCAGAGCGAGAGGGTGCCGGCGGGGGGCGTGAAGCCGGCGGGGGCGGAGGTGACGAGCCAGCCATGGTCGCGGGCCCCGAGCGCGGGCAGCGGCGGCGGCGCCCCGGCCAGCGCGGCGTCGAGCGACAGCGCCACCCGGCGCAGGCGGCGGGGGATGGCGAGCAGCGTCCGCGCGCCGATCTGGAACCGCAGGGCCGCCGAGGTCATGCGGCGCGCTCCTCGACCCAGTTCGACCAGAGCTGTTCGGCGTGGCGCCGCGCGGTGCGCCAGCGCGACGGGGGCAGCGGGCGGTCGTCGCGCCCCAGTGCCAGCGGCGGCCGGTCGGCGAAATGGGCGGTCGGCAGCACGTCCGCGCGCGCGGCGAGATGCGCGCACAAGGCCGCGAACCGGCGCGCGTGGACGCGGTTGGCGCGCAGCCCGTCACGGGTGGCGAGTTCGAAGCCGTGGCTGACGATCGTCACCGCGGCATGGGCGTGGCGCGCGGCATGGTCGAGCGCGGCCGCGGCTTCGCCCGCCGACAGCGCGCACAGCTGAAAGGTGCGCAGGCGACCCGGCGCGTCCTCGATCACCGTCACCGGCACCTCGACCAGGCCGGCATGCGCGACCGGGGCGATCCGGCGGGCGGGCAGCGCCGTGCGGCTCCACCGCGGCGCCATCGCGCCGTTGTGGCTGCTGTCATAGGCGAACCCCTGGTCGGCCAGCGCCGCCAGCGTCGCGTCGTTGGCGGCATAGCTGCCCGCGCGAAACGCGATCGGCGGCGGCGCGCCCGCCTCGACCAGCAGGGCGGCGGCCTGTGCGATCAGCGCCGCCTGTCCGGCGGGGTCGAACTCCCACAGCTCGAACCGGGCCGGGTCGGCCCATTGCGGGTGGAGGTGGAGCTGTACCTCCTGCCCCGCGTCGAGCACGGTGCCGACCATGCGCCGCACCGGTTCGATCCCATAGGCGAGCGCAGGAAACGGATCGACAAAGAAGCACGCCTTGAGCCCCGCCCGTGCGAGCACCGCCAGCTGGTGCCCGAGCCCGACCCCCGCGGGCTCGATCGAGCGGCGGTAGACCGCCTGGAGGTCCAGCCCCGCCGCATGGTGCCGCCACGCGAACTCGGTGTCGACGGTGAGGAACACGGGGGTCATGCGCGTGCGATAGCCCCGCAGCCGTGAAGCCCCGGTTACCCGGCGCGGGCGCGATCCGGACCGGCGATCCCGCCGAAGTGGACAAAGGATACGGGAAAACGACAAATCGGCCGGTCCGCCGGCGACCCGCGCGCGATCGGACGGGCGCGGCGTCGGGGCGAGGGCGGGCATCGGCCTGTCATGGCATGGGGCGGCGATGTAGGACAGCGAGGATGGAGGGTCGACGCCATTGACCCTGCTCCGCGCGGGTCTATCGTCCCCGTCACCCGGAGGAAGTGAGGTCTCCCACGAAGGCCCGGCCTGGTTTTGCGATCGCGGGCTTTCTGTTTGCGATGCTGGCGTCCGGTTCGCAGCCGCTCCTTCGCGCCTTGAAAGCGAGCGTCATGCTGACCGGCATCGTGACCGGCGTCTTCCTGGGCCTGTCCGCCCTGATGCCGGGGCTGGGTATTCGCAGTCTTCGCCGGCGCATGCAGTGATCCCGACGGCCGGCGCAGGATCTGCAGGTCCTGCCCGGCGGGTCGGAAACGATGGCGACGGCGGTGCGTGCGTGATGCCCGCGCCCGACACCCGCGGGCCGGCGGGTCGCCGCCGGGGACACGCCGCGAGCTTTGCAGCCGCCCGCCCTTGCCCGCATCCGTCGCGTACCCCATACGTTCACCATGGCCGACGACCTGTTCGCATCCGCCCCCAAGCCCGACGCCACCTATGACGCGTCCTCGATCGAGGTGCTGGAGGGGCTGGAGCCGGTGCGCCGGCGGCCGGGCATGTATGTGGGGGGCACCGACGAGCGTGCGCTCCACCACCTTGCCGCCGAGGTGCTCGACAATGCGATGGACGAGGCGGTGGCGGGACATGCAACCCGGATCGAGGTGCTGATGGAGCCGGGCAACCGGTTGACGGTGGTCGACAATGGCCGCGGCATCCCGGTCGACCCGCACCCGCGCTTTCCCGACAAGTCGGCGCTGGAGGTGATCCTGTCGACGCTGCATTCGGGCGGCAAGTTCGCCGGCAAGGCCTATGCGACCTCGGGCGGGTTGCATGGCGTCGGCGTGTCGGTGGTCAACGCGCTGTCCGCCGAAACCGTGGTGGAGGTGGCGCGCGACCGCCAGCTCTATCGCCAGCGCTTCAGCCGCGGGCAGACGCTGGGGCCGCTGGAGCGGGTCGGCGCGGCGCCCAACCGGCGGGGGACGTCGGTCACGTTCGTTCCCGATCCCGAGATCTTCGGGCCGGAGCTCGCGTTCAAGCCGCAGCGGCTGCACCGGCTGGTACGGTCCAAGGCGTATCTGTTCGCCGGGGTCGAGATCCGCTGGCGGTGCGCGCCCGAGCTGGTCGAGGGCAGCGACACGCCGGCGGACGCGACCTTCCAGTTTCCCGGCGGGCTCGCCGATCACCTGAGGGAGCAGGTCGGCGCGCGCGAATGCGCCACCGCCGAGTTCTTTTCGGGGCGGCAGGACTTCCCGGGCGAGCAGGGCCGGGTCGAATGGGCGGTGGCGTGGCCGCTGTGGTCGGACGGCAGCTACAGCTGGTATTGCAACACCATCCCGACCCCGGACGGCGGCACCCACGAACAGGGGCTGCGCCAGGCGCTGGTCCGGTCCTTGCGCCAGTTCGCCGAGCTGGTCGGCAACAAGCGCGCCAAGGACCTGACCGCCGACGACGCGACCGTCGGCGCCGAGCTGATGCTGTCGGTGTTCGTCCGCGAGCCGCAGTTCCAGTCGCAGACCAAGGACCGGCTGACCTCCCCCGAGGCGGCCGGGCTGGTCGAGCGGGCGATGCGCGACCATTTCGACCACTGGCTGGGCCACAACATGGAGCGCGGCCGCGCGCTGCTCGGCTATGTGCTCGACCGGATGGACGAGCGGCTGCGCCGCAAGCAGGAGCGCGAGGTCAAGCGCAAGACCGCGACCAGCGCGCGCAAGCTGCGGCTGCCCGGCAAGCTGACCGACTGTTCGGCCGACGATCCCAAGGGCACCGAGCTGTTCATCGTCGAGGGCGATTCGGCCGGCGGGTCCGCCAAGCAGGCGCGCGACCGCAAGACCCAGGCGATCCTGCCGATCCGCGGCAAGATCCTGAACGTCGCGTCGGCGACCAGCGCCAAGATCCTCGCCAACCAGGAGATCGCCGACCTGGCGCTGGCGCTGGGATGCGGCACCCGCAAGGACTGTCGCGCGGAGCTGCTGCGCTACGAACGCATCGTCATCATGACCGACGCCGATGTCGACGGCGCGCACATCGCGACGCTGCTGATGACGTTCTTCTTTCAGGAGATGCCCGACCTGGTCCGGCAGGGGCATCTGTATCTCGCGCAGCCGCCGCTGTACCGGCTGACCGCGGGCGCCAAGTCGCTCTATGCCCGCGACGACGCGCACCGTGCCGAGCTGGAGCGGACCGCGTTCCGGGGCAAGAAGGTGGAGGTGGCGCGGTTCAAGGGGCTGGGCGAGATGAACCCCGGCCAGCTGCGCGAGACGACGATGGATCCCGCCAGCCGATCCATGATCCGCATCACCCTGCCCCAGGAATATGAGGAGCGCGCGGGCGTCAAGGACCTGGTCGACCGGCTGATGGGCAACAACCCCGCCCACCGCTTCGCTTTCATCCAGGAGAACGCCGCGCGGGTGGAGGAGGAGGCGCTCGACGCCTGAGCCCCGCGGGGCTTGCGTCGCGACCGCCGCGCGGCCAGTCTGTCCCGCCGGGGGGTGTTGGGATGATCTGGTGGATCGCCGGGTTCCTGGTGCTGATCGGCGGCGGGCTGTACGCGACCTGGCACCTGCAGAGCCGCGACCAGCATGTCGAAAAGGCCGCGGTCGCGCTGCAGGCGGTCGCCACCACGCTGGCGCTGCTGCTGGCGGGATATTGGTACATCTACGAACGCAAGGGACAGCCCCATGCCAACACCGCGCTGGAAGTGGTGGGGGTGCGGGTGTCCGACGGCTTTGTCACCATCCAGGCGCGGTTCTCGATCACCAATCTGGGGGCGACGCTGCTTCGGGTCAGCGACTTCGACGTGCGGTTGCAGGCGGTGAACGCCGCCAGCCTGCCGTTGGCGAAGATCGCGGTGGCCGCGCGCGAATCGTTTCCCGAAAAGATCGGCGGCATGGACATCTATGACAACGGGGTGCTGATGTGGCCCACCGTCAAGTGGTTCCGCAGCAACGTGACCCGCAGCATCGAGCCGGGCGAGACCGATCTTCAGGTGATCGACTTCGTCGCATCGTGCCGCAACACGGCGATGCGGGTCCTGTTCATGACGGGACGGCCGCGTAGTCAGGAGGTATGGTACGATCAGGCGCTGGTCAGCCTGTCTGGATTGTGCTCCAATCCGGTCGGAACCAGGGAGGTGCTCAGTGGCAAAGGGAGCGGATAGGATGATCGCCGTCGGGCTCGCCGCGGCGGCGATGGCGACGGCAATGGCGGCAGCGGCGCAGACGACGACGGCTGCCCCGGCAACGACGCCGAGCGCGCCGAGCGCGCAGGCGCCCGCCGGGGAGGCGCCCTCGGCACCGGCCAGCCTGCCCGAACTCGGCAGCTTCCCCGACGAGGCCTCGGCGCGGTCGGCGATGCGTGCGGCGGGCCTGCCGCCGGGCTCGCCGGCGACCGCGACGGTGGCGGGGCAGCCGATGGTGGTCGCGCCGTCGCCCGGTCCCGCGTCGCTGCCGGGCGGCGTGCGACAGGCGATCAGCGGCCCGCGCGTCAAGACCCCGTTCGCGCCCGACGACGGGACCGACGCCAGAAAGGGGGGCGAGCCCGGCGCCCCGGCGGCGCCGCCGCGATAGGCCGGATCGGCCGGCCCGCGCCGGGGTGGCGCCGCCGGCCGGATCGGGTGTTGATTCGGACCCCCGCTCCCCCGTATTAGGCGGCGGCGGGCGGCCGATCGGTCGCCCTTTCTCGTTTCGGAGGGCGCCATGCCGATCACCCCCTTGATGCCGGTCTATCCGCGGTGCGGGGTGCGTCCGGTGCGCGGGCAGGGCGTGTTCCTGTATGGCGAGGACGGGACCGAATATCTCGACTTCGCCAGCGGCATCGCGGTGAACGCGCTGGGGCACGGCCATCCGGCGCTGGTCAAGGCGATCGCGGAACAGGCGGCGACGCTGATGCACGTGTCCAACCTGTACGGCTCGCCGCAGGGGGAGCGGTTCGCGCAGCGGCTGGTGGACCTGTCGTTCGCGGACACGGTGTTCTTCACCAATTCGGGCGCGGAAGCGGTGGAGTGCGCGATCAAGACCGCACGCCGCTATCACCATGCCAACGGCAACCCTGAGCGGCACACGCTCATCACCTTCACCAACGCGTTCCACGGGCGGACGCTGGGCGCGATCTCCGCGACCGACCAGCCCAAGATGCGCGACGGGTTCGAGCCGCTGTTGCCCGGCTTCGCCTATGCGCCGTTCGACGATCTCGACGCGGCGCTGGCGCTGATCGACGACAGCACCGCCGGGTTCCTGGTCGAGCCGATCCAGGGCGAGGGCGGGCTGCGCACCGGATCGGACGCGTTCCTCCGGGGCTTGCGCGCCGCCTGCGACGAACGCGGCCTGCTGCTGGTGCTCGACGAGGTGCAGTGCGGGTACGGGCGCACGGGCAGGATGTGGGCGCACGAGCATCACGCGATCACCCCCGACATTATGGCGGTCGCCAAGGGGATCGGCGGCGGCTTCCCGCTCGGCGCCTGCCTTGCGACCGCGGAGGCGGCGAAGGGCATGGTCGCGGGCACCCACGGATCGACCTATGGTGGCAACCCGCTGGCGATGGCGGCGGGCGAGGCGGTGTTGGACGTGATCGGCGAGCCGGGGTTCCTCGACAATGTCGCGGCGATGGGCGAGCGGTTGCGCGGCAGCCTCGAACAGCTGATCCCCAACCACGACCACCTGTTCGAGGAGGTCCGCGGGCGCGGGCTGATGCTGGGACTGAAGCTCAAGACCGACAGCCGCCGCTTCGTCGCCTTTCTGCGCGACGAGCATCAGGTGCTGACGGTGGCGGCGGGGGAGAATGTCGTGCGCGTGCTGCCGCCGCTGATCGTCGAAGAGGCGCATGTCGCCGCGTTCGTCGAGAAGCTGAGTGCGGCGGCGCGGGTCTATGTGCCCGCGGCGGACGACTAGATCGAACCTCCCCGGCCCGGGGAGGGAAACCATGCGACGCATGGTGGAGGGGCATTGCCGCGGGCGGGGCGGTCGGGGCGGTGCCCCTCCACCCCCCGCATCGCAAGCGGTCCCCCTCCCCGTGCCGGGGAGGTACAAGCGGTGCGCCATTTCCTGTCTCTGACCGATGCCGGCGCGGACGGCATCGCCGCGATGCTCGCCGATGCGCAGGACCGCAAGGCGGCGCGGGCCGGCTGGCCCAAGGGGCGGGTCGATGCCGATGCGCCGCTCGCCGGGCATGTGCTGGCGATGGTCTTCGAGAAAAGCTCGACCCGGACGCGCTTCTCCTTCGACGGGGCGATGCGGCAGCTGGGCGGCGACGTCATCATCTCCGACGGCAGCCAGATGCAGCTGGGCCGCGGCGAATCGGTCGCGGACACCGCGCGCATCCTGTCGGGCTATTGCGATGCGATCATGGTGCGGACCGACGACCATGCCAAGCTGATCGAGATGGCGGACCATGCGTCCGTCCCGGTCATCAACGGGCTGACCGACGCGTCGCATCCGTGCCAGATCATGGCGGACCTGCTGACGATCGTGGAGGCGGGCCACGCGCTGCCCGGACTCAAGGTCGCGTGGCTGGGGGACGGCAACAACGTGCTCGCCTCGATCGTCGAGGCGGCGGGGCTGATGCATTTCGACGTCGTCGCCGCCTGCCCGCAGGGGTTCGCGCCACAGGAGGAGGCGATCGTCGCCGCGTCCGGGCGCGCCCGCGTCGTGGCCGACCCGCGCGAGGCGGTAACGGGGGCGGACATCGTCGTCACCGATACCTGGATCTCGATGGGACAGGACCATGCGGAGGCCAAGCTCGCCGCGCTTGCCCCCTATCAGGTGACGCCCGCGCTGATGGCGCTGGCCAGGCCGGATGCCAAGTTCATGCACTGCCTGCCCGCGCACCGCGGCGAGGAGGTGACCGCCGACGTGATCGACGGGCCGCAGTCGCTGATCTGGCCGGAGGCGGAGAACCGGCTCCATGCGCAAAAGGCGGTGCTGCGCTGGTGCTTCGGCCAGATCGGTTGAAGGGGCGGCGGACCTGCCCCATCTAGCC
>Ga0325401_1000043_pt1 | contig 68298 bp, 76 predicted proteins | sample PopdelMetagenome_FD_205666 | JGI IMG/M metagenome (GOLD analysis project Ga0325401, IMG submission 205666) | Populus deltoides microbial communities from Bellville, Georgia, United States - Xylem-PdKOR-R2 | ecosystem: Host-associated > Plants > Phyllosphere > Stem > Wood/Secondary xylem | place...
TGCGCCTGCCGCGCGTCGAGATGGCAGCGGTCAATCAGTGCTCGGGCAACAGCCGTGGGTTGTTCCAGCCGCGTGTCGCCGGCGCGCAATGGGGCAACGGCGCGATGGGCAATGCCAAATGGCTCGGTGTGCGCCTGCGCGACGTGCTTGATCTCGCCGGGGTCAAAGCAGGCGCGGTACAGGTACGCTTCGGCGCTCTCGATCAGCCGGTCGTCGCTGGCGCCCCCGACTTCGAGAAGGCGCTTGGGCTCGACCATGCCCGCGACGGCGAGGTGATGATCGCCTTCGGCATGAACGGCGAGCAGCTGCCGCTCCTCAACGGCTTCCCTTGCCGGTTGATCGTGCCGGGCTGGTATTCGACCTATTGGGTCAAGATGCTGAACGCGATCGAGGTGCTGCCCGGCCCTGACGACCAATATTGGATGGCCAAGGCTTACAAGATCCCGGCGACGCCGGGCGCCAACGTGATGCCGGGACAGAAAGACTTCCCGACCGTCCCGATTAACCGCATGATCCCGCGTAGCTGGATGACCAGCCTGCCGGATGGCCAGGTGATCGCCTATGAAGCGTCCATCCCGGTTGGCGGGATCGCGATGGGCGGCGACTGCGGCGTCGCCAAGGTCGATGTCTCATCCGATGGTGGCCGCACCTGGTACAGGACGACGCTCGGATCGGATGAGGGCAAGTATAGCTTCCGGCGCTGGGATGGTCGCGTGCCGCTTAGGCGCGGTCCCAACCCCATCATGGTGCGCTGCTGGAACGCCAACGGTGTCGCTCAGCCGATGAAGCCGATCTGGAACCCCGGCGGGTTCATGCGCGGCAACATCGAAACCACCACCATCATTGCGGCCTGAGGAGCGAGTAGCATGAAGACCCCGTCTCCCGGCATCATGGCCGCTGGCCTGATCGGCCTGACCGGCATTATCCTCGTCTCGATCGGGGCGCCGAGCAGCCGCAAGGCGCCTGCCCCGATCTCCGAGACATCCGAGCCGGCACCGCCCACCAGCGTCTCAGCCCGCGGCTTTTCGCTCGCCTCGACCAGCGTCGACCTGCCGGTCGACGACGCGACCTATCCCGATGGTCTGCACGCCGACGTCGTCAACGCCAACTGCACTTCGTGCCACTCGGCCAGCATGGCGCTGACCCAGCCTGCGCTATCGGCGGATCAGTGGAAGGCGACCGTCACCAAGATGCGCGAGGTCTACAAGGCGCCGGTGGCCGAGAAGGATGTCGACGAAATTGTCGCCTATCTCACCGCCATGCCGCATCAGAAGGCGGCACCCGCAACCGGCAAGGCGCAAGACCCCGATCCCAAGGTGGCTCCCGATGTTTCAGGTGGCACCGGCTAACCGAGCCATAATCCCAAAATACCATTTCAATCGGGAAAGTCGTCATAACCGGTCGGTTGTGACGCTGTGGAACCTACCACGGCCTCTCAAGGGTTTGCGTGTGTCAGAACCGTGGTTCAGAATGCCCGCTTCGGAGATCGGCAACGTGCCTCGGCTACGACCGACTTTGGGTCGGGAGCCGACCGGCAGGACGTCGCTGGTGGCCGACCGACTGCTCGTGGGTGGCTAGCTGCCGTCCAGAGAACGGCCGGTTCAATGAGCGCGGTCCACAGGGTTTTCATTGCTCCACATGGCGCGCGCCTAACACTCAAGCGTGATCGAACGCTTGAAGGATCGGACACGGCCCGGCCGAGCCGCTTCCGCACTCTCTCGCGAGATGGCGAAGGGAGGCGCGCACCCGCTCAAGCTCCTGAATCTTGGTGTCCAGCGCCGCAATCCGCTCATTGGCAAGCTCGCGTGCGCGGGCGCGATCGTCGGTTGCGTCGAGCGCTAGCAGTTCGCCGATCTGCTCCAACGTGAATCCGGCTGCCTGCGCCGAGCGGATAAACCGGAGGCGGCGCACGTCATCGACACCGTAGCGCCGAATACCACCGCTCGCGCCGGAGCCTCCGGGTCGGTCCGGCGTATCGAGCAAACCTCGGCGCTGATAGTAGCGCACGGTCTCGACACCGACGTCCCCTTCACGCGCGAGACCCGCAATCGTCAGTGCCGCCATGCCTTGACTCCGTACTATAGTACGGACCCTATATAGGTTCCGCGAACAGGATGGAGAAGTGAGATGGCGACCGCGGCGCCCAAGAAAGCAACGATCTATCGCATGGTGATGCCGACGCACACCTGCCCCTATGGCGTGAAGGCCAAGGATCTGCTGCGCCGGCAAGGTTACGAGGTCGAGGATCATTGGCTGCGCACGCGCGAGGAGACCGACGCGTTCAAGGCGGAGCACGGCGTGAAGACCACACCGCAGACCTTCATCGGGGGCGAGCGGGTAGGGGGTTATGACGATCTGCGCCGCTTCTTCGGCAAGGCGGTGCGCGATCCCAAGGCGGTCACTTACCGGCCCGTAGTCGCGGTGTTCGCCATGACCGCGCTGATGGCGCTCGCGGCCAGCTACGCTGCCTTCGGCTCGCCGTTCACGGTCCGCGCTGGGGAATGGTTCATCGCCTTCTCGATGTGCGTGCTCGCCATGCTGAAGCTTCAGAACGTCGAGAGCTTCTCGAGCATGTTCCTCAACTACGATCTGCTCGCCAAGCGCTGGGTGCCCTATTCCTACGTCTATCCCTACGCAGAAGGTGTTGCGGGCGTGCTGATGGCCGCTGGTGTCCTCACTTGGCTTTCGGTGCCGATCGCGCTCGTCATCGGGACGATCGGTGCGGTATCCGTCATCAAGGCGGTCTATGTCGACAAACGCGAACTCAAGTGCGCCTGCGTGGGTGGGGACAGCAATGTGCCTCTGGGCTTCCTGTCGCTGACTGAGAACGTGATGATGGTCGCCATGGCGCTATGGATGGTGATCGCTCCGGCAGCGCTCTCGATGCCGCACTGAGCCGTTGACTTCAGGTCCAAAAGGCTGCCGATAGCTGGCGTGAAATCCGGATCTCGCCCTCGTGTCAGCTTCGTTCGCACTGCCGTCCTGGCCGTGCTTGCGATGATGCTGCTCGTCCGGTTGGGGCCGATCTGCGAAACCAGTGCTCAAGCAGCTCCGATCGCCTCGGCAATGGCTGGGTGCGAGGAAAAAGGCTCTTCGGCACCGGACAAGAAGGCACCTCAGCCGGCCTGCGCGACGCCCTGCATCGCCGTCCCGGGGGAAGCCCTGGCGAGGGCAGAGCCGTTATTCTCATTCCCGATCGCCGCTTGGCCTTCGCCGACCCCTGTCATGAACGGGTGGCTGATACCGCCCGCCACTCCACCTCCACGAGCCGTGTAACCATCCAACAGGTTTCACACATTCAATCGACGGAGCTTTTAATGACCAAGTTCAAGCTGATCGGCGCAGCGCTGGCGCTCGCCCTTCCGACCGCAGCCTTCGCGGCCGGGTCCTGCTGCGCCGACATGGCGTGCTGCAAAGACGGTGCCGATTGCTGCAAGGACGGCAAGGGCGATTGCTGCAAGGACATGAAGAAGGGCGGCGATCATGCCGGTCACGACATGTCCGGAATGCCCAAAAAGTAAGCCAGGGGAGGGAGGCGTCTGCGCCTCCCTCCTTTTCAGTGGTGGGCGAACACCTTGCGTCCACCAGGTCCGAACGCAACGACGTCGTAGGGCTGGGTCTTCATGCCCGGCATCTCCATGCCCGGCGAGCCCATCGGCATCCCGGCAACCGCGAGCCCCGTCACACCCTTTGGGTGCGTTGCCAGAGCCCGCTTCATGTCGGCGATTGGCACATGACCCTCGAAAGTCATGCCGTCGATGATGGCCGTGTGGCATGAGGCCAAGTCCGCGGGCACGCCCCGGGCCTTCATGAACGCGGGCCGGTTCGCGTCGTCGACGACGCGGACCGCCCGACCGAACTGAGCCTTCACCTGCTGCGCCCACTTCTCGCAACATGGGCAGCCCGGATCGCGGTGCATCAGCACCGGCCCGACAGCCACGGCTGCGACCGGCATGGCGAACGCTGCAACAGCGGCGAGAAGGCGAATGCGGGTCATGTCTATTCCTAGATGGCCGCCCCACCGCAGGCAAACCCTGCGGTGGGGCGGGGGCCGATCACTGTGCAGCCTTGCCGTGCGCCCGCAGCCAGGCGTTCAGCTCGCCGACTTCCTTGTTCTGCTCGGCGATCGTCTTGGTGGCCATCATGCGGACCTTTGCGTCCTTGGTTTCGCGCAACACTATCTGCGACATGGCAATGCCACCGCGATGATGCTCGACCATTTTGCGGACCCAGGTCTCGGTCGCATCAGCGCCCATGGCCGACATCATCTTCTGATGCATCTGCATTTCAGAGGGCGGATAGGGGTTCGCCGGCGTCGGCTTCATCATCTGACCGTGGTTCATGCCCGAATGATCCATGCCCTGCATCTGGGCGATGGCCGGAGCGGCGCCGAGCGCGGCCGCGAGGGCCAAAACAGTCATCTTCTTCATCGTGTCTCTCCTGGGTAAACGCCCCCGCCCACAGGAGGGATACGGGCGCGCGTACCGTATCCCTCACGCCCATGATCGAATTCAGCGGATCGGCTGAAGGGTATTCACCCCGACGCTATCATCAGTTTCAGGTGGGGGAGGGGGAACCTGCTTGTCACGATAGGAAGGCAGGTCGGGCGCATTCGCAGGCGTAGGATTTGCCTCAAGCCTGGCAATGGCCCGCTTCATTTGCGTGATCTCACGAACCTGAGCATCGATGATTCCGTCCGCCAGCTTGCGCACCTCGGGGTCTTTGATGTGCGCGCGCTCGCTCGTCAGGATCGCGATCGAGTGGTGCGGGATCATGGCTTTCATCCAGCTCACGTCATCCACCGTCTCCTGGCTGCGGACGAGCCACAGCGCGAGCGCGAACACTACGATGCTACCGCCGATAATCGCGGCATTCGTCCGCTTGTTCTTGTACATCGACCACATGAAAAGGAGCATGATGATCGCCATCGTGGCGCCCATCACGAAGGCCATCCAGAACCGCGTCTGGCTGAACTCTATATGCCCGAGGGCATAGACGTTCACGTACATCAGCCCGAACATGACAACGGTCGAAGTCGCCACCATTGCCGCAAAACGACCGTAGCCCATGCCCATGTTCATCTTGCCTTGGTGCTCGTCCATCATGCGACCCCCTGTCTGGAAATACGCCCCCCGGCTTTGCGGCGCGGCCGTCTCGGCCAGCGCATGAAGAGAAGGATCGCACCCGACACTGCGAAGACGAGACCGCCTGCGGCGAAAGCGTTGAGCCACGGCGTGTTGAACCGCTCGTGCTCCGTCCAATCCATGATGTGGAGACCCCAGAAGAAGTCGTACAGCCGCCACGTTCCTGTTCGGACCGACGTGAGCCGTCCCGTCTCGGCCGCTACATAGATTCGGGTGGCGTCATCGTCGGCGAACGTTGCACTCCATGCCGGCAGCGCCCCGCGATACTCGGTACTGGCTCGTTCAATCCGCTCGATGGTGGGTGCGGGCACACCAGCCCCCCGATACGCCTTCTGAGCGATCGTCCCGGCCACCCTGGCATCCAATGGTGGGATCGGCGCAGCCGTGCGAGCGTCCAGCAGACGGATGCGACCATCCACAAGCTGTGCCTCAACGATCGCTCGCCCGAGCAGCATTCGGTGCTGAAGCTGGCGGACCGGCGCTCCGGCCGACGCCAGCAAGGCAGGCAACGATGCGAAGCCTTGGGTGCTCGACAGCGCCGGCTCGGCGTTCCGTTCGATCCGGTGATCGCCGTGCACGGTGTCAATGGGGAGCAGGCTCATCACAAGGCCGCTGGTGAACCAGACGATCGCCTGCGCGCCGATCAGGAGAGCAAGCCAGCGGTGGATCTTGCTCGCTCCAAGGTGGAGGCGGAGCCGCGGGCTCAGAACCAGGTCCTCACGCCGGCGACGAAGCTGAAGCCCCCTGTGTCGTCGCCCCGCGCCCGCGAGAAGCGGGCGGTGTCGCCGAACTGCCGTTCCCACGACACGCCGATATAGGGCGCGAACTCACGGCGGCCCTCGTAGCGAAGCCGCAAACCGGCCTCCAGGTCCGTCAGCCCGGAGCCGATCCCGGTCTCCCGCACGTCCTGGGCGGCGAAGTTGGCCTCTACCCTGGGCTGGAGAACGAAGTAGTTGGTGATGCGCTGGTCGTAATAGCCCTCGGCGCGGGCGAGCACGTCCCCCTTGTCGGAGAGGAACAGCGCGCCCTCGACCTCGAACTGGTAGGGGGCCAAGCCCTCGATCCCGATCGTCGCATAGGTGCGCGACGGGTTCGGCTTGAAGTCGTAGCGGACGCCGGCCTGGAGATTCCAATAGGGATCGAGGGCATGGCTGTAGAGCGCCTGCACCTCGGCGCTCTCCAGCGCCTTGCCGAAACCACCTTCGCCTTCTGACTTCAGCCAAAGGCGATTGATGTCGCCTCCGACCCAAGCCTCGCCATCCCAGCGGTAGCCGTCGCTTCCTTTGCGGGCCTGATACTCCGCAAGATTGAAGAGCACCTGATAGTAGGTCATCCCGCCATGCTCGCGCCGCAGGTCGTTCTCGCGGGAGCTGGCCATGGCATCCGCCCCCCAGAAACGATCGGCGAGATGATCGCCGGGCGGAGCGGGAGCGGGCTTGTTGCCGGGGGGGAGGTCGGTCCCGATCTTGGCGCCTGTCTGGCTACCATCCATCGCCATGCCGGGCATCGCGCTCATGTCGTGCCCGGCGTGCGGGTCCTGCCCGGCTGCTGCCGGGGAACCCATGCCGGGCATGGCGGACATGTCGTGCCCGGCGTGCGGATCTTGCGCGGGCGCGGGCTGCTGCTGAGCGCCCATGTCCATTCCCTGCATCCCGCTCATGTCGTGACCGGCGTGCGGATCGGCCACCCGAGCCGGCGCGGCCTGAGCGCGACGCGGGGCCCTCCGAACCTGGGCCTTCCGCTTGGCCGCGGGCTTGGCTGCCGCTTTCCGCGCGGGCTTGGGGGTCGCCTTGGCCGCGGGCTTCGCCGGCATGGTCATTCCCGGCATGTTGTGCATGGAATGATCCATGCTCTGCCCGAACACAGGGCCGGCGACGACTGCCGAGGCAAGGCCGGCGAGAAGGAGTGACCGGTTCACGCTGATGCCTCCCCGGCCTTGCGGACCTGGACGACGCGCATCATCCCTGCGTGCATGTGGTAGAGCATGTGGCAGTGGAACGCCCAATCGCCTTCCTCGCCTGTCACGTCCCAGCTCACCGTGCCGCCTGGCTGGACGAGCACGGTATGCTTCCGGGGCGCATAGGCACCTTTCCCCGTCACCAGGTCGAAGAAGTGACCGTGGATGTGAATGGGATGGCCCATCATCGTGTCGTTGATGAGGGTGACACGCACCCGTTCGCCGTGCAGCAGGGTGATCGGATCGGGGCTCTCCGACAGCTTCTCGCCATCGAAACCCCACATGTACCGCTCCATATTACCGGTAAGGTGGAGCTTGATCTCGCGCTCGGGTGCCCGCGTGTCGGGATTGCGATCGAGTGCCACCAGATCGCGATAGGTCAGCACGCGGTGCCCGACATTCTCGAGGCCCTGACCGGGCTCGCCCGTGCGATCGACTGGCATGGCCGAAATGGTCTGGACACCCGGACCCTTCTTCACACCCGGGGCCTTCGAGAAATCGCGCATGTTCATGCTGCCCATGTCCATTCCGGCCATCGGCTGCCCATCTGTCATGCCCGGCATCGCACCCGACCCATGATCCATCCCGGGCATGGCGCCGCTCTGACCCTGCGGCGCGGTCATCCCGGCCATGGCGCCGGCAGCAGCGCCGGCGGCACCATGGTTCATCTGGGAATGGTCCATGCCCTGCATCGAACCGGCACCTGCGCCATGGTCCATACCGCCATGGTCCATGCCCGCCATTGATCCAGCCTGTGCGCCCGTCGCAGCGCTTCCCATGCCCTGCATGGAGCCGTGATCCATCGTGCTCATGTCATGGCCGCCCATGCCCATGTCCTTCATGGTCGCGAGCGGCCGCTTGCGAAGTGGCGGGACTTCGGCAGCCATGCCCTCGCGGGGTGCGAGCGTCGCGCGCGCCATGCCGGAGCGATCGACGCTCTCGCCCACCAGCGTGTAGGCGCGCATGTCGGGCGGCGTGACGATCGCGTCATAGGTCTCGGCCGGGCCGAACTGGAACTCGTCGATCTGAACGGGGCGCACGTTCAACCCATCAGCCGCGACGATCGTCATCGGCAGGCCGGGGATGCGGACGTTGAAGGTCGTCATGGACGATGCGTTGATGAACCGAAGCCGCACCCGCTCGCCCGGCCGGAACAGCGCGGTCCAATTGTCCTTGGGACCATGGCCGTTGACCAGATAGGTGTAGGTCGAGGCGGTCACGTCGGCGACATCGGCGGGGTCCATCCGCATCTTGCCCCACATCAGCCGCTCTTTGAGCGGCTGATCCTTGCCCGCCAGCAGCCCGCTTAGGGTCTGGCGCTGGCGGTTGAAGTAGCCCGACTCCTTCTTGAGGCGGTCGAACAGGTAGTGCGGGTGCTGGAAGCTGTGATCGGACAGCACGATGACGTGCTCGCGATCGAACTGCACCGGGTCGGGGTCCTTGGGGTCGATCAGGATCGGCCCGTAGTGCCCCTCCTGCTCCTGGAGCCCCGAGTGGCTGTGATACCAGTAGGTGCCGCTCTGGATGATCGGGAACTCGTAGGTGAAGGTCGATCGTGCCGGGATGCCTGGAAAGGCAATGCCGGGCACGCCGTCCATCTGAAAGGGCACCAGCAGCCCGTGCCAGTGGATCGAAGTTTCCTCGTCCAGATCGTTCACGACGTGAAGGCGCACGTTCTGCCCCTCGCGCAAGCGGATGAGCGGAGCGGGCACGGTGCCGTTGATGCCGATCGCGTGGCTCTGCCGCCCGTCGATCATCATCATCTGGTGAGCGATCTTTAGCGTAATGTCGTCGCCCGAAACTGTCGGCAACGGCTTGGCGATGCCCGTGGACACCGGCTGCGCCCACGCCGGCATATAGGCCGACAGCGCAAGGCCGCTTCCGGCTAGGGTGGCACCGCGCAGCACTTGGCGGCGGTCGAGAACGCGCGACATGAAAGCTCCTCGAAGGTGGGCCGCTACCGGCCCGTTTCACTCCTTCTACGCGTCCCGCACGCCGATCCCTTGTTCGGTGTTCAACTTTTCGAGGAGGCGCGAGCGGGCACGGTACAGGCGAGTTTCGACGGCCTTCTGGCTGATCCCCAGCACGTCGGCGGTTTCGGCTTGGCTCAAACCCTCGATGGTGCGCAGCACCAGAGCCTCTTTTAGATTCATGGGCAGAGCGGAAATGGCGTCTGTTACCCGGTCCAACTCCTGGCGGTCGGCTGCGCCGTCGTCGATCGCCACCTGATCGTCCACCACAGCTTCAGCCCGATGATCGATGGGGGCCGCGAAGGAGAAGAACCGGCGCACCGTGCGCTTTCGCGCCCAGTCACGACATTTGTTGATCGCGATCGTCGAAAGCCACGCTCTCATGGCGCGCTGCCCGTCGTAGCGCGGGAGGGCCTGGTGTGCGGCCACGAACGTCTCCTGCACCAGATCGAGCGCTTCGTCGGGTTCGCCGACGCATGCCCGCGCGAGCCGGAACACCGGCTGTTGGTAGCGTCGCACGATTTCGGCGAAAGCGGCCTGCCGACCCGCGATGCTGAGCGTCGCCAGCTCGCCATCGGACAGCGTGGTCCAATCGAGGCTCACCCCTGGCCGTCGGTGAGCGCCTTCACCACCGCAGCATCGAATTGGGAGGTCTGATCGGTGCGCAGAAGCTGCCGCATGGCGAAAATGTGGGCCAAGGTGGCCTTCTGCAGCTCGCCCATCGCGGCATGGCTCTGATCGACCGCGGCCGTGACCCGCGGGCCGTTGCCGTGCTCGGCCTCGATCGCCTCGGCGAGCCGGGCATTGGTCGCGCGCAACTCCAGCTCGAGAGCGCGCCGTTGCACCGCGAACCGGTCCTCCAGAACCTTCAGCTTTGCCTGCTGATCGGCATCGAGCGCGAGCTTGTGGTGCAATACCTCGTGCAGCGCGGTGCCCGGCTGCTTGGGATGGGGCAACAGCGCACGTCCGACGAACACGCCTCCGATCGCCGCAACAAAGGCGAGGACGACACACAGAACGACGCGCTTGGTCGAGGTCACGGCTCGCCTATCAGCAAAGTCGAGGGTGCGAGCGGCGAAGCCCCACCGAGCGGTGCGAGCGACACCGCAGGGCTCGCGGTCGCCGGCAACTCGGCGCCGATCATGCCGATCGCCAATGCCGCGACCGTCACCACACCGATGCCGAGCCCGGCCTGTCGCACGACCGGCCGGGTGCCGATGCGGGCGAGAACACGTGCTTCGACGTCGTCCAGCGCGGCCGGAACAGGTGCTCCCGCCAATCTCGCCAACGCTCTGTCCAGATCATCCATGTTTTCCACTCCGCCCCTCTAACACTGGTTACGCAGCGCTGCCCATCATCCCTCATCGGTCGCGTGAGGGGTGCGCGACTGTGCCGCGTAGAATGGACAGAACATCACGGAGTAACCTCATGCGTCGCGCCCTAGTCCCTGCCGCCCTTGCCATCCTCGGGCTCGCCAGCGCCGCTCAGGCTCACCCTAAGTTGCTGTCCGCCTCACCGGCGCCGAACGCGACTGTCGCCAAGCCAGCGCGTCTCGCGCTTCGGTTCAGCGAAAAGCTGATGCCGAAGTTCTCGGGCGCGGACCTGATGATGACCGCGCATGGCGGCACCGCGCATTCGCCAATGAAGGTCGCGGCTGCGGCCGGGGTCGCCGATGATGGCCGCACGCTCGTCGTCACGCCGAAGGCGCCGCTCGTCCCGGGCCGCTACAGCGTCGCGTGGCACGTGGTCTCCGCCGACACGCACCGAGTGGTCGGCAACTTCGCCTTCGCGGTCAAGTAAGGGTGGACAATGGCTGGCTGCTGATCGCGGTCCGCTTCGCGCTTTATGTGACGCTGAGTGGGCTGTTCGGCTTGTCGGCCTTCAGTCTCTACGGACTCAAGGCTGGCGAGCGCGACGACGCGCTCGCCTTGCGCCCCTGGCTCGTCGGAAGCGGCCTGCTCAGCCTCCTGTTCTCCGGGATCGCCCTCGCACTGCTCGCGGCGGCGATGGCCGGGGCGCCGCCCTGGCCGGTCGATCGGGAGGCGATCGGGATGCTCCTCTCCGGGTCCGCGACGGGCACCGCGTGGGAAGCGCGCGTGGCTTCGCTCGTGGTGGCCTCGATCGCGGCCCTCGTGGCATCCGGTCGCGCGGCTCTGCTAGGCCTGGTGGCGTTCGCTGCGGCCGTGGCGCTCGCCACGCTTGCCTGGACGGGGCACGGCGCGATGGACGAGAGCGCTGTTGGCTGGGTGCATCTGGGGGCGGACATTCTCCATCTGCTTGCGGGCGGGGCCTGGACCGGAGCCCTGCTCGGGCTCGTGCTTCTCGTCGCCCGGCCGGTTGGCCGCGTCGACGCCGCCCATCTGACCTTGACGCACCGCGCACTGCATGGATTCGGCCTGATCGGCACGATCCTGGTCGGCACGATCGTCGTCACGGGTGTCGTCAACGCGTGGCTGCTGGTCGGCCCCGCCAAGCTGCCGGACCTCCCGACTACGCGCTACGGCCAGCTCTTAATCGCCAAGCTCGCGCTCTTCGGCGCGATGCTCGCCCTCGCATCGCTCAACCGCTTTCGCCTCACGCCGGCGTTCGAGCGATCGATCGCCGCGGCCGATCATCACGGCGCGCTTCGCGCCCTGCGGCGCAGCCTTGCGGTCGAGGCAAGCTGCGCAGTGGCGATCCTGGCGCTCGCTGCATGGCTGGGAACACTCGAACCACCCGCCTCGGCGATGTGAGGGGCGGGCGGCCGAACGCCGCCCGCCTCGCCGCTCACGCGGCCATCTTCTCGCATTTCTCCGCGCACCGCTCGCACGCAGCGACGCATTCCTCCATGCCGTCCAGCTCTTTGCAGCTCGCCGCGCAGGCCCGGCAAATCTGGGCGCATATGCCGCACACGAGCTTATGCTGGTCGGAGCCGCGGGCCATGAAGTCGAGCGAGGTGGCGCAAACCTGCGCGCAATCCAGCATGATCTTGATGTGGTCGGGGGCGGCGTGCGCTCCACCTACCTGAAGGCAATGCTGGGTCGTCATCGACAGGCAGGTGATGTGGCAGTGGTGGCAGGCATCCATGCAGGCCTGCATTTCGGCGCTCATCTGGTCGTGCATCGGTCGTCTCCGCTAAGCCCCCCGCCCGTAGAACAATACGCGGCATGCCGGTTTGGCCCTCAGCTACGTGGCCTCATTCTTCGCCGGTCGGCAGGGTTTTCACCGGCTTCGGTTTAGGACCACGCTTCACTGTTTCACGCCAAGGCCGCGCAGGAGACGGAAGAGCGACCCGTAGCGATGCCGCCCTGCCGCGAACGCCGTCCATGGTTCTGCCCATCTCCCTGGCGATCGTCGCCAAGGGCTGTTTCGCGGCAATCCGATGGCGAAGCTCTGCGTCGGCTTCCTCCGTCCATCGCCATCGCTTTCTTGTCGTCACATCGGGCTCACGGGTGCAGGTGCCCGGTGTCCTCGCAAGGCTCGGTTGCTGCCTCGGTCTGGATCGTACAATGCTCGATTCCGAACCGGCTATCGAGCAGGTCCGCCACCCTCTTCCTGACCGCATCGGCATCGGCGCCATCAGCAAGGGTGACGTGTGCGGTGCAGTTGATGTCGTCGGATGCCATCGACCAGACATGGAGGTCGTGGACCCCGGCAACTCCGGGCAAGTCGGCGATGCCAGCACGCAGCTCGGGCAACTTGATCCCTCCGGGAACGCCCTCCAACAACACGTTGGTCGTGTCCCGGAGCAGCATCCATGTCCGGGGCAGCACCCATAACCCGATCCCGACCGCCACGATCGGATCGACCCACGTCCACCCGGTGAACCGGATCGCGAGCGCTCCCGCGATCACGCCCACGGAGCCGATCATGTCGGCCCAGACCTCAAGGTACGCGCCCTTGACGTTCATGCTGGTGTCCTTGCCGGACGTGAGCAACTTCATCGATATGAGGTTCACCACGAGGCCGATCGCCGCGACGATCATCATCCCCGTCGACTGGACCGCCTCGGGCTGGCGGAAGCGCTGCACCGCCTCGACCAGCACGTAGATCGCCACGCCGAACAACAGCAGGGCGTTAAAGGCGGCGGCCAAGATCTCGAACCGCTTGTAGCCAAACGTCCGTTTGTCGTCGGCCGGCTTCTGCCCGAACCGGATCGCGAGCAGCGCGATCACCAGCGCTGCCACGTCAGTCAGCATGTGGGCCGCGTCAGAAAGAAGCGCGAGGCTGTTGAAAACGAAGGCCCCGACAACCTCGGCGACGAGGTAGACGGTCGTGAGCGCCAGCGCCCAGCTTAGCATCTTGGCATTGGCGCCGGCGGTGTGGTCGTGGGCGTGTCCGCCCGCTGCATGGTCGTGCATGATTATGCCTTTCAGTGCGCCTGCGCGGGGAGAGGCGGGAGTTCGACGTGTCCGTCCGTTGGTGCGGGCAGCCCGCGGCTTCCGAAGCGGGCGTAGAGCGTCGGCAGCACGAACAAGGTGAGCAGTGTCGCGGAGATCAGGCCCCCGATGACGACGGTAGCCAGTGGCTTTTGCACCTCCGCTCCTGCGCCGTGCCCCAACGCCATCGGCACGAAACCGAGCGAGGCCACGAGGGCGGTCATCGCGACCGGCCTGAGCCGGACCAGCGCGCCTCGATGGGCCGCAAGCGCGCGATCCATGCCATCCCGCATCAGGTCATGGATGGACGTCACCATGACCAACCCGTTGAGGACGGCGATGCCGGAAAGCGCGATGAAGCCGACAGCCGCGGAAATGGAGAAGGGCATCCCACGCAGCACGAGCGCGAGAACCCCCCCCACCAACGCCAAGGGAACGCCGGTGAACACGATCAGCGCGTCTCGCACGGAGCCCAGCGCCCCGTAGAGCAGCAGCATGATGACCACGAAGCAGATCGGCACCACGAGTGCGAGGCGATCACGGGCAGACGCCAGGTTCTCGAACTGACCGCCCCATTCGAGGTACGTTCCTGCCGGCAGCTTCACTTGAGCATCGATCGCCGCGCGGGCATCGGCAACGACGCCCGCGACATCACGGTCCCGCACGTTCGCCTGCACCACCACGCGCCGCTTTCCGTTCTCCCGGCTGATCTGGTTCGGTCCGTCGACAACAGCGATATCGGCCACGGTCGAGAGCGGCACGAAGCCGCCACCCGAAGTCGGCACCGGCACTTGGGCAACAGCCGTCAGGTCTGACCGAGAGCTTTCCGCCATTCGAATGACGACGGGGAAGCGGCGATCCCCCTCGAAGATCACGCCGGCCTGTCGCCCGCCGATGGCTGCGGCGACCGTGTCCTGCACGTCGCCGGCCGTTACGCCGACGCGCGACATAGCGGTGCGATTCGGCCGGATGTCCAGCATCGGCAGGCCTTCGGTCTGCTCGACCCGCACGTCTGCGGCACCTTGGGTCCGGCGCAGAATGCCGGCGATCCGATCGGCGGTCGCGTTCATCTCGCCGAAGTCGTCGCCGAACACCTTGATGGCGATGTCGCCGCGGACGCCCGCGATCAGCTCGTTGAAGCGCATCTGGATGGGCTGCGTGATCTCGTAGGCGTTGCCGGGAAGGGTGGAGAGACGCTTCTCCAGGCGCTCGACCAGCTCTTCCTTGGAGAGGCCGGGGTCCGGCCATTCCGCCTTCGGTTTCAGGATGACGAAGGTATCCGTGGCATTCGGCGGCATCGGATCCGACGCGATCTCGGACGTGCCCGTGCGCGAGAATGCGAAGCGAACCTCCGGCGCCTTGGCCAATGCCTTCTCGACTTGGAACTGCATGGCCTGGCTCTGATCAACCGACGTGCCGGGGATGCGCACGGCCTGCACGAGGATGTTGCCCTCATCGAGCTGTGGTAAAAATTCCTGTCCCAGCGTGGTGAAGGCGACACCGGCAAGCGCCAGTGCGCCGATCGCGACGCCGATGGTGAGCGTCGGGCGGCGCATCGCCGCGTCGAGCCCCGGTTCGTAGCGCTGCCGGAGGAACGTCACGGCCCGGCTTTCCTTCTCCTCCACCCGCTTGCTGAGCCAAATGGCAATCGCCGCAGGGACGAAGGTCAGCGACAGGATGAAGGCGAACACGAGCGCGATGATGACGGTGAGCGCCATCGGCTCGAACATCTTGCCTTCGACGCCGGTGAAGGTGAGCAAGGGCGCATAAACAAGGATGATGATCGCCTGCCCATAGACGGACGGCCGGATCATCTCGCGGGCGGACGCCGCGACCAACCCGAGCCGCTGTTCCATCGTCAGCTCGCCGTCACGGCCATGCTGGGCTTCGGCGAGACGTCGCAATGCGTTCTCGACGATGATGACTGCACCATCCACGATCAGGCCGAAATCGAGCGCGCCGAGGCTCATCAGATTGGCCGAGACGCCCGCCTCCAACATGCCGATGCTGGTGAGCAGCATCGTGATCGGGATGACGAGAGCCGCGATTAGCGCCGCGCGGAAGTTGCCGAGCAGGGCGAACAGGACGACGATGACCAGCAGCGCGCCTTCGGCGAGATTGCGGGCGACCGTCGATATGGTGGAGTTTACCAGCTCGGTCCGGTTCATCACGGGCTTCACGACCACATCGACCGGCAACGAGCGCCCGATCTGCGTCAGCCGTTCGCCCACCCCCGTCGAAACGGTGCGGCTGTTCTCGCCAATCCGCATGACGGCGGTCCCGACCACCACTTCGTGGCCGTTCTCGGACGCCGAACCCATGCGCAGTGCCTGCCCGGTGCGGATGGTCGCGATCTGGTTAAGCAGGATCGGCACACCTTCGCGGGTGGCGACAACGGTTCGGGCAAGCTCGTCGGCATTGCGCACCCGCCCATCGGATCGGACGGCGAGCCCTTCGCCGTTGCGGTTGACGACCCCAGCGCCCGCGCTGGTGTTGTTGCGCTCCAGCGCCGTGGTGAGATCTTGCAGCGTCAGCCGCATTGCGGCCATGCGCTGCACGTCGGGCACGACGAGATATTCCTTGGTGTAGCCGCCAAGGGAGTCGACCCCCGCCAATCCTTCCGTGCTTTTGAGCTGAGGCGTGACGATCCAATCTTGGACTGTGCGCAGATAGGTTGCCTTGTCGGCCTCGCTGACGAGGTGATCGCCTTCAGGCGTGATGTAGCTGCCGTCTCGTTGCAGCCCAGGCTCGCCGTTGCGATGACGAACCTGATCCAACTCGCGGTACTCGACGGTCCACATGAAGATGTCGCCGAGCCCGGTCGCGATCGGCCCCATTTCGGGGTTCACGCCCTCGGGAAGGTCTTCCTCCGCAGTCCGCAGCCGCTCGGCCACCTGCTGTCGGGCAAAGTAGATATCGGTCTTTTCATTAAAAACGGCCGTGACCTGGGCGAACCCGTTGCGGCTGAGCGAACGAGTATATTCAAGGCCGGGGATGCCGGCGAGCGCGGTCTCGACCGTGAACGCGACCTGCTTCTCGATCTGATCGGGGGAGAGGGCAGGGGCGACAACGTTGATCTGCACCTGGTTGTTGGTGATGTCGGGAACGGCGTCGATCGGGAGCTGGCGCAGCGCGCCGATCCCGAGCAGAGCCGCGGCGACCGTGAGAAGCAGGACAAGCCAGCGCTTCTCGACGGAGAGGGTGACGATGTGACCGATCATGGCTCAGTCCTCGTCCCCGCCTTCGCCCTTGCCGAGTTCGGCCTTAAGCGTGAAGCTGTTGGTGGAGGCGATACGCTCCGAGCCGGTGAGCCCGGACGTGACGACGACCTGACCGCCGTTGGTGCGCCCCAAGGTCACCGGCGTCGCCCGGAACCCGGTCGGGGTCCGCACGAAAACGAACGACTTGTCCTCGATCATCTGGACCGCGGCCGAGGGCACGGCGACGGTGCGGTCCCCGCTTGCGGGCACTAGGATCGACACATTGACCGTCTCGCCGACGCGCCATGTGCTGCCGACATTGTCGAGCGTGACAATCACCGGCACCAAGCGCGTCGTCTCGTCCAGAACGGGGGAGACGAACGTGACGCGCCCTTCCTGGCGGCGACCCGCTGCTGTCACCTCGACACGCGCACCGGGCTTTACCCGGCCCGCATCGCTCGGCACCAGCGAGGTCGCGACCGTGACCTTGGATAGGTTGGCGACCCGGAAAAGCTCGGCGTCGGCCGCGACCGTCTGCCCGAGCGTCGCCGAGCGCGCGATGACCTGACCGGCGATCGGCGAGCGCACCGCGATGCGGTTGAGCGCACCGCCCCCGCTGCCGGTCGCGGACAATTGCTGCTGCGCCAAGCGAAGTGCGATACTGGCTTCCGTCGCTGCGGTCCGCGCCGCGACAAGATCCTGTTCCGGCGAGACGCGCTCGGCAAACAGGCGCTGCTCGCGATGAAGGTTCGATTGCGCGAGGGCGGCACGAGCCCGAGCGGCTTCGACCTCCGCCTTGAGTGACGCGGCTTCGCGGCTCTCGATGATGGCGAGCGCATCGCCGCGACCGACTGACTGGCCGAGATTGCGGGTGAGCGAGACGAGCCGCCCTCCCACCGATGCCGACACGACCTGCACGCCTTGCGGATCACCCTCGATCGTCGCCGAAAGCTCGATCGCACCGGCGACCCCACCTACCGTGGGCCGCGTGACCTCGATACCGGCGTCTGCGATCTGCTGGGCGGACAGGGTGACGGCATCCTTCGGACCTTCGTTGGCCTCGTTGGCTTCGGCACCTTCCGTCTTTTCGGCTCCGGCCTTCTCGCCGGCTTCACCGCTGCTGCTGGTCCCGCCGCATCCCGCAAGGATGAGGGCCAGGGTTACGGGCGCCAGCGCGCGCATGATGATCTTCGTCATTGATTGCTTTCCTCAGGAGAGGGCGCGGCGACAACGAGCCGTTCAAGGCGTGCCTTTGCGTCATGGTAGGTGGCGAGCGCGTCGATCGCGGCGGTCCGCGTCTCGGACAGAGTCCGCTCGGCATCGAGCAAATCGAGCTGGCCGAACTTGCCCTCGCGGTAGCCGATCCGCGCAATGCGAGCGCCCTCGGCTGCCGAAGCCAGCACCGGACCGCTCGCATTGCGTGCGGACGTGGCGGCATTCGCCACCTCCGCCTGCGCGTTCGCGATGTCCTGCGCCACGTCCAGCTCGGCGACACGCCGCAGGGCCTGCGCTTGATCGCTTTGCGCGCGCGCCTGGGCGACGGCTGCCTTGCCGTTGTTAAAGACGGGGAAGGGGATGGACACCCCAAATACGGCGGCGACGTCGTTGGTCGCCTCGAGCCGTCGTGCGCTGGCGCTCAACGTCACATCGGGAACGCGCTGCGATCGAGCGAGCCGCACCTGTGCCTCGGCCGTCGTTGCGTCGGCGCGGGCGGCGGCCAGCGCCAGCGTGCCGGCGGGTTCGATCGGCCTTGCCGGTCCGAAGCCCTCGACACGATCATACCATGCGAGGTCCAGCGGGCCGGTCACGGGCTGGCCGATCCGGCGCGCGAGATTGTCCCGCGCCACTTCGGCAAGGCGCTGGGCACGCTCGACGGCCGTCTCTGCATTGATGCGCAGCACATCGGCACGCTGCTGTTCGAGCGGTGACGCACGTCCCGCCTGCACGCGGACACCGGCTGCGCGTAGCGCCTCCCGGGCGATGCCGGCCTGTTCGCGGGCTGTGACGAGGCGGCGTTCGGCCGATGTTGCCTGGATGTAGAGCTGGGTGACGGCAAGGCGGAGATCGGCCTCGGCCAGCGCCGTTCCGATCCGCGCCCGGTTGCCGATCGCGTCACCGACCGCGATCCGGGCCGAGCGCTTGCCCCCAAGCTCGATCGGAAGCGCCAGGCCAGCTGTCGTCTCCGCACTGCGGAGGCCCCGGTATTGGCCGCTGCCGGCGATGTTCTCGGTCTCGGCGACTATTGACGGGTTGGGGCGATAGCCTGCGACGGTACGCCCCGCCTCGGCGGCCCGCACCCCTGCCGTGGCTGCTTCAAGGCTAGGGGCAGTTGCACCGGCGAGCGCCAACGCCCGATCAAGCGTGAGCGGGGGACTGGTCGATGCTGGCTCGGACGATTGCGCGTGCGCGATCGATGCGCACGACGCCACGGCCAATAAGGCCGCGATAATACGGAACATGGTGACGAACTCCTGACGGACCTGGGAAGCCGCTCGGGAAGCTCCCGGCGGATTAGGCTCGTCAGGCTTGGGGAGGTCGCAGGGCTGGGTCCGAAGGCACTGGTCCCATCGGATCGTGGTTCCATGCGACCGGCGCCATAGTGAGGCCACTCAGAGAAGCAGCAAGATTGGGCTCGAACGGCACGCCGATATGATGGCCGTGGCATCCGCCATGATGGTGCGGGAATGCCTTGTCGGCGTCGGCCGGCACCTGGTCCCCGTCACCATCGCTATGTTCAAGCGAGCTGGCGGAGGTAGAATCGACGCATCTCACACCTTCGGTCGCGTGCGCGACCGATCCCAGCCCAAGCGACAGCATGAGCATGAGACAAAGGAACAAGGCGGAGAGCCGGTGCATCGGCCGTCGCCTTAGCAGCTTACCGATTGCCATGTAACGGCTGCCTGTAAGTGGAAGGGGCAGGCGTGAAACCGGACCGCAGTTCGGCACGCGCCTGTCGCATGATCTGAAAGCCGCCCGACAGACCGAGCACCGCCATCAATGCAGCCACCGCAAGATCGGGCCAAGCGCTGTTCAGACCAAAGACGCCGAGTGCAGCCAGCACGACCGCAATATTGCCGATCGCGTCGTTGCGCGAGCAGATCCACACCGAACGCATGTTGGCGTCGCCGCTGCGGAAGCGATACAATATTACTGCGACCACGACGTTCGCGATCAGCGCCCCAACTCCCACAACGCCCATAACCTCGGCTTGGGGCACAGCGCCGTGGAGCGCACTCCACCCCGCCGCGAGCAGGACATAGAGCCCGAGCAGGGCAAGCGTCGCTCCCTTCAGCATCGCTGCCCGCGCGCGCCAAGCTATCGCCATCCCGGCGACGCCCAAGCTGATCGCGTAGTTGGCGGCATCACCGAAGAAGTCGAGCGCGTCGGCTTGGAGCGCTTTCGACCCGCCCGTGATGCCGGCGACGATCTCGACCGCGAACATACCGCCATTGATGGCGAGCGCGATCCACAGCGCGCGCCGCCACTTCGGGTCGTTGAGGGTGCCCGCCTTGTCGGACGCGCAGCTTGTGCAGGCCATCTTCGCCACCTCGATAGAATCGATCTGGCAGCCTATATGCACCCTCTAGTCGCTAGAGGGTCAAGCACTGTGTCTGAGAAACTGACGATCGGAAAGCTGGCCTCAGCGACGGGCACCAAGGTCGAGACGATCCGCTATTACGAACAGATCGGCTTGCTGCCGGCACCAGCGCGGTCGACCGGCAATTACCGGACCTATGAGGGCGAGCATCTGCGGCGCTTGTCCTTTATCCGCCGGGCGCGCGATCTCGGCTTCTCGATCGATCAGGTACGCGAGTTGATGGGGCTCGCCGATCGTCGCGAACAATCCTGTATGGCCGTGGACGTGATCGCCAACCAGCACCGGGATGCGATTACGCGGAAAATCGCCGATCTGACGGCCCTTGCTGGCGAGCTGGACGCGCTGATCGACTCCTGTAGCCGAAACACCGTGGCCGATTGCAGGATCATCGAAGCCTTGGGTCCGAGCATCGAGGCCCGCTCACATTGAGCGCTCCGACGCCGTAAGCGGTGGCGCCGGGGGCTCGATGCGTTAAACGGTTGATCTAACCTGTTCCCTTTACGTTCCGTCGCACGTTACAAGGACGCGAAGGGAATCATAATGCTGCCACTCATGCAGCCGGTCCCGCTCGCCGACGTACCGAGGGGGACCGTTCTCCGCATCGTTGGCGCAGCAGGAGCCGGCTTTCCAAGCCCCGCCCAGGATTGGGAGGATGACGCGATAAGCCTGATCGAGCTGCTTCGGCTCGATCGGGCGGCGAGTTTCGTGTTCCGGATCAGCGGCAGCAGCATGCTGGAGGCTGGTATCCACGATAACGACGTGGTGGTGGTCGATCGCGACATGCGTCCTGCAGAAGGCCACATCGTCATCGCCATCGTCGATGGCGGGTTCGTCTGCCGCCAGCTCGTCCACCGGCGCGGCGCCGCGTTTCTCGAAGCGCGCAATAGTCAGCAACGCTATGAGGCGACCCCGGCAGACGGGGTCGAGATATGGGGCGTCGTGCGGACCGGCGTCCGCGACTACCGGCGCTAGGCGATGTCGTGGGCCATCGTCGACGTCGCCAACTTCTATGTGAGCGCGGAGCGGCTGTTCGATCCGAGCCTGCAGGGTGTGCCGGTTATCGTCCTGTCCAACAACGACGGGTGCGCGGTCGCCCGCAGCGAGGAAGCGAAGGCGCTCCACGTCCGGATGGGTGAGCCGGTCTTCAAGATCCGCGATCGGATCAAGCGGCACGGCATCCAGCTCCGGTCTAGCAATTATGAGTTGTATTCCGACCTGAACCGGCGGTTCAACGCCGTGATTGCCGAGCACTCCGATACGGTGGAAATCTACTCGATTGACGAGAGCTTCTTCCGGCTGCCGGTGCTGCCAAACGGCCTCGGCGATGTGAAGGTGGCGCATATGGTCCGTGAGGACATCGTCCGATCAGTCGGACTGCCGACCCGGATCGGGCTCGGCCCGACGCGCACGCTCTCGAAGGTCGCGAATGCCTTGGCAAAAGCGACCGAGAAGGTCTGGGGCGGGGTGGTCGACCTCCACGACGTAGAGTTGCGACGGCGTCTGTTCGAACATTGGCCGGTCGGGGAAGTGTGGGGGATCGGCGGTGCGCTCGAAGCGCGGCTACGGCCCCTCGGGGTGAAGACGACGGCGGATCTCGCTGCGCTGCCGCCTGCGGTCGCGCGCGATGTCGGGACGGTCGTCCTCGAACGCCTCGTGCGGGAGCTGGGCGGGGTCGAGTGCGACGACTTCAAAGTAGCCCCCGAACCGCTCAAGGCGACCGCAGTGACACGGCAGTTCGGCGAACCTGTCACCTCGCTCGTCGAGTTACGCGAGGCGATGGCACGACGTGCGGCGAGGGCGGCAGAGAAGATCCGTGCTCAAGGGTTGGCGGCGAGCCGGCTGATCGGCTTCGCCCATGGCTCCCGATACAAGCCGAACCCGCCTTCGGCGTCGCGATCGGCGCGCCTCTCCCCGCCGACCAGTGACCCGCGTGTCATCGTCGGGATCGCGACAAAGATGATGGAGGCGATGTTTGAGCCGGGCGGGGTCTATACCAAGTGCGGCGTGCTGCTGGAGGACCTGACGACGGAAGGGCGGGGCCAAGCCGACCTGTTCGCAACGCCTGACCCCAAGGCCCCGGCCTTGCTGGCAGCAATGGACGGGCTCAACGACCGCTTTGGACGCAACACCGTTGTCTTGGCAGCGCAGGGCTGCGGGGCACGATCGTTCGACACCAAACGATCGCAAAAAAGCCCGGCCTGGACGACGCGGATCGGGGAGATACCGGTCGCTCGCTAGGCGACGTCGGTGGGATCGGTATATCTGACGCCATGTGTAACCGTGCCCGCATGTCGAATGAGCCCGAGACCCTTTGGGGATCGGCCGCGAAGCTGTTCAGCGAACGACCCCGCGACAATCGGTTCGACCCTCGTGAGCTGCGCCCCAAGAGCCGCAACTATGTCATTCGCGAACAGGGCGGGGAGCGGGCCTGGGACGTGATGACCTGGGACGTGCTCGGCGGGAAAGCTGCATGGCCGATGACCAACGTGCGCCAGCTCGGGCTTTCGCAATGGCGCAGGCTGGCAGAGAAGCCGGAGAACCGCTGCCTCGTGCCGCTGACCGAGTTTTGCGAGTTCACGCCTGACAAGCATGATCTGGGCGACGGCAAGCCTCCGCTCAAAGGGGAGATGTGGTTCGGCGTGACCGATCAGCCGGTGTTCGCGGTAGCCGGCTTCTGGCAGCGCACAGAGGGCGGAAACGGCTTTACCATGGTGACGTGCGATCCGAACACGCTGGTCGCGCCGATCCACCCCAAGGCAATGATTACGATCCTCGCGCCCGAGGACATCGATACGTGGCTGCGCGGCTCCTATGACGATATCGTCGCCCTGCAGAAGCCCTATGATCCTGACAAGATGGCGGTGCGGGGGCCTGTCTTCCCGACCCGACGCGACGAACGCTAGGCTCCGCCTAGCGGCTCCGATCCTTGCCGCGATCTGGCGGCGGTGTACCCGGGGAGGGTGGCAGCGCGGACGTCCCTTCGAGCGCAGCCCCGGTCTTGATCCGGTCGGCGATGAGCTGGCGGGTAGACTCCCCGACCGCGTTGACCATGCGCGCGCTTTCGCCGCGGTCACGCGCCTTCTGCATGGCGTCGTCGACGATCGCCTGGGCGGGCGCGAGACGTGGATCGGCGTGGTTCTTCTCGGCGGTGTTCTTCAGGAACGCCTCGGCAAGCCGTTCCTGGCCCGGTGAGGCACCGGGAGGTAGGATCGGCCGCTCCAGCGAGCGGATGGCGCGCTGAAGCTGTGCCGGTTGCTGCGAGTTGATCTGCGAGCCGAGCGCAGCTCCGATCTCACGCACGCGCTCGAGCGGGGTTTGCTGGGGCGTGATGACCGCATCGACCTGCCGGACGCCGAGATAGGTGAGCAGGTGCGATTGATAGATCGGCCCCTTGGCGTGACGGACGTAGGCCAGCTCGGTGCGCGCATTGGCGATGGTCGCGGACGACGCGCCTTCCTTGACGAGACTGCGCAGCCGGTCGGCCGCCTGCTGACGCGCAGCGGGGAGGTAGCGTTCCAGCTCCTCGCGCGCCTTGCCGAGCGTCACCCGGTAACGCTGTCCCTCGGGTGGCGCGCGCTGGGGCAGCAAGGCGATCCCGGCGGGGCCGATACGCGCTTCGGGCGCGAGGTCGCGCCGGATCGCCGCCTCAGCGAGCACCGCCGCCATGGGTCGGTGATCGCCGGTGAGGAAGCCGTGCCGGGACGCATCCATCCAGGCGGTCTTGTCAATCGAGGCGATCCGGATCGGGTGGCCAGCATCGCGCGCGAGCTGGGCGGCGTGATGGCGCATCGTCCGCCCGTTGCCCTCGCGAAAGGGGTGGATGGCGTTCATTTCGTTGATGTGGTTGCCGAGCCGGTCGAAAAACTCGTCACGGGTGAGGCCCTTCAGGGTGTCACCCGTGCTGATATCGGCGAAGCGCTTGTCGAGTTCGCGCGCAATGTAGGGGACGTGCGCGAAGTTTGACCCGCCCTTGGCGATGTTGACGCTACGGTCCTGGCCTGCCCACTCGTACAGGTCTTGGAAGAGATGCCGATGGAGAGCGCGATAGCCGTCTGCCGTGGTCGGAAAGGTCAGGCGCGCGGCTTCGGCCCCCCGCGCCTGGGTCAGTCTCCGCTCGGCTTCTGTGAGGGTCTTGTCGTCCGTGATCCCAAGCCGGTTCCGAAGTGTGTCCGTATCGGGATAGGTGTAGGGATCGTCTGCCAAGGTCAGGCTGCGATCTGGCTGGTTCCTGGCTTGTAGAGGCCTAGGATGATGGACGGCATGAGCGAGGGCGGCACGCCCTCGTCCAGCATCATCGCGAACATCGCGTCCTCGTCGCCGGTCGGCGTCATGTCCTCGATGACGAGGTTGGCGCGCGCCTCGGCAACGTCCTCGCGCCACAACGCGATCTGCTCGGCCGTGCCGCGCTCGAACGTCATCGAGCGGATACGGCCGCGCAGCACCTCAAGATCGATCTGGCTCATGACGTATCCTTCCGTCGTTAACCCTACGCTCAACGGCGCGATTCCTCAACAAATCACTGCCTAATACCAATGAGCCGAAGGGGTTAGTATTCGCTCGCAAGCATGATGGTGAGCACCCGCTTGGTCAGCCGCTCGTCCCATGGCGCTTCGCTGCCGTAGGTGAGGCTCGGGTCGTAATAGTCGACTTTCCAGAACACAGTCTGGGCAATGGCCCCGACGTCGTCTGGCCGGTCCTCCGACCACGCTCCGCTCGCGAGCTTATAGACCGCGCCAAAGTCGTGCTCCCCATACGGATCGTTGTCGCCGTCGAACCGCGAATATCGGGTAATCGCGACCAGTGCCGCAAGACGGTCCAGCTCTGTCAGCGACTGGAATCCGATCGTGACGTTGGCGAGGCTGGCGGTGCCGGGGTTCTGGCGGGCCGCGTCGTTGAGACGGCGGATGGTGTCGATCTGCTCGGGGGTTGCCATGGCTTGATCCTCCTTCTTGGCATGGGCCGCAAGGCCACTCGGCCTCACGGCCCTGCCTGTCCGGCGAGGACGGGATGGGGAGGGGCAGCGAGAATCTTGGAAAGCTGGCGCGGGCGAGCCGCCCTAGCGCGGCCGAACCTTCGGGTCGGGCGCCGCGCTCGGCGGATTACACGGGCGGCAAGATTGTCGTTCGGGAACGAAAGGGCGGAGCACTTGGCGTTCCCCGCGGCGAAGCCGCCATCGGAACAGCGTCCGCCCCGGCGGTCATTACGGAGCCGGTCGCCAATCGGGGATCGCGCGGCTATCCAGGCGCCCTGATTTGGGAGAACACCATGAACAATACCGAACTTGCCGAGACGCTGGTTGCGAACCACAACCTGAGCAAAGCCGATGCCCGCAAGGTCGTGGACGATCTGATGGCCGCGATCGTCGCGGCCGCAGCGAAGGGCGAGGAGGTGTCCTTGTCCGGCTTTGGCAAGTTCAAGATCAAGGACAGCCCGGCGCGCGAAGGGCGCAATCCTTCCAACGGCGAGACCATTCAGATCGCAGCCTCGAAAAAGCTGACGTTCGTCCCCGCCAAGGCGGTCAAGGATGCGCTGAACGGCTGAGCCGTGGGTGGCTGCGCCGATCGCGCAGCCACCTTCGCGAATACGCGACTTTCTGCTTTCGTTCTCGGGGCCGATGATTCAGAATCCGGCCATGCCGATCATGCCGGAACATCGTTGGCTCTACCCGATCGACTGGCCGGAGCTGTCGAAGATGATCCGGTTCGGCCGGGCCGGGGGTCGGTGCGAGCATTGCCGGCGCCCGCACGGGGCTCGCGTCTTCCATCTTGGTGACGGGCGATGGTGGGATGCCGATCGCCGCCAGTGGCGCGACGGGCGGGGACGCCGCATCCGGGTTGCCGGTGCGGACATCGCCGCGATCGTTCGGCTCACCCGGGTGTATATCGCCTGCGCGCACCTGAACCACGATCCGACCGACAACGGACCGCGCAACCTCGCCGCGCTTTGTCAGCGCTGCCACATGATCCACGACGCGGCCGAGCATCGCCGGCGTCGCTGGTACAACGCCTATCGGAGGCGCGCGCTCGGAGATCTGCTGGCGCTCCTCGATAGAATGCCGGTCGCCACCATGCAGGCTGTGCCACGTGGCACACCTCTCCAGCAGCTCACTGCGGCCTGATCCTTGTCGCGACACGACGTCGCCACGGCGCCGCCCGACCTTGTGTCGGGCGGCGCCCCGCGGACCTGAAAGGGCTGCGGGCGCGCCAGCTTATCAGGGCTGGCGCGCCGGCGACGGGGCCGCTCAGCGTGCATCGAAAAGGGTAGGGGGTCCGATCGACACCGGACCCCCGGCCTTGCTGTTCAGGCCATTTCCTCGTCGGTCATGTCCTCCTGTTCGCAGCCGTCCTCGTCCATGTCGGTATCGAAGTTCTCCGGCCCGCGCTCGGTGCGGTCGAAGGCACCAACCCGCATCGGGGCAGGAAGCCAATGGGCCGGCAACCGCTCGGACACGTTCACGGCAAGGTCGACCTTCTTCTTGATGGTGGCGCAATTCTCGGCGCTCGGCGCGCCAACTTCCTCGCGCAACAGGTCGATCAACGCCGCGCGGCGCATCTTGTCGAACAGGCCGATGGGGGCGGTCCAGCGCGACGCGACGTCCACGCTGCTCGCGCGCGCGATCTGCTCGAAATGATGGTGGCGCTGTCCGGGGGAGCCGCCTGCGAACACCGTGCCGTCCACCGTCATCGCGACAAGCCCGGCGAGCAACGCCGCCTTGTCCTCGGCCGTCATGCCCCGGATCGCCTCGAACCGGCCTTCGGCAGGAATGGCAGCGAAGCGGGTCGCCATCATGTCCTCGACAGGACGCACGTCGCTGGTCGCCATCAACTCGTCGGGCACGTCGGTCGCCACGGCCTTGGCCTGAACCTCGAGCGCCATCTGGTAGCTGTGCGCACCGTGGAGCAACTGGCTCGCGAGACTGTCGAGCAAGATGTCGAGCGCCAGTGCCGGATCGGCCGCAACCGCTTGCTGCACGATCCGCGTCTTGATGCGCGTCAGGTCGGCGATCAGGCTGTTGCCATAGAGCGGCATAGGCCCGTCATGGCTGGCCTTGGGTTTCGGCTCGGCCTTGGCGCGGTAGAAGTTCTTGCCGAGTGATCCGTCGTGCGCGACCCAGAGGGCAACACCGCCCACGGCCACCTGCTCGCGATTGAAGGCGCGCAAGCCTCCGGTGATCGCGTCCCGCTCGTCGGTGAGCGGGTCGATGCGTTCACTGTCCTCGCCCTCGGCTGCGGCAATCGCCTCGATCTTTGCATCGATGGCAGCAAGCCGCTCCGCCTCGGCCTCGGTGGGCTCGCGGGTCGCCGGGTACATGCTACCCTTCATGTAGAGGTCGTAGGGCCGTTCCAATGCCGCGCGGACTTCGTGCCACCCGATAGCGCGATACTCGTCCGCGACGGCGTCCAGCTTCTCTTCCGCCAGTTCCCGCACAAGCTCGGGATCGTCCGCGAAGCCTTCGGCCCCTTGGCTGAACAGGTCGATCGTGATCGTGCCGCCCTTGGCCTCATAGGCGTCTCGCCCGATGAACAGGAACGCGCCGCTGGTGGTGTCCACCTTCTCGGTGGTGAGCATCCGCCGGATGGTATGGGCATGGCCGTTCGCTGCCTTGCAGACCTTCACTTGGCTGTCGTGGTCGTCAGTGAGGGTGAGCGCGCGCGCCGCCTCCAATGACAGTTGGTCCTTGGCGATTAGGTCGATCAGCGCCGGGGCAAGCGCGGACAAGCGGAGCATCTTGTAGACGAAGCTGACCGCCTGACCGAACCGGGCCGCAATTTCCTCGGCGTCCATGCCGGTATCGCGGAGCGCGGCGAAGGCGCGGATGCTGTCGGCGGGGTGCATGTCCTCCCGCTGGAAGTTCTCTGCCAGCGACAATTCGATGGCTTCTTCCTTGGTCCGCAACTCGACGGGGAAGGTGTCGCTGCTCTTGATGCGCTTGCGCTTCACCAAGATTTTCAACGCGCGGTAGCGTCGCCCTCCGGCGAAAACCCACAACAGGCCCTCGTCTTCATAGGCGACAAGGTTCTGCAACAGCCCGTGCGCCTCGATGTCGTCGGCCATCGCCTCGACGGCGGACGGTTTCACGCGGCGCTGGTTGAGCGGGGAAAGGCGAAGCTGGGAGAGCTTGGGATGGATGATAGCCATGATGATGCTCCGTGATCTGGATGAATTTGCTGGGAAGGGGGTTCAGCCTTCGAGGCTCGCGAGTTCGTCGAACTCGGCCGAGGCGCGCTGCGCGCTGCCCCCTGCGTAGGTGACGCCGGTGCGCGGATAGAAGAACACGCGCTCGCCCTTGGCGTAGGGGGTGCCGTCCGCGCTGGTGCCGGGGGACTTCGCCCGTTTCCAATAGGGGTCGCCGGTGTATCGAGTGTAAGCCATTGTCCTTTCTCCTTCTTTCGAGGCGCAGCCGGTTGCCGCTGCAACCGGGTCTGCCTCTCCGGCGAGGAGCGGGACGGGGAGGGAGGAGCAAAATCGATGGCCCGGCGCGGGCAGGCCGCCTTAGCGCGGCCGGCGCCCCACAAGGGCGCCGGGTGCCGCGCTTGGCGGACCACTCGGGGCTGTCGATTTTGCTTCGGGAACGAAAGGGCAGCAGCCCTTGGTGTTCCCCTGGGCTGCGGGCCTCCGGGGGAGGGCCGTGGCGCGCAACTGGCTCGGCACCGCGCCGCTTGGCGCGTCGATAGGTGTGCCACGTGGCACACCTCACGCGAGGATCGTCACCCGCTTAGGGCCGAGACGCCGGCACGGTGGCTCGGTCGGCGCGGCACGCGGCGATAGAGCCGTGCCCGGCAGGGTCGCGCCCCACGCCGATCACCGGTTAGAAGGCTCTTCGCACCTTGGCCGTCGCTTACCCGACAGGATACTGCGCCCTCGCGAAGATGGCTCGAAAAGACGGATTGAGAACGTATGACGCCGATCGAGAAGATCTATTTTACATCGCGGATCATCCACGGCGATCTGAGTTCGGCAGACGGGGAACTGACAGGCCAGCTCGGTCCTACAGGCACCTGGGTTCCGTTCGTCAAAACGGCTCTCATGGCGCTTGGAAATCTCGCCGATTTAGAAAGTGCAATGCGCTCTCTCTATCGGGACGCACCGCAACTCGCCGAGCAGACGAAAGCGCTGGAGACCGACCTTCAGTTTGCGAAGTACCTCCGCAACGTCTTCGGGGGACATCTCAACGAAACGCTGATGGCAAAAGCCTATGAGTGGCGACCTGAGCTGCGAATGCTGCCCGACATTCGCGAACTGAACGGTACCGTGATGCTCAACGTGTTTGTGCTCGAGACAGCGATCAACACCTATGTCGCGCCAGATGGCCAACACGGCATGTTCTCATCCGAAACGGATCTCGTGTACCCGCCCGATATGGAACGATTCTGCACGTGGCTTTCGACCACGGTCCGGGCCGCCATTCGGATTTGCGACGCGCTCGGCGAACTTACCCATACCTCAGTAGCGCCGCTGGGTGAGCGAGCCGATATGTTCGAGGCTTACAAGGCTGCGGGTCTGACCGCCTTCGCCCGTATCAAGAAGGGCCGATAGGGCTCGCCGAACCAAGCAACACGTCGCTAAAACGACATGCAAATGCGCGCGCCGGTGCCGCGAAGCGAAGCCGGCGCGCGCGATCATAAGAGCCTGGAGCGACCCTCGGGGTCGCTCCAGACCGTTTCCTAGTCGGCGTCACCATCGTTTATGGCATCGCAGGCGGCTTGGCAGCCTTCGCGGCTGCCATAGGGGCCAATGTGCGGCGTGTTGTTGTCGTCGACTCCCCACCAGCCCTTTTCGACATATCTTCCGCTGTCGCGCATTAGCGAGCATGTTCCGCCACCGATGTGGATCGGATCGAGTGTGCCTTTGATCGACATATGCTTCATCCTTCTATGCCCGCAAATGGGCGCACAGAACCGCGCGAAGCCCTCGAATTGGGCGTCGCTCTACCGATCGAAAGCCTCCGGTCGGCGCGGTTCGATGATTGATTTACAAGTATCGATTTCGCGGAAGTGCGATGCGGCCTGTGGAAGCCGAAGGTGGTCCCGGTTTTTCGAAAACCGGGACCACCTCCATCACGCTGCGACCGACATCGCCGCGTTGCTCATCCGGCTGAGCAGCCAATCCGCTGCGGCCTGCGCTTGGGTTGCGGCGGTGAAGATGCACCGCTTGTCGTTGCGCAGTGCCTGTAGCCAGCTCGCCAGATAGGCGGCGTGATCCTCGCGGTCGTGGAGCTTGATGCCGATCGCGCCGCTGACGAAAGCCGCACCCAACTCTGCCACCAGTTCCTCGCGCGCATAATCCTCGCGCTTTGTGGAAATCAGGGTGGGGCGAGCGAGCCGGTCAACGTGGCCGGTCGCATGGCAAAGCTCATGGGCGAGGGTCGAATAATAATCGTCGCCGGTGTGGAAGTCGGCAAACTCGGGCATGACGACGTGATCGCCGCTCGGCTGATAGTAGGGCTGCGAACCGTGGTGGCGAACCGTCACCGGGACGCGGGAAAAGAGGGTGTCCAGCTCGGCGTCGCGCGCGTCGGGGTTGGTCGCGGTAATGACGGGCAAGGGGGCCGGATATTTGGCCTCGATGCCGTCGATCTGCTCAACGTTGAATACGGTGTAGCGCTTTAGGAACGCCACCTGACGCTTGCCGTCCTCTCCGGTGCCGCCACGCTCGCCCTTATCGTCCACCTCGATCTTGTTAGCATAGACAACGGTCGAACCCTTCTCGCCTTTGCGGACGCAACCGCCCAGCGCGAGGGCCTGCTTGAACGTCAGCCAGTGGGGCGAGGCATAGCCCTTCGTCATCGCCACCACCCACAGAGTCAGGACATTGATCCCGCGATAGGGCACGCCGGTCGAGCGAAGCGGGATGTTGGGCGCGGTGCTGCCGTTCCACGATTTCGACCAAGGCCGGGTGCCAGCCTCCAGCATCGCCACCATCTGATCGGTGATTTCCTGATAGACGTCGGCCCGATTGTCCGTGATCCGTCCCATGTCACTTGTCCTTTCCTTTGAGGCTGAAAGCCGGTCGCAACAGCAACCGGCTCTGCCTTTCCGGCGAGGAACGGGATGGGGAGGGAGGGCGAGAATCTGGTCCCTGGCGCGGGCGAGCCGCCCTAGCGCGGCCGACGCCCCGAGGGGCGCCGGGTGCCGCGCTTGGCGGATTACACGGGGGGCCTGATTGTCGTTCGGGAACGAAAGGGCAGCCGCCCTTGGTGTTCCCCGCGCTGGCGGGCCTCCGGGGGAGGGCCGCGGCGCCAGCAGGTCAGCGCCGGGCCAACAGCCCGTCCATCGCCGCGTGGCATAGCCTTGGCAGCGGACGCGCTTTGGGCGATCTGTGATTGGTGATCGGCGATGACGATACCGTGAAGGAGCAACAGCGCGTGACCAGCATCCGGATTCTGCATCGTGATCCCGCCGGCAAGATCTTCGACGGGGGCGTCGAGTATGGTCCGGAGCAGTTCGCCGGCCAGGTGCCCGCGATCGGAGACACGATCCTCGATCCCGGCGTGATCGCCGGCCAGGATCGGAATGACCCGCAGAACCGGTCGATCTGGACGGTAGTCGGTCGTGTATTCAATCCACGGGACCGGGAAGACGCGGTGGCGCTGATCGTGGAGAGTCGGGACGGCAACCTGGCCGACGAAGCCTTCGCTTGAAATTACGGCTGAGGGGGAGGCTGTTGCGGCTCCCCCCTGCGGTTACTCGGTTGATACGCCATGGGTATGCCCTGATGACGTCTACATGGGCACTGGCTATACTTTGCAGGCCCCCTGTGGCTCCCGCCCCGAGACCTTCACGGCTACCCCCGGGGTGCCTGTAGGGCCCTACGGGGGCGGCGCGGGGGGCTCCCCGTCAAACTTGAACCCTTTACGTGCGAGGGGCATATCCGCCGTGAGAAAGGAATAGCCCCATGGCGGCCAAGACGCAAACTGACAGCAGCTCCGATCTGCGAACGAACGAGAAGAAGTGGACCAAGCCGCTCATGGATGCGGGTTGGACGGCGCTGCCGAGCGTCATCATCGAGAACCAGCGTCAGCTTGGTCTCGAACCGCTCGATCTCAACATCGTCCTGTATCTGGCGAGCAAATGGTGGACGGCGGAAGGGAAACCTTACCCGTCGAAGAGCACCATGGCGCAAGCTATGAACGTCCACCCGCGCACGATCCAGAAGCACATCGCCAGTCTGGAGGCAGCGGGATACATCCGGCGCGAAGAGCGCCGAACCGATCAGGGTAGCCGGACGAACATCTACCACCTCGATGGGCTGATCGAGGCGGCCAAACCCTTTGCGGACGAGAAGCTCGAGGAGATCAAGGAGAAGTCGGAGATCAAGAAGATCCGTCAGAACCGAAAAGGGGCCCCCAAGCTGCGCCTCGTCAAGGATGATGGCGCGTGAACGCACACATCCAGGAAGCGCCACCCCGGGTTGCGCCGCGCCTCAAGGGCGCACCGAAGATTCGTCAGCTCTTCTGGTGCGACTTCCCTCAGGACGCGCAGCTTCCCGAGTTCTGGAAGCGGCGTCCTGTGATTGTCCTTTCCTACCGGAACACGCTTCACGGCGCAGTGACGGTAATCCCCTGCTCGACGCAGGCGCAGCCTGGTAACCCGTGGGCATTTGCGCTGCAGACCACAATCGACGGTCGCGCCGCGTTTGCGATCTGCGACAAGATGACAACGGTCGCAGTCAGCCGGCTCGTTCCTGACAAGGGCGGGGTGGTGCGCATGCCCGAAGGCGAGTTCGATGATATGCTGCGCCTTGTGCTTAAATGGCTGCCGGTGCCATCGGCACCGATGGCGCCTGCTCCGCAGGGTGAGGCTCCGCCCCCCGCGGCATAGGGCCGCCCGGCCTATCAATTTTTAGTTGAATCTTAATCAGCCGGTTTCTACATGGGGAGCACTCGCGGCCTCCCCCTGTGGGAGTGTCCGTTTCCCGAGAGGGAACTAAACGGCCAGGGCCGCCCCAAAAGGGCGGCCCTTGGTTTATCTGCTGCGGGTTGATCTGTGCCACGTGACACACCCTCCTAAAGCTTCCGATAAGCGCGTCGACGACGGCTAGAACGGCACGTCGTCATCCGTGTCCCAAGCTGGGGGCGGGGCGGGTAGGGCCCCCTTGGGGAGCGGAAGGTTGTTGACGACGAACAGGTTGAGGATGTCGTCGCGATCCATGAACATGACTTGGGATCGCTTGCTGGCGTCGAGCTTGTTGCCGATCCAATTGCGCGCCTGCTTCGTGATCTCGCCTCCGGCGACGATGAACGCATGATCGACCAGCACACGTCGACTTAACTCCGGATCGAAAATCTCGTGGCCAAGCATCATCGTGATCTGGTTGTGGATCTCGGCGACATTGCTGGTGCTGACGCCCGACGAATCGAGCTTCCCCTTCTTAGCCTGAATGCCGAAGTACAGGACGTGCAGGGTCGGCAGCGTGTATTTCATCCACACGTCCTTGCCGTATTCTAGCGCCTTGTCCTTGTGGCCCGCTGCGGTGATGCGATGAAACCCGAGCTGCCGGAACAGTGGTAGCAAGATGTCCTCGATCAGCTCGTCCTCGGAGCAGCGGCCGAGATAGGCCACAAGCTGATCGCGGCGTTCCATTTCAGAGGGCGTGAAGGGGCGATGAGGGTTCGCCATCTGCGCAACAGTGTTGGTCGCGATGTGCTTGAACTGGGCGGTGCCATGATCGTCGTAGAAGGCTTCCCAGCCCTCGCGCGCCAGGGTGATGTTCAGGGCGGCCAGCGCCAAACTCCGCTCGGCATCGTCGTTGACGACCTCGCCTCTGTCGAGCAGCCGGCGAATGATCCGCACGAACGCGTCGGGCATCGTCGTGGCGGAGGCTTTCGGCATCGCGAGCACTTCTTCGACCCGCTCGGCCGCCCAAGCGGGTCGAGTCTCGCCCTGATGGACGAACTCGAGATCGCAATCCTCGAAAAACTCGGTGATGTATTTGCTTGATCGGTAGTGGAAATGCTCGGCATCGCCGACGATCATTCGGCCTAATTCACGCAGGTTGCGGGGTTTCCACGTCATCCTGCCGTCATAGCCCAGCGCAATCGCATCATGCACGCATTCAGGGGTGTGCCACGTGGCACACCCCTGTGCCGGCCTTCAGCCGAGCCGGTCCAGCTCAGCGTGAGCCTGTGCAAGCGCGCTGGCTTTCTGCACCGTTGCAGCCGCAAGGAGTGCTGATGCCGCCAAGAGCGCGACCCCGATCAGAGTGGGAAAGAAGGCGTGGGATTCCTGCCTGAACCCCAGGACAGTGCCTACGCCAGCGATCAATAGGATGACCGTCCAGACAATGTTGGCGGCAACGCCGGCGAGCGGCCGCGGGACGTTGCGGAAGCGGATGCTGCGGGTTCGATTATGCCAGTCCTTCACCACCAGCGGGCCGTTGTGGGTGGGCTCGCAAAGCGCGCGCACAACATCGCCTTCGGCCGCGGCGATATAGTCGTCACTCACGAGCTTAAGGGTACGTCCCTTCACCTCGAGTAGCATCGCGAACTCGCGCGACGTGTTCACGAAGGTGTGTGTGTCGGTTTGGTGAGCGGCACCGGCAGTGCCGGGCCGGCTGCTGGTGTGCTCGGTGATGCTCACGTCGGTCGTGCGGTGCGACCCTAGGATGCGATCGATCGGCCCCTCGACCACCAGGAAACGTGACGGAGCGATCATATCCATTGTCCTCGAAGCGCGTCGTTGAACTCCACGGCCAGCACGATAGCGCCCGTCACGAGCGCGGCGAGGCCGAACAGGGCGAGGCGCGCGAGGCCACCAAGTGACCCGCTACCGCGGGTGATGGTGATCGCTGCGCCAGTTGCCGAGGCGAGGATCAGCGCCGGACCTAACTCGTAGAGTACGAGGCCGGGCAGCCTGTTCGGGAGCAGGTGCGGATACGCGCGAAGGAGGCGACCGGCGAGCACGGCCGCGATGACGAGCGATAATGCCGCTCCCCAGCGGCCGATCGCCACCGCAAGCGGGGAGCCCCGCTCAAGCATCGGCGAGACGCGCCCATCCCAATACGCCCGCCCGCCCAGGCGGTCCGTTGCAGCCTAGTCGATCGTCACCCGAAGGGGCGGAAACCCGCGTGCGGGGTTTCGCGGAGCGGCGCGCCGGCGCCGCGGAGTAGAGCGCGGGCCGAAGGCATGCCCCGACTACTTCCTGACCGTTTCCACAGCGCATCCCTGTGGCACCTGCGCCCTGCGGACAGCGAGCTGCCGCATACCTTCGTAGTCTATGCCCCATAGCCCCGCCCGCTGTGCTGCTGCCTTCTGCATCAGATCGACATACGCCCCGCCCGAGAACACCCGGTAATCCACCGCATAGCCCTGCGCGACCATCGTGGCCCCCACACTCGCCCTGTTCGCAGGAAAGCGGCACGCCAGGTTCAAGCGACCGTAGCTCTTGGGATCGGTTCGGCACTGGTTCTCGCGCCGCAGCGCATAATCGAACATCGACACCGAGCAGTCCATTCCGCCATCACGCGCCGACAATCGCCGTAGGGCATCGCTCGACAGTGCCTTGAGCCTCGGCAGGTCGTCATCGGGCGCATCGATCCCGACAACCCGCACCCTTCCGTTGGGAAAATCGATCGTATCCCCGTCGATAATCCTCGGGCTCGGCGACGATAGCCGGGTTTTCGAGACTTCGACGAGGGACTGCCGGTTCTGCGAGATGGCATAGCTCGCGACGATCAGGAACGTCGCGCCCATCGTCCATCGTTGGAACCGCGTCGCGCCGGGAAACAGCTTCATAGCGAGCGGATCTCGCGCAGAAGGTCGTTCCAATCACCGGCGTGGGGCGGCGGCTTGACGACGAGCTGGCGGCCGTTGGCCGTCAGGTGCGGGGTGGCTCGGTCGATCGCACGGGCCGCCTCGGCCCCATGCTGGCTGTAGATGACGACGGTATGGATGCTCTCGGGGATGGCGATGGCCTGATACCGCTCGATCCCCAGCACGGGCCACACGGCCTGGCCGGCACCAAGCAGGTTCATCGCGCTGGCCGCGTCCTCGACGCCCTCGGCAAGGCGCAGGATGCCGTCGAGCGGAATGCCGCCCCAGCGGACCGCCCCGACGCCGGGATTGCCGAGCATCCGCTTGGGCTCGTCCATGTCGGCCTTCCAGCGACCATCGGGCGTCAGGAAGGTCCGGTGGATCGCGACGACGCCGGCGTCCTCCTCGATCGGCACGATCAACGCCGGTGCGAACGCCTTGGCAGCGCCGGCCCCGCACTGACAGCGCGGATCAAAACGCGCGTTGATGCCGTCGGGAATGATCGAGCGACCCTCGCGCAGATAGCGATCGGCAAGCGTACCGGCGAAGGGTTCGGCGTGACGCCACACGGCAAGGGCGAGCTTGTTGAGGTCGGCTTTGGCCTCCTGCCGTTGGCCCGGGTCGTGGTCGGCAGGCGCGAGGATCTTTCCCGAGCGCAGCGCCGACATGATCGCGTCCGTTGTGCAGCCGGCAAAGCAGTGGAAGAGCACGGCGCGCTCGCCGATGCGGATCGATAGACTGGCCCTGCCATCGGCATGGGCCGGGCACCGACACATGGCGGACGCGCCATGCCATTTGCCCCCGAGTTGGCGGACGATGCGGTCGGCCTGTTCCTCGATCGTAGCGGTCTGACGTTGGGCCATCTAAGACACCCCCGGTGCAAGACAGTCATAGGCTACCGGGGGGCGAGCCAAAGCACCAGCGAAAACTACATGAATCACTACAGGGGGAATTGGTGGATTTGGAGCTGCTGCTAGAACGTGAACTGACGACGCTGCGGCCTCCGGGTGGCACGATAACCGACGTCCATGTTTGCCAGCGCGACTGCGGACGATGGTACATCAATGTCCGCGTGAGCTGGCGTAGCACCGCTCTGTTCCATGTCGGGCTCTACGACAAGAAGCGTATCCGCCTGTATAAGAAGGCGTCTTCGGCCATACGCCACGTCGTGCTCGGCTACGGCTACGAGGACGTGGTCCACGTACACCCCTTCGCTGGACTCCGCGACGAAAAGTCATTTTGACGCGGCAAGCTGTCCGACCCTCTGTGAAACTTTTGTCGTTTTCGGGCTAGGCAATCGCAACATAGCGATTTAGCATGTTCTCACCTTAGGAGTGAAAACATGGCAAATCGCTTGTTTTCTTTAGTGCCCCTTGCTGGCCTCCTGACTGCCTCGATGGCGGCGGTTCCCGCTCGGGCAGCCGATTCTACCTGGGCTTGCGAAGTGCTGCTCTGCGCCAGCAACCCCGGTGGATGGACGCAGTTCGCCGAATGTGTCCCGCCGATCCGCAAGCTCATCACCCATCTGGGGTTGGGTGGAGGGTTCCCGACCTGCAGCGCAGGCGGGGTTCGTAAGGCGGACTATACCAAACCGAAGAACGGACGCCCCGGCTACGTCGTGATGACGATGCAGGATGGCTCCCGCACCCGATACACGGTGCCGAGTAGCGCACAGGTCGCCCAAGCGGAGGCGACAGCACAGGCGGGGCCGATACCGGGCTCCGGGATACTGGAGCGGTAACGATGCTCCCGTCCGCGATCGTCATGGGGTTGGCAGCGCAGTGTGCGCCAGGTGTCGCCCCGGAGACGATTGCGGCGATCGTGCAGACGGAAAGCCAGGGCTTCGAGTTGGCGATCAACGTCAACGGTCTGGGCCGGAAGATCGCGCCCGCGACGAACGTGGCACAGGCGATCGGGCTCGCCCGCTCCTACGTGAGCAAGGGCTATTCGGTCGATCTGGGTCTCGGGCAGATCAACTCCCGCAACATGAAGGCCCTCGGCCTGACCTGGGACAATGTGTTCGATCCCTGCACCAACATCGCCGCGGCAGGGGCGGTGCTGTCCGGCAATTACCACAGCGTGTGCGCGGGGCTGCACCCCCAGCGCGCGCTCCGCATCGCACTCTCCATGTACAACACCGGGTCGCAGTCGCGTGGCTTCTCCAACGGCTATGTCGGCAAGGTCGTCGGCAATGCCGGCATCTCCGACGGCATCCGGCCCGTCGCGGTGCGCGTGAGCGCGTTCACCGACACAAGGAATACCGGCGAAGGGTCGAGCGCGGCTGCGCAGCTCGCCGCGCTGGTCGAGGAAAACACGTCCGCCGCGGGTCAGCCACAAGCTGCGCCTCCCCCACCGCCGCCATCGTGGGACGTGTTTGCGAGGGCGGAATATGAGCGAGCCCGTCTCGCCGGAGAAGGAGAAAACCGATGAACCTCGCATCTTTCGGTGGGCCGGCGCTCGCCCTCCGAAGCCGTGTCACCGCTCGCGTCGAGGCGATGACGCCGCGCCAGCGGAAGGTCTCCCGTCTGCTGTCGATGTTCGGCCTGGTGGCGCTGACATCGCTACTGTCGGCCGAGCCGGCGTTTGCGCAGACCAATCTGGAGAGCTTCGGCAACGCCGTCCTCGGACTGCTGAGCAACGGGCTGCTGCGCATCGTCGCGATCCTCGCGCTGATCGCGGCCGGGTTTGGATGGCTCACGGGTCGGGTCAACACCGGGGCGCTCGTCACCGTCATCATCGGCATCGCGATCATCTTCTCGGCGCCGTGGATCGTCGATCAGCTCCAGGGCTGATGTTCATGGAAGCGGGGTCCCCCACACCCCGCTTCCGCCTGTATTTTCGTGAAGGGGCGTAGCGTGGACGAAGAACGGGAAGTGATGGCGCGCAACACGCTGTTCCTGGCGGTGACGCGGCCCGCGCTGTTCGCCGGCATTCCGATCGAGGCGGCCGTGGTGATCCTGCTGGCCTCGGTCATCACCCTGATCGGCACGACCAACCCCATCTACGGCCTGGTCGTCGCCGCGGTGATGTTCGGCATCTCCCGCCTCGTGGTGCGCCACGACGTCAACGCCTTCCGGCTGATCTTCCTTTGGGGTCGCACAAAGGCAGCCAACCGCAACCGCGTCTTCTGGGGCGGGTCGAGCTACACGCCGCTTCCCCTGAAGGGCATCAAGCGGAAGGGGTTCGGCCGCAATGGCTAGGGCCAATCGCCTCTCGGAACAGGTGCCGATGAAGGTCGCGCTCAAGGAAGTGATGCCGACCAAGTTCCTGCCGTATGCCCGGCACGTCACCGACGAAGTCGTGATGCTCGATTCCGGCGCGATCATGCTGACGTTCGAGCTGCAGGGGAGGGCCTTCGAGACGGCCGACGTGCGCGACCTGAACGACTGGCACGCGAAGCTCAACGGGATGCTGCGCAACCTGCACGACGATCGCCTGTCGATCTGGACGCACCTCGTCCGCGCGCGCGTCGAGCAATATCCGGGCGGAAACTTCCGGTCCCGGTTCGCGCGGGATCTCGATGCCGCCTACTTCGCGCGGATGAACAGGGAGCGGTTGTTCATCAACCGGTTCTTCGTGACCCTGGTGCTCCGTCCCTCGGTCCATGGCGCCGACAAGCTCGTCCAGCTCTTCAAGAACAAGGCCCGGTCGGAGGCGGAGGCCGATACGATCGACGCCGATCTGCTGGAGGCGCTGCAGGACAAGGCCCGCGATTTCGAGAAGCTGATGGACCGCTGCTCCCCGCGCCGGCTGTCGATCTACGGGCACAACGGGCTCAAATTCTCCGAGACGATGGAAGTCGCGGAAATGGTGATGACGGGCCGGCATCGCCGCGTCCCGATCATCCGGGGACATCTCGGCAGCGCCCTCTATCGCCAGCGCGTCGTCTTCGGCGGCGAAACGGTGGAGGTCCGTGATGCCGATCGCAGCGCCTTCGGAGGCATTTTCGGCATTCGGGAATATCCGGCGACCACGACGCCGACGCAGTTCCAGTCACTGCTCGCGGTCGATTTCGCGTTCGTGCTGACGCAGTCCTTCACCTTCCTCGGCCGCGCTGCGGCCTCAGAGCGGTTCCGGCTGCGGCAGAAGCAGATGGAAAACGCCGACGATCGGGCGGTCAGCCAGATGCTCGATCTCGTCGACGCGGCGGACGATCTCATGTCCAACCGCTTCGTCTTGGGCGATCATCACTTCACGCTCGCGGTGTATTCGGACAGCCTCAAGGGGCTGCGCGACAACATGTCAATCGCGCGCGCGGCGCTTGCCGATACCGGCATGGTCGCGGCGCGCGAGGGGGCGGCGCTGGAAGCCGCCTATTGGAGCCAGCTCGTCGGCAATTTCGCGTGGCGCGCGAGGCCGGCGCCGATCACGTCGCTCAATTTCGCGGCGTTCTCGCCCTTCCACACCTACCCCGCTGGCCTCGCGACCGGAAACCATTGGGGCGACGCGGTGGCGCTGATGAAGACCAGCGCGCGCAGCCCCTATTTCTTCAGCTTCCACAAGCGCGATATTGGCCACACGCTGATCGTCGGCCCCACCGGAGGCGGCAAGACGGTCATCGTCAATTTCCTGATGGCGCAGGCCGAGAAGACGGGCGCCCGCCAGATTTTCATCGACAAGGATCGTGGCGCGCAGATTTTCGTGCTCGCCTCCGGCGGCACCTATCTGACGCTGGAGAACGGCAAGCCGACCGGCTTCGCGCCCCTGAAGGCACTGGAGAACAAGCCGGAGGACCGAGCCTGGCTGTCGCTGTGGGTGCGCCAGCTCGTCCGCGCAGAAAGCCGCCCGATCACGGTCCAGGAAGAGCGTCTGATCGATGAAGGGATCGCCGCGGTGATGCGGCTCCCGCGTGAGGATCGCTCGCTGGACGCGCTTCGTACGATGCTCGGCATGTCCGACGCGGGTGGCATCGGCGCCCGCCTCGAGAAATGGACCTCACGGGGATCGATGGGATGGGTGTTCGACAACGCCCACGACGAAATGACGCTCGATGCCCGGTTCATCGGGTTCGACATGACGGACTTCCTCGACAACGCGGACATCCGCACGCCGCTGATGCTCTACCTGTTCCATCGGATCGACAAGCTGTTGACCGGCGAGCGCACGATCATCGCCGTCGACGAGTTCTGGAAGGCGCTCGGTGACGATGCGTTCCGGAGCTTCGCGCAGGACGGCTTGAAGACATACCGGAAGCGCAACGCGATGATGGTGTTCGCTACGCAGTCGCCGGCGGACGCGCTCAAGAGCGACATCGCGCACTCGATCCTCGAACAGGTCGCCACCCAGGTGATGCTTCCCAACCCCAAGGGAGCGCGCCGCGACTATGTGGAAGGCTTCTCCCTCACCGATGCGGAATACCAGCTCATTCGCGAGGAACTGTCGCCGGAGTCGCGCAAGTTCCTCGTGAAGCAGGGTCATGACAGCGTGGTGGTAGAGCTGGATCTGACCGGCCTCGATAACGAGCTGGCCGTGCTGTCGGGTCGCGCCGAGACGACGCCGGTCGCCGTCCAGGCCGCGGCCGAGTTTGGCCCCGATCCGGCCAACTGGCTCCCCGTGTTCCACCAACGTCGTCGTCCAAGCTGAAGGAGAAGGGACATGCGTAGATTGAAGCATCTCGCACTGGCGCTGTCAGGATCGGCGCTGATGGTCGCCGGCTCGGCGCACGCGCAGGGCATCCCGGTCCACGATGTCGGCTCGATCCTCCAGCAGATCGAGCAGGTGAAGCAGGGTGTTCAGGTCATCCAGCAGGGCGCCGACCAGATCCGCGAGGCCCAGAAGCTCTACCAAGACCTCAACAAAATGACGGACATCGGCAACGTCGCCCAACAGCTCAAGAACGACGTGCTGCGCACCAGCAACGTGTCGTCTAGCTCCCTCGACGGCTACACGAACGGCGATCTCAACGTCGTTGGCGGCCTGCGGGGCAAGGCGAACGACGTCTATCAGGATCTCATCGGGCGCGGCTCGCCAACGCTGACGGCCGACCAGCGTGCCGCCTACGAGCAAGGCTCGCGCGAGGCGGCCGTGACGACGGGCCTGGCCGGCAATGTCGGTGATGCGGTGACGAGCCGGCGCCAGGGCCTCGAAGTGCTGCGCAGCCGCCTCAACAGCGCCAATTCGGCTGCGGAACGTGCCGACATGTCGGCGCGGCTCCAGCTCGAACAAGCCCAGATGATGAACGACCAGATGGCCCTTCAGGCGATCGAGCTTCAGCGGAGGGCAAAGGCCGAAGCCGGCTACCAACGGTCTCTGGCGTCTAATCGATCGGAAATCGACAAGCTGCGGGCTGAGGCAGGGGTCAACCCATGACCAAGGCTCCGTGGCTCCTCCCCTGCCTTTTGGCGCTGGTGGCATGTGGTACGAAGGAATCCGGCTCCGGCCAGAGCAGCCTTCGGTCTGACATGCCGCTGCGTACCGCCAAGTATTACATGGATAACCAAGGCGAGCTGGCTGAGACAGATGCGATCTGCACAACGTGGAAGGCGTCACAGCGCCCTCCCGCGTCATGGCCTGCTGTAGTCGTCAATAACTGCAACAACGTCGATACTGCCAAGACCTTGCTACGGAACAAGGCCGATACGGATAAGCTTCGCAAAGAGGCGGGTATCTGATCGATTCTTAGCAATCCGGGATCGGTGTAATGGGCTTCAATATCTATACAGCGATGTTCAACCAGCTTGATGCCGCACTTGCGGGGGTAGTCGCGGCCTATGCTGGGGTCATCGGTTGGATTTCTGGCCCACTCCGGGTGGGGGTGACGATCTACATCATTCTCCTCGGCTTCGCGATCTTGCGAGGCGCTGTCGAATACCCGTTTCGCGAGTTCGTTTATCGAGGGATGAAGCTCGCTGCGCTCGTGTTCGCAGTAACGACACTCTACGGTGCGTCAGTCGGCCTTCTCGCCATGAACGGCCTGCCGAGAGAAGTCGCGAACGCCGTAGGCGCACAAGACGTGAACGGACTCGGCGGCTTCTTCGACGGGATACTCAAGGGCGCGGTTCGCGCCATCGCGAACATCAAAGAGATTGTTCAGACACACACCACCGAGGAGGGGACGAACCTCGCCGGCATCCCGAACAATTGGGATGAAATCATCGTCAGCGAAATCATCAATGTCGTCATAATGCTGGCTGCTCTGCTGGCGTCGGCCCTAGGGTTCGCAATCTGCGCCTTCGCGCTATTTGCCCTTTCCTTGTTGGCTGCCGTCGGCCCACTTTTTGTCGCCGCTCTATTATTCGACTCCACACGACCGTTCTTCTTTCAGTGGCTTGGCAGCATTGTAAATTACGTCATCCTCGTTGCCTTCGCGCTACTTGTGACGGTTTTCATCGCCAACGCGGCCGATGCCTTCATTGACGCTATCACGCAGGATGACTCGCTTATCCTCGCGGCGGTCAAGGCCCTCGGGTTCTACGCCCTAGGGTTCTTCTTCTTCCTCCAGATACCAGGCATGGCTGCGGGCTTGGGTGGTGGTGGCGCATCACTCGCCTCACAGTTCGCCAACGCCGCAATCGGCGGAATCGCGCCGATGATCGGCCGCGCTTGGTCAAACGCTCCACAGCGAGCGGTAAATCGTTGGCAGGCAAATCGCGCTCGTCGAGCTGAAGCACGTGCCGCTGGCGGCACCCTCTACAACAACAGCTAATCGGAGACCCGGCATGAAGCTCGGTTCGGCTTTAGCCTTTCTCGCTCTAGCGGCCCTCACTCCTCCAATTCCAGCGGTCGCCGCAAAGGACGAGAAGCTCCCCCGCTGCAATGGCCGGCAGAAGCGCCCCGCGAACCTCTATGGGACGGTTCTCCCATCGATCCCGTCGCGCAATGCCACGTCGGCCGCGGCAGCGCCGGCTGCCAGGGGTGTGCCACGTGGCACACCTCAATCGGCCCCAGTGCCGACAACGAACCTGTTCCCGCCCGAGGAAGCGACACCAGCTTCCAACGGGTCGGACACGTCGCGGGCCGGTAAGGTGCCGGCGATCGGCGCGCTCACCCCAAGTGCCGGCCCGACTGCCGCGCTCTCAACCTCATATGCGAGCTGCTGAGATGGCGATCGGCGTGAAGGACAAAGACGAGGACCTAAAGGCCTATTTCGCGGAAGCGGAGAGCTGGGACCGCGATCGGTTCGTGGCCGCGGTCCGCTCGCGCCGCATTGCATGGATCGTCGCCATCTTTGCGATCGTGTTCGCCGCGATCTGCGCGGCTGCGGTGCTGGCGCTGTCGCCGCTCAAAACGGTCGTGCCCTACGTCGTCACCGTCGACCGCTCGACGGGCGCAACCGAAGTCACCCAGGAGCTGCGTGGCGACAAGACGATCACCTATGACGAGGCGATCCGTAAGTACTTCCTCGCCGACTATGTGCGCGCTCGCGAAGGGTGGATTCCTCAGGCGCGCGAGGAGTTCTTCCGCAAGGTGCTCTCGCTCTCGGCACGGGAGGAACAGACCCGTTGGACGGCCTTCTACAAGAAGGACAATCCGGACTCGCCCCAAAACCAGTTCACCGCCAACGATGCCGTGTTCGTCGCGATCCGTTCGGTTGCTTTCATCTCGCCCAACGTCGCGCAGGTCCGCTTCATCAAGCGGCTCCAGCGCGATCAACAGGTAATCGAGACGCCTGCTATCGCGACCATCACCTTCGACGTGCTGTCGAAGCCGGAAACGGAAGCTGGTCGATACGCCAATCCGCTCGGGTTTCAGGTGAAGACATACCGGGCCGACGTGGAGGTTCCGACACGATGAGGACGATCCTGCTTCTGGCCGCGGCGATCGGCGCCGTGTCGCCAGCGCCGGCGCTGGCGCAAACCCCCACGCAAAGCGGTCCCGATGCCCGTATCCGCGAGGTCGTCTATACCGACGGAAATGTGATCCGCGTCCGCAGCGCGTTCCGCACCGCGACGCAGATCGAGTTCGCCCCCGGCGAGGTCATCAAATTCGTGGCGATGGGCGACACGGTGTCCTGGGAGGTCGCGCCGGCTGACAATTCGCTATTCGTGAAGCCCCGCGAGCGTGCCGGCGCCACGAACCTGATCGTGGTGACGGATTTCCAGGGCACTAAGCGCAATTACACGTTCGAGCTGTCGGCTGTCGCGACGGCGCGCTCACCGGGCACCTTCTTCAAGGTGCGGCTCCGCTATCCCGAATATGAGGCCGCGCAGGCCCGATTGGCGCAACAGCGCGCGCAGCTCGCCGCGGCACTCTCCGCGCAGAACGGCGCGATCAAGGCAGCGCTCGATATCGGCGTCCTCGAAGGGACGCGGAACCTCAACTACAAAGTCCAGGGATCGACCGAGCTGCAACCGTCCGAAGTCAGCGACAACGGGCAGTTCACCGTCATGCGCTTCCCGAACCAACGCGAGATACCCGCGATCTTCACCGTCAACCCCGACGGCAGCGAGGCCACGGCCTCGTTCGATGTCCGCGACGAGTTCGTGGTCGTCCATGGCGTTTACAAGGAGATGCGCCTGCGCCGCGGGAAGGTGGTGCTGTGCATCTACAACGAAAGCCCGAGCTTCTACGGCCGAGATCCCAAGACGGACACGGCTTCGGAAGCGGTCGAGCGCACGACGGAGAACTGACGTGTCCGACAAGAGATTCGACGTCGATGCGACGCCCGACGTGAACGAGATCGACCGGACGCCTGCGGTCGATCGCCCGAGCAAAATGCCCGCGCTCAATGCCGTCCAGTGGGACAACAAGAAGATGATGGTGGGCGCGGCGCTGGCCGGTGCGGTCGTCTTCGGCGTGTTGTCGCTCGTCTCGGGGTCGGGCGGAGACAGCAAGGCATTGGAAGCACGGAAGGCCCCGCCTCCCGCTGTGGAAGCGCCCTACGATCCCAACTCCGTCATCGCGCCGACGCTCGCGAGCGCGCCCCGCGACCCCAACGCGCCGGTGCAGCTCACCGGCGAACAAGTGCCGGCGATCGGCCCCGATGGTCAGCCGATCACCCCCTACGGATCGGCGGGAGGGCAGCAGCAGAGCCGCGGCGTCAGCGAGGCGGAGCGCCGCGCCAACGAAGCCCGCGAACTGCGCGACAATGCCCGGCGATCGACGCTGATCGCCTATAATGGCGACCAGGGCGCGAGGCGCGTGCTTGGCGATGTTGCTGGTGCGGGCAACTCGCAAGGTGACGGCGACAGCACGCTGTCGAGGACCAATCTCGACAACCTCAAGCAAACCTCCGCGATCGGGACCGCCACGGCGCGCATGATCGGCGACCGCAATTACCTCGTCACTGCGGGTGCCATTATTCCGTGCACGCTTCAGACTGCGATGGACAGCAGCGTGCCGGGCTACTCGACCTGCATCATCCCTCGGGACGTCTATTCCGACAACGGTCGCGTCGTGCTGCTCGAGAAAGGCACGCGCGTCTTCGGCGAGTATCAGGGTGGGCTGCAGCGCGGACAAAATCGCCTTTTCGCGATGTGGACGCGGGCAGTCACGCCGCGCGGTGTGGCGATCGACATCGGCTCGCCGGCGTCGGACCCGCTCGGGCGTGCCGGCGTCACCGGCAAGATCGATCGGTTCTTCTGGCAGCGGTTCGGCGCCGCAATGCTGTTCAGCGTTCTCGATGCAGGTGGTCAGATCGCCGGTCAGGCCGTCAGTCCGCAAGGCTCGACGGTATTCCGCACCCCAGGCGATACGACGTCGCAGATCCTGAATGACACGCAGCAAATTCGCCCGATCGTGCGCGTGAACCAAGGGACCGAAATGGCGATCACCGTCGCCAAGGATTTCGACTTCTCGCAGGTCTACGGGCTGGGCCTCAAATGAACGCCCCCTTCCGCAACACGGCGATCCTCGACCACGCTGTTCGCCCGCTGCGCCAGTACCTCGATGACGATGGCGTAACCGAAGTCGTCATCAACCAACCCGCGATCGTCGGCGTGGAGCGGCACGGAGGGTGGACGTGGGAGCATGAGGGCGATCTGACGCTCGATGCGCTGAACCAACTTGCCCGGGCTGCAGCCGCATTCACCTCTCAGGACGTGACGCGCGAGAATCCGATCTGCTCGACGGTCTTTCCTACCGGCGAGCGCGTCCAGGTCGTGCTTCCTCCCGTTGTGCCCGATGGAACCGTGTCGATCACGGTTCGCAAGCCGTCGACGAAGACGATGACAATGGCGGATTTCGAGGCGAGCGGGCTCTTCGCGGAAACGAAGGTCGCCACCAAGCGGGTCAGCTCGGTCGAGGAACGACTGCTCGGCCTGCTTCACGCGGGTCGGCATGTGGAGTTTTTCGAGCTGGCGGTGCGCAGCCGGCTCAACATTCTGATTTCCGGCGCCACGGGCTCGGGAAAGACGACCTTCTCCAAGGGGCTTATCAAGCTGATACCGGAAAATGAGAGACTGCTGACGATCGAGGACACGCGCGAGTTGGTGGTGCCTCACAAGAACGTCGTCCACATGATCTACAGCAAGGATGGCACCGGCACCGCCAAGGTGACAGCCAAGGAGCTGCTGGAAAGCGCCTTGCGCATGAGGCCCGATCGCATTCTGCTCCAGGAGCTGCGCGACGGGACGGCGTTCTTCTACCTGCGCAACGTCAACAGCGGCCATCCCGGCTCGATCACTACGATACACGCGGACTCGGCCGAGCTGGCGTTCGAGCAACTGACGCTGCTGGTGAAGGAGAGCGAGGGCGGCGCGGACCTGGCGCGCGGTGACATACGCTCGCTGCTCAAGATTCTCGTCGACGTCGTGGTCCAGATGAAAAAGGTCGACGGCAAGTTCCGGATGACCGAGATCTACTATGACCCGGCAGGGCGTCATGCCGCCTAAACGGGGCACCATCCTCGCGCTCGGCATCCCGGTCGGGATAGTCGTCGCGTTCCTCATCACGTCGGTCGTTGCGTGGATATACCTGGGCCTCCCCAGCGCGAAGTTCGACATTTTCAAGATGCCGGCATTCTTCTGGTATTACCGGCATGATCCGGTGGTGCTGAAGCCTCTTGCTGGGGGCACCTTGGTCGGCACCATCATCGCCGGCCTCATGCTGTGGTGGGTTGCCAAGCAAAAGCCGCCCCTGCACGGCGCCGCTCGCTTCGCGAAGGAAGGCGAAATCCGCCGTGCGGGTTTCCGCGCCGATGATGGCATTGTTCTCGGCAAGAAGGGCGGCAAGTTCCTGACCTTCGGCGGGAGCGAACATTGCATCGTCGAGGCCCCTACCCGCTCGGGCAAGGGCGTCGGCATCGTTATCCCAAACCTCCTGTCGTGGCAGGAGTCGGTCGTCGTCCTCGATGTGAAGCGCGAGAATTGGGACGCGACGGCGGGCTTTCGCAAGAAATACGGACAGGCGGTTTACCTGTTCAACCCGACTGATCCCGAAGGCCGGACCGCCCGCTATAACCCTCTCGGCTATATCGACCGCACCGATCCCGATCAGGTGGTGATCGAGCTGCAGAAGATCGCCACGATGCTGTTCGTGCCTCCCGAACGCGGGGAGCCATTCTGGACGGATTCCGCCCGGACTGCCTTTGTCGGCGTCGGGGCTTACCTCGCGGTCGCCGATCAGCCCTTCACCATCGGCTCGATCTATCGGCTGATGACGACGGGCGACACGCGCGGGTTCTTCAAGCGCGTCCTCGACAATCGCTCACTCGATCTGTCGCAAGGGTGCCGCAACGCGCTCGCCGACTTCACGTCGGGGGCGGACAATACGTTCGCCGGCATCGTCCAAACCGTCACGTCGAAGCTGAGCCTATGGCTCAACCCGCGCGTTGACGCAGCGACCGAGGAGTCGGATTTCGATCTGCGCGAGCTGCGCAGTAAGCGCATATCGATTTATCTCGGCGTGTCGCCCGACGAGCTGGATCGGGTAGCCCCACTCTACAACCTCCTGTTTCAGCAGCTCGTCGATCTCAATGTGCGCGATTTGCCCGCCACGCGCACGCCGCTGAAGATCCTCGTCATCCTCGATGAGTTCGCGCGGATCGGGCGGGCGCAAGTCATCGCCAGCGCCTTTTCCTACGTCGCCGGGTACGGCATCCGCCTCCTGCCCGTCATCCAGTCCCGATCGCAGCTCCGGGCTGTCTATGGCGAGCATGTCGCCAATGAGATCGTCGCCAACTGCGGCGTCGAGGTCGCCTTCACGCCGAAAGAGCTGCGTGTGGCGAACGAACTGTCGGAGCGGATCGGCTACGTCGGGCAGGAGTCCGTCACCAAGTCCCTGACGATCCACGGCGTCCTGGCGAACCGCTCCAAGTCCATGTCGGACCAGCGCCGCGCCCTCCTGCTCCCGCAAGAGCTGATGCAGTTTCCCGACAGCGAGTTGCTCCTCCTCCGGGGAGGCATCCCGCCGATCCACGGCGACAAGATACGCTACTATTCGGACGGGCTCTTTCGGGCGCGCGTCGAACCGGCGCCGGAAGTCCCCCCAATTCCGCGCACGCTTCGCGACGATGAAGACCTGCCCAACTGCGCGATGCCGACATTCGACCAGCTCACGGACCCGGACCCGTTCACGTTCGCGATGGATTGCGTCGTCACCCAGGATCATCCGGACATGCTTATCGACGTGGTGGCCGAGCAACGTGGAAATGAGGTCGTTGGTGTAATCGAACAGGAGCGGTGACATGGTTGAGAATGTCGAAGCTGCCGGCGGTAGCAAGGAAGGCGAGAGCCGACGCAGGCGGCCGATGGAAGTGCCTGCCGATCTGGACTCCCGATTCCTCCGGGTTGGCGACAAGCTGTATCGCAGCGCGCACGACAAACAGCCGGTTGCGACCATCACGCCCGATCGCATCAAGGCGAAGGACCGTGACTCCCTCCCCGATCTGATCCGTCTCGCGAAGGAAAACGGGTGGACGTCGATCAAGGTCAGCGGCGATGCGGAGTTTCAACGCGCCGCTTACCTCGCCGCCTCCGCGCAGGGCATCAAGGTCGACGGCTACAAGCCCGACGATAAGACGAAGGTCGCAGCCGAGCGCGAGCAGGCGCGACAGGCCGGCCTTCCCGACAACCAGGCTCGATCAACGCGGACTGCCAACCAAGCCCGCGACACCAAGGAACAGGCCGAGCCGCGTACTGATCTGGCCGAGCGTTTTCGACGGCAGTCAGACGTCCAGAACGCGAAAGACCCCGAGCTCCGCAAGGCGCAAAGCCATGTCGCCCTTGCGATGGCGGTCGCGGCCGAACGCTTCCCCAACGACCACGAGAAGCGACGCGAGTTCGTGGCAGAGCGCAAGGAAGAGGTCGCGGCGCGGATCGGCCGCGGAGAGGCCGTTGCGGGCATTGAGGTCAAGGCTAGGCAGGAACAGCGGGTGCGCGAGATGGCGCAGGATCAGGTCTTGCAGAAGTCCCGGTCGCGGTAAAGTAGGGCGGCCCTCCCTACAAGCAGGCCGAGGTGTGCCACGTGGCACACCAACGGCAGGGCAGCTAACGACCAACTCAAACCGTTCCCCAAACTACGGGCAAATGGCTGCTCCTGCCGGAACCCGCCGTTCGCCTTCCCCTCAGCGGTTTGACCGGAGCGCGCCGGCCTTGGCGCTCGAGTTATCTTGACCTGACTGCCTTCGAGAATTGGGCACATTGACCGGCATAGACTCTCTGGTGCTCGCCCGGCGTATTAAATAAAATCTAGGAAATCTGCCGACGGCACTTCAAGCTAGGAATAGCTGCGTGAGGATCAAAGGGCGTCAATCCGTGCAAAGTGCCTTGAGACCGTTGTAATGAACCGGCGCCAACGCCTCGATCATCTCCAGCAGGAACCCGATATTGGTTTTTGTCTCTTCGACGAGGGCGGGGTCGAAGCCTTTGCCGGTAGGATGGGATTGATCGTTCACGAACTTGTAAATCGCCGTTTTCTTATGCTCGTCGAATGCCACCTCCTCCAGCTTGAGGTACGGCTTCTTCGCTGACGGCGTGTAGAATTCCAAGAAAGTCTCAAGCACCTTCCTAGCAATGTTCGGAAGGTGGTATGCGTTGGCGATCGTTCCGTCGCAGGTGTATCTATACAGTTGCTTGAAGAGGTAGTGGTACTCTGTAGCGTAATTTCTCAGCATCGGGTCCAGTGGAATGATGCTGGCATTGCGCGTGCCGCCATTCTCGTGGCAGCGGATCATGTAATATTGCGCAGCTTTCTTGTTATGCTGGTGCCAGTTGAGCAGAAGCCTCAAAAAGTCGAAATTGTGGGTCAGGATGAAGACCTGCTTGGCGTTCTTGACCCCGGCCTTGAGGAACGAGAATGCCTGATAGATGGCCGATGCGTCTAGGCTGGAGATCGGGTCATCGATCACGACGACTCCTTCCCGAACATCGAAATCCTGATCGCCGAGCTGAACCAGGAAATAGACAAAGGCGATTGCCGTCTTCTCTCCCTCGCTCAGCCGCTTGGCGAGTTTGCCGCGACGCTCAACCCGATAGCCCTGCGCATCGGACTCGAACTTGAGATCGCTGCGGCCGAGGAAGGTGACAACTTGCTTGGTCAGCGTCTCGCTGGCGGTGTGTGCGCTCGATACCTTGGCGCGCTTTTCCTCGAACGACGTCTTGAGCGCCTCGAGACCGCGCGCCTCGTCCAGGTCGGCCGCGCCGTCGGTGAGCTTGGCTACATCAGTGCGCATTGCTGAGATCTTGTCGTTCAGCTCTTTCACAGCGCCGGCAATGCTCGACAGATAATGGACCTCTATCGCCGTTCGCGCGGCCGTCAGTGTCTCGGCGAAGGCAGCGGTCTTGGCATTGTTCTTATCGACCAGCGCCGTCACTGCGCCGATCGCGGCGACCAGCGCCGATGTGTCAATTTCGATCGTCACCTCGTAAGCGGTCGTGCGACGTTCTTGTTTCTCCGAAAGGATTTCGAGCAGTCGCTCGACGTCCGTGCGGACCGTCGTCATCGCGTCGCTGAACAGCTGCACAGCCTCGTCGATAGGCTCGCGCATTTCGGAATAGAAGGCCGAGCGCGGCGGCGGGGCCATCGCGTTCATTGCGCTCAAAATGTCGACAGCAAGTTGTGCCGTAGCCGCGACATCCGCCTTGAGCCGCTGGTCCTCGACGCCGAAATGGGCCGCAAGCTGGTCCATCCGCTCGGCCAACAAAGGTTGCGCGCAGAATTCGCAGGAAGTTGAAGCATGGTCCCGGTGAATGGCGAGACCATCTTCAACCCACTTGGCGATAGCGGGCTGCTCGCTCAGCCTCACCAGCGCGTTCCCTTGCGCCGAACGTTGCGTGAGCGTCTGCGCGCGGTCGACCGCGATCGCGATCCATTCGGCGAGGCTGCGCTCGACGCCATCCGCTTGCAAGGCGACCTGCGGCTGCACGAACGGTGCGATCGCCTCCTGCTGCTCCTGATGGACGCTGACACGGTGCAGCTCCAGCTCGGCATCGGGCAGGATCTGCGGATCGGTGATCTTGGCGAAAGCCAGTTCGGCATTTTGCTTGCGATAGGTTCGCAGGGCTGTGCCGCTGGTGGCCTCGCTGATCGTCTTCGCGACCTCCGAGAACCGCTTGCCCCGGTCCATCTCAACCTTGGCAATTGCATCATTGAGGTCGCGGATGCGCGTCAGCCGGGCTTCATAGATTGCCTGCTCGGCCTTCGCCTCCTCCGCAAGCGCCTTATTCTCCTCGCCGACGATCAGGATGTGTCGAAGCGGGCCATTAAACTGACCGATATTCGCCTCGATGAAATCTGCGTTGAAGACCCGAACCTTGCGCCCATAGGGCGTACCGTGGCCGACCTTCCCTGTGGCGGACGTGATCTCGTAGGTCAGGTCGGGATAATCCGGGTGCTGGCCGTCGCCCAGCGCAGCGAGCAACCGCGTCAGGGTTGTCTTGCCCGACCCATTATGACCGTAGATGCAGTTGTAGCGCGCGAATTCAGGCAGATCGTTCGCGGCGGCGAAGCTGTCGAAAATGCCGAGCTTCGCTATCTTCTTGACGGTTTGCAGCATGGCGCGTCACCAGCCCTTCAGCATGAACGGTTGGCCATGATCGACCGGCACCCGCACGCTGGTTTCGCCATATTCACCTGGCGGCGCGAGCGCGATGATGAAGCGGGAGCGCATCTCACTCGGCTCACCCTCGGGCGGAAGCGTGTGGCGCTCCGGCAGCGTCCGGAACAAGTGTGTATGATAGATCCATATATCGTTGCCGCGCAGGAGGACCATGAGCTGTCGGATGCGCCGGCGGAGCGCGATCTCCTCGACCGAGGTCGGGCGATCCAGGCTGCTCCGTTCGCTCCACGTCAGGGACGTTAGGATCGCAATCAGCTCCTCGGCATATCCGCCGGTCTCTTCGTTCAGAGGCACCATGATCTCGCAGACGAAGTCGTGAACGTGGCTGGCTTCCTTGAACAGGACGCCCTCATCCATGGTTACGTTGGCGAGATCATAGTCGAAGCGCGGGACGAGCCGATCCTTCCGGAGGTCAGAAAGGATCGTATCAAACACGGTTTCGCCGTCCGCAGCGACAAGCTGTAAGGCAGATTGCCGAACCGTGATCTGTTCACGGTGCACGCCTAAATTCTTTGCCAAGAGTTCCATAGTCGCGACGGAAATGGGAACACTCTCGTTCTCAATCTGACGCAATTTGCGTTCGCTGACGCGCACGGCGTAAGCGAGTTCCTTTTGGGTCGCATTCCTCTCCAGCCCAAGTCGCAGCGTTTTAATGCGCGGGCCATCAGGTATGATCTGCTTCATGTGTGACTCCTCAACCTTGCTGAGAAGCCCAGTATCGCATCGTCGACGTGCCCGGTCGGCACCCCACCGGCAAAGACCGGCACACGGCCGGCACACGGCCGGCATCGCGCAAATGTCCGAAGCAAAGAACATATCCCCCCAGATTTGTTTTGCCGCATCACGCTCGATGCTTCGTGAGGGCCTCTCTAGTTACGGCCTGGCGCTCGAAGACAGCAAGACAACAATCCGCGCATAGCGCCGAAATGGCACCGACGAGCGAGTGCTGAACGTCGGGTTCTGACGAAAGCGACCGCTCTGCATGTAGCTCGCGAACGACAGGAATGTCTCAAACCTCGCCATTCCCGGTTGCTTTGCTGGCCTGCCGTTAGGCTCCATGCTGGAGCGCGCACCCTATCACGGCAATTAGCCCCGCCTTGTTGGGGGCGGAGGTGTGCCACGTGGCACACTCCGTTCTTGCGCCGGGCCGCTCCTGGTTCGCTCCTGCGCTTCTCGTACGCGCGCTTCTGCTTCACGCAGCATCCTGTCAGGAATTGTTTCAACGCTGGCCCGCTCTTGGAGGAACTGCCGGACGTCACGCGCCAGATTGCGGTCATCATGCTCGGGACTGCGATCGAGCCGTTCGGCTGCGGCTTCGTAACGCCGCTTGGTGTCCTGCCATCTCGCGCGGGTCTTGGAGACGAACATGGGCTGCTCAGCCCTACCAAGCGCGACCTGCATCGCCTCGCGCGCTTGACGTAGATCGGCCTCGGTCGGCTGACGGGAAGCGCCGCTGCGTATCCGCGCGCGCAACTGCGTCAGTGCCATGCTCGTGCCGGCCCTGCCCTGACCGCGCGTATAGCGCGGCGTCGCTTCCGCCTCGATACCGCGGCTCCGGAGCGCCTCGGCGAAGGCTTCCCGGAAGCGAAACAGATCCTCGCGCCTCGGATCGAACCGCTTGCGGTTGAGGCCCTCGGCTTGGACCGTGAGATGGACGTGGGGGCGCGGCGTGTCCGTATGGAGCGCAAACAGATAATCGTGATTGTCGCCAATCATCCGCTCGGCCGCTTCCCGCACCGCCTGCTTCACAGTTTCCGGATCGGTCCCCGCCGGCATGGAAAAGACCATCGCCACGGCGGAGACGGTCGTACCCTGCCGCCAGTAGAGCGGGTCCGACCATTCGTCCGCAATCCTGTGCGCCTCTTCCTTGGTTGTGATCTGCTCGCCGTCGCGCGTCTCGATCTGGATGTCGCCGTGGCGGCCGATATAATCCAAGTGCGCAGCGAGATGCTTGGCACCCTTCTTGCGCCCCGTCACTTTGACCAGCACTTCGGGCGTGCGCCGAACGACACGCGCGAGCGTAGCCTTGGCATCCCCTCGGAGATGCGACGCGGCCGGCGACCTGACGGCGAATGGCCCCGTCCCGTTCACGACGTGCCGGGCATATTTGGCGTTCGGATCGCTGACGAGGCGCGGCTTGAAGCTTGGCTTCATCGCCTCCCACAATTCGTCCTCGCGATCCCCGAACGGCATCAGTCGGCGACCCCCCAAAAGGCGGTTTCGCCGCGTAGCACGTCCGCCAGCGCTGCGATCTGCTCGTTGATCTCCTCGCGCATGTCAGCGATCCGGCGCAGCTCGCGATCGATCTGCAAGCCACTATCGGCCATCATCGCAGCGTTGCCGGCCTTCATCGCCTGATTGAGATTGCGGCCGATGCGCTGGAGCTGCATCCGGATCGGCGCCACGGCATCGCGCAGGCCGTCGTCGACCGTGCCTTTCAACCCGATGTGTCGGCGCACCAGCGCCTTGATCCATCCTGCGCGATCTACGCCCCGCTCGGCCGCCCGATGATCGAGCACGGCGGTTTCGACGTCCGTGAAGGTGAGCGACACGCGATTGCCTGCGCTATCGGCGCGCGCCGCGATCCTGGGCGCGTCTGCGACATGCTTCAACGCCTGCTGGAGAACGGTGCGGAGGAGTGCGCTGCGCCCTCCCCTACCCTCGGCCACGGCGTCGAACGCCGCAAGCAATTCGCGATCGACGCGTGCTGTCAGCATCGCTGAGGCCTTGGTGGGGGATGAAGGCTGCGCCGCCCGTGACATAACCCGGGACGGTAATGTAATACGACAAGCGCAGCAAGACCTATCCTGCCATCAAACAACCCACACCAAAAACAACCTTCACGTGTGCCACGTGGCACACCCAATCCGCCTTGGAAGTGTTGAAGTCGCGGAAGGAAGGATTGACCTGGGCGCGAACGTCGGCCGCTGCCGGCGCTCTCCGTTCAACCCAGCGCGATCAGCGCCAGCTCACGATGCGCGGTTCCGCTTCACCGTCGAAGTGCAACAGTGCCTCGACGACCATCGCGCGCTTACCCTCGATCTCGATCGTCGGGCGCTCCACCCGCTGCTTGCCCGTCTTCTGCTTGGTCGGGGTGCGAGGGGCTGGGGGAGCGGTCGCGGTCAAAACGCTACTCACCACCGCCCCACCTTCGGGCACTGGTGTTTCGTCGAGGGCGCGATCGGCTTCCTCGTCGCGGATCGTGTCGGTAGGAGGCAGCGAGGCAGGGCTCTCGACCGACGGCTCAGACTCACTCTCCGCGGGAGTCTGGGAAGTCCCGGCTTGCGCGGACGGGGCAGGCTTCGTTGCCGGCTTCTTTGCTCCTACCTCGCGCGCGAACCGCTCGCACGCCAATACCGTCATGTCCTCCACGGCGGTGCTGGCGACGAAGGTGCGGGTTGCCGCGTCGTCGGTCTTCGCGGCTTGGGCGAGCGCGACCGCGCTTCGCATTGAAATGTCCGCAAATAACGCAGCGATATAGTCGGGCGCCTTCGCGAGCCCTTGATAGCGGGTCAGCAGGGTGCGGTTGCGGCCCGTCGCCCGTGCCAGTTCGGCAAGCGAGCGCCCGTTGGCCACCTGTCCGGTGACAAATCGGATCATGTCGGCCGTCGACAGATCCTCGCGTTGGTCGTTCTCGATGAACTGGTCGATCCGGACTTGCTCGACGTTATCCGTCCTGCTGACGATCGCACGGACTTGCACGCCGAGCCTCTGACACGCCCGCCAGCGGCGCTCACCGAACATGATCCGGTAGCGGCCCTCGGCGTCTTTCGGAGCAACGGTGATCGGCTGAAGCTGACCGCGCTCCTTGATCGTCTCCGCCATTTCATCGATCTTGGCGGGATCGATCTCGCCGCGGACGTTCTCGGGATCGGGGTACACCAGCTCGGGATCGAGAAGCTGGACGCGATCAGCGTCAGCTACGGCAGCCTTCTCACTGAAAACGTCGAAACCGGAGAAGTCTGTCATTTGTGGCTCCCGATCCGGGTCATGGCTTCCTCGAGGAATGCGCGCATGGGCGGAAGCGAGGTCCGCACATCCTTGTCGAACCGCCACACCGGCACATGCTCTTGGATTGCCTGGCTGTAGTGCGCGCGCTCCGGAAGGTAGTTCGTGAAGAGGTTCTTCCCGATTTTTTCCTTGATCGCCGCCAGCATCTTCATCTGGTGAGTATCGTTAGCGCGAACGCGATTGGGAACGAGCCCCACGACGTGGATCGGCGTTTTCCGGCGCTGGTTCACGGTCTGGATCGAGTCCGAAACCTGTTTAGTCGCTGCCGGCCCGAACGGTCCAAGCTCGACCGGGACGATCAGGTGGTTGCACACCAACAAGGCCGCAAAGTTGATCCACGACCAAGAGGGCGGCGTATCGATGACGCAGAAGTCGAAAAACGGATCGAGCGTCGGAAAGTTGGCGTTCAAGGCCGAGAGCGCACGCGGATAGTCCGCGTCATACTCTCCCCCCATGCGATTGGAGTAGATCGCGAGCCGCGGAAACGTAGCGGGGGGAACATAGTTCGGTTCAAATAGCGGCTTGCACGTGCCTAGGCTCTCGAACTCAGCAAGCGCGTCGGTCGCATTGCACTGGCGATCGAGATCAAGGAACAGCACACGATGGCCGCCATCGGCGAGTACCCACGCCAGATGACAGGCGATCATGGTCTTGCCGGCGCCGCCTTTCTCCACATTGATGGCGATGGTCTTCACGCCTTACCAGCCTCGATCGCAGTTGTTGTTCCAGTGCTCATAACCGCGATAGTTGGAATCCGTGCGGGTGTTGCGACGCGCCTCCTCGTCGGGAGTGTCACCACTCCAGATGCCGGGGTTCGCTCCCCCGCCGCCGCGGAGGACGGCCCAAGCGATCAGGACGAACAGTCCGATCGTCAGCAGATTACCCAACATGGCCTTCGCCTCCGTCGCCTTGATGAAAGGCTCATCCTGTAATAAGTGGTATCCGAAATCGCGTCAATAGGTGGTATCAACAATGCGCGTGGCACAGGATGGTCTCTAACAAATCCGGATCGGTCGGTCGCCCGCGGATTAACGCGGACCAGACGATGGCGCGTTTTCCGGACGGAACACTGGTTCGGGTGAAGGCGGTGCTGCGGGATGGTGAGAACCAGGCCGACTTCATACGCGAGGCGGTTGAGCTTGAGCTTCGCAGACGAGAGGGGCCGCCGGTAGGCGGCCCCGGTCGCGCCTAGTCGCGGTCCTCCGAACCCTTGGCGAGAACCGCGAAGCCGTCGGCGATCAGCTCCACTGTATAGCGACGGCCCTCGGCCGTATCGTAAGAGTTCTGGCGGACGCGGCCCGTGATATGCACCAGGTCGCCCTTCTGCGCCTTGGCGGCGCGTTCGATCAGCTTGCCGAACAGCGTCACCTCATTCCAATGCGTGTCCGTCACCCACTCGCCATTCTCCTGGCGGTTGTAGTTGGCGGCGACGTTCAGCTTGGTCACTTTGTCGTGCTCCGTGATCTTCCCGACCCGGCCGATGATCCGAAACTCCGCGATGTTCTGCATGGTCCTGTCCTTCCGATCGATCAGGCTCATTCCTGATGGGAATTGAAGGGGAGTGCAGACGCCGCGATCAAGCCAAAAAACGGAGGGTCCGCGTAGCGGAAACCGTAGGCGCAGCCGGTTATTTGCTTGATCGTAGAAGGCGGCCAGGGCCCATTTTCCCATTAATTCAGGAATAGCCGTTCGGAAGGGATCGGCCCTGAAATTCGCGCCGGGATGGCGCCGGCCCGGACATGGATCGCGGCGACCCATGATGATCGGCCAGCTCGCCACGGTCGCAGGGAAAAGGGAGGAGAAGACGCTTGATAAGGAAAGCTGCCGGCTTGATCGCGCAACCCACCGCTGAGGACTGGCGCTATGGCCGCATCGAAGGACGAAAAACGGCTGCACCAGCCACGAACGTGGTCATTTGAGCGCAACAGAAAACGCATGCTCCTCCCGGGAGCACCGCGGCGCGAAGCGGCGCGTCCGACGGTTCGACTTGGTGTTGGTGTGTGAATGGAATGCGTCGGTTTGTTTCAGGGCTGGCTCGCCGTCAGGCGTCAAAGCGTTGGCCTTCTAGGCCAACTCCATCTGTGTCTAGAATATATGAATCTAGGAGCGGTTGACCATTTTTTTGAGACTCTCGTTGCTCGATCGCTGCGGCAAGGCTGTCCAGCACGCGACGCAGACCGTCGTCCTCGATTTCCTCGGCGACGACCTGTCGGGGCGTGCGCCATAGACGCATCGCCTCGATCTCCTCGATGCGGTCGGCGTCGCGCTGCATCACGTCGTCAGGCAGCGGGGCGGGCCGGAGAAAGCGCGGAAGGAAACGAGCGAGGCGGTTAGGAAAGCTCATTCGATAGACATTGGACGTCTGTGCGTTGCGGGCCTTCGGCCGATCAGCGGGAGGGTCAATCGGCACACACCGGCGCTGCTTGTCGAGCAAACCCATTCTGGCAAGAATCGACAGCCCGCGCCCTACGCTGGCGCGGGACAAGCCGGTCGCAGCCTCAATCCACTCCCAGGTCGGGAACACCTTGCCGGCGCAGGTCCGGGCTAGTGTGGTGAGCTGCTCAAACACGCGAACCGCCGCGGGCGTAATCAGCGTGACGAGCCGTTCGTCCTCGGTGAGCTGACGCGCTTCGGAGCGGGCGAGGCGGCGGATGGCGTTCTTGCGTTTCAGCAGCTCGACGGCCTTCTTGTAGAGCCGGTCGGTCTCCCCCTTCGCGTAGCTGTAGAAGAAGTCATCCTCGAAGGTGCCGGCTCTTCGGCTGTTCGGATGCACGTGCGCGCGTGTTGGGTTCGGTGCGCCCGATCGCGACCTCGGCCGCGCCCGCTCGATGCGGTCGAGCGCCATGAAGCTCGCCCGCGCGAGTGTAACAGCTCCCATCTTCCGTCCCCTCCGTAGGGCCGGGACCAGGCAAAACTAGAGCGTGGCGCGAAGCGCGCTCCCTTGAACCGAGGCTCGGGAACGGGTATGAGAGGGGTGTCTTACGTCCCGATCGATGCCGCCAAGCATCGCTCATCACGTTCCAGGGTGCCCGGCCTTCGTGCCGGGCATTCGTTTATGTGGTCACGGCCGCTTCCTGTTTTCCGCCGCCCGCCGTTCGCGATCGACGATGGTGATTTTTGCAGAAATCACGACGCCGGCGAACAACTACAATTCGTGCTTTGGCGGACCGAAGCCAGAAAAAGCTCGTGCTTTTGCGGACCCGAGCGACTGGCGTTCGTGCTTTTGCGGACCAGCTCTCGTGCTATCGCGGACCAGTCTTCGTGCTTTGACGGACCAGCGACGCTGCGACCGCTAAACCGATTCGGTAAGCCCACTTAGGAAGCTGGCAGCGATGCCTTGGGTGTGATCGTCACCGTACTAGCGGCAGTGGTTCGCCGGGTTCCTTTAACTGTATCTACAGAAGGACCTTCGCCCATGGCGATATGGTAGTCCGGAATGCAGTTCTCCTCCGCGATGCTCTTCATCGCGTGGCGGAAGTGCTTCAACGAGTTCTGGTAGCCTAGTTGGAGACGCAGATCGTCTAGCCCCACCTGAACCGCGCCGTCTTGGCACGTGGATCGCGCGACTTCGTAAAGCCGACGTTCGACCGGCCCTAGCTGGAAGTAGGAGGGAGAATATTCCAGCACGCGACGATCGCGCAGGATCGCGCGGTACAGCCAGTCGCACAGGCGAACCTTGACGCCCTTCAGGCGCTTCTCGCCGCGTGCGTTCTTCTGGTAATGAAGCTGAGCTTCCGACAGCCAGGAAAAGAAACCTGCCTGTCCTTCGCCACCCGCCTCAATGTTGGTCTTGATCTGCGTGCCCTGCAATCTTTCCAGGGCATCCGACAGCCGCGAATAGGACCGCGCGGAGCCGTTGACGCCCGTGACGCGGAATAGGTCGTGGGCCGTGAAGTAAAAGTCCTGTGCGACGGTCTCTCCGGCGTCGAGCTTCGCTACCAGAAGGCTGGCGATATAAAGCAGCACTTCCTTGTCGTAGATGGTTGCCACACCACGGGGACCGGGGCCGATCTCGATCGACACGGATTCGGTCTTGTAGATGAGCGACCGCTTCCACGCCGTCTTGGTCAGCGCGAAAAATGGGTATGCCATCAGCGATTGCTCGCCGCGGATCTCCGTCAGCAACGGGCTGTCGAGGACGAACAGGTCGCCTTGACCTGTGGTCCGGCCAGTCATGCCGCAACTTCCACAAAGAGCCCCGCGCGGCCGGTCCGCGAAAGCACGAAAGCGGGCAAGCGGTGGTCCGTGAAAGCACGAGGAAGGGGCTGTGCCTCCTCGTAACAAAGGGGGAGGCCACCCTTTAAACACCGGTTTTCGTGCTTTCGCGGACCTTCGCGGCAAACGGCGGAAGCGGCGCGCCCCTGTCTCGCAAACGATCGATTTTGAAGCGCCGCCATGTGAGAAGGTCTAGCAGGGGTCACCGGCGTATCAAAACACATTCTCGATTGCTGGTGCTCGTGCTAAGTACACGAGATGAGTTTTGAGAACGCTTAATGCTGATTGGCTATGCACGGGTCTCGACACCCGAACAGGATTTGACGCCCCAGCTCGACGCCTTGCGCGAGGCGGGCTGCGATCGGACGTTCAGCGACAAGGCCAGCGGTGCCAAGGCAAACCGGATCGGCTTGGCTGACGCCTTGTCGCACGCCCGAGCGGGGGATGTACTAATCGTTTGGAAGCTCGATCGTCTGGGCCGAACGATGAAGGGACTCGTGGACCTAGCCGCTGAATTGGCCGAGCGCAGCATCGGCTTCCGGTCGCTCACCGATGGGATCGACACCGCCGGTACGGCCGGCAAGCTCGTTTTCCATATCATGGCGGCGATGGCGGAAATGGAGCGGGACCTGAACCGTGAGCGTACAACAGCCGCGCTGATGGTGGCACGTCGCGAGGGAAGGGTGGGCGGCCGCAAGACGGTGATGACACCCAAGCGGCTCGAGGCGGCGCGCAAGCTTTTGGCGTCGGGCATGCCGATGCGCGAAATAGCGCCGGCGATCGGTGTCTCCGTTCCTACGCTGTATCGGCATCTTCCTGCCCCGGAGCAGGTGCTCATCAGCGCAAACGTCACGGGCGACTGATGCACCCTCGCTTCGTCGCTGAGGTTCCAAGCTTCGCACTCACACGCGGCGCTCGGGAACGTTTGCCGCGCGTAACAGATCGAAGATTTCCTCGATCTTTCGGTTCCGGTCCCTGCTTGTGCGGGTCATCAGAAGTCGTTCCCGTGCCCGCGATGCGGCGACGAAGAACACGGAGTGACCCTCATCGGTGTTCCTGTCGAAGCTCCACCACTGGTCGTCATTCAGCCCAAGCAGCACCACAAGGTCATATTCGAGGCCCTTGCTCTTGGTGATGGTCAAGAGGGGAACCTGCCCGATGCCACGAAATCGATCGATCGCATCGGACCACGACGTTGTGGCCTCGGCGCATTCGATCAAGAAGTCCGCGCTCGCCTTCCTGATGCTTTCGAAAAAGTCGCCGGTGGCATATTGAGGCGCCAGGCTCCGCAGCCGGTCCAGCCCGACACACTCTTCGATCGCTCCAATACGTGCGCGTACCTCGTCGGGCTCCGGCTTGACACGAGGATCGATCCGGTTCTCGGTATGGAACTTATCAACTCGGGTGGCCAAGGCGCGCTCAGCGGTCTCGTCGTCGTCGATCTCTATCCCCTCGGCTGCGGCGAAATGGTCCATCGCCGCACTCCAGAGCGTGCCACCATATTTGCGCGAGCAGAACTCCAGGAGATCAAGCAGGAAGCGAGAATACGCTTCGGTCATCAGCTCCTGTATCGTGGCGCCGCCGACGTCCCGATCCTCGTTGCGAAGGGTGACGCTCTCGCGGTCAAAGGCGTCGCGCAGGCGCTCCTCCCACTCGGGTGCGCGTTGACGCACGAGCAACCCGATCACTCGTGGATCGGTCCCGTCGGCGATCGCCTCGGCCACGAGCTTCGCCACGGCCTCGGCCTCAGCGTTTTCGTGGTCGGCGACGAGCACCGAACAGATTTCCTCGTCGGGAAGGTCGGGTGCCTTGCGCACCGCCACGAAGTCCGGTTCCTCCGGCGCCAGGCGAGCTTTGAGGATGTTCAGGATCGCGACGATTCGCTCGTTGCTTCGATAGTTTTTGGTGAGACTGAGCCGCCCGTGAGCGGACGCGACGCTAAGGAAGTCCTGCTCAAAAGCCTCGAACACGTCCTGACGGGCGCCCGCCCAGCCCATGATACGCTGCTTTGTGTCGCCAACGGCGGTCAAGACCGTCTCGGAACCCTCAAACATCGCCGCCACCAAGGCATATTGAACCGATGTGGTATCCTGGAACTCGTCGAGAAAGACATGGCTGTAGGTCGCGCGCAGCGCGGTGCGGATCATGGGATTGGCCGTGATCGCAGCCGCTGCAAGGATGCCGATCTGTGGGAACGTCAGCGAAGGCGGGCTTGCGATCAGGCCCTCGCGCAGTGCCACGAGTTGGAGAAAAGCTGCCGTTGATGAGGCTGTAAGCGGCTCGAGACAAAGCGCCTGCACGCCCCGGCTATACTCGTCGAAGCCAACCGCATGGACGGCGTGCTCCTGAGGCTGCCCCCCCAACATCTGGGCTGCCCAGCCGACAGACCCGGAGGCAGTCTTCAAGGCGTCGACGACCGACAACTGAAACTGTCCGTAGCCCTGCCGCGGCGGCTGCGCGCGGCCGATCTTGTACATACCGGAGAGCGCCAGGTGGTTGGGAAGCGCGCGCCAGAAGCGGTCGAGAAGCTGTTTGGCGAACGCGTCGAAGGTATAGGAATCGAGCTGGCGGGCGAGCGCCCGGCCGCAGCGCTTCTCGACCCGTTCCCGCAGGTTGCTGGCGGCATCGCGCTTGAAGCTGATTGCCAGGATGCGCCGCGGGTAGGCACAACGCCCCGTCTGGAGCAGGAAAGCGGCACGCTGGCCGAGAAGCTCAGTCTTGCCGGTCCCAGGCCCCGCAACCACCAGCGTGCTTCCCGTGGCCGTCACGGCACCGAGTGCCGCCGGCTCAAGCGCTGCAACTTCGATCGGCTTCCAATCATCGGGCTTGATCATGCGATCGGTGCTTCAAGAGAGGCTTTCACATGCGCGACGAGGCGCGCAAGGACCTTTGGGATCTCCGGCTGAATATCGGCATCTTCATCGGCTTCGAGGGTCGCCAACGCGAACAGATGCGCGGCGGGCTTGCCGCGGCTCCCAAGGAACAGATATTTGTACCACGAGAAGAGCGGCCAGTTCTTGTCGGCTTCATAAGGTGCAACGCCAAAGCCGTCGGCTCCGACCACCTCCTTAGCCGCCTTGGCGATCACGTCCGCGTCATCGGCGCCACGAGGCCCGGTCGCACGATCCGGCAACGTCTTATAGGCGTCCGGAAAAGCCTCAACCATCAGCATGTCGAGGTCGAGTGGCGCGGAGAAGAAAACGCCGAACTGCTCGAGCCAAGCCATCCAATCCTGGAGGAATTTATCTGTCGCACTCCCCTCACCCCAGGCCGGGGGACGCTTGAGCTCAATGGCGGCATCGAGCCATTTCTGCTGCTCCGCACTGCGCGGGTGTCCGCCAGACGTGAGCGCCTTTGCAACCGAGCTGAACTGCACATAATCACCACTGCTTCGCCCCAGATCGAGGTCGAGGAGGGTGGAGTGGGGGATGCCAAGCTGTTCGACCAAACGCCAGAAATGCTGGATATGACGGCCACCGACGGGCACGATCGCGACGAATGAGCGATCCATGGGCACGCCAATCTTCTCGGCGAGCCAGGGCAGCACGATCTCCTCGGACGCACCTTCGCCGAAAATAGCGTGGCGCGCGAAGTAGATTTCTGGGTGCGCTCGTACCGCCTCGCGGACGAACTTCGCCGCTTCGGTACCATCCTCCGGAAGAGCAAGGGCGCAGACCGTTGACAGGCCGGTCTTTGTTTCCCGGCGAATATGCCGGATCGCCTTGGGTTCAATCCGTCCCACGATCGAGGGCGCATGACTGGTGAGCACGCCTTGCACACGGGCAGTCTTCGTCAGCACGCTCAGCTGCATCAACAGGCGCGCCAGGAAAAACGGCGCCAGATGGTTCTCTGGCTCCTCGAAGGCGAACACCGTCAGCGCGGGAGCGCGAGCAAAAGCCGCTTCGAATGGCGGCGTTTTGGCATCGCGGACCTCCGCCTCGAGCTCAAGCTTGAGGTCCAGCAGCGCCTTTACCAAGGCAAAGTGGAAGAGTGATCGCTGGCCATCGCTGAGATCCTCGACCGTCATGGTCCGGCCTTGCGACGACGGGCTGAGTTGAATTGTGGCAGATCGCACGATCTGCTGGAGATCAGGCGCGAGCACCGCCAATTTGGCAGTCGTGCCAGTTTCCGCCGTATTGAGTTCGCTCCAGCAAGCGTTGATAGCAGCGTTCACCCGCGCTAGCGCGCCTTCCGCGTCGAGCTTCTCGGCGGCCTTGGCGACGAGTTCGGCGATCTCGTCCTTGTTCTGCCAAACCACAGCGTTCATGAGGCTGCGCCCTAGGCTCTTCACTGTAAGCTGGGTGAGCGCGGTCACATCGCGCGATGCCGGTATGTAGCGCACAACGATGTGGCTGCGTTCGCTCGCCGAAACCTTGCGCTTCACCAAGGCGCTACCTTCGCCGGTCGGAACATCGTCAGGCGTCAGGATCCAGAAGAGCTTCTCCTCGATCACACCGTCGAGCGTCCCGCCGAGCTCCCACGTGGCTTCGAGACGCAGCCGCGCAAACGGCGCCGCACCGGGGCTGGTCACAATCATATGGCGGAAGGCTGAGGGTACCGTGCGCTCGGCGTCTGCGTCGCCCCCGTCTAGCTCTGGAAACGCAATCTCGACTTCCAGGAACAGCTCACGTTTGGCAACGCTTTCAAGTCGCTCGCCAGGCTCGACGAAAAAGTCAGCCGGCTGGATCTTGCGCTCGTCTCGGGTCTCGCCGAAGAGACGCAACAGTGCTTGAAGCATGGCGCTCTTGCCCGCGCCATTTCGGCCGATGAAGACAGTCGTATCGACCGCCATGTCGACGATTACAGGGTGAGGTCCATCAATGACCTCATGATTGTAGTTTGAACTGGCAAACCCCCGAAATTTCCACAGCTTGAGCGTTTTTAGATGCACATCGCCCCCGTTTTCATTCCTGCCCCCGAAGCCGCAATCGCGGCTTCGGCGATGACTAGCACTAAGGCCTGCTTTGGGCGACGATCTTAGGCGCTGGAGCAGAAAGCGGTGCCAGGGCCGCCGCTCGGAAATGCCGATCGATCGCGGTCGATGTCAGAACTACCAAGGGTCATCGCAGGAACGCTTCGCCAGCGTATGCTAAGCGCCGGCGAACGTCTCACAATCGATGGTGATTTGGGACAGGGCGATCGTTCCCGGATGGCAGGAAGTGGGGACTTTCCTGCCAGTCAGCTTCAGGATCGGAACGGTTGAATGCCGCCGGGCCGCGATTGCTGAAGCCGTAATGCATGTTCTGCGCGACGGCGTTGATGATGCCGTCCGCCTTCGCGGTGCGGATCAGCTCGCGATAGAAAGGTTTCGCACCCCAGAAGCGACGTGGGCCGACCTTGTCAGACGGCTTCAAATAGATGCGCAGCATTCCAACCTCGCGGTGCTGGACGGTGAAACGATCAGGCATAACGGGCCTTTCGATAGGAAGCAGGATCAGACGCGCGAGCGTCGGCGGGAAGCACGGTGCGTGCGGGCATCACGCAGGGTCGCACCGGGTGTGAGGTGCGCAGCAGGCACCTTGGGGACTGCGACGCGCTGCGACAGATAAATGCCGTTATGACCCGAGCAAAGGTAGGCGACGAAGCATGCGACCGCGATCGGCACAGCATAGGCCGCCCCGAACAATTCGATCCCCATGAACGTGCAGGCAAGCGGCGTGTTGGCAGCACCCGCGAACAGCGCAACGAAGCCGATCGCCGCGAAGACCCCCGTCGGCACTCCGAACATGGGCGCGAGCGCATTGCCGAGCGCCGCGCCAATGAAGAACAGCGGCGTCACCTCTCCGCCCTTGAAGCCAGCGCTCAGGGTCACGACGGTAAAGAGCAGCTTCAGCGCCCAGCTCCATGGATGGGTGTCGGGACCAAAGAAGCTGGCGATGGTCAGGCCGTCCGATGTCGCGGCGAGCGTGCCAAGGCCGAGATAGTCGCGCGTTCCGAACAGCCAGACCAGTGCGATCATGGCCACGCCACCGATGACGGGTCGTAGTGGGCCATAAGGCACCATGCGCTTCAGCCATCCGCCAAACGCATGATTGGCCTCCGCAAAAGCTAGTCCGACCAACCCGAATACGACGCCCGCGACGCCAGCCTTGATGACGATTAGAGCGTCGACCGGCACTGTCGCATCGACCTGGTAGATACCGTGGTGAATGCCCCAGGCAAGACAGGTCCAGTCGCCGACCAGTGCCGCGACCAGGCACGGCACCAGCGCGCGATACTCTACCCGGCCAATCGCCAGCACCTCCAGCGCGAAGACCGCTCCCGCAATCGGCGTCCCGAACACTGCGCCGAACCCTGCCGCGATCCCGGTCATCAGCAGGATGCGCGTTGCTTGCGTATCCAGCTTGAGGGCGCGCCCGAACCCGCCGGAAAGACTGCCGCCCAATTGCACGGCGGTGCCTTCGCGCCCCGCCGATCCACCAAACAGATGTGTCACGACCGTGCCGAAGAAAATGAGCGGGGCCATGCGCAGCGGCACGCCGCCCCCCGGTTCGTGGATCTGCTCGACGATAAGATTGTTGCCACCTTCGACCGAGCGCCCTGTCAGATGGTAGAGCAGTCCGACCATGAACCCGCCGATCGGTAGCAGGTAGAGCAGCCCGGGAAAGGCAAAGCGAAGCCGGGTCACGGCATCGAGGCTCCACAGGAAGGCCGCGCAGAGCGTTCCCACCGTTGCGGCCATCGGGACCAGGATCAAAGCCCACCGCAGCACCGACATGGCATGGGTGCGGCGATCGCGAATGAACGCTGCCATGTTGAACTGGTCGTAGAGATTGCGAAATGTCGCGCGCATGATTCCTCCTTGCTGCCTTGCGGCGCCTGGTAGGAATCATCGGCCCTTGCGAGGGCGGTTCGGCCGAATGGCCCGGCGGAAATCCATCGCCGTGCCCGAGCATATGCTGTCCGACGGCGACCTGGTCAACCAACGGCAGGGTCACGACGAGACCATTGTTTTGCTGAGGATCAATAATCGGCTCACCCATGGAATAAACCCCGACGGGCGTCGTCTACGCTTTCGAGACTGATGCGCCGGAGGCTTATGCGTAGACGAAATTGGATGCTGGGTCTGACTGCTTCGGCCATGCTCACCGGCGCAGTCGCGGCCGCCCCCGCCGATGGCTACGCCAGCATGGTATCTGCCGCGATGGACCGGATGAT